>Ga0163153_10000538_pt1 | contig 66723 bp, 61 predicted proteins | sample OliLakLV19MP6IB1_FD_148629 | JGI IMG/M metagenome (GOLD analysis project Ga0163153, IMG submission 148629) | Freshwater microbial mat bacterial communities from Lake Vanda, McMurdo Dry Valleys, Antarctica - Oligotrophic Lake LV.19.MP6.IB-1 | ecosystem: Environmental > Aquatic > Freshwater >... | reverse complement strand
GGGGAAAGTCCACCTGATCAATCTTTCCCTCGGCCAGCTTCTTGATCGTCCAGAACAAGAGGATCACCATCACGTCTTTTCCCATCGCCGCGGCGGTGAGCCCAAGCGTTGCGACCTGGTGCAGCGTATCGTAGGTGGCGTGATGGGCGAAGATGACGAACTTGGGTTGGGCCTGCATAGCTGGTCACTACTCCTTTGTGATGCGTGTCTTGACACTGTTCACATATTCGGCAATGGTTGCATCGACTTCGCCCATGGTCATAGGGCGGTCATGCGTTTCACTTTCATCCACAAGATACGTCTCGTGCTCTTTTTCCTGCCGGAGGACCACGGAATTCTCCGGCGTTACCTCGATCAGCATGAACCACTCGCGCGCCCCCTGCGAGATGACGACCTGCTTGCCAAGGCCTTTCTTCGTAATTTCGACATGCAGATCATCGGACGCGCTGACGATAGACGGAGAGGTCAGGAGTCCCAGGCTCAGGCTTGCGATTCCTAGTACCGTACTGATCTGACGTGTGAAAGGCGAATGACTCCACATCGCCGAGGGATTATAGCCCGTCGAGAAACATGCCGTAAACACTCGCTGATGCTCGGTTGTCGGCTTGAGTGCCCCCAGGTCGCGTGCTAGGATGCCCGACGCATGGATGACTTATTAGCCACAGTCCAGCAATGGATTCCCGTCGATGTCCTCATCGGCCTGACCGTGGCATCGGCCATCGGCTTCGTCGCTTCCCTGATTGCGATCCCGATGATCCTGGTCCGCTTACCATCCGACTATTTTGACACGCGTACTCCTCGCCATTGGATGAAAGACCATCATCCGGCATTGCGCCTCTCGGGGCTGGTCATCAAGAACATCGTCGGGATTGTATTCCTCTTGGCCGGTTTTGCCATGCTGTTCTTGCCAGGACAGGGGGTCCTCACGATGTTGATCGGGATCTCACTCATGGATTTCCCCGGCAAGCGTCAGCTCGAGGCGAAAATGGTCGGCCAGCCGACTCTGCTGGGTGTCATTAATGGCATGCGCCGTAAGTTCGATAAACCACCGCTGACACTGGCTCCCGGTCCGTAACTCTTATCACCCCCATGCCGACCACCGAGTCCAATCGTAAGACGCTCTATCTCATCGATGGAAGCGCCTATATCTATCGTGCGTTCTTTGCCCTACCGGCTCTGAATAATTCCCAAGGCCTCCAGACCAACGCCATCCTCGGTTTCACGACGACCCTGCTGAAGATCATTCGTGAACGGAAGCCGGACGGCATCGTGGTGGCATTCGATGAAAAGGGGCCAACGTTACGTCATGCGGAGTTCACGGCCTACAAGGCGCAGCGGCCGCCGATGCCGGAAGGTATGAGCACTCAGATTCCCTATATCCATAGCGTGGTGGATGCCCTCAATATTCCTGCCGTTCGGCAAGCAGGCTATGAAGCGGACGATTTGATCGGCACGCTGGCGCATCAGGCTGAGCAGGCTGGGTTCGACGTCGTCATCGTCACTGGCGACAAGGACATGTTCCAACTCCTGACGCCTCATGTGCGCATCTACGATCCCGTGAAAGATAAATGGCTCGGCGAAGCGGAGTGTCACGAACGGTTTGGCGTCGAGCCGGCGCGCGTCGTTGAGATCATGGGGCTCATGGGCGATGCGGCGGACAATATCCCCGGCGTGAAAGGCATCGGTGAGAAAACCGCCATGAAGCTGATCACTCAGTTTGGCACAATAGAAGAACTCTTGCGCCGGGTTGAGGAAGTCACGCCGCCCCGGATCAAGGCTCTGTTGATCGACCAGGCTGACAATGCCCGCCTCAGCCGGAGGCTGGCGACCATCCAATTGGATAGCCCTGTCCTATTCGATGCCGTCACCTATCATCTGAAGCCACCACATCAGGACCAACTCATCGATTTGTTGCGCGAGCTGGGGTTCACCACGCTCCTCAAATCCTTTCAGCCATCGTTCACACCAGCTGAGAAGGATATGGTGGAGACGGAGGTTCTTCAAGATGAAGCGTCCGCACAACGATTTGTCGAGGGACTATCGAAAGGCGACCCCCTCGGTTTGCAATGTCTGATCTCTCCTGGGCCTGGTGTGCAGGGGATCGCATTGTCTGCCGGAGACAAGACGGCCTATATTCCACTCGATGTCCATGCCTATATGCGGCCGATCATTCTCGTGCTGCACGACTCCACGAGAACCAAGGTCGTGCATGACCTGAAAGCGACCCTGCTGGCTTTTCATCGCATTGGAGTTACCCTCGCCGGCCCTTACCTGGATACCATGGTGGCGGACTATCTGCTCAATCCCAACCGCCGCGATCACCAGCTTGAGACCGTCGCATTTGAAATGCTGGGGCATCGGCTGGGGGCGGGGAAACAGGAGAAGGCGGATCCGAAATCCCTGTTTGATGCCGAAGATACAGGGTCGCGAGAGGAGGCAGCAGAGGCCGCATCGGTGTTGGCCAAGCTCGCCCAGCCCATGACGGAACGACTCTTGGAACAGGGAAGCCTTGCGCTCTTCACCGACGTGGAAATGCCGCTGGTGCCGGTGTTGGCCGAGATCGAGCGGAACGGGTTCTTATTGGATGTCGAGGGACTGGGCGGACTGAGCAAGGAATTGGAGCGGGATCTCGACAAGATCATGGAGACCATTGCCGTGGTAGCCGGCGGCGAGTTCAACATCAATTCACCCAAGCAGCTTGCCACGGTGCTCTTCGAGAAGTTAGGACTCAAGCCGATCAGGAAAACCAAGACCGGCTACTCGACCGATGAAGACACCCTGACGCAGCTGGCGACGCAGCACGAATTGCCCGCGCAGATCGTGAACTATCGGAGCCTCAGTAAACTCAAGTCCACCTATGTGGATGCACTACCTGAATTAGTGAATCCGGAGACCAAGCGGCTCCATACGTCCCTCAATCAAACCGTCGCGGCGACCGGACGGCTCTCCTCGACCGAGCCAAATTTACAAAATATTCCGGTGAAGGGCGAGTACGGTCTGCGCATTCGCGAAGCCTTTATCGCGCCGCTAGGTCACACGCTACTCTGCGCCGACTACAGCCAGATCGAGCCTCGCATCCTCGCGCACCTATCGCAAGATCCACGCTTGCTCGCCGTGTTTGCGAAGGGGGAGGACATCCACATGGCGACGGCCATGGAAATTTTTAGCCTGCCCTCCAGTCAAATCACGCGAGATATGCGGCGCGTGGCCAAGACGGTGGTCTTCGGCATTGTGTATGGGATCAGCCCATTCGGCCTCTCGCAGAATATCGGCGTATCGCAGGCGGACGCGAAGAAGTATATCGAGACGTTCTTCGAAAAGTTTTCCGCCGTGCGTGCATTGATGGACCGGAATATCGAGGAAGGAAAAACGAAAGGCTACACGACCACGATCCTCGGCAGACGGCGTCCGATTCCCGAGTTGCAGAGTGGCGATCCGGTGCAGCGTGGATTCGGCGAACGCATGGCCGTGAACAGCCCGATCCAGGGCTCAGCCGCGGATCTCATCAAAGTGGCGATGATCAACGTGAATAATCTTCTGCATCACGAAATGCCGCATACCAAGATGATTCTCCAAGTGCACGACGAATTGATCTTCGAGGTGCCGGAGAAGGACTTGGACGAAGTGAAGCAGCTCGTGAAGACCGAGATGGAAGCGACGGGGAAGAAGCTAGGGCTGTCGGTGCCGCTGAAAGTGGATTTGGGAACAGGACATAATTGGAGAATCGCGCATCCGTAGCAGAGGAGGGGATGGAGACTGATGATCTTCTGTGCTCGCGCAACGCGCGCCCTGAGAAGGGCCTCGTTGGACGCGCGCAGTGGAAGATCAATCAGCCCCCATCCCTGGGAGATAACGAGCGAGCTTGGCTGGATCATCCTAGCTACCCCAAGTGAAACAGTAGGGGTAGCAGCGAATCGATCTCTTCGTGTCGTTGAAAGTGGATCTTGGCACGGAGCACAATTGGCGTGTGATGCATCCATAACAAAAACCTGAGTGAGGTGACTTATGCAGAACGTACGTTTTTCAGCCGCGTGGGTGATAGCGGGCGTCAGTCTTGGTGCGCTGGGGTTCCTGCTTTTCATGGGGCAGCCGTTCCCAGCGAAGGCGCAGGAGTCGAAACGGATTCAATACAAAATCGTCGAGGTCCTTCCTGACACCCAGAATATGCAAACCATGCTGAACGAGTTCGGATCGAGTGGGTGGGAACTGGTGGCAGTCTCGATGGGGAATATGACGGAGCCGAGGCTGATCTTTAAAAAATAAAGCAGTGCAGGGCAGTGAGGTGATTCCTTTGCTCCCGGAACCCCCACTTCAGAAAGTGGTCGTTCGACGGCCGCAGTCGGAATTCACCTCACTGACCCGCACGAGATGGGTAGTGGGAGAGGGGGAGCAGACGTGAGGGGGATCGGGAGCAGCCAGCCGTCCTTCTTGCTCGCAGAACACGCACGATCAGAATGTGCTCGTTCGATGCGCGCAGTAAAGGACAATCTGGCTGCTCCCGATCAGGGATGCGGTGGGGGTAGGAACAGTGAAAAGGAAGTCGTTCGACGGCCGCAGTCGGAATTACCTCACTGCCCCGCACGAGAGGGGAGAGGTGGAGGGGAAGTGAGCGCTCGATTCGAGCAGTTTGAAGAACAGTCTGGCAGCTCCCTCGAGGGTAAAACGGGGAAAATTGGAAGGCCTTCGCCCGGGCTCATGGCACGTTCAGGGAAATCGATTGTGTCGTGCTAGTTGCCTTCAGTGCCTGGGTGAGAGATTCATTTGTAAGCCATTGAGACTTGGCTGTATAAGCCGCACGTTTCCCCTTTTATTGTCGCGTGCTCGCTGCAACATCGCAGACTGCGGCAAAAATACTTGGACAAACTGTTCGCTATTATTTTGGATATAAAAGACAAACCCATTTAGACCCACATCTATCTTTGTTACTTCAATAGGCCACTCCCGTGAGACTGTTACTTTGCCCGATGTCATTTGGCTTGGGTTTTTACTGTCCCGCACTATTTCCCTGAATATCACCGGGAAGGCCATAGATAAGTTGAAAACGGTGGCAGCCCCATAGTTCGTAAGTTGGCAGCGATATGCTTGTGCGAGATCACTTTTATTTGAAGACCATGTCCATTCACTTCCAGGATGAGCGAAATATTCAGCCATTCCACCGCCACCACTTTCTTGTGGGAGTGGCCAAAGACCGAGAACGTAAATCCTCCCCTCTGGTGGTACTACTTTTGGCATCAACCCAAAATGGCATTCGATCAAAATTGTTCTATCAGCTAACTCATCTTGTGCTACGCCACCTCCAGACTCGCGGATTTGCGCCATGACCCAGAGGTAGGGGTCTTCATTATAGGCAGATGGTTTTGCCATCCCGGCATGATCAAAAGTCATTGGTTGAAGTCGATTGTCACAGCGCGAGTATGCAAATTCCCGTGGAACAATAAGCATGGCGCCAGTCGTCAGAGTCTCATAAGCGCAATACACTCGGGGGAAAGCGGCCTGTGCCCTGTCTCTATCATCGATTAGCTGCACCCATCGATCCTCAAGTTCTTGGAGATATGCATTAAGATGAGAAGGCTCCAGGTTCCTAAGTTGAGGATTTAGGGAAACCCATGTCCCTATTCTTGCCAGGTCTGAACCCTGCGCTGGAGTTCCCAAATAAACCACTCCCTTGATCTGACGTAGGCGCGCTAGTTCCTGCGGGTGATTTAATTGAGTAAGGATGCTCTTCACCACAATGCCACCCATGCTATGGCTAATAAAAAAAATCTCTTGATACCGGTCGAATACCTTCAGGCTCTTCAGTTTTGCCAATTCGATGCCCGCTGTTTCATAGATGTTTGGCGCACCGCCGAAATATGGAGTTCTATAGTTAATTAAGTAAATGTCACAATCTTTATAGGTGTTGTCATTCTTAACCATCTCAGGCCAGAAGGTACTCTTCTTCGGATCGCCCCAAGTATCAGCAGTGCTACCAAAGAGTCCGTGGGCAAAAATAATAAGCTTAGTAGCTGCAGTTGTTTGCTTATAGAAACACGAAGAATGATCTTGCCCAGGCAAACAGGGTGCGATTTCATTCTGAATCTGCGGGCTAGAGCTGTTAACGCAGCCTAGCAATAAAATGGGAATAATAAAGACGAACGACTGCCAGACCCAAGTAACCAACCAAGCCCTGCTTGTTGATACACTGAACGGAAGAATTGGTGTCATGCTTTATTGACTAAATAAGATTTGTTTTTGACCGACACTTAGGATAAGTCAAAGTCCTTGAAAAATCGACCGTGTTCTTGGAATGTTTTAGACAAGTATTTCTATGCCGAGAACGGTGTCTGGTGCCGTTTCCCAAGAAAGAAACAAATCTCCCCGGAAAAACGAAGAGGCTGGCCCTGTAGAGTTGTCTCAGGAGAGCAGTTCCGATAGCATATGCAGTGGGTCGAACTGGCCGACATCGCTATTCGACCCCTGGCTTTTAATCATAGATTTGTACATGCCGGCTCGACAAAAATTACGGAAAGGAAGAGCTCATGGCGACTATTGAGAAATCCATTGAGGTCAACGTGCCTGAGTATAAGGCCTATGCTCAATGGATGAAATTTGAGGAGTTTCCCCAGTTCATGGAAGGGGTGAAAGAGGTCACACGGCTGGATGGTAAGCGGTTTCATTGGAAGGCCGAGATCGCGGGCCAGGAGAAGGAGTGGGACACGGAGGTCACGGAGCAGGCGGCGGACCAGCGTCTCGTGTGGACGAGTCGAGGCGGCGTCATCAAGGGATGGGTCGTGATATTTCATCCACTCTCGAGTGCCAAGTCAAAAATCATGCTGCAAGTAGAGTACGACCCTCAGGGTTCCGCCGAACATGGGGAGGCATTGGAAGCGGTGTCTCGGCGCGTCCAGGGTGATCTGGAGCGATTTAAGGCGCTCATCGAAAAGCGTTGGCGCCCGCCTGGCCGCGACACCATCTTCGATAATTTTCCCATGTAGGAGGTCTGGCCCCGTGGACTTGTCCTAACGAGATCAACCACCGATTCTGAGGGATCTATCAGGCTGCGGGAAAACTCGATTTATCCACAACATGCCGTTGGAATCTTCCATAGGGCGCCGATTCCAAAACAGGTTCAGGATGCTCAAAAAGGTCGTCCAGCAAGGCCGCAGTGAGCGAAGTGGCGAGGCGTACGCTTCGGTACGTTGAGCCTCTGAGCGATACGAGAACGCCGCTGGCCGACTTTTTCAGCATCCTGCTAGAAAAGGCGACCGGGTTCAGTCGGAATGGGTAGCCGACGTGTGCTGGGATCAGTGGACGGCATGGATCGGAATACGCAGCCTCCAACCAAGATAGATCCCCAACTCAGCAGACAACAGAGCGGAACGCTCCATCGCCAGACAGTGTGTGTGAGAGGTTCCATGAAGAGCTCCTTTGGTGTTTCCATGAGTCTCACTTCCGAGGCATGGTGATGTGTCTTGCCCTGTTGATCCGAGGTGAAGCTGTGATAGCTTTCGGCCCGAAAAACGTTCGTCAGGCACGGCTGAATGCTATCAGTCCTCGATTACGGGAACGTCAGGGATATGTCACATTTGGGTAAAAACAGTGAGGGGATTGAGATCAGGGCGATTCGGAAGTGAAGCCCCACGGCTTTACAGCCGTGGTCCCTTTTGTATCTTCGGCGGAACCCGCCGAAGCGTGTCCTCCTTCGCCAAGGCTTCGGAGGACACCCGCTGCGCATTCCTCCACAGCTTCACAGCTGTGGAGGAATGCGTAGGCGGGTGAAAATGAGGGGTAATCAGCGGTTGATTCTGGGTGCTGCGTGACGGTGTGAAGATCGCACGGTCAGGTCAGAGAGGTAGGACATAAAGGGGTCTGACTTCTTAGGCTTGTCCATTTAAGTGAGCTTCCGAACGTCTTTGAGGAGCATGAAGAGATGCAAGGGATCGGTTGGCGACGGGAGGAAATCGAAACGCTCGTAAAAATTTCTGGCTGCGTCATATTTGGCATGGACTGCCAGGGCACGAATTCCTGCAATGTCGGCAGCCTGTAGAGTCCGCAGAGTCGCGTCCTTCAATAATGCAGCTCCGACCCCTTGTTTTTGCCAGCGGTGATCCACCGCTAACCTGGCAAGCAGCATGATTGGAATTGAATGCTTTGCCAGTCCCTTCTTCACTCGCTCTGGGGCCAGGTCTTGCTCTACCGAGCTCACAGCAAGAGCGTAGTAGCCGATAACCGTTTCATCGTCCAACCCTACATAGGTCTGCGATCCTCCGCTACGTTGATTGTGTAGTGCGTGCTTCTTGAGAAAGCCGTTGAGAGCTTCCTCCCCACAGTCGAATGCTTCAACCGGGTGATGCGGCTGAAGTTTTTCGATACGCTTAGCCCGCATATTCATGACGGTTCGTCGCGAAATCGCGTAGTCGCGTGGCGAGACGGGCACGCGGAGCCGGGAGTCCCCGAGGCGTACTTGAACAGTACGTCGAGGGAGCGAGCGGCGAGCCTGCCAGCCGAAGGCGCGTCGCAGCAGCGAATCCGCGATTGCAGCAGAAGTGCTCATGAATCATGCGGGCTAGTGTCAACGTTCTTTTTGAGAGTTCGGTGCAGGTGTCGTGTCAAAGAAGCCCGGCTCTGCTAATAGACGCTGCATCCGAGGGAGAGAGCGAGGCGGAGCATCAAGTGCAGCCAAGAACTCAGCCCACTTGGCCTTGCTCAAAGGGAACATTCGGCGATCTGCTAATGCTTCATCTGCCCGAGCCAGTGCACTTTCAAGGACAAACGCGCTCACTGTACGGTTAGAGACAGAGGCAGCAGCTTCCAGCGTTCGCTTGGTCGAAGAGCTTACTCGAAGATCCAATTTTTCAGTCCGAAGTGTACGTACTGGCATAGGTCACCTCTGTCGTTGCTAAAGATAACTCAAGAACCATCTTGTGTCAAGACAATGTAATGACGACACTTGTCATGTATTACAATATCTTGCAAGTATAATGCTTTCATATGTGCCATTTGTCCTTCAGTTGGTAACCTTCTCTTTTTTCGAAGAATAACATAGGACATGCAAGTAGCTGTTAGCCGCAGGGCTTGACAGCCCGTACTACGGTATGTAACATTTTGTGACATGACGGCTACACACTTCAGACAGGCGCGGGTTCGGTTGGGATACACGCAGGCGAAGCTGGCGGAGGTGCTGCAATTGAGCCGCATGACGATCAGCCGCTATGAGGCCGGCACATGGGAAGTGCCCTTGTCGGTTGAGATGGCGTTGGATCAGTTGGGGTCGGCGCAGATTCCGATGTTGGGGATGGTGGCGGCCGGGGCGCCGATCGAACCGATCTCACAAGCTGAACTGGTTGCGGTACTGCCTCCGTTGTTGCGCGGTGGAGAGACCTTCGCGCTACGAGTCAAGGGCGAGTCGATGAAGGACGACGGCATTCTTCCCGGCGATCTCGTGGTGGTGCGGAAGCAGGGGACGGCGCGGAACGGACAGACGGTGGTGGCCTTGGTCAACAATGAAGCGACGATCAAGAGATATTATCGCAAGGATGGCCGGATCGAACTGCACCCGGCGAATGCTGCGATGAAGCCGATCCTCGTATCGGCACAGGATGAGTTTTCCATTCAAGGAATTGTCGCGGGCGTGATTCGCCACTTCAACGAATTGTGAGGTGTGCTATGGCTCAGGTGCAGCAACAGGCGATGGAGCTTCCGGTTTATACAGATGATGGCAGCGCGATCATCGAAGCGCCTCGCCATCTATTGGCGGCGTTGAAACGGAGTGCGGTCTCAGCCGATCAGCTGAAGGGGTTGGTGCTGTTGTCCGGCTCGCCGTCGGTCTATCGGCTGGGCCTCTGTGCCGCAGTCGAACGCGCGTTGGCCGGCGAACCGGTGTTGTATCTGGCCGGCGCCAATGTCTTTGACCCGTTCTTGGTGGGGCGGCTGGCTCGGGCCAGTCGGGTAGCGCCGGCTCACGTGCTGCAACAGATTCATGTCTCACGGGCCTTCACCTGTCATCAGATGGTCCGGTTGGTCACTGATTGTCTCCCGTCGGCGTTGCGCACCTATGATGCGCGGTTCGTCATTCTCGCTGGTCCCCTCGACACCTTGTACGACAAGTCGGTGTCGGAGCCGGAAGCGACGCGTCTCTTTCGTGCGATGACGGAGGCCTTACAGCACATGGCCGAGCAGGGCATCCAATTATTATGCGTGACACCGCTCGCGCCGTCAGAATCAGGTGGGCGCAGTCGATTTGTGGCGGCGCTCCGCGCGCAGGCGCGTCGGGCGATCGACCTGTGCGAAGCCGAGGATGGGCTATGGCTACAGGAACGGGGAGGGCCTGAGCCTAGACGCTGGATGATTCCGCGTCCGCTCTGGAATCGGTTGTAGGCAATGGGGCGCACGCTTGCCACCTTCACGCAATTGGTTCAGCAGGAAATCGACTCATGGAGCCGTTACCGGCGCGCGTTGCGGCGTGAGGATCAGCAGGCGCTCGATCTGTTGTTCGCCGCCGCCCGCCATCATGCGTCCGCCGGCGCCTATCTCGCGCGTGAGACACCGTTCGAGGTGATGCTGCTGTCCATGTTGATTGAACAACAGAAACACGTCGTCATGTTACAACAGAAAGTGATAATTCTTGAAACCCGTATGCTCCACGACTCGACTCACGGGGTGGCTTCTTGATGTCTATCCGGCGCAAGAGGGTATGGTCGTCTGGCTCCTCGGCGAGGACGGTCGCCGCATCAGAGCCGTCGATCCCTATGTGCCGACCTGCTATCTGGCTGCTCCGACGCCCATCCTCCAACATGCATCCCGGCTACTCCGCCATGCCTCCTGTCGCATCGGCACCAGAGAAGTCGAGCGATATGAACTCGGCGCGCTTCGCCCAATCCCGGTGCTGGAAGTCTCGGTTTACGCCCCCTCGCAGTTCTCATCCCTGACGCAACTGCTGATCCGTTCCTGCCCCGATGCGCAGTTCTTTCACGTAGATGTGTCGCTGCCGCAGCGCTACTTTTACGATCGGCAGCTCTTTCCTCTTGCCCATTGCGAGGCGGACCTCACAGCCGAAGGCCAGATTCAGTCGATTCAGGCGTTGGAGTCGCCCTGGGATACGGACTACGGTCTCCCGCCGCTCACGATCATGGAGCTATCGCCCGACAGTCCCTCACCCAACCCGAATCATGGCGGAGGTGGTTCGCTCGTGGTGCGGATAGACGGGAAGGAGCGTCTGTTGGAAGGCGACGATGCCGAGGTGATTCAGCGCCTCAACCAGCTGCTTGTGCGGGAGGACCCCGATATTCTCTTGACGGACTGGGGCGATTCCTATCTTCTGCCTCGCCTCATGACCACGGCGGATCGGCTGCTCCTACCGCTCGCGCTCAATCGCGATCCTCATCGATCCATCGGCGCCAGGAAACCCCATTCGTACTTTTCATACGGCCGTATCCTGTCCCATGCCGGCGCACGCACCCTGTCGGGGCGATTGCACCTTGACCGGCACAATTCATTTGCGTTGGCGGAAACGGGTCTGGCCGGGCTTGTCGAGCAGGCCCGTGTCACGAAGGTCGATTTGCAGCACATGGCCCGTACGACGACCGGAACGGGAATCACGTCGATGCAGCTTGAAACGGCTTGCCGTGATGGTCTGCTGATTCCCTACCGGAAGCAGGAGCCGGAAGCCTTCAAATCCGCGCTCGAATTGCTGCAGACCGATCAGGGCGGATTGGTATTCGCGCCGATCGTCGGCTATCACGAACAGGTCGGTGAACTGGATTTCTCCTCGATGTACCCCTCCATCATGGTGCGCTTCAACATCTCGCCCGAGACGGTCAATTGCCGGTGCTGTCGAGATGAGCCGACCGCGCGGGTGCCGGAGATCGGCCATCACACCTGCCGTCGGTGCCAGGGATTGGTGCCTCGCACGCTGGTCCCGTTGCTCGAGAAGCGCGCGCGGTACAAGAAGCTCATGGCCTCGGCGGCACAGCCGGCGGCGAGAGCCGTACTCGATCAACGGCAAACGGCGCTCAAGTGGCTGCTCGTCGTTTCGTTCGGGTATTTGGGATACAAAAATGCCCGGTTCGGTCGGATCGAAGCGCATGAAGCGGTCACCGCCTACAGCCGTGGTGTGTTGTTGCAGGCGAAAGAGATTGCCGAGCGGCAGGGCTATCGCATGCTGCATGCGATAGTGGATTCGCTCTGGCTCGTCAAGTCCGGTTCGGTCAGGGCAGACTACGACAGACTCGCTCAGGAAATTACCGAACAGACAGGGCTCTCGATTAGTGTCGAGGGGCTCTATCGCTGGATCGGGTTTTTCCCGTCACGGGTCAATCCGCTCATGCCGGTGCCGAATCAGTTTGTGGGCCTGTTCGACCATGGCGGGATGAAAATCCGCGGCATCGAAATCCGTCGCAGCGATGCCCCATTCCTCGTCAAGCGGGCACAGGCGGAGATGCTGCGCTGTCTGAGTGAGGCGAGGACATTGGACGAGTTGCGCAAACAGATTCCACAGGTCCTGGAAGTCGTCCTCACATATCGACGCTACCTCCAAGATGGTCATGCCACTATTGAGGAGCTGGCCATCGCAAAATCGCTCACGAAAGAGCCTCACGCGTACCGCCATCAGACGATGTCGATGATTGCCGCGCAGGAACTGTTGGCGCGCGGTGTGTCGCTCAAAGCGGGCGACACGATTCACTACATCATGACGGATGCCGACGCGGCTTGCCCTTCCGATCGTGTGCGGGCAGTGGCAGGGATCGATGGAACCTGGAGCTACGATGTCTCGGCCTATGACAACCTGCTTCTGAAGGCGGCTCTTGTGCTGTTGATGCCCTTGGGCGTGACGCCAGCCTTGTTGAATGCATCCACTGACCCTATCAGGTGTACGGCTCATGGTTCGATCAATGGCGAATCTGCGAGTCTGTGATGAGAAAACGAATGCCATCGCAATGCGGCAGGTCTTTCCCATCCCGCCCCTTGATATTGACTCGCTTTGCAAAACCCGCTAGCCTCCCGTCGCTTGAAGGGTTGGAACGTGTCTAACTGGCTGTGGAAAAGCTCGGTGTTATCCATTACACGCGAGTAGAATCTTACGTATGGCGCTGATGTCACAATAGTCGCAGGATGCTCAAAAAGGCCAGACTTCTCACCCGCCCAACCCTAACGCGCCGAGACGCGCCTTGCCCCAAGCGAGGCCGCAGCGAGCGAAGAGGCGAGGCGTACGCTTCGGTACGTTGAGCCTCTGAGCGATGCGAGAACGATGCTGGCGGAATTTTTCAGCATCCTGCTAACGGAGGGTAGACCCATGAAACTGTGGCGATATATCGGTGTGGTGGTGTCGACGGTACTGTTGCCCCTTGCGGTCAATGCCGCCTCTCTGCCGGAACCTAAGGTGGACTATTCGGCCGATAGCACGATGGAAACAGAAGGGGGCATGACGATGAAATCCCGCGTCTACAATTCGCCCGGCAAGCAGCGCATGGAGATGGGCGGGGCGGGCGGCAACGTCACCATCATCCGGCGGGATAAGAAGGTGATGTGGCAATTGATGGGGAATATGTACATGGAGATGTCGATGGACCAGTTGGAGTCGCCCGATCTCAACTCCATGGATGTTGAGCAGACCGTCGTCGGCGAGGAAACAGTCAACGGAGTTCAGACTACCAAGTATAAAATGATTGCGACCAAGAAGGACGGGTCGAAGTTTGGTGGATTTTTCTGGGCGACTAAAGACGGCATCTCGATGAAAATGGATCTCCTGTCCAAAGAGGGCGACAAGAAAATGCGCATGGCGAGCGAGTTGACCAATCTGAAAGTCGAAAAACAGAATCCGGCGCTGTTCGAAATTCCCGCCGGCTATACGAAGAACGACATGGGGGCCATGATGGGGCAAGGCGGGGCTTTGAACATTCAAGAGATGATGAAAGGCGCAGGGCGGGAGAAAGACAAGAGGCGAAGTAGAGAGAAGGGGCCGAGCAAGGGCGATGACGGCGATGAGACCATCGATGCGGGTAAGATGTTGAAAGGTCTGCTGGGCCAATAACAGAGGATTGCACCAATGATCGTATTCAGAATTGCCTGCTGCGCAGCGGCGATCTTCGCTGTGGCGGTATCATCTGTTCACGCGGACGATATCTGTTTGGGCGATGAGGAAGAGAAGGCGGCCAAGGCGGCGATTGCCGCTATGAGCAAAGCGGAGAAGTCCGGTCAGCCGGCGGAACTGTTTGTGGCCTCTCGAGCGATTGCAGAGGACGATTGTATCGATCGATTCGACAAGAATGCCCAGGCTAGAGCCAAGGCGAATGTGTCGAAGCTTGGTCGGGATTTGGCCAAGGCGGCTGAAGCGAAGGGCGTCCTGTATTCACATGAACCGGTACGGGCCGATGGGCGGACGTCGGCATTCCGATATTTTGAAGCCATCGGTGACTTCAACGAGGCCAACCGGGTTATGCTGAAAGTGGTGCGTGCGAAACCTGATGATCTGACGCTCTTCGAAACGGCCTGGGGTGTCGACCGAAGCCGCCGTGGGCCCCGCGATCCCAAGACGGGCGAGATCCAGCCCCACGTCTCGCCCCTTGCCTATCATGAAGAACTGCGCCACATCGCGTCCACCAACGCTGACCAATTGATGAAGGCCGAGGAGAAGGATGCCCAAGGCCTGTCTGGTGGTATGCAGGAAGTCATGAAGGCAAGCACGGGCTCGCTTGAGAAGCTGATGAAGGCCTCGGTCTGGATGAAGTTTCTGCCGAACGGAGACAAGTTGGCCAAGGCGAGGGCCGAGCAGCGGGGCGATACGATTATGAAGCGTAGCGACCCGACGTTCACGCAAGGTATTGCAGGAAGATATTACGAGTTTGCCGGGTCCTCCAAGGCGAAAGAGGTAAAGGCCAAGCAAGAAGAGATGGGCCGCGCCATGGAGAAGTCAGGCGAGAATGTGAAAGGGGCGTTCACACAAAAAAGCGAGGCGGAGCAGAAGAAGTTCACTGATAAAAAGGCCGACCTCGAAAAAGAGCTTGGTTTTTAGCGCCACACGCTTCCCCCGGCTATGATGGTTGACCTAACAGGATGCTGAAAAAGTCCGCCAGCGGCGTTCTCGCGTCGCTCAGAGGCTCAACGTACCGAAGCGTACGCCTCGCCTCTTCGCTTGCTGCGGCCTTGCTAGACGGCCTTTTTGAGCATCCTGCTGCGACTCTGACATGATCCTCAATGGTTATATCGCGACGACATATTGTAAGAAAATCACGTTTTTCAGCAGACTGCTAACAGGCCAGGCAACAGTGACATGCCCATTGCCGAAACCTCTCGAATTGTAGCTCCCTTGTAAGCCGACCGTACCAAGAATTCTCTCGCTGAACATTTCCCACTTGACTTGGTTCTAACTAGAACTATTATACTGTTGTGAGACAAGCGCGCGAAGTCGAGGTTCATCGGGTTTGATCACTGGCGCAGGTATGTGGCCGGTTGGTAAGGTGGTCGCTGAGAAGATGGTGTGACTTTTAAGAGAAGGAGGCGTGATCATGTTTGTTGTTGTGGGTGCGACCGGGAATACAGGATCGGTGGTGGCCGACACGTTGCTGAGCCAGAAACAGCCTGTGCGGATCGTCGTGCGCTCAGCGGATAAAGGTGCGGAATGGAAAGCAAAGGGTGCAGAGATCGCTGTGGCCTCGCTCGACGAGGTGTCTTCGCTGAGCGAGGCATTACAAGGGGCCAAGGGTGTCTACCTCTTGGTCCCGCCGAACTATGGGGCAACAGCGTGGTTGGCCGACCAACGAGCACGAATGGATCGTGCCGCAGAAGCGATACGAAGAAGCGCGATCGACCACGTCGTATTTCTTTCCTCAGTCGGCGGGCACATACCAGAAGGGACGGGGCCAATCCGAGCTGCTCGCTACGGCGAACAGGCGCTCGGAGCAGTGGCGAAGAATCTGACGATCCTTCGTCCCTGCTACTTCATGGACAACTGGGCTCCGGTTCTCGGCGCAGCCAAGGCCAAGGGTGTCTTGCCGACGTTCATTGCGCCTCAGGCCATGGTTCCAATGATTTCGACCAGAGATATCGGCCGCGTGGGAGCGGAGCAATTGATGGCTGGTGGAAAGGGCAAGCAGATCGTGGAACTCGCCGGGCCGGAAGAATACAGTCCGGATCAGGTTGCGGCCGCGCTCGGTCAGATTCTGGGAAAGCCCGTCACGGCTCAGCATGCGCCGTTGAGTGCAGTGGTGCCCACATTCAAGTCGTTCGGTTTTTCCGATGAAGCGGCGAAATTGTTTGAGGAAATGTACACATCATTTTCCACCGGGGCGATTGGGTACGAACGCCCCACATCGATGATTCGGGGTCGGGTCGCGCTGGTCGAGGCCTTGAAGGGGTTCGTGAAGGCCTCATGAACGGCGTGCGATCATGAGTGAGACACAGGAGACAATCATGAAGACGGATCTCGACAAGGTGAAAAAGTTGGCCAAAGATCTTCAGAAAGACTACCCGCGCAGTCCACGGGAAAAGCTGGGCGGCTATGTGATCGCGGCTCGCTGTGTGGACAAGTGTCGGGCGTTCTTGCTCGGGATGAACGGTGATTACAATTACTGGCCCTGTTCGTTAGCCAGCCAATGGTTTTCGTTCACTGGCATCATGCCCGATCAGTTCAGGGAGGTCGTGGCGACTGGAGCCTCAGACGAGGAGGTCGCGGAGTGGATTGTCAGTCATTCGCACGTAAAGAATATGGATGACGTGTTGAAATGGAACAACAAGCTGCGCGATATGCGGATCAGCGAGATGAGTCTTGAGGCTCAGCAATACCTCGAAGAATATATTCCCAAGGTCGTGCCGAAGCATCGCCCCGTGTATGTGTGGTTTGATGTGTACGATCTTGAGGAGAAGCGACTGTAAGTTCAACGTTCACGTCACGGAGTTTGAGACGAAGGGAAGGAGGATCCAATGAGCCATCATGAGACAATCCAGACCGCGGCAACAAAAAATATCGTGGGGATCTATCAGCCAGGCTCCGCTCACATGGTGGGTGATGGGTTTCCCGTGCGGAATCTCTTTCCCAGCAATGAGCTCGACCGAGAGGTCAGCCCATTTCTCATGCTGGACTATGCCGGGCCGCAGCACTTCACACCGACGGATCATCCCCGTGGCGTGGGAGAACATCCACATCGCGGGTTTGAAACGGTCACCATTGTCTACGAAGGGATCGTGGCCCATCGTGATTCAGCTGGGAACGCCGGGGTGATCGGCCCAGGCGATGTCCAATGGATGACCGCGGCTTCCGGCATCGTGCATGAAGAACTGCACGAAAAGGAATGGGCCAAGAACGGCGGGACGCTCCATGCGATTCAGTTGTGGGTTAATCTCCCGAAGGCATCGAAAATGTCGGCGCCTGGCTATCAAACGATCCTCAACGAAGATATTCCAGCCGTCGAGCTCGATGGTGGAGCCGGTCGATTGCGCGTGATTACCGGATCGTTTCTCGGACATAAAGGCCCGGCACGGACCTTCACACCGGTTGAGTTGTACGATCTGCAGCTCAAGGCCGGGAAGCGCGTGTCTCTCTCGTTGCACGAAGGGCACAACGCGTCGCTCTTCGTGCTGGATGGCCTCGCGTCAGTGAATGGGTCGCAAGTAGCCGGAGATGCAGAGCTGATTGTGTGCACACGCGATGGCTCGCACGTCACGGTGGAGGCTCAGAAAGACAGCCGGCTCTTGGTGATGGCCGGAGAGCCGATCGAAGAACCGATTGCGCGCTATGGCCCGTTCGTCATGAATACCCGTGCAGAGTTGATGCAAGCGGCTCAGGACTATCAAGCAGGGAAGATGGGACATCTGTCATGACGGATGGCGGACTCACGGTCGAGGTCTATTCCGATATCGTGTGCCCCTGGTGCTACGTCGGAAAGCGACGGCTGGAACGGGCATTGGCTCAACTGAATGGCGGCGCACATGCGCGCATTACTTGGTGTCCGTTCCAATTGAATCCAACGATGCCATCTGATGGAATGGATCGTGCCACCTATCTGAAAGCCAAGTTTGGGGGTTTGGAAAACTTTGGGCGGATGGAAGAACAACTCCTCGCTGCCGGAGTAGAAGAACGGATTCCCTTTGCCTTTGAGAAGATTCAGCGGACGCCAAATACCTTTGCGGCCCATCGGCTGGTCTGGTATGCCGCACAGCAGGGGAAACAGGACGCAATGGTGGAGGCGCTCTTTCGTGGGTATTTTCTGGAAGGCAAGAACATCGGTGATGTGACGACCCTTACGCATGTGGCTGCAGAAGCCGGACTGGATAGAGTAGAGACAGACACGTTTCTAGCGAGCGAGAAAGGCGTGGTTGAGGTCAAGGCCGAAGAAGCGGTCGGTCGGCAACTCGGCATTCGCGGGGTCCCCTATTTTGTCTTCAACGGCACTGTGTCCATCTCTGGCGCGCAGCATCCCGATATTTTTGTGTCGGCGATTCAGCAGGCGGAGAAGGAGATCTAGCAGGCCATGGAGAACGCAGTTTTCGACACCGGAGTATTTCCTATTGGTACAGATCTCGACATAGCCGCAGGCTGTTCAAAAAGACCGTCCAGCAAGGCCGCAGGCGGAGCAAGAACCCGAGGCGTACCCTCAGGGGTACGTTGAGGATTCTTGCGAGCTGAGAACGATGCTGGCGGATTTTTTCAACAGCATGCAAGAAAGGGAGAGGCCTAAATGTCAGTCCAAGTCTACGGCTGTAACCACATCGTCATTGAGGTGACCGACGCGAAGAAGGCGGTGAAGTTCTATCAAGACGTGTTCGGGCTGAAGATGCTGCGTGGCGGTGAAGGCGCGGCCTGGTGCAAGTTGGGTGAGCATCAATTCATGGCGATCTTCGAAGTAGATACACTGCAACCTGATCGTACGAAGCATTTCGGTTTGATGGTCCGTGACGCGCAGCAGATCAAGGAAGTGCGTCGCAAGTTGATTACTAAATACAAATTGGAGCTGCAGCCGAACTTCCGTTGCGACTTCCGAGATCCCTGGGGCAACCGTATTCAGGTAGGCGATCTCAGCGATGAATCGCTGGTCTGGCTCCTCCCCTATCAAGAAGTGCAGAAAGCCGGGATTACATTCACCAGTAAACTTCAAAAGGAGAAATGATCATGAGCACAATCAATTTGCAACAACGGCTGAACGATCTGTTCGGCTACATCCGGCAAGGCAAAATCATTGAGGCCATGAGCGAGTTCTACGACAAGGATGTGAAAATGCAGGACAATGCCAACCCTCCGACCGTCGGTCAGGCCGCCAATGTCGAGCGGGAAAAGCAGTTTCTGAGCGGCGTCAAGGAGTGGAAAGGGTTCAACGTGACGGCTTCGGCCGTGGGCGACAACGTGACATTCTACGAATGCAGTCTTGATTTTATCGCCACCAGCGGACAGCCGGTGCATATGGAGCAGGTCGTCGTGGCCAAGTGGAACAACGGCAAGATCGTGCATGAGCGGTTCTACTACGACACCGGGAGAAAGTCGTAATACGTTAAGCGTTGGGCACGAAAGGCGCGGGCTCCTGCTGCGAAATACGAACGCTTACGAGGAATGCGTTTTCGGCTATCTCGCGACGAGCTGTCATGAATAAGTGAGGGCTAGGGAATATCCTAGCTACCCATACCCCATATCGCCGTTATGATCAAAAATGAGGCGTAGTCCTACCCAGTCCATGGCTGTAGACAGGTCTTCGCATTCGTGACACAGCCAAATGTCATGCGGCTGCAACAACGCCTGTTCATTGTTTCACTGGAGCATTAAAATGAGCAAAACCTCAGAAGCGACTGAAACGAGGAAAGGGCGCGAGATCACTCGCGGGGAATGGGAACCATTTTTCCAACAATTCAGTCAAGACCACCAGGAATGGTTGGTGTATGTCGCGGGGCAAAGCCATTGCAATACCGCCTCACATGAAGCCAATGGGCTTCCATTTCAAGCCTTGACTCTTCATCTCGATCACACAGACGAAGTGTTGTCGATCCTTGTGCGCAAGGCCGACGTGGCTCAAGAACATGTCTACCTGAGCATTCCTCAACCTTGTCGTGTAATGGTCGAAAAGGCGGGAGCAGACGTGAAACTCCATATCGATTCCACTGAAGGATCCTCAACGATCATTCAGTTCCGACAGGTCGCGACCCCGGATTACGAATCGGAAGCTATAAGCGGAACACCTAAGCAAGAGCAGATGACACCATGAATGATTGCGGCAAACCGATTTCCACACAGGATCCGCATGGGAAGTAACGCGGACCCCTTTATTTATCTTACTGATCGAATCTCCCTCTTTATTGCACGATGCTTCGGTGAAGAGTCTGGACAGTCTCTTGAATCCAGCGCGAGAGCGTAACGCTCTCATTCATTCTATTTTCAGAAAGACCGAGAGCGGACTGACATGGTGGCATTTCTGAAAAGTCTTGATACGAATAATGAAGGGAAATGCTCGGCAGCCAGATAGTAACGTCACAATTTTTAACAGCCTGTTCAAAAAATCCCCCGGCAAGGTCGAAAGAAGTATGACCTTGAGATGTGGGACAGGTAACTTTGAAGACCGCGCGACTGAGAACACATCTAACAGAATTGAGAATTCAAGGAGATGATTATGTGGATGGAAAGAGCTGCGACTCCAAATCCGAATCCAGATCCCGATACAGGACCCATTCCACCGGGCCCTAGTCCGTTTCCCTCTCCTACGCCGCCTCCTCCGCTACCACCCTATCCTGTCCCGCCCAACCGGCCTCCGACCCCCCAGGTGACAGGTGACGATCTCCCCACAATCAAGTTACAAACACATCAACTATCCAGCTGAACAAGACGATCTCTCTAATCCGCAAGATGAGGTGATGGAGAAGTTCGTGACGGAGTCGCAGTCGGGAATGAGTCAGGCACTGGACTAGGGGATAGTTGACAAAGGGAACGCTCTCCTGCTCACATCTCCTCACGCTTTATCGCTTACGCCAAACGGGAGTTCGAATTATGAAAGCCCATTACCTTGGCCATGTGGTGTTCTATGTGAAGGATCTCGAGCGGTCGCTGGCGTTCTATCGCGACCTGCTGGGATTTCAGGAAGTGGTCGTGTCTTCGATGGCGCGGCAGCGGCTCTGACGTCCGGTCGTACGCATCATGAACTTCTGTTGATCCAAGTGGGTGATGCGCCGGGTCCTCCATCAGGGAGGCGGCGAGGGCTGTACCACATCGGCATCAAAGTCGGCGACAGTCTGGGTGAATTACGCGCGGCAAAGAAAGATCTTGAACAAGCCGGGGTCACGATCGACGGCATGAGCGATCACACCGTGAGCCAGAGTCTCTATCTTCAGAATCCTGACGGCAACGAAGTTGAACTGTATGTTGATGCGGATGAGTCGGTGTGGAAGAACAATCCGGCGGCCGTCTTCGCGCCGATCAAGCCGTTGCGCTTCTGGCGCGCCTCACTCAAATGGCAGCGCCTGAAGCCCTACGAGAAGTTTTCCGAGATGATCGACCGGCACTGGGACGGTATCGCGGCCTACTGCAAGCCGGAGAACAAGGTCGCCTTAGGATTCGTCGAGGGCATGAACAATAAGATCCGCGTCATGCAGCGGCGGAGCTACGGCTTACGCGACGAGGAGTGTCTGCGCCTGAAAGTCCTCACTTGCATGCTCGACCCGATATGAAATCAGGCCGAAATCACCCACTCGGGAAGGAGAAGAACCCGAATTGATAAGAAACAGCAAAGCTATTCGTGAGCAGTTTGTTGCGGGAACGAACGTTGAGATATGTGAAGATAGAAGGTGGCAGCATAGGTCAAGGAGCGCATGATGTCTGAGAACCAGTGGATAGACGTGGGAAGCGTCGAAGAACTGAGCAAGAAATCCTTGCAAGAAGTCTCTTCCGGAAAGACGACGATCGCGCTGACGTACAAAGACGGCTCATTCGCTGCGATCTCAGGGGTTTGTAATCATGTCGGCGGTCCGTTGGGAGAAGGTACCCTTGACGGCGACTATGTTGTCTGTCCCTGGCATTACTGGAAGTTTCATCACAGGACCGGTCAAGGAGAGCCGGGGTACGAACAGGATCAGGTTCCGAGCTATGGGACCAAAATCGAAAAGGGCCGTCTCTACATCGATCTGTCGTCCGCCACGAAGCGGAAAAAGCAGTCGCATACACCGCATCCGCTCGCACGCCCAGTGTTGCGGCAGGCAGGTCCGATCCGTGTCGTGGGCATCTCGACGACGGCAATGACCATGGACCATCCACGGTATAGCACTTCCGATGCGATGCTGGACGTGGCACTTGACCATGCCCGAAGCGCACTCAAGCTGGAGACGCAATGCATCAGGCTCCGCGAGCTGAACTTTCGCCCGTGCGAAGGGTTCTATTCCAAATCGGCGCAGGCCTGTACCTGGCCCTGTTCGATCACGCAAATGGACCCGACCGATCAGCTCGATCGCGTATACGAAGCGATCGTGCATTGGGCCGATGTCATTCTGATTTCAACCCCGATCCGTTGGGGCAACGCCGGCAGTTTGTATTACAAGATGGTCGAGCGGATGAACTGCATCCAAAATCAGGAGACCATCGCGAACAAACATTTGCTCAAGAACAAGGTCGCGGCGTTCATCATCATGGGCGGGCAAGACAACGTCCAAGGTGTGGCCGGGCAGCTCATGACCTTTTTCGCCGAAGTCGGTTGTCAGTTCCCTCAATTCCCGTTTATCGCCCATTCGCGAGGCTGGAGTGCCGAAGACATGGAACGGAATGTCAGCGAGGTGCAGAATAGCCAGGCACTACGTGAAGGGGCGCAACAACTCGTTGCCCGCGCTGCGGACATGGCGAAACTCATGGTCGGTGGTCAGGTTCCTGAACATCTGCTTGCCCGTGGCGGACGTAAGGCGCATCAGCTCGATAGTGAGCCGACAGGGTAGAGGCAGCAATTCAGTGGGGCCGCAATCCCAGTCGGTGCCCGAGGCAGTACGAAATTTGTGGGCGAGCTGCAGGCAAGGGAGCTGGATCATGTCGGGTCGAGACCGTGCACATCTGAACAATCTTTTCCAGGCGTTGCTTCGCCTGCACAAAGCCTTGCTGGACGACGAACGAGTGTCCTATGAGCGTGTGCATGGACGTATCCCATCCAATGGCGCATTTTTGCAGCTGGTGCTAGGGGATGCGTGGTTTGCCTGGTTGCGCCCGCTGTCTCAATTGATGGCCACGCTCGATGAACTCGGAGAAGAAGATAAATCTCCAGACGGCCAGGATACGGTCACCCTTGTCGCGTCGATCCGAACACTCCTGACGCCGACAGAAGCGGGAGAAGGATTCGGTAGACAATATCACGACGCGTTGCAACGAGAGCCCGATGTGATGTTGGCGCACGCGGCGGTCAAAGCGTTGCTCCGTTGATCGTACAAAGAGAGGGAGTGCAATGAAAGCCCATTACCTTGGCCATGTGGTGTTCTATGTGAAGGATCTCGATCGGTCGCTGGCATTCTATCGCGACCTGCTGGGATTCCAGGAGGTGGGCAGAATTTTTAATGGGGCGGCTGCGGCGTTGACATCCGGTCGCACGCATCACGAGTTGCTCTTGATCCAGGTGGGTGACGCGCCGGGACCATTGTCAGGGAGGCGCCGAGGGCTCTATCATATCGGGATCAAGGTGGGGGACAGTCTGGGTGAATTGCGTACGGCGAAGAAAGATCTTGAACAAGCTGGCGTCACCATCGACGTCATGAGCGATCACACCGTGAGCCAGAGTCTCTATCTTCAGGACCCTGACGGCAACGAAGTTGAACTGTATGTGGATGCGGATGAGTCGGTGTGGAAAAATAATCCGGCGGCCGTCGTGTCGCCGATCAAACCGTTACAGCTGTAACGTGCACACAAGGAGGATTGTTCATGGAGAAGCCACGCATTGCAGCCAAGGAGCCCGAAGTGCTGACGTTGGAAGCGGGAACCTACTATTGGTGTCAATGTGGACGCTCGAGAGACCAGCCGTTCTGTGACGGGGCTCACCAAGGAACCGGGATCGAGCCGGTCGAGTTCACAGTAGATGAAACGAAAGAAATCGCCTTGTGCATGTGTAAGCAGACCAAGACTCCGCCGTTCTGCGACGGGACGCACCAGACGCTCTAACAGGATGCTCAAAAAGTCCGCCAGCAGGGGAGGGATGACCTGGTTGATCCCCCGTGCTCACGGAACCCCCACGATGAAGCAGTGGTCGTTCGACGTGCGCAGTTGGGGACCAAGCCAGGCCACCCCTTGAAAGAAGGTAACGAGCGAGCTTGGAAGAACATCTCTGGTCGCTCGCCGTGGCTGTGCTAGGGAAAAGGCGCGTCTTGGCGCGCGGGGGTTGGGCGGGTGAGAAGTCTGGCCATTTTGAGCATCCTGCGTTAGTGTTCTGCTCTTGCACCAGATGTAGAGACTATCGAAGTTCTGCAATTTTTCCTGCAATGGGCGTGGAACTCACGCCCCTTGCCTAGCACCTATGTTTTGACCATATCTTGTTTCAAGGACTGCACGAAGCCGACCACCTCACCACGCCTAATCTTGGGGAACAGAAACGGGGACATTCTGGATCGTTGCGGGCCACTTCTCTCCTCACGCGTCAAGCCAACCAGAATACCCCCTGAAGATTTCACACATCATGGAGCACACGATGACCACTATGGGGAATGCTCAGACGCGAGAGATTAAGGCGGCGGTGGTCCGCAAGAAAGGCGGACCGTTTCAGATCGAGACCCTCACCCTAGACGAGCCTCGTCCCGACGAGGTGCTGATCCGGATCGTCGCGACCGGCATGTGCCACACCGACATGGTGGCACGCGATCAATTGTATACCGTGCCCCTGCCTGTCGTGCTTGGCCACGAAGGCGCCGGTGTCGTGGAGCAGGTCGGCAGCAATGTCAAAAAAATCGCAGCGGGCGACCATGTCGTGCTGACCTACATGTGGTGCGGCCACTGCACATCCTGCCTGCGCGGCGACCTGACCTACTGCGCGAATTTCTACGCCCTGAATTTCGGCGGCGCCCGCGAAGACGGGAGTACCGCCACGCAGGACAAGCAGGGATCGGTCCACGACCACTTCTTCGGACAGTCGTCGTTCGGCACATTCACTCTTTCCCATGAACGTAATGTAATCAAAGTTCCGAACAATGCCCCGCTGGAACTGCTTGGTCCCCTTGGCTGCGGCATTCAAACCGGCGCGGGGGCCGTGATGAACGCACTGAACGTCAGACCCGGCGCCACCTTCGCCGCGTTCGGAGGAGGAGCGGTCGGCTTGAGCGCCGTGATGGCCGCACGTGTAGCCGGTGCGACAACCATTATTGCAGTGGACGTGGTGCCGTCACGGCTCGCACTGGCCAAGGAACTCGGGGCGACTCATACGATCAATAGCCGCGAAACCGATCCCGTCGAGGCCGTGCGCAAGATCACCGGTGGCGGCGTCGATTTCACGCTCGAATCGAGTGGTCGGCCCGCCGTGTTGCGCCAGGCCATCGACGCGCTGGCAATTCGCGGAACCTGTGGCATCGTGGGAGCGACGGCGTTGGGTACGGAGGCGAGCTTTGATGTGAACGGGGTGATGACGACCGGCAAGCGGATTATCGGCATCATCGAAGGCGACAGCGTTCCGGGTCTCTTCATCCCGAGTCTCGTCGAACTCTACATACAGGGACGCTTTCCGTTCGACAAGCTGGTGAAGTTCTACGACCTCGATCAGATCAACCAAGCGGCGGAAGACAGCGAGAAAGGCATCACGATTAAGCCGATCATCCGTCTACAGTCATGAGCGGAGCCGTCAACGAACCTCTTGCTCCTATTTGAAAGTGTGCTTGTCATAGATGCCAGCACCAGTCAGGCGGTCACGAATGCTCCGTTCAATTCGATTCCAGTTGAGGATGATTGTGTCGAGTCGCGGCGCCTGTTCTTCCTATTTCGAATACGCGATCGCGAATAGATTTAGCAGCAGCAGGGCTGCGATGATTCGATACGCCACCAAATATTGTCCATCGACACTAAGGCGAGTACCTTCGTGGAGAGATAACCCGGATAGGCTCCTAGTCATCGTCATCGTCTGAAGTGTCCCTAATCCGAAGCCTGAGCTCCCTTGTGTTTGTCTGATTAACTGAATCTCGAACTGTAAAATCATGCCTAATATTACTCGTCGTCGTTGGCGTTCCACTAAGCTCCCCCGTCGTGGGAGTCAACGTGAGCCCGGTTGGTAACGGAGGGGTCACTGACCAGGTGTACGGGGGGACGCCTCCCGAGGCTTCGAGCCTGTCGGCATAGGGCTGGTTTGTTCTACCGCCAGGGAGCGATCTCGTCGTGATCGTCAATGACGACGGCTCGGCGCCAATCGCGATCGATAATGACTTGGTGGCAGATTGTTGATTGGGAATAGTCGAATCCTGTACCCCGAATGTCGTGGATGTTGTGCCTGCAGTTGTCGGGGTGCCAGTAATCGCTCCGCTTGCGCTGAGCCTCAGACCTTGTGGCAGAGGCGAGCCATTATTACGGCTCCAATTATAGGGTGAAGTGCCTCCTGAGGCTGTCAGCTCTGGTGCGTTATAGGATTGACCGACAGTGCCATTTGGAAGCGAGGTAGTCGTGATCGTCACAGGCGTGACATTCGCAATAATTGTGAGTGAAAGTTTCTTTCTGCCTTGCTGATTGATCGGCATGGTTGAATCAGTCACGGTGAACTCATGCGAGGAATTGCCGCTACTTCCACTTAAAGGTGTTCCGCTGATGATCCCTGACGATGGATCAAGCGTAAGACCGTTCGGCAAAGCAGGATTCACTGACCAGGAATAAGGTGGTGTACCGCCAGTGGCTGTTAATTGTGTGTTGGGATATGGCTGATTCACGGTTCCGTCCTGTAGTGAACTCGGGCTGGTGATAGACGGCGGAGTCGAAGCCTTGATGGCGATCGTAAAGTTCTGCTGATCGGATTGCGGAATCTGATCGGTGACTCGCAGCGCAAAACTGAACGAGCCGGCGTTGGTCGGTGTTCCGGAAATATTGCCGTTCGAGGCATTGAGGTCGAGTCCGGGTGGTAACGACCCGCTGGTGACACCCCAGACAAGAGACCCGACTCCTCCCGTGACCGATACGGTCTGATTGTAAGCCACGTTGAATGATCCTGCGGGAAGTGAAGTGGTCGTGATATTTGGCGCCGACGGTAAGTTGATCGTAATCGACAATGGTTTTGTCGCGGTGTCTTGTGGGTTTCCAGAGTCGCGGACCCGGAATGTCGGCGAAAATGTTCCAGGGGTTGTTGGTGTCCCGCCGATCACGCCAGATGAACTGAGATTCAGGCCTGTTGGCAGTGATCCGCTGCTAATATCCCATGTCTTTGACCCGGTTCCTCCTGTAGAGGTTAACGTCACGTTGTTATAAGGCTGCGTGACCATGCCGGACGGTAGGGGAGAGTTGGATGTAATGATCAGATCAGGCGGTGAGCCGCCGATAATCAATTGCAATGTTCTGGTCGCTGTTTGCGGGGTGGGAGGGGTTTGATCCGTGACGGTGAAAGTATAATTGGTACTGCTGGTGCCAGTCGGAATGCCGCTGATCGCTCCGGTTGACGGATTCAGCGTCAATCCAGTTGGCAGAGCTGGCGATCCGCCCGCGAGTCCCCATGTATAGGCGCCTGTGCCGCCTGTAGCTGTCAACGTCGCGCTATAGCTCTGGTTTGCCGTTCCTTGCGGGAGTGATGTGGTCGTGATCGACAGGGGGATTGCCCTGATGGACAACTGCAGAGCTTTTTCGACAGTCAGCGATGTCGCATCAGTCAGTGTAAAGGTGTAAGTGGCAGTCTTAGTCACAGTCGGCGTTCCGCTGATGACGCCATTATTACTAAGCGTGAGGCCGCTTGGCAGGGACAACGAGCCGGCCTTAAGGCCCCATGTGTAGGGCGTGGTGCCCCCAGTCGGGCTTAAGGCCACAGCGTAGGGTTGGTTGATCGAGCCAGATGGCAATGAGTTTGTCAGAATGGTCAAGAGGGTCGGCGCAATATTGACCGTAATCGAAAGGATTTTTTGGACCGACTGTCCTTTCGAATCCTGCAATTTGAATTCTGGAAGTCTAGTCCCCGTGGTGGTTGGTGTTCCTGAGATGTTCCCAGTCGACGGAGTCAACGCGAGCCCGTCAGGCAACGCTGGCGATCCAGGGACCACACTCCAGGTATAGGGTGGTGTTCCCCCACTCAGTGCGAGCGTGATGTCATAGGATACTCCCGTTGTTCCAGCCGGAAGCGTGGAAGAGGTCAGAATCTGCAAGGGCCCAGGTGGTGTTGACCCAGGAGGAGTTTCTAGATTATTCACGTCGCTGCAGGCATTCAAGGCCAGGGCAGCCAGTATCGGGAAGAGAACAGTCCACACCCTATTTTGCTGAAACGGATGGTGGCGCATCAGACAACCTTGATCAAGGATTCAAGACGTTCTTGTTATTGAGACACGCAACGACCGACCCTCAAAACATTCTCGTCGCTATTGGTCATCATATGTGCCGATCATGTCTTATCTCGGGATGTTTGGTCTGATCAATATTGATCATTAACCCGTAGTTATTCATCTAGCCCGCAATATTCATGAGCGCTTCTGCTGCAATCACGGATTCGCTGCTGCGACGGGCAGGCTCGCCGCTCGCTCCCTCGACATACTGTTCAAGTATGCCTCGGGGTCTCACGGCTCCGCGTGTCCGTCTCGCAACGCGACTGCGCGATTTCGCGACGAACCGTCATGAATAATGCGGGCTAGCAGGCTGGGGGAAACTCGGTGTATACACACCACGCCGATGGAACCTTCCCTACGGCGCCAATGTCACAATAGTCTCAGGATGCTCAAAAAGGCCGGCCTTGTCGTTCGTGAAAGGTGAAACGTAAAACGTGAAAGGTTTAGGAGGAAGAGTACTCGGCAGTCCCTCATTTCACCTTTTACGTCTTACGTTTCACGGCTTCTAGGAGTGAAGCGAGAACGCCGCATGGGAAAAGGCACGTCTTGGCGCGCCGGGGTCGGGCGGGTGGAAAAGCGACTTTTTCAGCATCCTGTTAGGTCGAGGTGAAGGGAAGGTTGAGCGAATATCAGACTCTTTTCCGCTCGGCCTTGCTCCTGCCTCAACTGTTAAGAACGCTGGAGGGAACAGAAACGGGGGGGGCTTCTGAATTGTTGCGGGCAGCTGCTCGACTCACGCGTCAAGAAACCAGAGTATCTCCTTCAATTTTCCTTGTTGATTCTTCGCACCCGGCGATTACTTCCCAAAAGCGCCAGCGAAGTCCCTGCAGAACTGTGTAATGCTTCGAGGTACCTTGCCCGTAACACGTTGGAAGTCGTCGGTGACCAGATCCCCCCAGTTCGCGCTGTAGGCGGCGGAATAATCGCCCAGCAAGTTCGCCATCCATTCGTCCATACCCATCTGTAGTATCGACTGCCGCTGGGCCTCGACGGTAACCGGCACGTACTTTACTGCCTTCCCGATAGCTTCGCCGATCGCCGCCGCAACCTGATGCATCGATATCGAAGCAGGCCCGGTGAGTGTATAGGTCTTTCCTTCGTGGCCTGCTGTAGTCAACACGTGTGCGGCGAACTCGCTGATGTCGCGTGAGTCGATGAGTCCCATTTTTCCGTCGGCAAGGGCGAAGTACACCGCACCCTGTTGGGCGACGCTCTTCGCCGCCATCATCAGGTTCTGCATGAAGTAGTGCGGCTTCAGAATGGTGAACGGAATGCCCGATCCAACCAGCTCGGCGTCGGAGAGTGCGTGAAGGCGGCTGTTGATCGTTGGTGCAGTATGCGCTGCGCCGATTGCCGACAGGCGTACGACGTGCTTGGCGCCCGCTTGCCTCGCTGCCCAGAGTGCGTTGGAGCACTGCTCGGGTGCGCGAGGCCCTGGTGGCGCCAGGATCCACACGATGTCCGCGCCTTCGAAGGCAGAACCGAGCGTCCACGGCTTCTCCAGATCACCGACTCGAAGTTCGACTCCCTGTCGCTTGAGCTCTTCAGCTTTTTCAGGGTTACGAACCAGCGCTAGGAGGCGATATGCAGAGCCCTTGAGCTGAGCGATGATACCAGATGAAATATTGCCGGTCGCGCCGGTGATCAGAATGGTTTTGGTCATGGATGATATCCTGTGATCTGTGGTCGAGATGAAGAGTACGACCGAGCCGAGTCGCTAAGCGGTCTAACTCTCACTTAAGCTGATCCGCATAAAATGCGGAGTTCAGATTTTCTACACCGTATAACATACCGTGAGATGTCTAGAAAAAGAAACGGGGACATTCTGAATGGTTGCTGACAGCGGCTCGACTCACGCGTCAAGAAAACCGGAAGGTCCGCTTAAGTTTTCTGCGCGCAAGGTTAGCCGCAAATGATGAGCGCAACTGCGTCATATGCTCGTGCAACAGCAGTAGAAAGTAGGCCAAGAACGAACGCCCATCTTTGAATTATGTCCTTGACCGCATGGCGTCTTCCAACCTTGTTAAGCTGTTCCTCGTACCCAGAGGCACTCTCTCCTGCCTGATTAATCACCGCATCAATCAACATCGCCTCTCCCGTCTGGGCAATTCTTGCTGACGTGATTCCTGATGCCTTGGCTTGCTCAAACTGGCTTTTATTGTTCTCGAACTCATTCTTTCGGTTTCGTAGATAGATTACGACTGATAGATTCTCCACCTTCGAGAGGCCCATCAAACCAGAAAGAGCAAATCCGGCCCACCCAATGATCTCGGCGAATACGCTTACATGACTGCGCCCGGGGAAAGTGGCTGTCTGTATGGCTGCGCCAAGGAGCGTGAATGTCAGTCCTAAGAAGTAGAACTCGAATTTCTCGAGGATTGAATGCGGTGTTACTGGTGACACTGACCCCATGAGCGGAGGCTACTTTGCGGCTCAACTATGATTAGATGGATCCGCATAAGATGCGGATCTCCGGTTCTCTGTCCGTATAACACGCCTTGTAATTTCTTGCCGAAGGCCGGTTAACCCCTCGCCTTCAATTGGTTACTGCCTCTCCGGCAGTTTATCACGGCATCTTATGCGGAATGAATAGAGGAACAGAATAGGAACATTCTGAATTGTTGCGGGCGGCTGCTCGACTCACGTGTCAAGAAAACCAGAATGCCCCCTTGAGTCTTCCTTCGCTCGGCCAAAAATTAGATTCGTTCATGCGGATTAGAGTGTACATGCTTCGACAAAGCTTTTTCCGAGAAGCGTCGGATTTACTGTTTTGAAGATTTCTCCGCCGCCCCATGACTTCCGAATGCCTATGCAACCAAGGCGCGCGAGATTCGCAAGTGCGAGCCTCACAGCCTCTGGGGGCTCGGGAAGACTCTTGCCTTCTCCGTCATCTTTCCCGACGGCTACTTCATCAGGCAATTTGCCCACCTCAACACCGTCGTGATGTGTTTCATCGTAGGGCAGTGAATAGATCTTATGTAGAATGACCGCTTCTAACGGAGTGATTTGTTCCAAGATCGCGATATACACCCGCTGCAAACTTACATGACTACTCCCGTTTGCAAAATTAACAAGCATGCGCGCCCACAGGTCTTGTAGATAGTCGTCGTCTTCGAGGGACGCAGCTTCCAGTAGCGGAATGGCCAGCTTAAGTGGAATTGCTCGTGTGGGCCGAGTCAAGCCTGCTTCCAGTAGGAGTTGTTCTGCGCGCTGCATTAGCCTGACCTGACGTTCCCATCGCATGTACTTAAGCTTGTCTTCAAATATTCCCATGCCCTGCTCGATAGGGCCTGCGACGTAGCGCGAAATAAAGCCGCAGAACCTCTGGCCGGCATCAATGGCTTTGCTCGTTACTTTAGCGATCTCTTGAACGGCCTTCGCGGTCTGAGAGACTGAGTCTTCGCTGCTCATGCGTGCTCCACGAATATAACTATAACTAAGCTGCGTGGGCCATGTTGTTGAGTGGCAGCCTATCCCAATAGTCTTCTTCTTTCTTCATGCTGGATTTTCGAGCATTGTCATGCACTCTTGAACATGTGTCAATGAGGCTTTCCAGTGTAGGACCGTCGGCATGGCCTTCCGTCCCCCCCGCTTTGCCCTCAGGGGAGCAGCCAGACTGTCCTTCTCTGCGCGCATTGAGGGAGCACATTCTGATCGTGCGGCCTCAGCGAGCAAGAAGGATGGTCTGGCTGCCCCCCTTATTTTTCTGAGATCGCCCGCTATCCTCTTCAGGGATGGGGGCTGATTGATCTTCCACTGCGCGCGTCCAACGAGGGCCTTCTGAGGCCGCGCGTTGCGCGAGCACAGAAGATCATCAGTCTCCATCCCCTCCCCCCTCTTGAGGCGTTACTGACATATACGCCATACTGCCCCTCTATGGAAACGCATCCCACATCTCCCTGTGAGACTCTCGCGGAGCGGTATCAAGCTCTGCTGGAAGTGGCGCAGGCGATCTCCACACACCGCGACCTCGACGAACTCTTTCGAGATCTCGCCCAGCGCCTTCCCCGCGTGATCCATGTGAATTTTGTCGCCCTGTCCTTGCACGATCCTGCGCGTGACACGATGCGATTGCACAGCATTCAGGCGAATGTGCCGGCCGATCTCGTGGGTGGCCATGAAGGGCCGGTCGAAGAGAGTCCCGCCGGATTGGTCTGGCGAACCCAGCAGCCTGTCCTTGTCCCGAATATCGCTGAAGAGCCGCGCTGGCCGAAGGTCACTCAGCGCATGCAGGAGGACGGCGTGAACTCGTGTTGCTTCGTTCCTCTGACCACGGCTGTACGACGCTTGGGAGCCATGGGATTTTCGAGTTTGCAGAAAGAGGCCTATAGCGAAATGGACCTGGAATTCCTCCAACAGGTGGGTAAGCAAGTCGCGGTTGCCGTAGATAATGTCCTCCATCATCAAGACCTGACTCACGATCATGACCGGTTACGGCTTCTCCTCGAAGTGTCCGAAGCCATCGTGTCGCACCGCGACCTGTCCGTGCTCTTTCGGGACCTCGCGCAACGTCTCCCGACAGTCGCTCCGTTCAATTTCATCGGCTTGATTCTCCACGATCCCACAAAGAACGTAATGAAGGTCCACGTATTGGAAACCGCAGCCGCTCACCACCTCACCACCAGATTGGATGGGCTGGAGCTGCCGATCGAGGAGTCCTCCAGCGGCTGGGTCTGGACCCACCAGCAACCCTTGATCATCCCGTCTCTCGACGAGGAAACTCGATTTTCGATGGGGATGGCGGCACTCAAGGATATCGGTGTCCAGTCCGTCTGTCTGTTTCCCTTGACGACCGCCATGCGACGTCTCGGGGCGATCGGGTTCGGGAGTCTCGAACCCCGTGCATTCGGAGACCAGAACTTGGGATTGCTCGGTCAGGTGGCGAAACAAGTGGCCGTGGCCGTAGACAACGTGCTCCATTTCGCCAGCACGGAAACTGCGCAGCAGTCTCTCGCTCGAGAGCGAGATCGGCTCAGCTTAGTGCTGGAGATCAACAACGCTGTCGTGTCGCACCTCGAATTGCGCGCACTGCTGAAAGCGATCTCTGCCTGCCTCGGTCGTGTCATCCCTCACGATTTCGCGTCGTTTTGTCTCTATGATCCCGAGATACACCAGTTGCGGGCTCATGCGCTCGACTTCCCCGGCAATCAAGACTTTGTCGGAGCGGGAGATCCCATTCCGTTGGAAGGAACCCCGGAAGGGTTAGCGTTCACGACTCAGCAGACAGTTCATGTCAGACGTCTCAACCTCACGGAGTTTCCAGCGGAGATCATGAAACGGGCAGAGGCCGAAGGCTTGAAGTCGGGATGCGCGGTTCCCCTGATCTTGCACGGGCGAGCACTGGGCACGTTGAGCGTCGTCAGCATGCAGGAGGACGCGTTCACCGACGACGACGCGAAACTGTTCAGCCGGATCGGTGCGCAGGTTGCGCTTGCCGCTGAGAATGCGATGGCCTATCAGGAAATTTCATCGCTGAGGGACAAGCTGGCAAAGGAAAAGCTGTATCTCGAAGAAGAGATACAGACCGCCTACAACTTTGAGGAAATCGTTGGGGATAGCCGGGCTCTCAAGCTGGTGCTCAAAGAGGTCCAGACCGTGGCGGCGACCGATTCGACAGTCCTGATCTTGGGCGAAACAGGGAGCGGGAAGGAACTGGTTGCCCGGGCGCTCCATAATCACAGCAATAGGCGGGAGCGAACATTCGTCAAGATCAATTGCGCTGCGATTCCGACCGGGTTGTTGGAAAGCGAACTCTTCGGGCATGAAAGAGGCGCATTTACCGGCGCGATTGCCACCAAGGTTGGCCGGTTTGAATTGGCCGACCGCGGGACGATCTTCCTCGACGAGGTGGGAGAAATCCCGTTGGAACTGCAAGTGAAGCTGCTTCGAGTGCTCCAGGAGCAGGAGTTTGAACGCCTGGGGAGCACCAAGACGATACGCGTCAATGTTCGCATCATTGCCGCAACCAATCGCGATCTTGATCGGATGGTAGAGGAACAGAGGTTTCGCAGCGATCTGTATTACCGGCTTAAGGTCTTTCCGGTGACCGTCCCTCCCCTGCGCGACCGCGTGGAAGATATTCCTTTGCTGGTCCGACACTTTGCTCAGAAATTCGCCCAACGGATGAAGAAGCGCATCGAGACGATCCCGTCTGAGGCCATGCAAGCGCTCCAAGCCTATGACTGGCGCGGTAATGTGCGGGAGCTGGAGAATTTCATCGAGCGCGCGGTCATTCTGACCCAAGGACCGGATCTGTTTGTGTCGCTCGCAGAATTAAAGCGGACGCCGGGTCATGTCACGAACTCCGGGACGACGACGCTTGAACAAGCTGAACGCGAACACATTCTCAAGGCACTCCGCGAGTCGGAATGGACCATCGGTGGTCCTTCCGGGGCCGCGGCCAAACTTGGCATGAAGCGGACCACTCTCCAATCCAAGATGCAGAAGCTCGGTATTTCTCGACCATCTTAGTCTGCTTTCTCTTCCAGCCTCATGAATGCTCAAGGCACGGTGCCGACATGTCGGCACCGTGCCGTCGAGTCGGCAGATTATCTTCGGCACTTCATTTTTTCACCGAAGATCTTCCCGAACAGGACTTCTCAATTCCCTCTAGAATCAGTGACATAGGTTATTCAGGTCTGGAGGGTGTCTGCTGGAACGCGAGTTGCCATTAGACCTCGTTAGATATGGCGTGGGGTCAACGGTGGATCGCTGAGGGAGGCATCGATGGGTACGGCGCTGGCGATGACATCAGAGCAATCGATTGAGGATGCGACTCGAAGTTGGGCAAGATTCCATAGCGCAAAACGTTGTCCGCGCTGCAGCGGACGTATGGTTGCCGAGTGGTACCAGGATTTGTCGGACTATACCGCTCAGCGCTGCGTGCAATGTGGCGAGATTGTCGATCCAGTCATTTTGCAGAATCGCCGGCAGTGTGGAATGACAATCGGTCCAGGCAGGCGATGAAATCGAATGATCACGAGAAACGATATGGAGACGTCGCGAATTTTTGTGGCGTCTCACGCTGGGGTGGATAGGCCCCTCTCTACACCCCGGAGGGGCCTGTCTACTCGGTGAGCCACAGAGATGGATGACAAGAATGGATGAAGGGGACCGTCGGCAGCGACAAAGGAGGATAGCATGGACCAGATAATCGTGGGAGTACTGGCACTCGTTGCGCTCTGGTGGGCCGTCCGTGGCCGGCCAGGGAAACCGGTGCCGGCACGTGCGCCTGTCGCCCAGCGTGTCGTGCTGCGTGGCAGACGGAACCGTTTCTGACTGAGTCGTTGAACGGAAGAGGCCGAGGGGGAGGGTTTGACCATGATGACACACATGAGAGGGATCGGCGCGCTGGGGCTCCTTCTAGTTGCCGTACTGTCCCACCCTGACGTAGCCACGGCCCATGGCGCCGTGAACGGGGAAGACGACCCCTGTCTGCGCCGAATCGGGGAGCAGGTGGTCCATTTCAACGCCTATCAGCCGCAATACCAGTTGAAAGATCAATACTGCACGGATATTCCCCAGTCCGGCGACACTTTTCTGGTCGTCGACCTCGTGGACCCGGCGCTGCGCCACGAGCTGGTTGGGATGCGGGTTGTAAAGGGAAACGGGAGCAAAGAGACGGACGATCAGATTGTGGCCGATATTCGGCCGAGCACCCACCCTGACGGAATACTGAGAAGTGAAGTCAGGCTTGATGAGGGGCTTTATACGGTCACGATTGCGACGGAAAAACAGAATTTGATGAAGCGCCCGCAGTATCTGTTGCGGGTGCATATGACGAATTACGAGCAGCTGGTCCGTACGATCACCATCCCGCTCCTCGGGGTGCTGCTTGCGGCGTGGCTGGGATACAAGCTCATACGTTCGAAGTGGCTGCGAAATTGGTGGGTGGTCCTCCGTTCGTAAGAAACCGAAAGGCATAAACAAACCGACTGGACGGTTGACACCAGACCGACCGGCCAGTATTCTTTACCCATGAAACGGACAACCCCGAATCTACAAGACAGGCTCCTCGACGCTACCGAAGCCGTGGTCGCCCGCCAGGGCATCGCGAATCTGACGCTCGACGCCGTCGCCGCCGAGGCACGGATGAGCAAAGGCGGCCTGCTGCATTATTTCCCGTCGAAGGACCGGCTCGTCGAAGCGCTGGTCATCCGCACAGCCGAAGGTTGGCGATCCTGCTACACCGAAGCGTACGCGCGCACGCCGGAAGGACCGGGGCGCATGGCGCGCGCTCTCTTGGACCACTGCCTATCAGACGCCGAGTGCTGGACGGAGGAACTGCGGCGCAGTTCCTCCGCGGTATTTGCGGCGCTCGCTCAGAACCCCGCGTTGATCCAGCCCATGCGCGCGGTCTACGCCGAACTCCACCGGCGCATCGCGCAGGATGGCCTGCCGCCAGGGGTTGGTGAAGCGGTCGCTGCCGCGATCGATGGACTCTGGCTCGACTGGGTGCTGGGAATCGTTCCACTCGAACAAGTCCGCGTCGTTCGGGTGCGCCGCGCGCTGGAGGACATGCTCGCCCACGTGACACAGAATCGCCGTTCATCCAAGGCCAAGAGTACGCCAAGGAAGCGTTCGGGAGGGCGTCGCGTATGAATCGTCGGAGCTGGATCGGATCTTTTCTACTGCTCGTCGCGGTTATCTCGGTGGGCATAGGCCTGGCGGCCTGGAAGTATACGTCCATACAGGCAGCCGTGGCCGCCTCCGCAAACCAACCGGAGCCGATAGAGTCGGTGACCGTCGCGTTCGCAAAGGAAATTGAGCACCGCCACACTGCCACGTCCATCGGGACTATTTTGGCACTGCGCTCGATTACCTTGCGTAACGAGCTCCCCGGCACTGTCCGTTATGTCAGTCTCACACCCGGGCAAATCGTCGACACCGGCATGGTGCTCGTCGCGCTCGATGTGTCCGTCGAGGAAGCTGAGCTGAAAGCGCAGGAAGCGCAGGCTGCTCTCGCGCGAACGGTGCTCGACCGTAGAAAGAACTTGAGTCATGACCGTGCCACGACCCAGGAGGAAGTGGATCGCGCGCGCGCAGACCTCGATGTCGCGCTGGCGCAGATCGCGCGCACCAAGGCGATCATCGCCCGCAAAACCATTCGGGCGCCGTTCCGCGCGCGCGTAGGCATGGCGGACTTGCACCCCGGCCAGTATCTGAACGAGGGAACCGAGCTCACGACGTTGCAGGGTATCGACGACGCTGTGCATGTGGACTTCACAGTCGCGCAGCAGGTCGCCGCCGGCCTGCGGGAAAGCGACAGCGTCGAGGTAACCGTTGCCGGCCAATCGTCTCCGATCTCAGCCAGAATCGTCGCGGTGGACGCGCGGATCGACCCCACGACTCGCAACGCCACGGTGCGCGCGAGAATTGAGGGCGCGGCCAACGCGCCGTCGCCCGGTTCCTCGGTGCGCGTCCGGGTTCCAATCGGCCCGCCACGCAAAGCCGTCGCTGTCCCTGCGAGCGCAATGCGGAAGGGTCCGGGCGGCGATCAGGTGTTCGTGATCGAGTTGGACAAGAGCGGCAAGACGCGTGCGCACGTGCGGCCGGTCGAGAGCGGCGCAATGCTCGGCGACGAGGTTGTGATTCACGCCGGGCTGTCTGCCGGCGAACAAGTGGCGGTCTCGGGGTCCTTCAAGCTGCGAGAAGCCGCGCTTGTTGTGATCGCCGGTAGCCCAGAGGATAAGAGCGGATCGAATCAGATGGTCGTCGGCGAACGCTGAGGAAGCCGGAACGATAGGAGAAGGACATCCGCATGCGCTCGTTCACCGACATCTTCATCAAGCATCCGGTCCTGGCGGTCGTCGTGAACCTCGTGATTCTCCTCGCGGGGTGGCGGGCGCTGACGACCCTGCCGTTGCAGCAATATCCAAAGATCGAAAGCTCATCCGTGATCATCACGACGGTCTACTACGGCGCCAGCGCCGAAACCGTCCGCGGTTTTCTCAGCACGCCGATCGAGCGGGTCGTCTCCGCGATCGGCGGTGTCGACTATGTGGAGTCGACTAGCCGCGCCGGCGTCAGCACCGTCACGGTGCACTTGAAGCTGAACCACAACAGCACGGCAGCCCTGGCCGAGGTCACGGCGCGGCTCCAACAGGTACGATCCGAGCTGCCGGCGGAAGCTGAGCCGCCGGCGATCGAAGTGCAACGCGCCGATCGCCCCTACGCATCCTTCTATCTCAGCTTTACCTCTACGGAACGCAGCGTGCCGGCGGTCACGGATTGGCTGTTGCGCACGCTGCAGCCCCAACTCTCGACGTTGCCCGGTGTCCAGCGGGTCACCTTCGAGGGCGGCCGTCAGGTCGCCATGCGAATCTGGATCGACCCCGATCGCCTTGCCGCGCTCAACCTCTCGCCCGGAGACGTGCAGGCGGCCCTCAAGCGCAACAACTTCCTGGCGGCCGTCGGTCGAACGAAAGGCAACCTCGTGCAGGTCAACTTGCTGGCGAATACCGACCTCCGCTCTGCCGTGGAGTTCGAAAACCTGATCGTCGCCGATCGGGGAGGCGCGATCGTGCGGCTGAAAGATGTGGCCCAGGTCGAGCATGGGGCCGAAGAAGCCGACATGATCGCGAAGTACAACGGGAAAGAAGGTGTCTACCTTGGGATTTGGGCGCTGATCGGCTCGAACGAGATCGATGTTGTGCACCGGCTGCGCGAAGAGATGGACCGTATCCGGCCGACGCTGCCGAAGGACATCGATATGCAGCTCGTCTGGGACGGCACGATGTTCATGCGGAATGCGCTGACAGAGATCAGCAAGACGTTAGCGGAGACGATCTTGATCGTGGCGCTGGTCGTGTTTCTCTTCATGGGCTCGGTGCGCACCGCGCTGGTGCCGCTCGTCGCGATGCCGGTGTCGCTGGTTGGTGCGGCGACGTTCATGTTCGCGTTCGGCTTCAGCCTCAATCTGTTGACGCTGCTCGCGATTGTGTTGTCGGTCGGGCTGGTGGTGGACGACGCGATCGTCGTCGTCGAGAATGTCGAGCGGCATGTGCGCCTGGGTAAGTCCCGGATCGAGGCGGCGCTGGCCGGTGCGCGCGAATTGATCGGTCCGATCATCGCCATGACGATCACGCTGGCCGCGGTCTACACGCCGATCGGTTTCCAGGGCGGCTTGACCGGCTCGCTGTTCCTGGAGTTTGCGATGACACTTGCCGTGGCGGTGGTCCTGTCGGGGGTCGTGGCGGTGACGCTGTCGCCGGTCATGAGTTCGCGGTTTGTGCATGCTCAGGGCCAGGAAGGCCGGCTGACCGCCTTCGTCAACAGAAGGTTTGAAGAGGTGCGCCGTATCTACGCCTGGCTGCTCGACCGTGCGCTGGAGATGCGCTGGGCGGTCGTGGCGGCGTCACTGCTCATCATGATCGCAGTGTGGCCGTTGTACATGTTTTCCCGGCAAGAACTCGCTCCCGTTGAGGATCAAAACCATATCAGTCTGTTTTTCCAAGCGTCGCCGGACTCCACCGTGGCCGCTACCAACCGCGAGCATTTGCAGGTCGTCAAGACCATCACGTCTTTTCCCGAGACGGAATTCACATGGTCGCTGACGGCGGCATGGGGCGGATTTGGAGGCCTGGTCGCGAAGGACTGGCATGGACGGGCACGCTCGACCGAGGAGATGTACGGCGAGGTGTTCGGCGCGGTGTCGCAAGTGCCGGGGCTACGCGTGTTCCCGCGTCTGGACCCGCCGCTCCCCACCCCCGGCCAGTACGACGTCGAACTTGTGCTGCAGAACGACGTGCCGCCCGAGCAGATGTTGGAAACGGTCGGCGCCGTGCTCGGCGCCGGTTGGCAAAGCGGCAAGTTCATGTATGTGGACACCGATCTCAAGATCGACCTCCCTGAGGCGCGTGTCGTGCTGGACCGTGAGCGTGTTGCCGACTTAGGGCTTGACCTGGCAGGGGTCGGCCGAGAGCTCGGCACGCTCCTCGGCGGCGCGTATGTCAACCGGTTCAACTATTTCGACCGCAGCTACAAGGTCATTCCTCAGATCGGCGACAAAGACCGCGCGACGGTCGATCCGCTCCTTGATCTCAAGATCAAGACCCCGGGCGGCCAGCTTGTGCCGGTCTCGACGTTCACGCACATCGAAACGAGCACCGCGCCGCGCACACTGAACCGATTCCAGCAGCGCAATGCGGTGCGTATATTCGGCGGCGTCATCCCAGGGTTCACAAAGGAAGAAGCGCTGCGCGTCCTCGAAGACGCAGCTGCTGCAGCAAGCGGGTCCGGCGTCACCATCGACTATGCGGGCGAGTCACGACAGATCCGTCACGAGGGATCTGCGCTCATTGTCACGCTCGGGTTCGCGGTCGTGCTCATCTATCTGGTGCTTGCGGCGCAGTTCCAGAGCTTTCGGGACCCGTTGATCGTCCTGGTCGGCTCGGTTCCGCTCGCGATTTCCGGCGCGCTGATATTCAGCTTCCTGGACCTGACCACGATCAATATCTACTCACAGGTCGGGCTGATTACACTGGTCGGACTGATCGCCAAGAACGGCATCCTCATCGTAGAATTCGCCAACACGCTGCAGGCCCGCGGTCTCTCGAAGGCTGCCGCGTTGCGAGAGGCGGCGTTGACGCGACTGCGACCGGTGTTGATGACCTCGGCGGCCACCGTCTTCGGGCATCTCCCTCTGGTGCTGGCTTCGGGACCGGGAGCCGCTGCCCGCAACAGCATCGGCATGGTGCTGGTCACCGGCATGACCGTGGGCACAGTATTCACCCTGTTCGTCGTACCGGTGTTCTACTCACTGATCGCGGCGCAGCACCAGCCGAGCCCGTCGCAGGAGGGTCATGAGCGAGACGAGTTGCTGACAGAAGTGAACCGTCGGTCGCTTGAGCAGACAGTTTCCGCTGGTTGAACGGCTGGCCTACGTCGGCTTACGTTTAGAAACTCGTCTTGGCAGCCCATTCTGTAGTCTGTTCCTTCATCGTCTGCCGATGGTTCGTCGTGTGCCGGGATATCGGCAGAATGTCCTCGGCAGTGAGATACGCCTACCAGATTGGGCTTAAATTCTTTACCGAAATAACAATGGGTTATAAAAATAGACTCGATCTTGGCTGCTGGAATGCCCCTTGCGCTTCCATACAAGCAAAGTAGAGAATTCATGCTGAAAATCACAACACTGATTCATGCAGAATCGACAACCTTCAAGCTTGAGGGACGTCTCGCGGGACCGTGGGTGCAGGAGCTTGAACGGTGTTGGGAATCTATCGTCGGCACGATGACGACCCACCCTCTGATTGTAGACCTCTCAGCCGTGACCTATGTTGATTCAGATGGAAAAGATCTGCTGAAGAAAATCCATCGACAAGGGACCAGGCTTGTCGCTTCCGGCTGTCTGACAAGCTGTATCGTGAATGAGATTGTGCAAGCGACTCGAAGAGGTGAACGTGCGAAGTGACCGGATGATTTCAGTAGAACGATTGATGGCAAACATGACGACACAGAATCCAATACCTAGACTCACGTTCAGCGTGACCAGTTTTCTGCTCGTTCTCGGCCTTACCGGACTACTTGGCTGCAAGCAGGAGGCGGCCTCCGCGCCGGCGCCTCCCATCCCGGAGGTACCGGTGGTCACGGTGTCGTCTGGCACGATGCCGGATGAGCCTGAGTTCATCGGTCAGACCGAAGCGTCGCGACCGGTCGAGATCCGTTCACAGGTGACGGGTATCCTCAAAGAACGATTTTTTGCGGAAGGGCGCGACGTCAAGCGAGGCGACCGGCTCTATCAAATCGATCCGATTCCGTTCAAAGCGGCTATGAGCAGCGCCAATGCCAGGGTGGCGCAGGCAGAAGCAAGGCTGGTGCAAGCCAAGCAAAATTTTGCTCGCGTGAAACCGCTGTTGGCAGAACAGGCCGTCAGCCAAAAAGATGTGGACGATGCGGTGGCGGAGGAAATGGCTGCCAAAGCGGCGCTGGAGGGAGCCAAAGGCGATCAGGTGAAGGCCAAGTTCGATCTCGGCAACACGCTCATCACGGCGCCGATCAGCGGTCGGATCGAACGGAGTCGGCTCTACGAAGGACGCCTCATCTCCGCGCAGACCGATTTGCTGACCACGATCCACCAGTTAGATCCCATGTATGTGAACGCGAGCGCCCCGGAAACGTTTGTCCTTAAACGTTTCCGAGACCGCGCGACTCATCGAATCCAAGGCGCGACGCTCTACGAGCTGCGCGGTGTCATCACATTTACGGACGGCAGCGCCTATGCCCATGAAGGCAAGTTTGATTTGCTCGAAGTCGGCGTGCGCTCGGCCACCGGCACCAGGGATTTTCGCGTGATCTTCCCTAATCCGGATCGAGTCCTGTTCCCGGGACAGTTTGTGAAAGTCCGAATTTTGGGCGCCGTGAGAACCGGCGTCATCCTGGTTCCCCAGAGCGCCGTTCAGCAGGGACCCAAGGGGCCTATCGTCTTTGTCGTCGGCCCCGACAATAAGGTGGAGATCCGCCCTGTTCGGGCTACGTCCTGGCGCGGCAGTCAGTGGTCCATCGAAGACGGGTTACGCGAGGGAGAGCGAGTGATCATTGCGGGATTCCACATGATCGCACCAGGCGCGCCGGTGAAAACCGTTCCATATACTCAATCCGACCAAGCCGCCTCCGGCCAGCCGGCAGATGCGAAGCCCGAGCAGATAAAATGATCTCGCACTTTTTTATCGATCGTCCGATCTTCGCGTCGGTCCTGTCCATCGTGATTGTCGTCCTGGGGTTGGTCGCCTTACAAGGCCTGCCCATCGCCCAGTTTCCTGAAATCACACCGCCCGTCATCCAGATCGACGCGGACTATCCAGGCGCGAGCGCGGAAGTGATCGCGAATTCAGTCGCGCGTCCGATCGAAGTGCAGCTTCCCGGCATCGACAACCTCCTCTACTACGACTCCACCAGCACCAATGACGGGCACATGACCATCAAGCTCACGTTCGAGATTGGAACGAACGTGGACATCGCGCAGGTACAGGCTCAGAACCGCCAGAAGCTGGCGGAGCCCCAGTTGCCCCCCGAAGTCGTCCGCCAAGGCATTTCGGTCAAGAAAGTGTCGCCGGACCTGCTGGCCGTCGTCGCGCTCAGTTCCAGCGATCCCACGAAAGATACCGTGTTTATTTCCAACTACGCGCTCCTCAACGTGATCGATAATCTCAAACGAATACGTGGCGTCGGAGACGCGGTGGTCTTCGGTGGACAGAATTATTCGATGCGCTTGATCCTGGACCCGACCAAGATGGCGCAACTCAGCCTCACGCCCACCGACATTGCCAATGTCGTTCGTGAACAAAATCGAGACTTTCCCGCTGGGACAATCGGGCGAGAACCGGCGCCGAAAGGCACCGAACTGACGATCCCGGTGATCACACAAGGCCGTCTCACGGACGTGAAGGATTTCGAGGAGATGATCGTCCGGGCGCTCCCCGACGGGTCGATGATCCGTCTAAAAGATGTAGCCCGGATCGAGCTGGGGGCTCAATCTTACAGTCTCGAGGGCCGGTGGAACGGCAAACCCAATGTGTTTCTCTTGACCTTCCTGTCGCCAGGCGCCAATGCCCTCGACACAGTGAAGCGAGTCAGGAAGGAAATGGACCAGGTATCGAAGAGCTTTCCACAGGGGGTCTCCTACGATATTCCGTACGATACGACCAAATTTATCGAAGTGTCCATCCAAGAAGTGGTCAAGACCCTGGCGGAAGCGATGGTGTTGGTCATCCTCGTCGTATATCTGTTCCTCCAAAGTTGGCGCGCGACGCTGATTCCAGGGGTGGCCGTCCCGGTTTCCCTCATCGGGACCTTTGCGGGCATGCAGGCACTCGGCTTTTCGATCAACACCCTCACGCTCTTCGGGATGGTTCTGGCCATCGGGATGGTGGTCGACGACGCCATCGTGGTGGTAGAGAACGTCGAGCGCCACATGGGAGAGGGACTCTCGCCGAAGGATGCCGCCAAGAAGGCGATGGATGAGGTGACGGGACCAGTGATCGCGATCGTGCTTGTGCTCTGCGCCGTGTTCGTGCCGGTGGGTTTCTTGGGTGGCATTACGGGTGAGCTGTACAAACAATTTGCCATCACCATCGCCATCTCCGTCATCATCTCCGGGATCACGGCCCTCACGCTGAGTCCAGCCCTCTGTTCCCTGGTGCTGAAGCCGGGCCATAGCCAGCGTAGAGGTTTTTTCGGTGTCTTCAATCGATTCTTCGGCTGGACGCAGGCTCGCTATACAGCCGTTGTGGGAACGATCCTCAACCGGTCGGTCTTGTCCATGGTCATCTTTGGCATCATCGGCCTCTTTGCCGCCGGGCTATTCAAGACGATTCCCTCCAGCTTCTTGCCGGAAGAAGATCAGGGTTACTTCATCACGATCGTCCAACTGCCGGATGGCGCGTCTAAGCAACGAACCGATGCGGTGCTGAGCAAAATTGAAAAATACTTTCTCTCAGTTCCTGCGATCCATTCGACCGATGCGTTGGCCGGCCAGAACTTCGTCTTCGGCACCAGAGGGCCGAACTCGGCGACGATGTTTCTGCCCTTGCATCACTGGGACGAGCGGCAGGGACCGCAGAACCACGTGAAGGCTCTGATCGGCGCCGCATATGGAGCGTTCGCGAAAATTCCCGAGGCGCTGATTTTGGCCTTTAACGCCCCGGCCATCCGAGGACTCGGCGCCACGGGCGGGTTTTCTCTCCAGCTTCAGGATCCTAGCAGCGGGGATTTCAACAAGTTCGCCGGCGTGGCCCAAGAGTTTCTCGCCAAAGCCAGACAGCACCCGGCGATCGGAGCGATCGGCTCCAGCTTTCGCGTGAGTGCACCGCGAATCTTTGCCCATGTGGACCGAGAGCGAGCCAAATCGTTGGGCGTGCCGATCTCCGAAGTGTTCGACACGCTGCAGGCCTATTTCGGCAATCTCTACATCAATGACTTTCTCAAATTCGGCCGTGTCTACCGGGTGCAGACGGAGGCCGAGGCGCAATTTCGATCTTCGCCTGAAGACGTCGCCAAGATCTACGTGCGTGCCGTGAATGGACAGAGATCCACCATGATTCCGCTCGATACCGTGGTCACGACGGAGTTCACCAGTGGGCCCGATCCGGTTACCCATTTCAACGGATATAACACGGCTCTGGTCTTGGGAGCCGCGGCTCCGGGTTACAGTTCCGGGCAGGTGCTCGATGCGCTGGATCAGGTCGCCAAGGAGGTATTGGTTCCCCAAGGATATGGGATCGATTGGAGCGGGATCTCTTACCAGGAACGGATGGTCGGGCAGCAATCGCTTTTTGTCTTTGGCTTCGGCTTGTTGATGGTGTTTCTTGTATTGGCCGCGCAGTATGAGAGCTGGGCCGTGCCCTTTGCCGTGCTCCTCGCCGTGCCCTTTGGTGTGTTCGGAGCCTTGTCCGCCGTGTGGGTGATGGGGATGTCCAACGACATCTACTTCCAGATCGGATTGGTCACGCTGATAGGACTCTCTGCCAAAAATGCCATTCTGATCGTCGAGTTCGCGAACAAACGCTATGAAGCCGGACACTCTCTGGTCGATGCTGCGATGGAAGCCGCTATGATTCGGTTCCGGCCGATCGTCATGACCTCCATGGCTTTTATTCTGGGCGTCGTGCCATTAGTCCTCGCCAGCGGTGCGGGCGCAGCCAGCCGTAATTCCATCGGCACCGGCGTATTCGGTGGCATGCTTGCCGCGACTTTCTTGGCCATCTTCTTCGTGCCGCTCTTTTTTGTGCTGGTTCGGAAACTGAGTCGGCGAGGCGCCGGTCAAGCGGCTCCTCGTTCTGGGACACGCTCAATTCCGTTAGGGATAGAAAGGGGAGAGTGACATGCGCAGTCTCGTCCTCGCAGTTTTTTCGTTTCTCCTGCTCGCGTGCGCGATGGGGCCAGACTATTCTCGTCCAGACATTCCCATATCCGGCTCCTTTCGCATGGCCGAAGACTCGAAAGATTTGCCTTCCCTGGCGAATATGCCGTGGTGGGAACTCTACCGGGACGAAGAGCTCCAGCGTTTGATCCGTATTGCCCTCGAAGAGAACAAAGATCTCAAACGAGCGGTTGCCAGTATCGACGAATTCCAGGCGCGCTTGTTTACGGCTCGAATGGACTTTGCCCCTCAACTCAGTGCAACGGGCAATGTTCCCGCCGCTCGCCTGGGTGGCGTGAGGTTCCCTGGATTTGCGAGTCCCTTTAACTACTACGGGCAAGGATCTCTATCCTGGGAATTGGATATCTGGGGGCGAATCCGCAGGGCGAATGAGGCGGGCTTGGCGGATCTCTTGGCCCAGGAGGAGAACCGACGAGCCGTCACTCTGCAAATCGTGGGCGGAGTGGCGCAGGCGTATTTCGATCTTCGGCAATTCGACATGCAGTTGGAGATCGCCACGCGCACATTATCGGCATGGGAAGAGTCAGTGAGAATCGGCCATGCACGGCTCCGGCAGGGAATGATCAACAAGCTGGATGTCGACCAATTTGAGGCGGAGCGTGAAAATGCCGTTGCTCGCATTGCGGAACTGAAGCGTCATATGATTCAGAAAGAAAACGAGCTCAGCGTGCTGCTGGGGAGAAATCCCAGTCAAATCGCCAGGGGGCGATCGCTGACCGAACAAATGATGCCGCCTGTGGTGCCCGCCGGTCTTCCCTCAGAACTCCTCCAACGCCGTCCCGATGTTGTGCAGGCGGAGCAGCAATTGGTTGCATCTACCGCCAGGATCGGGGTAGCGAAAGCCGAACGGTTTCCAAAACTGTCGCTCACGGGTTTCCTCGGTGTGGCGAGTCCCACCCTGACGGATTTTGTGTCGCCGGCAACCAATTTCGGAGTCCTCGCCCCGGTACTGACAGGTCCCTTGTTGAATGCCCAAACGTTAGGGTTTCAACAGCAGGCGGTAGAGGCCCAAGCTAAACAGGCTGTGGCCCAGTACGAACAAACGATTCTCGTCGCGTTCAGGGAGGTTGAAGACGCGTTGGTGGGAGTCAGAACGGCCCGTGACCAGGCGGCTGCCCAGGAAAGGCAGGTCAACGCGTTGCGGTCGGCTTTGCATCTTGCTAGCCTGAGATACAAAGGCGGCCTGGCAAACTATTTGGATGTCCTCATTGCGCAGCGGAGCCTTTTTGAGGCGGAATTGGCACTTGCCGCTACCCATCGGCTTCATCTGGTCTCGGTCGTGCAACTCTACAAGGCTCTTGGCGGTGGTTGGTCTCCAGAGATGGATGGACCAAAGAGAAACAGCAAAGGATCGTGAAGTCATGAAAAAACCGGCCGATACACAATACCCAATCCATGACTTGTTGCGGCAGCGTTGGAGTCCGCGCGCGTTCGACGAACGGCCGGTGGAAGCAGACAAGCTTCTGAGCCTTTTCGAAGCGGCGAGGTGGGCGCCTTCATCGAATAACGGGCAGCCCTGGCGATTCCTGGTGGCGACGAAAGAGAACCAGGCTGAGTACGATCGGTTGTTCAACTGTCTGGTCGAAGCCAATCAGAAATGGGCCTATCGTGCTCCGCTGTTGTTGCTTTCGGTGGCAGAACTGCAGTTCGAGGATGGCTCGCCGAATCGCCACGCGTATCACGATACGGGCATGGCGGTAGAGAATCTCGTAATCCAGGCCACGGCGCTCGGGCTTGTGGCCCATCAGATGGCGGGTTTCCGAATCGATCAGGCTCGAGCCGACTGCCAGATTCCACATGGTTATGAACCAGTGGCGATGATAGCGGTCGGCTATCCAGGTGATCCTGCGCTGTTGTCGGATCGTCTGCGTGCGCGGGAGACTCAACCTCGAATCCGCAAACCCGTGGCGGAATTTGTGTATTCAACAACCTGGAAACAACCGCTTCCGCTTCTCCGATGATAATGGTGAATCGCCTTGCGTCCCAAGGGCGCGGGGCGATCAGGATTCGACGACGAAGCGAAATATTGACAACCGTCTCACAGAGGAAAGGGTGAGAGAACATCATGGCATCACTCAGTGGAAAAATTGCGATCGTCACCGGGGCCTCCAGCGGGATCGGGCGGGCGATCGCAGAGCGATTGGCCGAATACGGGGCAATTGTGGTGGTGAATTACGGCATGAGTGTGGAGAAAGCGCAGCAAGTGGTGACCGGTATTCAGGCCAAGGGCGGGAAAGCCGTTGCTGTCCAAGCCGACATGAGCCAGGTTGCAGAGGCGCGCCGCCTGGTGATCGACACGGTCAAACAATTTAGCCGGCTCGATATTCTGATCAACAATGCCGGACGATTTATGCCCAAGGCGCTTCTCGATACGACCGAAGCCGATTTCGATCAGATCGTTGCCTTGAACGCCAAAGGTCCCTACTTCGCCATGCAGGAAGCGGCCAACGCGCTCAAAGAGGGTGGCCGTATCGTCAACATTTCGACCTATGGAACCCATTTGAGTTTTCCTGGAGCGACAGCGTATCTTGGTAGCAAGGGTGCATTGGAGCAGTACACGAAAGGGCTCGCGCAGGAACTCGCGCCTCGAGGCATTACGGTCAATACGGTCTCGCCAGGTTTTACCGAAACGGGCATGATGACCGATCAGTTCCGTCAGATCGGCATCCAGCTGTCGCCATTGAAACGACTGGGGCTTCCCAAGGATATCGCCGATGTGGTGGCGTTCATCGTGAGTGAGGAAGCGCGATGGTTGACGGGACAGAATATTCATGCCGGCGGCGGCATCGTGATGTAGGAGGCTGCGGAAAAACTCGGTTGATGCCGAAAATATGGTTGGAATTTTCCGTACGGCGCGAACGTCAGAATAACGTCAGGATGCTCAAAAAGGCTGGCCAGCAAGGCGGCAGCGAGCGAAGAGGCGAGGAGGTAGCAACCGCACTTTGTGTGGCCGTTCGCGCGTAGGATGGATCTTGGCGAACGGATAACATCCTCCAGTACTCCCGAGCGTCTGAGCGATGCGAGAACGATACGGGCGGACTTTTTCAGCATCCTGGTAGGAGGAACCGGATGGGGCGGCAGAATATTTCTACTGGCGGTCCGTGGGAAGCCAAACTCGGCTACTCACGCGCAGTGCGAGTCGGGGCGTCGATATCCGTTTCCGGTTCGACAGCGATGACCCAATCTGGTTTGGTCGGCAAGGGAGATCCCTATGCCCAGACGATTCAGACGTTGAAGACGATTGAAGCGGCGCTCCAGCAGGCCGGCGCGTCGCTCGCCGATGTCGTGCGAACGCGTATGTATTTGACCAATATCGATCAATGGCAAGAAGTTGGTCGAGCCCATGGCGAAATATTCGGGGCTATCAGGCCGGCGACGACGATCGTGGAAGTGAAACGGTTAATCGATCCGGAGATGTTGGTTGAGATCGAAGCCGATGCTATCATCAGTCAAGGGTAAGAGCCCGAGTTCTCAGAGGAATCGGCAGACACCAGAAATGACGCATTTGTCCAAGGCGGATCCGGTCATGCGCCGGTTGATCCGTGAAGTGGGTCCCTTCACCTTGACCCCTCAATCGGAGCGGTCGCCATTCGAATCGTTGGCACGGGCGATTGCCTATCAACAACTGCACGACAAGGCGGCCGAGAGTATTGTGCGCCGTTTTGTGGCGTTGTTTCCACGAGGACGGTTTCCTCAACCTAGCGATCTGCTCACGATGGATGAACAGGCGATTCGTGGCGCCGGTTTTTCACGGGCCAAAGTTGCGGCGCTCCGCGATTTGGCCGCCAAGACACTCGATGGGACCGTGCCGACAGGGGCCATCGTTCGGAAGCTCGATGATGACGCGATCATCGAGCGGCTCATTGCGGTTCGTGGGGTTGGCCGCTGGACGGTAGAAATGCTCTTGATCTTCCAACTGGGACGACCGGATGTCCTGCCGGTCGACGACTTCGGTGTGCGCAACGGGTTTCGCATCGCCTATGGACGACGCTCGATGCCCACACCAAACGCCGTGCGGCAATACGGAGCACGCTGGAAGCCTTACCGTACTGCTGCGGCCTGGTATCTCTGGCGGGCAGCCGATCGAGCGAAGGAAGCAGGATGCTGAAAAAGTCCGCCAGCTTTGTTCTCGCATCGCTCAGAGAAACTGTGAAACGTAAGACGTAAAAGGTGAAATGTGGGATTGCTGAGCACTCTTCCTCCTAAGCCTTTCACGTTTTACGTTTCACCTTTCACGAACGACAGGGTTGACCATGGCCGATGAGAAAAAACGACTCGACTCCAATGTTGCAGGAAATTTCTTTGTCGATTCGACCTGCATCAACTGCGATACATGCCGTCAGTTGGCGCCGACAAGTTTCGAGGAAGTCGGCAAGTTTTCCGCAGTCACCACACAGCCAACCGATGAAGGACCCACTCGTCAGGCCTATCAAGCGCTTCTTGCCTGCCCGGTCGGTTCGATCGGCACTGAGCACAGCGACCCGTTGCAGATGAAAGATGCCATGGCGAGCTTCCCGGTCCAACTGGAAGGCGAGGTGTCGTACTGCGGTTTTAATTCTGAGAAGTCGTTTGGCGCGAATAGTTTTTTCATCGAACATCCTGAGGGCAACTGGCTCGTCGATTCACCTCGGTATCTCAAACATCTTGTCGAGGCCTTCGAACGCAAGGGCGGCATCGCCTATATATTCCTCACGCACAAAGATGATGTGGCCGATACGGAGAAGTATGCCGCACACTTTGGCGCGAAACGGATCATTCATCGGGCGGACATCGAAGCGGCTCCGAATGCAGAATGGGTCATTGAGGGCGCTGACAGTATCCAAGTCATGCCGCAGTTTCAGATCATTCCGGTGCCAGGCCATACGGCGGGCAGCATGGCCTTGCTCTACAAGAACCGATTCTTCTTTACAGGGGACCATCTCTGGTGGGACTCCGCACAGCAGAGGCTTAGTGCTCCCAGTCAGCTGGTGTGGAGAAAACATGTGCTGGTGAGCTCCATTAAAAAACTTCTCGACTATCCCTTCGAATGGGTGCTGGCCGGACATGGAGACCGGACGCATTTGCCGGTTCACGAGATGCGCGCGCAACTGCAATCGCTGGTTGAGCGTCGCCAGCCTGCCAGACCCTTGCCATAGCCATGTTCACAGGTCTCGCCCAGTGGATCGACCGCAACTTGCTGTCCCTCGGTCGTGAGATGCGGCTCTCCTACCTGCCGCCCCTCATGGTCTACATGGCCTACGGGATTTCAGGCCTCACCGGCATCGTCGGCACCTTTTTCGTCAAAGACTACCTCGGCCTCTCCGCCTCCTTCCTCGCCGCGCTGGGATTTTGGGCCGGCATTCCTTGGGCGCTGAAGATGCCGATCGGGCATCTGGTCGATCTCTTGTGGCGCTGGAAAGGCTGGCTCGTGGGACTCGGAGCTGGTTTGCTGGCCGTCAGCCTTGGGATCATGGCGGCATTGATCGGGAATCGGGAAGCGATGACCGCGATCCTGCCGGCGGAAGTCTGGTTTGTGCTCAGCACGTTGCTTGGGCCGATCGGCTACGTGGTGCAAGACGCGGTAGCGGATGCGATGACGGTCGAAGCGGTGCCACGAGTGAATGAGCAGGGGGAGCCGTTCGATCAGCCGACTCTGAAGCTCATGCACACCACCATGCAGACACTCGGGCGGGTGGCGATCATCGGTGGCGGGATTCTGGTAGCGATGATCAACGTGTATGTCTTCACCGGGGTGGAGGGGCTCCCACAGACAGAGGTCGTTGGTCTCTACCAACAGGTCTACCTCATGGCGCTCGTCATCCCATTCGTCTCAGTACTCGGCGTCGGTATGGCCTGGTTGTTGAGGCGGCAACAGAAACAGACGCTGCTCCGGCAAGGTCTCTCTCCCGATCACATTGAGCGCCTCGTGAATGTGCGCGACGACACGCATGAACCGACGAAGCCCAACTGGTGGATTCTTGGCGGGAGCCTCGCGTTTGTCCTGTTCACGCTCACGATTGGCTTCGGCGGTTTCTCCTATAGCGAAGAGATTGTCTTTGCCGGTTCAATGGCCATCGTCTTGTTCTTGATGGCGAGGCTGGTCCGAGAACTGGATCCGGATAAACAATTCACGCTGGTCGGAACGGCGGTCGTGGTCTTCATCTTCCGCGCCATTCCTGGGACCGGGCCAGGGACGACCTGGTGGATGATCGACTATCTGAAATTCGATCAGCAGTTTCTCTCCGTCCTCTCGCTGATCGGGAGCACATTGACCTTGGTCGGCATGTTCGTCTTTCGCCGTTTCATGGCCGAACGGTCCATCGCCTATGTCGTGGGGTTTCTGACGGTGGTGGGAACCATTTTGACTTTCCCGATCGTGAGCATGTTCTACGGCTTGCACGAATGGACGGCGAGGATGACGGGTGGGATCGTGGATGCGCGATTCATTGCGCTGATCGATACGGCGCTCGAATCACCGCTCGGTCAGATTTCCATGGTCCCATTGCTGGCGTGGATTGCGAACAGCGCCCCTGCAAACTTGAAAGCCACCTTCTTTGCCGTGATGGCCTCATTTACGAACCTTGCCTTGTCATTGAGTCAGCTCGGCACCAAGTACATGAACGAAATCTTCGTGGTCAGCCGGGAAGTCCGTGATCAAGCGTCCGGCGTTGTCCAAACCCCCGCCGACTACAGCCAGCTCGGCACGCTCCTCATCGCGCAGTTAATTCTGGGTCTGGCTCTTCCTTTCGCTGCGATTGTGTTTGCGAAAGTCACCCGCTTCAAAAGCGCGTGACGGTTCTGCTGCAATCGCAGATCCACTGCTACGACAAGCCTGGCCACATGCTGAAGTGGCCAGGCCGACGGGCTCGTTGCTTAGTCCCTCAACGTACTTCTCCAGTACGCCTCGGGCCTGCGCGCCTCCGCGCGTCGGTCTCGCGACGCGGCTTTGCGATTTGGCTACGAACCGTCGTGGAGAAAGAGGCAGTCGCCATGAGACGATGGAGCCGTTGACATGCCGCAAGCTTCTCGCTAGGGTCCAACGACTGATTTCGTGTCGTGCTTCAGGATTAAGGGGTAATAGCGATGGCAATCGATAAGCAGCACATCCTTAACGAGATTAAGCGAGTCGCAAAAGCAAATGGCGGCAAGTCTCCAGGAATCCTGCGGTTCAAGAGCGATACAGGAATAAAGAAAAGTGATTGGTACCCGCATCACTGGCTCCGATGGGGTGATGCACTGAGAGAGGCAGGCTTCTCTCCAAATGAGATGGAAATACCGTGGACTCCCGAAGCACTTCTGGAGAAGTATATTGGCCTTATCAAGAAATTGGGCCACTTTCCATTGGAGGGTGAGGTACGTCGCCAATCCAAGATAGACCCAACCTTTCCAAGCCATACATCGTTTGGGCGATTCGGTGGAAGAGTAATCTGGCGGCAGCAATCATTGAGCACTGCCAGGCATGTGGCGGGTTCCACGACGTCATTGATGTTTGTGCAAAGGGTGCTAACGTCAACGCTCGTTTGGCAAAGATCGAAAAAGAGTTGCCCAATGAAGACGTCCTTGGTTTCGTGTACCTGATAAAGTCTGGTCGTCACTATAAGATCGGGATGACGAACGCGGTTGGGAGAAGGCAATATGAATTAGCGATTCAGCTCCCAGAAAAGGCCAATACCGTCCACGTGATCAAGACCGACGATCCGAGAGGGATTGAGGCCTATTGGCACAAACGGTTCGAGGCGAAGCGTGGTAATGGTGAATGGTTTGAACTGACGGCAGAAGATATCAAAGCCTTCAAACGCCGCAAGTTCATGTAGCTTTGCTATTATTTATCAATTCTAACCTCCCCCCTGACATCCCCTTGACCTGTGCGGTATCTGCCGCCCCCTATTTCACTTTGCTGTCGGTTGAGGCCTCTCGGCTTACATGTCGAATCATGGCCATGACCGCTGGGCTGGCATTTTCAGAATGGAGCACGATATCGGGGTTTCGGCGCGCAAAAACGCGGAACACCTCGTCGGCAAATCCTTGCCCCACCGATCGGACATCGCGAAAGTCGAGGACGATCTCGCGAAACTTTTCGAGGTTCGCCAAAAGCCTCCTTGCCTCGGAACGGGAGACATAATCGGGTTGCAAGAGCTTGACCAAGATTTTGGTTTTCTGAAACTGGTAATCGTATTGTTCTGGAGCAAACTCGCTGAACACGTCTTCAATCGTCTGCCGGGCGCCGCGCTGGATGGAAAACTGCACGAGTGTTCCAGCCGACAAGCGGGGTTGAGATACAAACATGTCCTGCTTCGCCCGTTTCCATTCAATTTGGATACGGTGAGACTTCAACGAAAAGTCGTCACCGATCCGCGAGGTGAAGAAAATCCCTTCACCGGTATGGGCCTCCGGCATGGTCGTGGTTCTGCCTTTGAGCAGTTCGATCAGTGCGGCTTCCTCGTCGGGAAGTTTGAACTTCGACGCAATGGAGTGAAAGACACCGATACCGTAATCGCGGATCTCAAAGGATACGAAGCTCTGGCTTAACGCCACTCGAATGGCGCATCGGTCTGCCTGTGAATGCTCAATGGCATTATTGAGCATTTCTGTAAACGCATAGCGCATGATGGCGAGTACGTTAGGGCGCAGTGCCCGTGTGAGCTGAAGGCGCACCTCCACCTCATCCCAAATGCGATCTTCGTTGCAGCCACGCGTCACAAGAGATCGAGCCAGTACGGCGGGCTCGGCTGCTCGATTCGCGAGCATATAACGAGCCCCTCTGGTAGCCCCAGATCGCAGCACGGTGCCGGCCGTGAGTAAACTTCGAAGGTGAAGGTTCATTGCTTGCCGGCTGAGCTTGAGATGGGCGCGTAGCGCTCCGCCTGTTGCTGATTGGCTTCGCGAAAGGAATGCAATGATTCTTGCCTTGGTATCCACGAGGGTGACGCTGTCATATTGTCAACGTATTGTCAACGATTCTACTTTGTAATTGTCAATCAGTTCGAAGAGGGATGGGCGGGTGGTTTGAAGCATTGCGGCAGCACGAAGTAATCGACGCCAAGGCCCTTGTCTCTGTGGGCGGCCGTTGTGATATCACACGACGCCGTTGTGACCTCCACTGGCTACTTTTGCAATCGGCAGGTTCTATTTCTGATGGGCCGGGCGGTTGTCGTCCGTGGTCGATCAGATCACTCGGAAAGTGACTGGAACAGCCTCTCTGGGCCAGTGGACATTTGGAGGAGGTCTGCTCTCTTAGGCTGCATTGGCTTGTGGCTTCGCGTCATCCTTCAATGCTCCAAATCTGGACTCATATTCGGCCACCACGCGATTGAGCACGGTCGCTAACCGCTTTGCCGCATAGGGGTTCAGCACGATACGGTTCGTCATCTGAACCTGCATATTCGCCTGCCCTCGCTCCCACACATTGTTGACGCCGAAGGCCAGCACCACTTCTTCACGGGTCGACGACACGTTGCACACGTTGGCGTAGGAACTCTGAAGGTTGGACACGTCGAACTGGACCGTCGGAGCGGCATTGGTGGGCTGGCTTGGCTGTGACGGGCCTGCCGGGGACGGGCTCGTGGCATTCGCTGGTACTCCTGCCGTCTTCATACACATCTCCTTTGTGATGGATGGAACTGTTGCGGCTGACACGGACACATTCCCGACTCTCGTACGCACGCTACCAAGAAATGCACCGCGCAAGAAGGAAAAACGCGGTTTGTGCGATCGTTCCCATGAACACATGGCACATGTGCCAAAGGGTGAAAAATGATGACAATTCACCGCAAACAGGTACCTTGGTACCTAGCTAGGTATGCATAGGTCGATCAATGATCGATGGGCAGATTTGCATCGTCTGGTGTAGAGCCGAATAGCTCTGGCTCAAGGGAAGTGTCTGACTAGGACGTGATGTGGTGAACGGAGCGCATATTCTCGCCGAACGATCTCGCGGCATGATCAACCGTGTCGTGGCCGTGCTGACGACCCTCGCCCTCATCGGTCTGAGCGGTTGTGCGATCAAGCCGATACCGTTGACGACGGAAGAGATGCGATCACGAGCGCAAGAGGGACGGGCCGTTTTGACAAAGGATCAAGAGCCCGTCTCGGGTCCGATCGATCTCTACGAAGCGATGGCGCGGGCGCTGAAATATAACCTCGATGCGCGTGTCGAGCTGATGCACAAGATGCTGGCACAGACGCAACTCGACCTGTCTCACTATGCCATGTTGCCTCGCCTTGCGGCGAACGCCGGATTCGACGGCCGCAATAACTTCTCTGGAGGAGTGGGGCAGTCCTTGGTGACGGGAGCACAGAACCTCACGCCGTTTACGTCTGCCGAAAAGAACATTTTCTCCGCCGATCTGTCGCTTAGCTGGAATGTGTTGGATTTCGGATTGTCCTACATCAGGGCGAAGCAGGCAGCCGATGACGTGTTGATTGCCGACGAAGAGCGTCGGCGTGTGGCGAATCGTGTCATGCAAGATGTGCGTACGGCCTATTGGCGCGCGGTCAGCGCGGAGCGCATTCTTCCCTCACTCAAGATGCTGGATGAATGGGTCAAGAACGCGCTGGAAAAATCCCAGGCCGTTCAGGATGAGAAACTCAGTGCTCCGCTGGTTCCCTTGCAGTACAGACTAGACCTCCTCAATACGCAACGCTACGTGCAACAGCTGTTTCGGGAACTCTCCACGGCGAAGCTTCAATTAGCCGCGCTCATCAATCTTCCTCCCGGCGAAGAGCAGAAGATGATGCTCCTCGTTCCGGAGCGAGAGGCTGGAACGTTGAACCTTCCGGTCGATCTGACGGTGCTGGAGGATCGGGCTCTGGAAGCGCGTCCCGAGCTGAGGCAGATCGATTACCGCCGCCGGATCAACGCGCGAGAGACGAAAGCCGCGATCCTTGAAATGTTGCCCAGCCTGAATCTGCAAGCCGGTGGGAACTATAACAGCAACGCCTTTCTCTTCAATCAGAATTGGGCCGCCTATGCGGCACGAACCAGTTGGAATTTGCTGAACATCTTCCGGTATCCGGCCCGGGCGAAGACCATTGAAGCGCAAGATCAGGTGCTGCACACGCAGACCCTCGCGCTGACCATGGCCATCATGTCGCAGGTGCATGTCAGCGCCGCGCAGGTGGCACATGCGAAGAAAGAAACGTCGACGGCGAAGCTCTATCACGAGACGCAGTCTCAAATTTTTGAGCAAACTCGCCTGGGTTGGCGGATTGGACGGCAGAGCGAACAGACGGTGCTGCGCGAGCGGGTCAATCAGGTGGCCGCGCAACTGCGATACGATGCCATAGAATCCGAGCTTCAAGTCTCCTGGGCCTCGCTCCTGGCCGCCGTCGGAGAAGATGTCCTGCCCAACGATCTGGCGCGGGAACAGAGCCTGTCGGATCTTGCTCTCGAAATTCGCACGCGATGGGCGAAGAGCAAGGAGTTGCTCAAGTGACCCGTATCGGCTGGTGGTTGGCCGGCGGCTGTGTCATGAGCGTATGTCTCCTCATACCAATTGTGATGGCAACAGCCGGTTCCAAATCAGATCCTAAGCCCGCGAGCAGCGCGGCGGAGCTCAGCACCATCCGTGGATTGGTGAAAGCGACGGCACAAGCCACCTTAGCTAGCCAGGTCCAGGGCCGGATCAGCCAGCTGCCCTTCAAGGAAGGTCAGCGGTTTCAAAAAGGCGCCCTCCTTGTCTCACTCGACTGTTCGAAATATGAGGCGGAACTGGCGAGTGTCCAGGCGGAATATCGCGGGAAAAAGAAGATCTACGACAACAACCTCCGGCTCGCGAAACACCATGCCGTTGGTGATCTCGAACTCGCGGTCTCTCATACCGACGCCGAGAAAGCGTTCGCCTCCGTGAAGGTCGCGCAAGTCACAGTGAACGGCTGTACCGTGCGTGCGCCGTTCCCCGGGCGTGTCGTTAAAATGATTGTGAATGAACATGAGAATGTCTTTCCCAACGATCAGCTCATCAGCCTGTTGGACGATAGCCTATTGGAGATCGAGTTGATTCTGCCGTCGAAGTCCCTTGCGTGGCTGAAGGTCGGCACGTCTTTCGAGTATGCCGTCGATGAAACAGGGCTCCGGTACCCCGCTGTCGTTCAGGACATCGGCGCCAATGTCGATCCTGCCAGTCAGACGGTGAAGGTGAAAGGTCTGTTCCGCACCCAGCCCGACAATGTGCTTGCGGGGATGAGCGGGACCGCCTCGTTCGCTGAACTTCCACGCTGATATGATCGCCGCAGAAATCAAACCCCATAGTCCGCCGACGAACCAGGCGCTCTCCGTACTGCTCCAAGTGGAAGGGATGATTCGGGCCGCCCAGACCCAGCAAGAACTGCAATTTTTCTTTGTGAATGAAACGCGCCGCTTGGTTCCCTATCGACAAGCCATCTTACTGATTCCACCGACCTCGTCTACGAAGAGTTACCAGGTACTGGCCGCATCCAGCGTGCCGATGGTGGATCGCACCGTGCCCCTCATGCAATGGACCGAGCGGTTGATTCGAGAACTGCGCCAGATCTCGTCAGGTCCGGATATTCGTCACATCACGGAGGCAGAATGCCCTGCCGATGTCAGGCCGGACTGGAAGGAATTTACTCCTGGCTTTGGACTGTGGTGCCCGCTCAAGCACCCTGGGGGGCAGATCCTCGGCGGCTTGTGGTTGACGCAAGATCGGCCTTGGGCAGACCATGAGATAACGGTCCTGCAACGCCTCAGTGAAGCCTATGCCTATGCCTGGCGTGCCGTCGACCGATCGGCCAGCCGCCGGTGGCGCTGGGGATTGAGCCGGACCACGATGTGGATCCTCGCGGCGGCAGCGCTGGGCGCGCTGGCCATTCCTGTTCCTATGTCGACGCTGGCCCCAGCGAAGATTGTCGCAAAAAATCCTCTGATCGTGAGCGCACCGATCGACGGTGTGATCGCCGAAATTCTCGTCCTCCCCAATACCGTCGTGCCTGAAGGCCAAGTGTTGTTTAGATTCGAAGACACGACGTTCAGAAGCGAGTATGAGGTGACAGAACGGAGCCTCGATGTGGCGATGGCGCAGTATCGGCGCGCGGCGCAAGGCTCATTTGGGGACGCCGAGCAAAAGGCCGATGTGCCGTTGTTGAAAGCCGAAGTCGAGTTGCGGGAAACCGAACGGAATTATGCCCATGAACGATTGGCAAAGATTGAGGTGAAGGCGGAGCAAGCCGGCTTGTTGCTCTACACGGACAAGTCCGATTGGATCGGGAAGCCGGTCGTAGTCGGGCAACGCATCATGGAACTAGCAAATCCGCAACAACTGGAAGTGCGGATCGATCTGCCGGTGGAGGATGCGATTGTGTTGCGTGAAGGCGCATCGGCGACACTGTTCCTCAATGCCGATCCTTTTTCCAGTGTGCCTGCCAGGATCAGTCATGCGAGCTATCATGCCGAAGTCTTGCCGAACAATACGCTGGCCTACCGTGTCACAGCGCAGCTCGAGCAGGAATCGTCGGAATTCCGCATCGGTTGGCAAGGCAGCGCTAAAATATACGGAGAGCAAGTCACGCTGTTCACCTATCTGTTCCGTCGCCCGATTTCTGCTGTCCGTCCATGGATCGGTCTATGAAACTGACCACGGTTCCGAAGCAGGAAGCCGCACTGCCGCTGTTGCGCGAAGATCTTCGGCTTATCGCGGGCGCCTCGGCAGCCGATGGTTCGCCGACATGGGTCATCGTTGATCCGGTTCGTGGGAAATATTTTCAGATCGGCTGGGCTGCCTACCAGATTCTGTCGCGCTGGGGTGCCCGATCCGCGGAAACCGTCCTCGCGCAGATCCACGCTGATACGACCTGTCGCGCCACGAAGCAGGATGTCGAGGATCTTCTCCGGTTCCTATACGCCAACCATCTGATGCGCGATCCGCCGCAGGGCGGGTATCGGGCCTACGCCGAACAAGCAGAGGCGGCGCGGCCGGCTTGGGTGACCTGGCTGGTGCATCACTATCTATTTTTTCAGATCCCACTCCTCCAGCCGGATCGATTTCTCCGCGCCACGCTTCCCTTCGTGAACTGGCTCTATTCACGAACCGTGGCCTGGGCGATCGGCGGGATCGGGCTTGTCGGGTTATATCTGGTCTCGCGCCAGTGGGATGCGTTCACGGCCACGGCGCTGCATTTTTTCACCGTTCGAGGCTTCGGGCTGTACGTCCTTTGCCTGGCCGTCGTCAAGGTGTTCCACGAGCTCGGTCATGCCTATACGGCAACGCGCTATGGCTGCCGGGTTCCCACCATGGGCATTGCCATGATGGTAATGGTGCCGATGCTGTATTCGGACACCTCCGATGCGTGGAAATTAACCTCCCGTCGCCAGCGTGCCGCCATCGGCGCTGCCGGGATGGTCGTTGAATGCGCATTGGCCGCCCTGGCGATCTTCACATGGAACTTTCTCGATGACGGCGTGGCGCGGAGCCTGATGTTTATCGTGGCGACCACGAGCCTGATGGTCGGCGTGGCCATTAACCTGAGCCCCCTCATGCGATTCGATGGCTACTATGTGCTCTCCGACTGGCTGGGCATTCCCAACCTACAAGATCGAGCCTTTGCCTTCGGGCGGTGGCAGCTACGGCGGCTCCTGTTCGGTTTGGACATGCCGATGCCCGAGCAAGTCGCCGCCGTCCGACGACGATTCTTGATCTGTTTCGCCTGGGGGGTATGGGTCTACCGCTTCATGCTGTTTCTCGGCATCGCGCTCATGGTGTACCACTATTTTTTCAAACTCCTGGGCCTGTTTCTTTTTGCCATCGAGATTGGCTGGTTCATCGTGCTCCCGATGGTGGGGGAACTGAAGGCCTGGTGGACCTTGCGCGGAGAGATCGCCGAACGTCGCAGAGGGTGGCTTTTGCCGGGGTGCTGGCCTGTGTGATTGCCGTGCTGTTCGTGCCCTGGTCCGATCGCATCAGCCTCCCGGCTGTGTTGGAATCGACGCCACACGCCACCATCTATGCGCCGGCACCCGGAAGAATCGTCGAACTGTCGGTGAAAGAAGGGCGGCAGGTGGGGACAGGGGACAAACTGGTGGTGCTGGAATCGCCGATGCTTGAAAAGGATCTGGCGTTGACGCGCAAGCGCATTGAGGTCGAACGGCTGAGAGGCCAGCGCCAGTTCGTCGATCGGGAAGCACTCACCAAGCACCAGGTGACGCTGGAAACCCTGAAGGCGCATCTCTCACAGCTCGAAGGCCTCCTCCAGCAGCAGCAAGATCTCTCACTCACGTCGCCGATTGCGGGAGTCGTAACCGACCGAGCTGAGGCCTTGCATGTGGGGCAATGGATCAACAAGGAGATGGCGCTTGCGTATGTGATTGATCCAGCTGGTGAAGAGTTGCACGCGCTGGCTCTCGAGACGGATGTCGGCTATCTCCGGGTCGGTCAATCCGCTCGATTCATTCCTCAGGGTTCGGATCGGCCCAGCGTGGAGGCGCAGGTTGCCGAGATTCGAGACATCGATGAACGCAGCTTTACGGTGCCCTACCTCTTCTCCGTCTATGGTGGAGAGGTGCCGGTTCGGGAAGACGCCAATCACCGATGGAAACCGGACACGTCTGTGTATCGCGTTACGTTGCATCTCGTCGAGTCGCCGCCTCGATGGAACCAAGCTGTGCGAGGGACGGTGCTGGTGAAAGGCCCTCGTATCAGCTTTGCACAACGAGCGTGGGAACAGACTGCCCGCATCTTCATTCGCGAAAGCGGCGCATAGGATACCAAGACATTCCCCCTGCTTCTCCAGCGGGTTAGGTCAAAAAAGCACGCCGAGACATATATTGTCGCTCCCGCCCAACTCCCCCCCACCGAGTAGGGCCTAACGGCTCTGTATAAAAGAGGATTTCGCTACGTGAAACGGCACTACCCTTGCTACATTCTTGTTGAGAATCAAGGACTCGTGGTCTCGTCGCTATGCCATGAGAATATTACGAAAGCAGAAGAACCCGACAGGCAAGCCAGCCTGCGGGCATCGGCGTGCCTCCGGGGACGTTCATGTTCCCTCGTCGTTCGCCGGTTCGTTGCTGGCGCTCGAATCGCGCATCATGTTCGACGGCGCTGCCGTGGCGACGGTCGGCACCGTCACCTCCGAGCAAATCGCGCAAAGCCAGGCGGATGCGTTCTTTGGGGTTGATGACGCGACGACCACTGACAGCACGCCCGCTGCGCCGACGGGCGAACCGCAACCCACCAACGGCGACCAAGCCTTATTCGATGCCTTAGCGGCCTACGATACTTCGGCCGCCCGGCAGGAAATCGTCTTCCTGTCCCCCAGCGTCCGCGACTACCAGCAACTGCTCGACGGCATCAGCCCCAACGTCGAAGTGATCGTCATCGACCCTGCCCGCGACGGTGTGCAGCAGATGGCGGAAGTTCTCGCTGGTCGAACCGGCATCGACGCGATCCATCTGATCGGCGAGGGGACCGAGGCCGAGATGCACCTCGGCACGAGCTTCCTGACGCAAGAGTCGATCAGCATGCGCTATGCCGAACAGTTTCAACAGATCGGTCAAAGCCTCTCGCAGAATGCCGACCTGCTGATCTATGGCTGTAACTTTGGCCGGGGTGATGCCGGACAGGGAGCCATTCAGACGTTGGCCACGTTGACGGGCACTGATGTTGCTGCCAGCACCGACCGTACCGGCCATGTCAGCGAGTATGCGGATTGGCAACTCGAAGTACATACCGGATTGATTGAGACCTCAATTGTGATTGGAGAAAGTACGCAGGCGGCCTGGGACCATGCGTTGGCCACCTACACCGTCACCAACACAAACGATTCCGGCGCTAACTCGCTGCGCCAGGCCATCCTCGACGCCAATGGCAACGCAGGCGCCGACACGATCGCATTCAACATCAACGGTGGCGGATTGGAACGGATCAGACCGAACTCAGCCTTGCCTACGATTACCGGCACGGTGACCATCGACGGCTGGAGCCAACCAGGATTCGCCGGCACGCCGCTGATCGAGTTGCGCGGCGATAACGCCGGAGCAAGCGTCGACGGGTTGACGTTCTCCAGCACCAGCGACGGCAGCGTGGTTCGCGGGCTGGTGATCTTCGACTACACGCGCGACGGCATCGTCATCCAGTCCGGCGCCGACAACATCACCATCGTCGGCAATTGGATCGGCACCACCGGCACCGGCACGACGGGCGACGGCAATGGCGACGACGGCATTGACATCGCCGGTTCGGGCGCCATCATCGGCGGCACCGGCGTTAACGACCGCAACGTCATCACGAACAACGCCGACGAGGGCATCACCATTGTCGGCTCGGGGGTCACCGGCCATCTAATCCAGGGCAACTACATCGGGGTCGACCCAGACGGCTCCACTGGGGGCGGCAACAACGACGTGGGCCTCGCCATAATCACCGGTTCGGGTAACACGATTGGTGGTACGACAGCGGCTGCGCGCAATGTCATTTCAAAAAATTTTGAAGGCATTGAAATCAACACGTCAAACAATATTGTCCAAGGGAACTACGTCGGAACCGACGCCGGCGGCACGCTGAACCGTGGCAATCGTTCCAGCGACGGTGTCGAGATTCAGGGCAGCTCCACCGGAAATCTCATCGGCGGCACCGCAGCCGGGGCCGGAAACCTGATTGCCTTCAACGCAAACAACGGCGTAGATGTGGTGAATGGCACTGGCCATGCGGTGCTCGGCAATCAGGTTCACTCGAACACGCTGCTCGGTATCAATCTCGGCACGGCCGGCGTGACAACAAACGATGCTCCAGGAACCTGGACGGGGACGGATCGCGATCCGGATGGCGGTACGAACAACCTGCAAAACTTTCCGGTGCTGAGTTCAGCCCAAGTCCTGTCCAGCACCCAGATCCAGGTCGCCGGGACGCTGGACAGCACGGGTAGCAGTTACTACCGCATTGAGGTCTTCAGCAGCACTGCCCAGGACGGAACCGGCTACGGCGAAGGCCAGACCTATCTGGGCTTTGTGAACGTCACGACGAACGCGAGCGGCAATGCGAGCTTCAATACGACGTTGACGGCCACCGTGTCCGCCGGCAGTTATATCAGCGCCACCGCCACCAAGAGTAACATCACATTCACGACCTTCACGGACACCTCCGAGTTCGCGCAAAATGCTCTGGCAGCGAACACAGCCCCGGTGCTCGACGCCAGCAAGAGTCCGGTGCTGACGGCGATCAACGAAGACGCCGGCGTCCCGTCCGGAGCGGTGGGCACGCTGGTTTCGAGCCTGGTGGACTTCGCCGTGCCGAGCGGCCAAGTCGACAACATCACCGATGGGGATAGCGGTGCGCTCTTAGGCATCGCGGTCACGACCGCCGATACGACGAACGGCACCTGGTGGTACTCGATCAATGGCGGCACGAACTGGTTTGCGCTCGGCGCGGTCGCCAACAATAACGCGCGCCTGCTCGCCGGCGACATCGCTAGCACGACGCGGCTCTACTTCCAGCCCAACGCCGACTATAACGGCACGCTCCCAAGCGCCATCACCTTCCGGGCCTGGGACCAGACCAGCGGGAGCAACGGCACGCTGGCCAATACTTCGGCCAACGGGGGTACCACGGCCTTCTCCACAGCAACCGATACAGCCTCCCTGGTGGTCAACGCTGTCAACGATGCGCCGACCATCACGAATCTGAGCGGCGACAGTCTGGCGTACAACGAAGGCGACGGGGCCGTGGTCATCGAGCAGGGCGGCAACGCCACGGTGAGCGACGTAGACAGCGCCGACTTCAACACGGGGACCTTGACCGTGAGCTTCACGGCGGGGAGCGACGCGGCGGAGGACGTGCTGAGCATCCGCAACCAAGGGACCGGGGCCGGGCAGATCGGGGTGAGCGGCGCAAACGTCACCTATCAAGGGGTGACCATCGGGACCTTCACCGGGGGCAGTAGTGGGAGCAACCTCGTCATCACGTTCAACGCCAGTGCGACGGTGGCAGCGGCACAAGCCCTGGTGCGCAACATCACCTATCAAGACACCGACACGAACGCCCCGACCACCGGCGCGCGCACCGTGCGCTACGTGCTCACCGACGGCGACGGGGGCACCAGCGCCAATTACGATACGACCGTGACCGTGAGTGGCGTCAACGACACGCCGATTGCCGCTGACGATCGGCTCGCGCTGAATTTCGACGGCGTCGATGATTTTGTACAAATCAGTAGCAATCCGGTTTTCGAGGTGACCAATCAAGTCACGATGGAAGCCTGGATCAACCCGGATGCGTCAACGAACTCTAGACAGATCTTTATCAACAAAGAAGGTGAGTATGAGGTGGCGCTTGACCCGAATGGCCACATCCAGTGGGCCTTTGCCAATGCCGACCCTGGGTGGGCTTGGCACGATACGGGGGTAGTGGTGCCGCTGCACACCTGGTCTCACATCGCCATCAGCTACAACAACGGAGTGATCACGACCTACCTCAATGGTGTTGCAGCCGAAGTCTATAACGGGTCTGGCGCTATTGGAGACAATCATCCGGCTCTGGATGAACTACGCATCGGTGGACGCTCAAATGCTCCCGCTGGCCAGTATTTCGACGGTCGAATCAATGAGGTTCAAGTCTGGAACGTGGCTCGATCAGGCGCCGAGGTCCTCTCTGATATGGCTGGGGGTCTTACTGGTGGAGAAGCCGGTCTCCTTGGCTTCTGGCGCTTCAACGAGAATAGCGGGACGGCCGCCAATAATTTGGTTCTCGCGAACGACGACGGCACACTGGGCGGAGGCGTGGGCGGAGAAAGTCCACTATGGACCGGCTATCGGATTAATGAAGACAGCTCACTCAATGTCGTTGCTCCAGGCATCCTGTCGAATGACTTCGATGTGGACGGAAACCCATTGACGGTCGTTCCCGTGACCGGTCCGTCCTCCGCGGCGTCATTCACACTCAATCCGGACGGCTCCTTCACGTATGTACCGACCGCAAACTTCGCAGGCACCGATTCGTTCACCTACCGAGTGAACGACGGCACGGTCAATTCCAATATCGCCACCGTGTGGATTCAAGTCGATCCCGTGAACGATCCCCCGAGCATCGTGGACGCGACGGTGGCGCTCGACGAGAACAGTGCCAACGCCACGGCGGTGACGAACATCAGCGACAGCTTCACGGCGACCGACTTCGACCGGGACGGCCAAGCCATCACCTACAGCATTACGGCGGGCAACACGGGCGGGGCCTTTGCGATCAACGCCGCGACGGGCGCGATCACGGTGGCGACCAGCGCGGCCTTGGACTTCGAAACCACCCCGAGCTTTACCCTCACCGTGCAGGCCAGCGACGGGACCCTCACCGATACCGCCGCCCTTACCGTGAATCTGAACAACCTCAACGACAACGCGCCCAATATCGTGGACGCGACGGTGGCGCTCGACGAGAACAGTGCCAACGCCACGGCGGTGACGAACATCAGCGACAGCTTCACGGCGACCGACTTCGACCGGGACGGCCAAGCCATCACCTACAGCATTACGG
>Ga0163153_10000535_pt1 | contig 66996 bp, 61 predicted proteins | sample OliLakLV19MP6IB1_FD_148629 | JGI IMG/M metagenome (GOLD analysis project Ga0163153, IMG submission 148629) | Freshwater microbial mat bacterial communities from Lake Vanda, McMurdo Dry Valleys, Antarctica - Oligotrophic Lake LV.19.MP6.IB-1 | ecosystem: Environmental > Aquatic > Freshwater >... | reverse complement strand
AATCAGAGCGAGGGCTTGGCGGAAGGGGGGGGGTGGGGGAAATTCCGCCAAGCCCTCGCTCTGATTTTCAAAAACTTTTTTTGCGCCATCTAACTACAAAACCGACTTCAATTTATCTCGTATTTCCTGCAACAACTCGGCTGATGTTTGAAAACTGTGATCGGTTTTGTAGTTGTGCCCGTAAAGTCTGTCCTCAAACACAATATCCATAAATGTTTTTGGTTTTGCATAGCGTGGAATGAAATGCCCGTGTAAATGTCGCGTCTCATTTCCTAAAAACGAATAGTTGAACCAATCAGGTTGAAAAACTTTTTTCACCGCTTCTCTCAAGTCTTGCAAAACCAAAAACAATTCTGCTTGTTCCTCTGGCGTTGCGTCGGCTAAATCAAGAGCGTTATCACGCTTGCACCAAATGACGCAACGTCCTAAATAACCTTGATTTTCGTGGACATAAATTTCCCAGTATTTATATCCTTTCACTAAATTTTTTGAAAAATCATCAGCCATAAATTATTTTACTTTTGGCTCAAATTGGATAATTTGAAAACCATGTTTTTCAACTTCCTCCGGCGACCAAAAAGTTTGGCCTTTGGTTTTGAAAATATAAGTAGCGACAACTTCAACTTTTCTTCCAGTGTATTCTTTCTTGTCTTTGTCCCACTCTTCCAAAACCAAAGTGTCGCCTTCACTTACTTTGAAATCAGCGAGACGCAACTCCAGCTTTTTCTTGCCGTAGATTATTTTCTCAAAATATTCTCGCCAAACTTTTTTATTGATTATTGCTATAATTTTATGATTTTGCCCATTTAACAATATCCTTAATATCTGTTGGGTCTTTTGGATAAAATATTCTCATTCCTTTTTCCTGTGACCATTCAATCTCTCTTTTTGCGCCCCACGATTTTTCCCAATTTGGCATAGCCAAAACCGCGTCAGCCGCACGCATAAGAAATTGGAAATCTAAATCATAGTAAAACTTTTCGGGCGGTGTTGCACCTTTCTTGCTACTAAAATGCTCAGTATGGTTGTGGGCGCAGAAAAAGCCAACTTCTTTATTTGCGAGCGCAATCTGATATTTTTCTGCTTCACGGATATTATGCTCAATGGCTTCAAAAGTTCCGTCTCCCGTATATGGTCCTGCAATAAATACAATTTTCATATTATTTTTTATTACGATAATTTTTCTTAATTCGCCAATAATCTTTCGGGTCGTCCTTTTTACCATTGAAAACTTTAACAGGATACTTTTTTGATATTTTAGCAATCTTTTTCTCTACTGCTTTTGCAATATCAATTTTATTAGAAACTGCAAAGTAAAGGCAATAGATTACAATGTCGGCGAGCTCACTTGATAATTTTTCCTCATTTTCATCTTTGTAGTCATCCCACTGAAAGTGTTCCATCAATTCTGCCGCCTCTATCGCGATTGAAACGGCAAGATTTTTAGAGCTATGATGTTTGCCCCAATTCCGCTCTTTGCGGAATGTTTCCACTAAATCTTTCAGATTTTGAATTGTTGCTATTTTGTCGTTCATAAAATTATTTGATCAACTCTTCAATTGCGACATTAAGAGCTTTCGCGATTTTGCTCACTACAAAAACCGATGGCTTTTTAATAACTCCTGTTTCAATCTTGGTTAAGGTTGTATAAGGCACATCTGCCTTACGAGCAAAATCATCTTGAGAAAGCTCGAATTTCTGTCGCAATTTCCTTATTTTTTGGCCGAGTTGATTACTTTCCATATATTGATAACATATAACTGTTGCTTGATTTCGGATACAGTATTATACTAACAGATATGAGAACTTTATTCAATTTTATTGGCGCAAAAAAAGTTTTTGAAAATCAGAGCGAGGGCTTGGCGGAATTTCCCCCAACCCCCCCCCTTCCGCCAAGCCCGAGCACCGCATTGAAGTCCCGCCACCTGCCCGAAGCATTGAGGGCAGAACACCAAAGAAAAATGTCCTTTCCTTTTTAGAAGAAATCGGTCGCGCGCAAATCAGGAAAGCAAGGAACATTTTTCTTTGGTGTCCGCCGTACTCAGCGGGTGGCGGGGCTGATTCATTCGTTCAGTTTCTTCTCTAAAAAAGTTCGAGCAAAGTGTATAATTACAGCACAAAAATTAAAAACACCCGCATTGGGTGTTTTTAATTTTTGGCGGAGAGTGAGCAAATAATTTTGCTCACGCGAGGGACTTGAAGAGGTTGAGTATATCGCGCGGAGCTTTGCGAGCACGATACGAAACCTGTACCGAAACTGTAAGTTTCTAGTCTGCCCCTCCGGCAATCTTTCCGCATTTAATTTCCCGAACACTGTGCTAAAATTACCCCATGTCAAACTACATTGGAGACTCTATTTTTTGGATTGATGTTGATAAGGTAGATCCAAACCCTTATCAGCCCCGTCGAGAATTTGATGAGGCACGTCTTAAGGATTTATCGGAATCAATCCGTCAGTACGGTATTTTGATGCCACTAGTCGTCACCAGAAATGAAGTTTTAAAAGAAGATGGGGGATTGCAGACGCGCTACGAACTTATCGCCGGTGAGCGCCGCTTGCGCGCCTCCAAAATGGCTGGCCTCGTTCAGGTGCCGGCTGTTATTCGCGCTAACGCTGATGATGCCAGAGTAAAGCTCGAACTGGCAATTATTGAAAACCTACAAAGAGAAGATTTGAATGCTGTCGATCGGGCACGGGCTTTTGAACGTTTGGTAAGTGAATTTGGTTTTAAGCATGCACAGATTGCCGCTAAGGTCGGCAAAAGTAGGGAATATGTTTCAAATACCTTGCGCTTGCTGGCCTTGCCGCCGGAAATGATTGAGGCCGTTACCTTGGGTAAAATTAGTGAAGGACACACCAGACCTCTCCTTATGCTTTCTGATCGGCCCGAAGAGCAGATCGTTCTTTTTAAGGAAATAATGTATAAAAAATTATCCGTGCGCGATACCGAAGGACTAGCGCGCCGGGTGGCCTATGATCGCGTGCGCAAGAAAGAATATTTGCTTGATCCTAATATAGCGGACTTGGAAGCCAAGATGACTGAGTCTCTGGGTACACGCGTAAAAATTGAAAAAAAGGAAAACGGCGGAAAAGTGGTCATAGATTTTTTCACGGCTGATGATTTGGAAACTATCTTGAAACTCCTCCAGACTAATGAGATTAAGCCGCCAGACCACTTGATGAATAAGTTTGCCGCCTTACAGGAAAATAAAATTAATGAGGCTTTGCAGACTCCAGAGACTTCAGAAATAATTCCGGAGGCCAATATAGAGGTGCCCCCAGTCCTTGAAACCGAAGAAGAAGTTACGGCCACAGTTTCAGAGATTGCCGAAATTATCGCCGCTCCGCCACTTGACGATCGTTCCAAAGAAGAAAAAGTTCAGCAGGAAGAAGATTTGTATTCGGTTAAAAATTTCTCAATTTAACTTGTTACCTTCTTTAGAATGGAGATTCAGATAATTTCTGATATGACGGCGGGCTAAAGTTGTTTTGGCAATATCGAGCCACTTGGCAGTCGGCTTACTTTTTTCTTTGGTAATAATTTCGACGATATCGCCGTTACGAAGTTCGGTATCAAGGGAAACTAATTTGCTGTTTACTTTGGCGCCGGAAACATGATCCCCAATATCCGAATGGACGGCATAGGCAAAATCGATAGTGCTTGAGTGGGCCGCTAAATCTATAACATCACCTTTGGGAGTAAATACGAAAACACGATGTTCGAAGAAATCACTTTTAAGACTATCCATAAATTCGTCTGGGCCGCTATTTTTGGTTTGAGCTTCGGCTAAGAGCTTTATCCATTGTGGAATATTAGTAAAATCCTTTTTAGGTATTAGATTGGTCGCCGGAATATTTTTGCTACCGAAAAATCGGCGGGGAGAGGGTAGAAGACGCTTGATCCACAAAAGATTGGGGTTGATATTTTTTGCGATGAACCCTTCTTTGTAGGAAATATGCGCGGCAATACCGTACTCAGCCTCGCGATGCATGAGCTCGGTGCGAATCTGCATTTCAACAATAGCTCCATCTCCTGTAAAAACTGTTGTATGAAGCGAGCGATAGCCATTTGGTTTTGGGAAAGCAATATAGTCTTTGATGCGCCCTGGGAGCGGTCGCCAGGTGGCGTGGAGAATTCCCAGGACTTTGTAACAGTCGGACTCATTTGGCAGAATAATACGAATGGCTAAAACATCATGAACGTTGGCGATTTCCTTTTTGCGATCGAGTTTTTTATACAAGCTGTAAAGCCCTTTAACGCGATAGTCGGTTTTGAAATTTCTCATGCCAGCTTTGGCCAACCCTTTTTTGATGTTATTTAAAAATTTATTTAAACGCTCATCAGCATCCTTAACGGTATCCTTAATAATCTGTTTAACTTTTTTAAATTCTTCCGGATGAACATATTCAAAAGCCAAGTCTTCGAGTTCTCGATTTAGCTTTCGCATGCCGAGACGGTAAGCGAGCGGAGCGTAAATTTCTAATGTTTCAAGAGCAATTCTTTTTTGTTTCTCCTTTGGGACGTACTCCAGAGTCTGCATGTTATGCAAACGATCGGTCAGCTTGATAATAAGAACACGCAGATCTTGAGAAGTAGCCACGAAAAGTTTTCGTAGGCTTTCGGTGTGTCTTTCGGCGCCGCGGTATTTTAGTTTTCCAAGTTTAGTAACACCATCAATGAGGAAAAGTATTTCTGGCCCAAATTCTTTTTCTACCTCCTCGCTTGAAGCGTGAGCGTCTTCAATAACATCATGGAGAAGGCCGGCGGCAATCGAAGTAGCATCCATCCCAAGACGGGCTAGGTTTTTGGCTGTTTCAACCAAGTGAACGAAATACGGCTCGCCTGAATAACGGAGCTGACTTAAGTGGGCCTTTTCGGCAAAGGTATAAGCTTTCGTAACAAGGTCTGCCTCCTCCTTAGAAGGAGAGTCCATCAATTTTATTATTTCTTTGACCTCCATGTTCTTATAGTACGTAAATAGGATCTTTTTGACAAGCATTAAAACTAATGCTTAAATATTCCTTGGATCTAGACGCATCTTTTCTAACCATTCCCCGAGAGGAGCTAATATGAGCTCATATGAAATAATGCCAGCCCGAGATGCAGAAAAGTGCATCTTTTGTGGCAAGCAGGTTCGAGTTTGGGTGGGTGGAGTGCCCGTACTTAATTCAACATGTGCGACGGTGGAAAAAGCCGCCAAATGTCCGTTACTCGATGACTGTTATTCCCAGCTCCACGTTGGAATTCAGATGGGACAACTATTTCGAGAGGACCGACTACAAGAGATAAGGCATCTATATGCCGGGTCATAAAGTTAGGATGCATAAATCGCCGCGCGAAAGCGCGGCGATTTTCTATGTTCAGGTATCGTTTTGGATCACAAGTCAAAGTCGTTCCGTCGAACGACTTCGCTCGCGATCCCGACTCGCGGTTTGGTGTGCTCACCAAACATCGCTCCGTCTCACCAAAACTATTTTCGCACGCGACGCAGGTCGCGTGCTTTAAGATTTACTTAGGCACATTAACTTTATGAGGATTGTGCATCGGGCAGGCTTTGCTACTACAACGTTCGGGGATCGTTTTGGTGCCTTCCATCATGAGAGAGCTGCACATCTGACAAATATTTCCGGTCGGCTTGGCTTTAATAGCGTTTTTACATTCGGGATATAGGGAGCAGGAATAAAAAATACCAAATCGTCCACGACGCTCAACCATAGTGCCTTTATTACACATGGGACATTTTACCCCAGTATCTTTTTTAGCTTTTTCTTCTTCGTTTTCTTTTATAAATTTACATTTAGGATAATTGGTGCAGGCAACAAAGCGGCCAAACCTGCCGTCCCTATCCATCAGCATTCCCGTTTCGCATTTCGGACATTTTTCCCCAGTTAGTTTTGGACCTTCTTGTTCGGTACCATCTTCTGTGCGGGCACCGGCGCAATCTGGAAATTTAATACAGCTCATGAACTTACCGTTTTTGGAAAGTTTGTAAACCATGGGGCCACCACATTTTGGACACTTAAATTCAACAGGAGCATCTCCCAGATTAGTTATTTTTTCGGTAGTTTTTTCGCGAGCCTTCACATCTTTTTTAAAAGGACTATAAAAATCTTTCAGAGTTTTTACGTATTCTCTTTTGCCGTGCGCAATATCATCGAGCTTATCTTCCATTTCGGCAGTAAAAGTATCACTAATATATTCGCCAAAATTATTTTCTAAAAAAGTACTGACGACCATACCAGTATCGGTTGGTTTTAAGGCGCGGGCGATCTTTTCGACATAACCGCGCTCTTCAATAGTACGCATGATCGAAGCATAGGTCGAAGGTCGTCCGATACCTCTTTTTTCTAGTTCTTTCACAAGACCGGCTTCAGTATAACGGGGAGGCGGTTCGGTTTGTTTTTCAGTCGATCTCACGCCGAAACATTGGAGCGTCTCTCCCTTGATTACTTTTGGTAGTTCGACATCTTCGCCCCGCGCATCAGGGTCGGCTTTAAGCCAACCCAAGAAAAGTATGCGTGAACCATTGGCCACGAATTTGGGAATACTCGCATTTTCAACTTCAGTAATAATTCGCGTACGCAGTGTTTTAGCATCAGTCATTTGGGAAGCAACAGTGCGGTCGTGAATGAGTCGATAAAGTTTTTTCTGCTCTTCATTGTGTCCGGCCGAGAGAACTTTAGCGTGGGTTGGACGAATGGCTTCGTGAGCTTCTTGAGCATTTTTACTTTTAGTGGCGAATTGTTTTAAGGCCAAGAATTCTTTTCCATATTCGGAAGTAATATGTTCGGCAATTTCACTTTGGGAAGTGACGCTGATTGTTGTCGAATCCGTACGCATGTAAGTAATGTATCCAGACTCATAAAGTTTCTGGGCTATTCCCATAGTGCGAGACGGTGAAAAACCTAAGCGGGAGCTCGCAGTTTGTTGCAGAGTGGAAGTTGTAAACGGTGCTCTAGCTGCGCGCTTTACTTCGCTTTCGGTCACATCCGCTACTTGCCATTTACCTTGGTTTCCAACTTCAACAATTTTTTCCATTTCTTTTTTGTCGCGAGGTTCCTCCTCGCAATTGACGGTAAATTTGGCAGTATCATTGCCTTTAACTTCGGCCGAAAGTGTCCAGAAAGTTTCCGGAATAAAAGCCTGAATTTCACGCTCACGCTCGGCAATAATGCGAAGGGCGGGAGACTGAACGCGACCGGCGGAAAGGCCGTAGCGAACTTTCTTCCAAATAAGTCCCGAGAGATCATAGCCAACGAGGCGATCAAGCACGCGACGTGCTTCTTGAGCTTCTTTCAGCTTCATATCTATAGTACGGGGATGAAGCATGGCTTCTTTGACGGCTTCCTCGGTAATTTCATGGAAAGTGACGCGCTTGGCTCCCTTAAGTTTTAAAGCTTCTTTAATATGCCAAGCAATAGCTTCGCCTTCGCGATCCGGGTCAGTGGCTAAATAAATTTCTTTTGCTTTTTTGGCTAAGGCCGAAAGTTCAATAATGACTTTTTCTTTACCTTTTGAAACTTCGTAATGAGGAATAAAACCGCCTTCGATATCGATAGCTTTTTTATTACTTTTCGGTAAATCACGCACGTGGCCGACAGAGGCGCGCACGGTAAAATCCTTGCCGAGATATTTCTCGATTGTTTTTGCTTTAGCCGGAGATTCGACAATAAGAAGTTTCATGAGTTATGAAATAAGAGTTAAGAGTTAAGAGTTATGATTTAAACTAAAACTCCGTAGCCCTAAGTATTACTACAGTCTTCTACATGGTGTCAAATTTGTTATGTGTTTATCATGCAAACAAAATAATAAAAAATTCCTAAGATAAAGAAAAAAGCGAGCCGCAGGCTCGCTTCTAAACATTAGTGAAGTATATTTGTGATCGTGCCGCAATTCTCTCCAGGCAAAGAATCTGGATGGGGGACAATGGTTGCAATATTGCAACTATCTGTGAGCATAATCCGAAGATCTATTGTGCCAGCACGTTCTGCATCAACCTTATTTAAGGTTAGTTCTTTGCCGTTTGCCGTCTGAATAAGGTATTTCAATACAAGCTCTGCCCGATAAATTTGGGGGCTTTTGTACGTCGACTTAATAGTAATTTCTCTATTACGTAATTTAAGTGCAAACGTAACTGAGTCGGGCGAACTTCCCTGTTTGAGAGCTATGACATATCTAGCCAAGGAGGTCACTTGGGTGTTTGGCACCTCAACACGCCCGCCGCGTCTCCAAACTTCGATTGCCACTATGTGTGCGATAGCAAAAATGCTCATCTTCCCCATACTAATTGCGTTGCTGTCTTAGTGAACTTATATAATATTTCTCCGGAATTATCAACGGACAATCAAGCGCGGTGTATTTCTCCTAAACTTTCTTTTATTAAACCCTTAATTTCCATCATTGAGAGTATTCCATTTAATTCGCTAATATTTAAACCCGATTCTTCTATTAGATATTCCTTTTCGCGCGGTTCAGATAATAATAGTAAAATATTTTTTTCATTCTTCGAGAGATCTATATTTTTATACGATGCATCGTATAAAGCACTATCTGTTTGTAAGTGGAGAGCGTCCAAAATATCTTGGCTTGTGCGGATCGGAGTAGCTCCCAGTTTTAAAAGCATGTGCGGACCGGCTGAGGTTAAAGAAAAGATTGAGCCAGGAACAGTCAGTACATCTCTATTGTATTCGGTGGCAAGGCGTGAGGTAATGAGCGTGCCGGAAATTTCCTCTGCTTCAATAACAAGGGTGGCGTTCGACATGCCAGCCATGATTCTGTTTCTCTGCGGAAAAGTATAAGGGGCCGCGCGCATATTTGGCTCAAATTCGGAAAGTAAAAGTCCGCCGGCTTTAATAATGCGATCGGCTAAACCAACATGACTGGCGGGATACAAAACATTTTTTTCAAGCCCGGAGCCAGGAACGGCAATTGTTTTAAGACCAGTCTTAAGCGCACTTTCGTGCGCAATAGAATCAATGCCATGTGCCAGGCCGGAAACTATAATAATAGGGAAGCCGCGAAGCCCCTCGATCAATTTTTGACAGACATCTTTGCCGTAGGCTGAATATTTGCGGGAACCGACAACGGATAATAATTTATAATCCTGCCATTTTTGAATTTGTCCCACATAATAAAGTTTTTTAGGACAATCCGCAATTTCCAAAAGAAGTGGCGGAAAGTTTTCATGAGGGAGTTGTAAAATACTACTCATATTTTAAGTATACTAATCTGCGCTATCTCCGTATATGAGGTATTTCACAGCCTTTACATTTATTTAAATATGTGTAATACTATAAGAAACCTTTTTTAAGGATGTTCAAATGGACACAAAAAAACCAACAGTACTTGTAGTTGAAGATGATGAACAAGACCGATTTCTAATTGTCAGACGTTTAAGGTTGTGGGCATATGTTTTGGAAGCAGAAAATTCCGCCGACGCTCAAAAAATCTACGAAGACAACCCGGATATCGATATTATTCTCATGGATTTCGATCTCGGTTTCGGATCTCTTAATGGGCTCGTTCTGACAATGTGGTTCCGAGAGCAAGGATTTAAGGGACCCATTGTTGCTATGAGTTCAAGTAGTGAGTCTTCTAAGAGTATGGTAGAGGCCGGAGCAAATTTTATCTCCAGCAAAGGAAGTGTTGATGAGGACGCTATCCAGATCTTGGAGACGAGGAAAAAAAATGATTTGTAGGAGTATGGGAGCTTTAGGCTCCCTTTTTGTTGCCTGAAATTAGGCCTCCTTATATACTAAGACAGTGAAAGAATGTAGTTTGGAGTTTGTTCACTTTTTTTGCTTCGCAAAAAAAGTGAATTGATAATTTTCTAAAACTCACTTCGTTCATTAAGAAAATCAATCAGATGCTCGACATAAAATTTATCCGGGAAAATAAAGAATTAATCGCCAATGCTGCCAAGAAGAAACGCTTGGATTTTAATGTTGATGAGTTACTTACTTTAGATGATAAGCGCCGAGAAACGCTACTTTTGGTCGAAAATAAAAGAGCTGAGCAAAATAAATTGGTCCAAAGTGTGGCTTTTGAAAAAGATTCCGCCGTACGAGAGCAAATAATCACTGAGTCTAAACTTCTTAAGGAAGAATTGGCCAAAGAAGAGGAATCTCTAAAAGAAGTAATGAAAGAATGGCAGCTTTCTATGCTCCAGGTGCCAAACGTGCCTGATATGTCCGTGCCTGACGGTACAGATGATGCCGATAACGTGGAAGTAAAAAAGTGGGGTGAAATACCTAAATTTGATTTTGAACCTAAAAGTCATGTCGAAATAATGACTAAACTTGATATGGTGGATTTTGACCGAGGGGCAAAGGTGGCCGGCTTTCGCGGATATTTTTTGAAAAATGATGGCGCACTTCTTTCTTATGCTATTTGGCAATACGGAATGCAGTTCTTTACGAAAAAAGGGTTTACCCCAATGATCGTGCCATCACTCGTGCGCCGCGAACAAATGCTAGGTACCGGATACTTACCACAAGGCGAAGATGATTTGTATAAGACTCAAGATGGCGATTATTTGGCCGGTACCGCCGAAGTTTCGACTATGGGATATCACATGGGAGAAGTAATTTCAAAAGAAAAATTACCTATTAAGTATTTATCTTTTTCCCCTTGTTTTAGACGGGAAGCCGGAAGTCATGGCAAAGATACTAAAGGCTTAATACGCGTCCATGAGTTTTATAAATTAGAACAAGTGGTAATTTGTGAAGCCGATCATCAGGAATCTGTAAAATGGCATGAATGGGTCAATAGAAATACAGAAGAGTTTTTGGAATCACTCGAGCTTCCATATCATACGGTTATAAACTGTGGCGGCGATTTGGGTCTTGGCCAGGTGAAAAAATATGATATCGAACTATGGGTTCCCTTGGAAAATAAATATCGGGAAATTAGCTCGGCTTCCTATTTCCATGATTTTCAGACACGAAGACTAGATATTAAATATAAAGATGATGAGGGTAAAATGCGCTTTACCCACTCTTTAAATAGTACGGCTATTCCCACCCCGCGAGCCTTAGTTTCTATAATTGAAAACTATCAGCAAGCGGACGGCACGGTGAAAGTTCCCCAGGTGCTGGTGCCGTTCATGGGAAAGGAAGTAATAAGTTAATTACTAAATGAGAAATGAGCTTCATTCAAAACAGCGTCTAAAACGTCGTAAGAAGGCTGCCGTCTTTAAGATACTGAGTTTTATTTTTATAGTAATCGGGCTCGGAGCGGGGCTTTACAGCATTCCGCGTTATTCGGAAATTACTATTAAAAATATTGAAGTTTCTGGAAATCAGATTGTTTCTCAAAGCGAAATTGAAGATGCGGTGCGACAGGAGCTACAAGGTAATAAATATTTTTTCTTTCCGAAAAAAAATATTTTCTGGTATTCGGAAGATCAGATAAAAAAAACTTTACTTTCCCTTGATCCGCATATTAGTTTGGCAATAGTTTCTTTTAAAAATTTTCAAACAATAGAAGTTTCCATAACCGAGAGGTTTCCGCAGTCTTTATGGTGCGGCGTCTTTTACCAAAAAGCAGAAACAGAATCTCTTATTGAAAACTGTTATTTTATAGATAAAACTGGTTTTATCTATGCCAAAGCCCCGACCTTTTCTGGTAATCCATTTGTCAGATACTACGGTGGTATAGCAAGTTCTACAACTTCAGTTATAGGGGCTCAATTAATTCAATCCATGGCTTTTAAATCAGCCACACTTTTAATAGTGAAAATGAAAAAAGATAATTTCCCGGTAAGCGATTTTGTCATATCGGCAGATAGCTTGGTTGAGGTATATCTTGAAAAGGGTGGCAAGCTTATTTTGACCCTTGATCAGGACTTTGAAAAAGAATTTGAAAATTTTAAAACTTTGGTTAACAGTAAAAATTTCAAAGGCAAGGACCTGGAAGGAAATATTCATTTTAATTATGTTGATTTACGTTTTGGCAATAAACTCTTTTATAAACTTTAAAAAGTAATTTATACGATGCATCGTATAAATATAAAATTGATCGGCAATCTTTAAAAATAAATTAAGATATAAGTTGTTATTGTTATTTCACGATTCTTCTGTATTCTATCTGTCATGACTGAAAATTCTAGTCCGCTAAACTTTTGGAAAAAATTAAAAAAGCCAATTTTAGTACTGGCACCCATGGCCGATGTTACGGATGTGGCCTTTCGACGCATTATTGCAAAGTATGGCAAGCCTGATGTTACTTGGACTGAATTCGTTTCGGCTGATGGCCTGATGAGTCCGGGACGTGAGGTGCTACTTAATGATTTGAAATTTACAGAAAGCGAGCGGCCTATAGTTGCCCAACTATTTTCCGGCCATCCGGATAAAATGAGAGGAGCAGCAGAACTTTGCCGAAATTTGGGCTTTGATGGCATTGATATAAATATGGGCTGCCCTGATAAATCGATTGAAAAACAATGTGCCGGCGCAGGCTTGATTAAAGATCCGAAATTAGCTAAAGAAATTATACGAGCCGCTAAAGAGGGCGCGGGTGCTGAGAGTGGTATACCGGTCTCGGTCAAAACTCGCATTGGATACAATAAAGATGAAATTGACACTTGGATTCCAGCCTTGCTCGAAGAAGATATTGCAGTATTAACCGTCCACGTTCGCACTCGCAAAGAAATGTCTAATGTTCCGGCGCGTTGGGAAGATTTGAAAAGAGTAGTTGCCATTCGCGACCAAATGAAAAAAGAAACTTTAATACTAGGAAATGGTGATGTGAAGGATTTAGGCGATGCCAGAAATAAAGTAAGAGGGAGTGGGGCAGATGGCGCCATGATCGGCCGGGGAATTTTCGGTAATCCTTGGCTTTTTGCCGAAAAAATTCCCACAATTGAAGAAAAACTTAAGGTGATGATTGAACACACGAAACTTTTTGAAGAATTGCTCGGTGATATCAAAAGCTTTGCCATTATGAAAAAGCATTACAAAGCTTATGTAAATGGCTTTGAGGGAGCCAAAGAACTTCGCATGGAACTGATGGAAGCGGAAAATTCAGCTAAAATCGAGAAGATAGTAAATAAATTTCTAACTTTGACAAAATAATTATTGATGTTAATTTAACCCTTCGGTTTCTTTGTGGCGAGGAATAATTTTTGAGACTTTCTCTTATCAATTATTGAAGGTGTGAGCAACATACGTTTAATTGTTATTCCCATCCTCGCGATTGGAAACAGGCCTTCCTGACTTCCAATTTGAGATAGCATAGTAACTAGTTCGTTTGCTTCTCAATTTACTATGGGCGCTCACTCTCTCGGGGAGCGCCTTTTATTTTGTGTTAGAATTGGCCGCATGAGTGAAATTGCCTTATATAGAAAATATCGACCTAAGACATTCAAAGATGTGGTAGGACAAGAGCAAGTTACCAGTGTTTTAGAAGCCTCGATTAGGAAAAATAATACGACTCATGCGTATATTTTTGCTGGCTCTCGCGGTACCGGTAAAACTTCTGTGGCTCGAATTTTTGCCACCGCTCTAGGCACAACCGCAAGTGATTTATATGAAATTGACGCCGCTTCAAACCGCGGTATTGATGAAGTGAGAGCAATTAGAGAAGCTGTGCATACATTACCTTATGAATCTCCTCATAAGGTATATGTTTTAGACGAAGCCCACATGCTAACCAAAGATGCCTGGAACGCTCTTTTAAAAACACTGGAGGAGCCGCCAAAACACGTCATTTTTATACTAGCCACAACGGAAATTGATAAAATTCCAGACACCGTCGTTTCGCGCTGTCAGACATTTATATTTAAAAAACCAAATCATATTATTCTCAAAGGTGTTATTGAAGATATTGCTAAAGGTGAAGGTTATAAAATAGATCGGGCTTCAACGGAATTAATTGCCACTTTGGGGGACGGCTCATTTCGTGACACAGAAAGTATTTTGCAGAAAGTTATGAGCTCATCTCAAGATAAAAAAATATCGATTGAAGAAGTGGAATTAATCACTGGTTCTCCCAAGGGTACACTTATAAATTCGATAATAGAAGCCATAGAAGAAAATGATGCAAATGCGGCTCTAAAAGCACTTCACCAGGCACTCGAGCAGAATATTGAAATGAAATTATTTTTGCGACTTTTAATCGAGCGAGTGCGGATCGTGCTACTTTTGCGTTTTGCCAAGGATTTGGAAAAAGAAATAAGTGAAAGTCTAACTGAAAATGACTTTAAATTTCTCAAAGATTTAGCCCAAAAAAAAGGGTCAAAAATAAATTCAAAAACGCTGGATGAACTACTCCGTGCTTATGAAGAAGTAAATTTTGCAGACTCAAAAGAATTACCACTTGAGCTTTCTCTCGTTCGCCTTATTGGCGAAACCAAGTAATCAACATTCCAACATTCTGCAGAATGTTAGAATGTTGTAATATGTAGAGACTATGAAAACAGCCAAACAATTGGAGAGGTATTTTAAAGGAGTCGCGAACCATAGAAGAATTTCAATTCTTGTTATAGTCGATACAGAAGATGGTCTTAGCGTAGAAGGAATATCGGAGATATTAGATACGAATATAAAGACCATTTCTCAACATACAAAGTCCTTAGTTCAGGCGGGATTATTAAATAAAAAATACCAAGGCAGAACGGTTGCGCACTCCCTTTCGCCTTACGGAAAAACTTTCTTACGCTTTATAAAATCATTCTAACATTCTGCAGAATGTTAGAATGATTTTAATAGAGAGTGTGGAATTGTTGAGAAACACGGAGTTTTGGTGTAAATTATTGTAGTATCTAAATATATATTGAGGGCCGAGCTTAAGGCGTTAAGTGAGGTGCCGGGCAGAGCACTGCACGGCGGAGTCTAATGGTAGTATAGAAATATTGCGGGTTCGTCTAATGGTAGGACACGTCCCTTTGGAGGACGGTATTGGGGTTCGAGTCCCTGACCCGCAGCAAAAAGCCGAAGGGTTTTTGCTGTCCGAAGTAATGGGATTACTTCGGCAGGGACTCGAAAAGGTTCATCAGATATTTTATGAGTTAAGCGAAATAAAATATCGATAACCTGTACTGATCGAGTAGCGATCGGTCCCTGGCCCGCAGCTGACTACAAATCTTAACGTCGGTCTGTGGCGTCTTAGGTTTGTGGCATCCTGGGAGTCCTCGAGACAGGACAACCAGTTTGAGATAGGTTCGGACTCCGAGGAAGGACAAAAATGCTACAATGTGATTGATCTCATACATGGACACTTATAATTGGTACAGCACATTAATCAAACCCGCATGGGCGCCGCCGAGTTGGCTTTTTGGGCCGGTTTGGACGGCTCTTTACGCTATCATTGCGGTGACCTACGGCACGGTATTTTACAAAGTCTATACCAAGGAGCTTCCGGCATTGGTCGCTCTACCTTTTGTACTCAATCTCATTTTCAATTTTTCTTTTACCTATTTTCAGTTTGGCCTCAAAAACAACCTCCTCGCCTCTATCGACATCATTTTCGTTCTCGCCACGCTCATTTGGGGGCTGGTTGCTATCTACCCTCACATAAAATGGATCGCCCTCGCTAACATCCCGTACCTACTCTGGGTCTCTTTTGCCACAGTGCTACAGCTGACGATAACTTGGATGAACAAATAAATTTTATGAATTATGAGCAGAAAAATTTTAAAGAAGACAAGCAAGTAAAAAAGTAAACTACTTATGATAAAAAAGGAAAGATAGTCAAAGTTACTCATATCAAGTAGTGAATAAAAATATAACAAAAAAATAATATGAAGGAACAATTTCCTCAATTTGAATCGAATCCGCCGATCGAGAAAAAAGAAGATGCACACCTCGTCGAGACATTTCCTATGGGAGATGCTTTTTTGGATCACTACCGTGAACGTCATCCGGAAGATACGCAATCTCTGGAAATTATGAAAGACGTAGTGTACACGTTTTTAGATGAACAGCTTCGCAATACGGAAATATTTCGCTCGCAAGAAACCGCGGTCGAGATGCCGCTTACCGTGCTCCACATGCAGGAATTTGCAAAAGAAATTTTTACTAAGTACGGAGACCGACTTCCATCTGTGCACTCTCCAGAAAATGAGGACGAGAAAAATGAAGAAGAAAGGCGAAAGCGGATTAAATTTATCATGAGTTCATTCAAAACCCCGCAGGGTGGCAATCAATTTGGATATGTTGAGCTCGTCTTGCACGAGGCCATTAAATCTCTGCCGCGTGCACTTCGGGCTTTAAAAGAAGGACGAGCAATCCCGGAGTATGATATTTATAATCTTGGCTCTCCTACAAACGTTATGGGTCAAATGAACGAAGTGTTTTCAGAGAAGCTAAAAACAAATACATTTGAAGCGATGGGGGAACTGTATGCGGAATGCGTTCAAAACAAGCCTGATGGATTGAACCTCGAAGAAAAGGGCCGCACAACTGTAATTCTGGAAGGGGTGTCGATGGGCTCGGCCATGGCGGCTGAGGCGGCCAAAGCGCTCCTCGAGAAAAATAAAGCCAGCCAGGAAACGTCGCCAAAAGATATGCCACGCCTCAGGCTTAATTTGTATGTCCCAGCTGCCCTCGGTGAGTCCCTCATGCGTTCGGTGCGTATTCCGGCTGCTTACGTTGCCGAAGCACTCTATCAAATTACGACCGAACCGGGCACGCAAAAGGTTATTTTTAAACAGAAAAAATTTCTTGAGGCCATGTACCAGAATCTCCCAGTAGGAATTACTCAGCGAATGGGCAGTGAACAAAAAAAGCTTAAAACCAAAGGGGTCCGCTCAATTATCAAGGCAATATCTCGTGGCGTACCCCTACCTCCTGGCATTAAGGCAAATGAGGTAATAGGCATCTATGATCCTTTGATGTTTTCGTTCGAAAGAAAAATACAAGCAAGCAAACAAGAAATGGAGCATGGTGGCACATTGGGGCAGAATATCTTGAAGCCAGGAAAAGATGGAGAACGTATTTTCGGAGTGAAGATGACGCACCGAATTCCATTTTTTAGAGACAATGAATTTAGGCGTTGGGATATTGTCGCGAAGATGTTGAAAAACCAATTATGAAATTTCAGCATTCCAAGTAAACGCTCGGGAATCAAATTTTATGCCCTCTTTCACTTACATCCTTGAATGTTCCGATAAAACTCTTTATACCGGCTGCACTAATAATATTGAACGGAGAATTCGGGAGCACAATTCTTCAAAGAAGGGAGCGCACTATACAAAAGTCCGTAGACCAGTAATTTTAAAATACAAAGAAGAATTTGAAACTTTACCTGAGGCTCTTAAACGCGAACACGAAATTAAGAGTTTATCCCGAGAGCAAAAATTGAATTTATTTAAAGTAAATAGTGCAGTAAATGCTGTCAGGTAGTATTAAATCATGTTAATTTGTTCGATGTATCGAACAAATTAAAATGTTTATCATGCTCATAATTTCGCGAGATCGATTGTTTCATCAATTAATATTTGTTCAATATAGTCAGGCAGGTGAGTGAAAAATACTACCTGATAGAGTTTTAAACCGCAATGTTTCGAGAAGGCTTATCCCGAGAACAGAAATTGAGTTTATAAAATAAATAAAATAGGTTCTTAGTTTAGCGAAAGTTGTTCAGAGCGTAATAAATTAATTTTTCGGAATCATCCTTTTCGTTTTTGGAATTTAAAACAATAGTAACGACTGGCCGCTTGATTTCACCGACAGGGAACTCAAAAACTGAAATATTTGCCTCTTTGGCATTATTTCCACCAAAGAAAAATTCATTATCAATAAAATTATTTAAATTAGTAATGTTAGAAAACCCACTTCCGCCATATGCGTTATCTTTAACTTTTCCAGAAGTAATATTAAAGATAAAACTTCTGTTGTTATAAATATATTTTGTCAGCATAAATAAATCTTCAGCGGTAGAGGTATTGTCGGCCGAAATACCAGAAGGGTCAGTAAAGTTAGTGTGGTTCATACCTATTGATACCGCCTTTTCATTCATATGTTTAATAAACTTGTCTCGACCATAATAACGAGCAATTGTCTCCGCCGCCTCATTTGATGATTCCGTTAACAAAGGATACAAAAGTTGATAAATAGTAAGTTGCTGTCCTGCTAGTAGTCTAGGTTTTGGGGTATCTATAATTGCAGATTTCGGAACGGTGGCGATGTTATCAAGATTTATATACTCCGTAGCTACTAAAGCAGTCATGAGCTTTGTTAGAGAAGATACGGGAGCTTTTTTTGTGGCATCTTTAGCCGAAAAAACATGGTTATTACCTAAATCAGCAGCCATGTAGATCGGGGCAGAGAGGTTTAAAGCGCTGTCTTTATAGCTGAAATTGTCAGATGAAAAGCTGTGCTCAAACACCAGCAGCGGAGTCCCTATGTCAGTAAGATTGTAAACTTTCTCGGCATCATTTGTTGAAAGGCGAATGCAGCCGCCGGTAAAAAGATTGGAGGAGAGGGTTCCATCATTTTGGTAAGTTCGGCCATGAATATAAAAGTTTCCTTGAAAGTTCATACTCCAGGGCATCCACACACGAGCCATACCCGAAAAATGTTCTTTTTCCTTACTGTTTACTTTATATAACCCAGCTGGCGTCTCCCACCACGAACCCTCTCGTCCTTTCGAGGCAATAGGCACTTCCAACAATAAATTACTCTCTTTATAGACGCGAAGGATCATGGCAGAAAGATCTGCCTCAATAAAATTGACTTTCTCGTCTATAAACTGCTGTTTTACTTTGCCGAAAAAATCTGGGTTAGAGAGCTCGGGGCGTTCACCGTAAGAAAATTCGACCTGACCCTCCTGAGCCGTCACCGGTAAGCTAATTGTGTAGTTGAAAGTTTTGTTCCTAAAGTAGAAAAAAACGGCACTGGTAATGGTTATTGTGACTACCAGAAGAATAATTGTAAATATTGTTGGAACTTCTGAATGCAAAGTCCGACTGAATGAAAAATGACGTAGCTTTTCTGGGTATGCGTCGTAGTAAAAGGCTTCACTTATATCGTCCTTCGACCACCCATCGCTAAGGAGTTCTGCCTCAATAACTTCTTTCGACGAGCCACCCTGAAGCTTAGTCATTACATGATTGACTAGTTGCTTATGATACATAATTGATAATACGATAATAACATGAGGTTGTTATTTTTCATTTTAAAGTAAGTTCAGTATTGCCCTAGAATCACCTCTCTTTTAATCTATCCTTCTATAAACATATCTAAAGCTCTATAATGAGAGGGATTTTATGCTTAAGCCCCCGCTCTCGAATTTACACAATCTTACTTTTCCAAATACGGAATCAATTTCCTATTTAAAAGCCAGATATCACTATCTTTTGCAGATACTTTTCGGGGAAACTATGGCCATAGATTATTGCCAGACTATGGCCACCTTTGCTCCGAGCAAAAAAGCCCGAGATTATCTCTTAGAGCAACAGAAAGAGGAAGACAGTCATTTGGAAATACTCACCGATTACGTCAGCCACCACCCGCGACCGGAAGTCCTCATCACACCTTATTCGAGAAAACTGCACGACCTGATGTCTCTTGCCATAAAGGATCGGGACTATGTGGCGGCTGTTTTTATCCAAAACTTTGTGATCGAAGGATTAAACGTTTCTCTTTTAAAAGAATTCGAACATCATTCAGATAGCGTCTTAAGTGAGCTCTGCACTCAAATTTTAAAAGATGAAGTAAGACACACCGAATTTGGTGTCGAGGAGATGAGAAATATTTTGGAGAAAGACCAGAGTTTAGCCTTAAGGAAAAAACTAAACGTTCTTCACAGGAGAACGCTGTATTACTCTCTTCGCATAGCCATGGACTTAGGCAGAGAATCCAAATATTTAGGCATTCCTCTTTATGAATTTGCCAGAAAGGCCTTAGATGACCATTTTAATAGAATTACTAGGGCTAAGTTTCCACTTCCTTATTTTGATAAAATTATTTTTAATCTGGCAATAACTTTTCTGAAAATCATTAGATAGTTAATTATGTACTCATATTTTTCTCAATGTTCCGGTGATATTTGTAAACGGAAAACTTGGATTTTAGTTTTTTCATCGCTCATCCATAAGTGATGAGAATAAGGCTAATGAAATGAAGCTCATGTCAGAAATTGCCAAAAAGTCGTATAATATTTAAAATAACTCATATGAGACTTAAAGATAAAGTCGCTCAAATTTTCTCCCTGGCCGGTATTACTATAAACGGAAATAGTCCTTCTGATATAAAGGTGCATGACGAACGTTTTTATAGGCGAATATTAAGTAACGGGTCGCTCGGACTTGGGGAATCATATATGGAATCTTGGTGGGATGTGCCGAACCTCGATCAATTCTTTGAAAAATTTTTGGGTGCGCGTTTACACCGACGTGTTAAACCAACATTGTATTTGATACTTCTGGTAATTTACTCCACTCTGTTTAACCAGCAAAATAAAAAGAGAGCTTTTATTGTCGGAGAAAAACATTACGATATTGGCAATGATCTTTATTCTTTAATGCTTGATAAGCGGCTGACTTACACGTGCGGTTATTGGCCGCGGGCAAGTACGCTCGATGAAGCGCAAGAACATAAACTAGATTTGATTTGTCGAAAATTGGGTCTTAAGGAAGGGGATCATGTACTTGATATTGGCTGTGGCTGGGGAAGTTTTGCCAAGTACGCGGCCGAAAAATATCGGGTCAAAGTAACCGGCATCACTATTTCTAAAGAACAGGCTATTTTGGCCGAAGAGTTGTGCAAGGGATTACCCATTGATATTCAGGTTAGGGATTACCGAGATATCGAAGGAAAGTTTGATCACATTGTTTCAGTCGGAATGTTTGAGCATGTTGGTTATAAAAATTATCGAGAATATATGGAGGTGGCGGAGAGGCATCTCAAAGATGATGGTTTGTTCTTGCTCCATACTGTTGGCGGCTATGACACTACTCATATTCCTGATCCATGGATTGATAAATATATTTTCCCAAACGGCATGTTGCCGTCTATTCCTCAAATTGGATCTGCTATTGAAAATCTTTTCGTCATGGAAGATTGGCATAATTTCGGACCAGACTATGATAAGACTTTAATGGCTTGGCATAAAAATTTCAACAATAATTGGGATAAATTGAAAGGAAAATACGATGAACGTTTCCACCGCATGTGGAACTACTATCTTTTAATGTTTGCCGGCTCCTTTCGCGCCCGCTACAACCACCTATGGCAAATTGTCCTTTCTAAAAATGGAGTTAAAGGTGGCTATACCTCAGTCCGTTAATTAAAAGGGAAACGGGAAGTAAAACTAAGAAAAATAAAACAAAGACCAAGAAAGTAGAATATGTTAAAATAGCTAAATGAAGCCAAAAATGCACAGCAAAACCAAAGTAAAACTCTCCTCAACGCAAAAAGAAGAGGAATTAGACCAAATCTTTCTTAAGGTTAAAAAACTGATTAAGAAGTATTCACCCCCCTTAACTGAAACATCTCTTGAATCAGTTAGCAGGGTTAACAAAGATCAGTACGGCCTTTGGTCTCAAAAAGAAGTTGTAATTGCTGGAAGAGTGCGTTTTGCAGTTTACTTTGCGGGCATTATTCGGCAAAAAGGCTACGTTGGGTTTTATTTTATGCCAGTCTATACTCATACAAAAATTAAAAAAGTTTTTCATCCAGACTTGTTGAAACTTCTTAAGGGTAAAAGCTGTTTTTATATTAAGGTCTGGACGCCTGCACTTGAGAAGCACATTAAAGAAGCTCTTCAGGCAGGATTCATGGAATACAGGAAGAATAAGTGGATATAATAAATAAAAATATGAATAAAAATATTGTTATAGGAATAATCGTTATTTTAATCCTTGGGGTGGGCGGCTATGCTGTGTATAAAAATGATGAGAGAGCTCCGGATGTTGTCATTGTAAATCCCGGGACGACGGAGAAGATGAAAGAGTATAAAAGCGACAAGTTTGGTTTCTCTTTTTCATATCCGGAAACTTATATTTTAACGGAAAAAGAAGTCGGAGATAGTAACAGAAAATACACTGCCCTTGTTTTGATTCATAAAAGTGATGCCGAGCCTAGAGTAAATGGAGAAGGTCCTACCGCAATTACATATGAGATTTACACAAATGTTTTAGATCAAAATGTTAAGGAGTGGCTGATCTTTAGTAATCAATCTAACTACAATCTAAAGAAAGCTCCTTATGTTGAAACCGCGATCGGAGGTCTTTCAGCAATTGACTATAAATGGAGCGGGCTTTATGAGGGAGAAACAACCGCTTTTAATTTTGAGGATTTTATAATTGCCTTCTCGGTGACTTACTTTGAGGAGAGTGATCAAATAGTCAAAGACTATGCCAAAATAAAAGAGACTCTGACTTTCCAAAAAAGAGATTTTTCAAACGAAGAAACCTCAAATTATCTAAAAGCCAATATCTCGGCCCTCTCTCCTGAAAAAGAAGTTTTGGGTGGGAAATTTTACGTCACCGATTTTGAATTCACCGGCAGATCTACCGGGCGAGTATTCTACGAAGATGGTCACAATGCTTATGTATCCAAATTTACTCTTTCGCGCGGCAGTGACAATAAGATAAAAGCGGTGCTTACACTCGAGCAATAATAAAAATAAAAGAAAAAAATGAGCAATTCCCAAAAAATAATATCTCTATTATTTTTGGTATTGTGGGGATTTTTAGCTATTCAACCTTATGACCGGTGGGGCTGGTTTTTGGAAAATGTTGTCATTTTTATTACCGTACCGATATTTTTCTATCTTTCTTATCGCGGATTTATTTCTAACCTTTCTTATGCCTTAATATTTATTTTTTTGGCTTTGCACTCTGTAGGCTCCCACTTTGCCTATGACCAAGTGCCCATGGGCAATATCTTAGGTGAATGGTTTGGGACAGATAGAAATTCCTATGATCGGCTGGTTCATCTGGCGTTTGGCCTGCTGTGGTTTTATCCGATTCAAATGTGGTTAAATTATTTCACTTCTCTTAAAGGTTTTTGGAAGTATTTTTTAACCTTTACTATTATTCTTTCTTTTTCCGCCGCTTATGAAATCTTTGAATGGATTGTTGCTTTTCAGATAAGTCCCGAAGCCTCGCAGTCCTTTATGGGTTCCCAAGGCGATTTTTGGGATACTCAAAAAGACATGGCCCTTGCTTCATTAGGAGCAATTTTAACCTTAGGGATAATTTACCTTTCAAACAGCTTTAAAAGCCGTATTTGACATTTTCTAAGTTTTAGTATACAATAGGTGTATTAATCGAAATCTCCAAGTTTTTGTTTGGTAAGGAAGTTATTTTCTCCAATTACAGAGTCTTTGAGAAAATAACAAAATAATATGTTCAGTAATACATTTCGCAGTGGGAGCACTTCCAGTGGAAGCCGCTCCAGCGGGCCTCGTCGTTTCGGCGCCCCAAGTCATAGAGGAAGCCGTCCCTCATTTAATAGAGGTCATTCTTCACGTCCGAGTGGTGGAAGAGGTGGTGGGAACCGCTTTAAAGGCTCATATATTGATGTTTCGAAATTCGTCAAAAAAGCCATTATTACGGAAGAAGTGGCCGAATACGTGCCCGAGCATTTGTTCAAGGATTTTCATATTGAAGAGCAATTGAAGAAAAATATTATTAGCAAAGGTTACACTACGCCGACCCCTATTCAAGACAGAATAATTCCGCACCTTTTGCGTGGGGAAGATGTGGTTGGTATTGCTAACACCGGCACCGGTAAAACGGCCGCCTTTCTCATACCGCTTATAAATAAAGTGCTATTAAACAGAAAGGAAAATGTTCTTATCATTGCCCCGACTCGCGAATTGGCGATTCAAATTCAGGATGAATTAAGAGAGTTTGTTAAAGGTATGAAAATATTTTCAGTCTGTGCTGTCGGCGGTGCCCCTATTGGCAAACAGATTTACGAGCTTCGCTATCACAATAATTTTATTATTGGTACACCTGGACGCTTAAAAGATTTGGTGGAAAGAAAAGTTATCAATCTGGCAACCTTTAACACCATTGTGCTCGATGAAGCCGATCGCATGCTAGACATGGGATTCGTGGCAGACATGAAGCTCATCATGGCCGGTATGCCGAAAGAGCGTCATACGCTATTTTTCTCAGCGACAATTTCAGGAGATATTGAAAAACTTATTAAAGATTTCCTTCGAGATCCGGTCCGTATTTCCGTTAAAACGCAGGATACAGCCGCAAATGTCGATCAGGATATTGTGCGCGTGGCTTATGGTGAAGAAAAAATAAATGTTTTAAAGAAACTTTTGTCTGCTCCCGAATTTAGTAAAGTCCTTATTTTCGGACGCACAAAGCACGGAGTGGAAAGACTTTCCAAGGACTTAGGATCGTTTGGCTTTAAGGCCGAATCAATCCATGGCGATAAAAACCTTTCTCGTCGCCAACGTGCGCTCTCCCAATTCAAGGGAAACCAAATCACAATACTGGTTGCAACGGATGTGGCCGCCCGCGGACTTGATATCCCGGATGTCACTCACGTCATTAACTACGATACCCCTTCAACTTTTGAAGATTATATTCATCGTATCGGCCGAACCGGACGCGGCAACAAAAAAGGCAAAGCCCTCACTTTCGTCTAACCGACTAATATTAATTTCTAAATAACAAAAAACCTATTTACATATTCGTACGAATATGTAAATAGGTTTTTTTCTTTGTTTTAAGACAGAAGCTGTATTTAGTCTAAGTCTAAAAAACTTTCTTTTTTCGTTAATAAATAACTTTAGGACAGTATTCTTATATTCGCCCGAATATAAGAATACTGTCCTAAACTATCCTGTTCTTTTGTCCATTCGGTCGGCTCGCCGAAGATTTGGCAAAGGGGTACGAATGGGTAAACGAGATTTTGACTTATAGAAAATGGAAGGAAATACTGGCAGGCCATCAAATCACGTTAATTTGTTCGATGTATCGAACAAATTAAAATGTCTATTATGTCTATTATGTTTATTGTGGCTATAACTTGGCTATGTCGATGGTTTCGTCAATGCGAATTTGTTCGACAAAGTCGGGCACGTGAGAAACCAGAATCATGGCGCCTTCATATTGGTCTAGCGCTTTGGCAATAACTGGCAAATGTCTAAAGTTTATATGGTTTGTGGGCTCATCAAGGATGAGAAGCCCTGGCTTTTCTATAACCAGGCGCGCAAAGGCCACTAAGCCTTTTTGACCTTCAGAGAGTGAGCCGATTTTGGTATGCATGATAGCTCCCGTAATTTGGAAACCAGCGGCAATAGCCCTGATTTCATGTTCAGTCATTTTCATCGCGGCTTTGCTCAAACAATCAAAAACGCTTTCATTAAAATTAAGTGTGGAAAAATCCTGGCGATAATAGCCGACCCGCACTCCTTCCGAAAGAACAATGCCTTTGTCAGTGTGTAAAACTGAATTAGCAATTGATTCAAGTAAAGTGGTTTTGCCAACGCCATTTGGGCCCTTAATTAAAAGGTGAGTTTTCTTGCGCAAAGCCAAATTAATATTTCTGTTTATTACTTTATGATTTCTTAAAAAACTAATAGAAGAAAAAGAAATTATTTCCGGAGGAAGATCTGTTTGGGCGGGAATATGAAATGATCGAATGGCTTTGTCTTCTTTACGGACATCAACCATTTGCTCTTCGAGTTCCTCGGCCAATTCTTTCATGCGACGGGCCACCAGGCGCAATTTTCCGCCTTTATGAGCAAAGACGTTTGACTGATCTTTTTTAGCTTGAATAGTTTTGGCCAGCTGGGCATTCTTTTTGTTCTCTCTTTCGATACGAGCAGTAATTTCCCGCATCACGTCAAAATAGTTTCCGGCATACTGCTCAATTTTTTTGGTGAAAACATCAAGATATAAAACGGCGTCAGTAAAAGAGTTTAAAAACTCAGAATCATGGGAAATCACCACGACCGTATTTTGATAATTTTTAATAAATTCGGTTAAGTGTTCAATGCCAGCTTTATCCAAATTATTGGTCGGCTCATCAAGTAGAAGAATATCTGGATTTTGAATAATGGCCGAGGCTAAAAGAAGACGAGCCTGCTGACCACCAGAAAAATCTTTTATTTTCTTCTCGTAAAGTTTAGCTTTATTCTTTGTGCTTTTGTCAGTGATTAAGTTTACGATTTCCAGAACCTCATCAATCTTCGGATCAATATCATAAATCTTTCCTTTGAAACGTTTTTCAAAAAATTCACGCACGGTTAATTCAAGTTCTGGGCGGGGAATGACTTGCGGCGCTTCGGCAATTGTTAATTTTTGCGGGAGATGAATTTCACCCTCGGTTGGTTTTAAATGCTCCCCAATCAATTTAAAGATGGTACTTTTGCCGCCGCCGTTTTGACCCATTACAGTGACCTTGGAGCCGCGGCGCACAGTAAAAGAGACCTCCTCGATAATAGGTTTGTTGGGGCCGTATTCAAAAAAAACATCCTCAAAACGGATGACGATTTCATTAGACGAAGCCATAAGAATAGTTAAGTTCTTACCTTACCAGAAAACATTCTCTTAGGAAAGTAAAAATTCAAGGTATAATTAAAGCAATGAAAATATTAGTAGGCTTAATGCTCGGTTCCTAAATTGTTATTTATTTAATCCACCTTGTTTATGTTGGTCTTAGAAATAAGAAAATTTTAATGATCGTGATGTTTTACCCAAGCGTAATAGTATCAAGGGATAATAGGCCATTTTTCTATTGGTTGACAATATTTGAGTATCTTTTAATTATCTCTATTTTTACCTATTGGATATTTGTAATTTTATTTAAGTTTTACTAACTTTTTAAGAGACGCCGCATGAGAACCGGCCACAAAGCCGGTTGTCCAGCAGATTTGAAGAGAGTAGCCGCCGGTTGGTCGATCAATGTCGAGCATGTCGCCGATAATATAAAGGTTCGTAATAAGCCGACTTTGCATAGTTTTAAAATCAATTTCTTTTAGATCAACGCCGCCAGATGTGACCACGGCTTTGTCAGTTCCCAATAAGCCTTTAACTTCCATTCGTAAATCTTTCAGCAGTTTTACTAAAAGCAAGCGCTCCAGACGAGTGACGCTGTGGCAGGCTTTTTCAGGATCAATATTTGAAAGTTTAATTATGATCGGCCGAATTGAGGTTGGCACAAGACCTACTAATGAATTTTTAAATTTACGGCTGCGCTCCTCGGTAAACATTATCTGTAATTTTTTATTTAAATCTCCTTGGTCGGTATCTTTTAATAAATCTAAAGAAAGAGTGACTTTGCCGTATTTTAAAAGTTCGCCAATGTCCCGACTCATGTTAAGGATTGCCGGTCCACTTAAACCAAAGTGAGTAAAAAGAATTTTCCCTTTAGTCACTCCTTGTTTTATTTCGTTTTGGAAAGTGGTGATTTTTACATTTTGTAAACTCACCCCCGGAATACTGCGAACCCAAGGTTCATGAATGGAAATCGGCACCAAAGCAGAACTAGGTTCTGATACCTTGTGGCCAAGTTCTTTGGCAAAAGTAAATCCATCTCCGGTTGAGCCAGTTTCTGGGCGGGATTTGCCGCCGCTTGCCATAACAAATCTTTTGGCTTTTATTTCTACTCCGCCTTTTAAAACCACTGAGGCGATTTCTTTTTTTGTTTCATTAGCATTTTTTATAAAGCGCATAACCGGAGAATCTAAAACAATTTTGACCTCCTGCTTTTTGGCATAGTTTACTACCACATCCCAGACGGATTTAGCCGTATTACTTTTTGGAAAAACTCTTTTTTCGTTTTCCACTTTGGTTTCCATGTCGCGATCATGGAAAAATCTCAAGGTTTCTTTGACTCCGTATTGAGAAAAGGCGGAAAAAAGAAACTGGTCATTTTTCTTGAACTTGGCGAGAAAGACTCTCAAGTCCTCTTCGGCGTTGGTAACATTACAGCGGCCGCCTCCAGTAATAAGCAGTTTCTTGCCTAAAATGGGGTTTTTTTCAATTAAGATCACTTTGGCCCCAAGCTCGGCCGCGCGTCCTGCGGCCATGAGGCCGGCCGGACCGCCGCCAATAACCGCCAAATCCCAGATCTGGCTCTCTAAAGCCTCATTTTTAGCCTTATTTTTCAACGTTTTCTTCATGATATCGCCATACTAGCACATATATAATGCTATAATAGGAAGCTGGAAGGGCTTACTTAAAGGCCGTCTTAATGAAATTTAAAGGATAATCAAGCGTCTATACAATATATGACTAAATTTGGAACTACTCTACTTATTTTAATAATCGTGATTGCGGCCGGGATCGGCTTCTTGGCTTTTGCTTGTGATAATGACTGGTGCTATCTCACCAATTGGCAGAAGGTGCGGGCGGCTGACTCCTATGAAAGATGCGTTCAACTAGGATTTCCCATTAATAAATCAATGCCTGCCCAATGTGTAGCCGGCAGTAAAGTCTTTACCGATACCATTGTCGTTCCGCCGGTTCAAGGAGTCGTCTACAAAGATTTAATAAAAGTTACTTCACCTTTAACAAATGCGGTCGTGACCAGCCCTCTTAAAGTCACCGGAGAGGCAAGAGGCAATTGGTATTTTGAAGCTTCGTTCCCCGTAAGAGTTTATGACGCAAAGGATAAAGAGTTAGGAGTGATTCCGGCTCAAGCAAAAGGAGAATGGATGACAACAGAGTACGTGCCTTTTGAAGCGACAATAAATTTTCAAACGCCAACGACAGAAACCGGTACGGTAGTTTTTCAAAAAGATAACCCCTCAGGAATGCCCGAGAATGAAGATTCCGTTACAATTCCGGTTCGTTTTAATTTGCTTGTAAGTACCAGTGGCAAAACAGGAGTCATTGAAGGTCAGATGAGTATTGGTCCAGTTTGCCCAGTCGAAAGGGAAGGACAACCTTGTAAGGCCACAGCCGAAATGTACGCGGCTAGAAAAATTTCTGTTTTATCTCTCGATGGTAAAACTTTAGTTGCTACAATCACGCCTGATGCCGAGGGTAAATTTAGACTCAAGCTTCCAGAAGGAAAATATGTTTTAAGAACAACTCAAAGTGGGATTGGTTCAATTAGCGGCCTGCCGGCAACTATAAATATAAAGGCCAATTCTCCGGTCATTCTTTCTATTGATGTAGATACTGGTATAAGATAAAGTCATATTTGTTTTCAAATAGTTTTGAATTAAGTTTTTAATTAATTGGTTAGAAGTATAAACGGCATGCAAAAAACGCAGAGGGCACTCGTTATAAAAAATTTAAAAAAGGTTTACAAAAACGGCACAGAAGCCTTGAAGGGAGTTGATTTAGAAATTCCGGAAGGGGACTTTTTTGCGCTTTTAGGTCCGAACGGCGCTGGGAAAACTACTATCATCGGTATTGCCACCACTCTTGTTACTAAAAGCGAAGGAACTGTTGAAGTTTTTGGAATTGATATTGATAAAAAACCAGAACTTGCCAAAACTTATATTGGACTTGTACCTCAAGAAGATAATCTCGATTTTTTCGGCAAACCTTTAAACATTCTGATCAATGTGGCTGGTTTTTATGGCATTCCTCGCAGGGTGGCCATACCGCGCGCCGAAAAACTTTTGCAAGATTTAGGTTTATACGAAAAGCGACTGCAACCGGTTATGACTTTAAGTGGTGGTATGAAGCGCCGCCTAATGATAGCGCGCGCCCTGATGCATAAGCCCAGACTTCTGATACTCGATGAACCGACTGCCGGAGTGGACGTGGAACTTCGCCGCGGCATGTGGGATTTTTTAAAAACTCTGACTGGAGAAGGAGTCACTATTCTTTTGACCACTCACTACCTCGAAGAAGCCGAACAGCTTTGTAAGCATGTCGCTATTATGAACAAAGGTTCTTTTATTGTTACTGGCAGCATGAAAGACGTTTTGGGCCAGCTTAAAATAGAAAAAGTTTTGCTTGATCTTTTAAAGCCAATTAACAAAGAAAAATTGGTTACTATTTCTGCCCTATCTCCTTATAAGCCAACGATCGTTGATGAAACGACGATCGAGGTTGAAATTGGTTCTGGCCACAGTCTTTCGGACGCCATCTTCGCTTTAAAAGGTGAAGGGTTTTCTGTGCAAACAGCGCGCTCAACCTCGGGCCGCCTAGAAGAAGTGTTTATGAATTTAACCAAAGATCCCGCCTAAATTACCTGTCCGGTTAGAATTTAGTGAGGGTAAAAATTAATATGAAAAAAATAATAAAAATAAAAAATAGCAAAATGAGAGGTAATATTAGTAGTTTAAATTTCTAATGGGATGGATACAAACGGATTATTTATTGCTTGGTATACCTTGGTACGACATGAAGTGGTGCGAGGCTTTAGACTTTGGGCGCAGAACTTTTTGCCACCGGCCATAACTTCTATTCTTTATTTTCTAATTTTCGGTTCGTTTCTTGGTTCTCGCATAGGAGAAATTCACGGAGTGCCTTTTGTTTCTTTCGTTATTCCGGGGCTTATTATGCTCTCGGTTGTGACTAGTAGCTTCATGCATGTGGCCTTTATTTTCTTTGGAGCCAAATTTTTCAATAAAAATATAAATGAAATATTAGTATCGCCAACGCCTCCTTGGGTTATTATTGCCGCCTACGTTTCATCAGGCGTCATTCGGGGAATTTTGGTTGGCGTACTAGTATTCCTGGTTTCCTTAATGTTTGCACCTCTAATGATTCACAGTATTTTTATTTCACTCTTGTTTCTCGTTCTTTCAAGTTTAGTATTCTCTCTCGGGGGACTTATAAATGGTGTTTACGCTAAAAGTTTTGACAGTATAAACATTGTACCGACTTTTGTTTTAACGCCACTTGTTTATTTAGGCGGAGTTTTCTACTCTGCAGAGTCTTTACCAGTATTCTGGCAGCAGTTTACGCAGTACAATCCTGTTTTCTACATTATAAACGGTTTACGTTACGGACTTCTTGGAATTTCTGATGCGCCACTTTTGACCTGCTTTGTGGTTCTTCTTTCTCTCGCCATAGTTCTGACAGGCATTGCTTGGTACTTAATCAAAAATGGTTTAGGACTGAAGCAATAGTCTTTGACACTCTGTAATTTTTGTGCTAATGTCTAAAACAGTGTATTAAGCGGGTATTCCTTGAGGAGGTTTTAGTGCAAAATCGACAGACAGAAAGTCTAATTCAGCGTCTTCACCAAGTTTTAAAGTCGGGATTGAAGATTGCTGTTTTCGGATGGCGAGATTCAAATCACAACGACTTCACGCGAAAGTTGTCCAAGAAAAAAATAATTTTTTTGGAGATAAGCTTTAGGAGATTACCTACGAGTGTTGCATTCGTTCTTCTTACTGGGTTTATCAGTCATGCTCATCAAAAAAGTTTAATAAAACAAAAAGGTAAAGATTCGATATCTCCGATTCCATTTGGTATAGGTGAAATAAAAGTAATTCTTGAGGCCTGTGCCGATTTATTGGGTTCTGTAAGTGAGACATCGGACAGCGAGCCTGGAACTGTTCCTGATCAAGTTCTTGAAGACCATACAGAACCAAATCCAGATGAATTGAATGATGAAGTTCTTGAATTTTTAACCGCGCCAAGGAGGTTTGAAATGAGTAATTATGATGAATTTACAGCCTCATTTCTCGAGGAGGCAAAAAGAAACAAAAAACAGTCGGGACTGGTGGGTAAAAAAGTTTTATCAAAGCTGCGCAAACAATTTGGAATTGAAGCGAGTCCACCGACTTTAATCAGCGGAAATTGGATAGTTCCTCAAATTGGGGAAAATAAAAGACAAATTGGCTGGTATAAAGCCGGTCCCCAAATGCTTGACAATGCAGGCAATGAAAAATTTGAACCGTCAGACCCGCTTGAGCGCATGAAGTACCTCATTTCAATCAAACCTGACCTCCAAAAAAAACTCGAAGAAATGAAGAAACAAAAAGACGAACAGGCCGCCTTATTTGACAAAAAAATGGCCGAAATAAGGGAGAAGATTGAAAAGTGCCTAAAGGCTGAGGAGGTATTTCAGAGCGTCAAGAATTTATAATCAGTTTTAAAAAGGCCCATTCTGTTTTGAATTAACTTTTCAAGCAGGATGGGCCTTTTCTTATTCTTAAATTAATAGCTAGGGCTAAAATATTCTTCTATTGACAGAACTAGTATGAAAGGTTATAAGTAACTATATGACAAATGTTAGTAATAAACAAATGAACTGGTCGCACCCATCTATTGGGGCGTGTTTTGCTATGGCTATTTTTATGCCTATGTCGGCCTATTCTTTTAATTTTCTTAATAAAATTTCGCACCTAGATGGGCGGAGTGGAAGTAATACATAACTCTATTTAAAATCTGTTGTGTTTTGGACCACCCTGCTCATAAAGCAGGGTTTGTTCTTTTAAAATTAACCAGCGAAGGAGAATAGAAATGAGTGAGAAGAGCTTTGATTGGGATGAAACTCCTGATGTGAAAGTACAAACGGCCTCGTACTTCGTTAATGGAATACGGACGTTTTGGCAGTTAATAGCAGTGGAGCGCAAGCGTATACTTTTGGCTACGAGCATATTGTTTGTGGCCGAAGGGATGGCACTTTGTATCCCGCTTATCTTCAAGGAGCTTGTCGATCATTTTCCGCTCCTCATGGAAGAAGGAATTACTGTTTTCGTTCTGATCTTGATAGGGGGAATGTTTGCGGTACGGACAACGGGGCTTATTATCAAACGTTTTGTGCAAGAGCCCTTATTTCTTAAAGCGATTATTAATCTGGAAAAGTATTGGCCTAAGGTGGCGCTCGAAAAACTTCTGGCGTTATCAATCTTGTATCATGAGCGCGAGAATACGGGACGGAAAATTGCCAAGGTAAATAAGGGTGTCGAAAAAATGGTGGCCATGTTGGCCGACTTATTTTGGACATTATTGCCTGCGCTATTTTATCTAGTTATAAATATTGTAATTATATTTTTTCTAGATTGGCGCCTGGGTCTTCTTTTTGCCCTACCGATTATCCCAGCCATATTGATTAACCTAAAAACCCACAAATTGTTTTATCCAATGTGGGAAGATTGGGAAAAGAAAAAAGAAAAATCAATTGGGCTTTTCTGCCAATCGATTATCAATGTCAGGACAGTCCAATCATTCACCTGCGAAAGACATGAGAATAAATCTCATGGAAACGTTCGCCAGGAAATGTATGTGCTCGACCTCAACATTACCCTTCGATTGCAACGTTATTTCTTTGCGATGGAAATGTTGCTTAGCTTGTCATTTCTTGGAACGATTATGGTTGGGCTGTACTTTGTTTACCAAGGAATGGGAACAATTGGGACGGTTTCCTACATTTTCATTACGGGGAATGCTACCCTTCAAAGTTTGTGGAGTATTATTCAGGTTTACACCAGAATGCTTCGTGATTTGGTGGCCGCAGAGCGTATGCAAGCTCTTTTAACCGAAAATGTTGATGTAGCAAATGAGGCTCTGGGAGTTATTCCAGCGGGTCCAATAAAAGAACTAGTTCTTGAAAAGGCTGAAGTTATCTACTCTGGTAAAACAGAGGCGGCGCTAAATAAAATCAGATTAGTTATGAAGCCCGGTCAAATGTTTGCTCTTGTTGGGCGAAGCGGTTCAGGTAAGAGCACATTTGTAAATCTTTTGGCTAGAGTCTACGACCCCACTGGTGGGCTAGTCACTGTAAATGGCTTAAACGTTCGCGAAGTTGATCGTGATTGGTACCGCAGAAGGTTTGCTTTTGTGCCACAAGATGTGGAAATTTTTGATGGCACCATTAAGCAAAATATTGCTTATTCTTCTCCGGAAGCAAGCAATGAATGGATAGCTATGGCAATAAAAGCAGCTTGCTTAGACGAAGTAGTGTCGAGCAGGAGTCGCTTTCCGGACGGTCTCCAAACAGAAGTAGGTGAGCGCGGAGTCCGACTTTCCGGTGGGGAAAGACAAAGGGTTGGCATCGCCAGAGCCTATGTATCCCTTCTTTCTGGAGCCGAAGTTCTGGTATTGGACGAAGCAACTTCAAGTTTGGATTCCGAATCAGAAAAGGTGGTGCAGGAGTTCATTGAGCAGTTGCGCCGCGAAAGAGAAATCATTATCGTCGCCATTGCTCATAGACTTTCCACTATCCAAAAAGCTGATGTGATCTGCGTTCTTGATTCCGGCAAGATTATTGAAACAGGTGATCATGCACAGCTCCTTCGTAAAAATGGTCTTTACAAGCGACTCGTTGATTTGCAAAAACTCGGCGAGTTGCGTGAATAAAGACTAATTGAATATAGCCTCGGGACTAAAGCCCGAGGCTATTTTTTTGCAAACTATTAAAAATAAACTATTCGTGAGAAAATAAGTCTAATGACGCTTTTTCTTCTATCTTTAATTGCCGGCGTTCTAACAGTATTAGCGCCGTGCGTTCTGCCGCTTTTGCCAGTAATTGTTGGTGGGTCAGTTGTGGGGACAGGCAGAAGTACAAAACGCGCCCTGACCATAACAATTTCTCTTGGAGTCTCAGTTATTCTTTTCACTTTACTTCTTAAGGTAAGCACCGCTTTCATAATGGTGCCGGAATTTGTCTGGCAATATATTTCTGGCGGAATCATTATAATTTTTGGTTTAATATCACTATTTCCCGCCATTTGGGAAAAATTTTCTTTGGCTAACTTGGTTAATCAGAAATCGAACGCTTTACTCTCTAGGGGGTATCAGAGAAAAAGTTTTTTGGGTGATATTATCATGGGAGCGTCATTGGGGCCGGTGTTCTCTGCCTGTAGTCCTACTTATTTTGTAGTCTTAGCTACGGTATTGCCACAGAATTTTACAGTCGGTTTAATTTATCTTTTTGCTTACGCCTTTGGACTTTGTGTTGCGCTACTTTTTATTTCTTTAATTGGGCAGAGGATTTTAGAAAAAGTAGGAATAGCCTCTGATCCACGAGGATATTTTAAAAGAGGCCTTGGAGTAATTTTCATTGTGTTAGGATTGTTAATAATCACCGGCGTTGAAAAAGATATAGAGATTAAAATTTTGAACTCTGGTTTTTTGGATATTACCAAAGTTGAACAAGTGCTTTTGCGGCTAAACGATAAATAAAATGACTAAAGTAAAATTAGAAACTATGATAGGGGTTATTCTTTTAGTAATTTTAGTTATTGGCGGATATTTATATTTTGTTTCTGCAAAAAAATGTACTGGAGAATTTTGCGCCTTACCATTAACTGGAAAAGATAGTGATAGAAAATCGGCCATTATAAAAATAACCAGTACCGATGAAATAAAAACTCTGGAAGATAAAATTAAAGCTTACAAAGCGGCGCCGGAAATAGTCAATGCTAGTGGCTTTGTGAATACAGGTGGTCAGCCTATAAACATTTCCGAATTTAGAGGTAAAAAAGTGGTCTTGGTTGATTTTTGGACTTACACCTGTATTAATTGTCAACGCACCCTCCCATATATAAATGATTGGTATGAAAAATACCGTGATGAAGGACTGGAAATTATTAGCATTCACACTCCGGAATTTGCTTTTGAAAAATTATTAAAGAATGTCGAGAAAGCCGCGACGGATTTCGAGATTAAATATCCAATCGTTCTCGATAACGACTATGCTACCTGGAATGCATATGGCAACCAGTATTGGCCGAGAAAGTATTTAATCGACATTGATGGCTACATAGTTTATGACCACATTGGGGAGGGATTCTATGATGAGACCGAACGGGCAATTCAGAAAGCTCTTTTAGAACGTAAAGAAAGACTAAATGATAATACAAGCGTCACAACGACAATAAGCGATCCAGAAAACAAAATTATTCTCGATAGAGAAAAATTAGGAAGCCCGGAAACATATTTTGGCTCATCGCGTAATACCTACTTATCAAATGCTAAAGCCAATGTTTCAGGTATAGTCACCCTTACAATACCAGAGGATGTAAAACCGAACGGGCTTTACCTCGGTGGGACTTGGAATATTACGCCTGAATACGCCGAAAATAAGGGAGAAGCGACAATTGTCTATAAGTATCAAGCTAAAAATGTTTATTTGGTTATGAGTGGTACAAATGGGGCCGAAATTGAAGTGACTATCGATGGCAAGGTGCCCGGAGTAATTTCTGGGCTCGATCTAAATAAAGGGTCAGGCCTCGGTTTAATTTCGGAAGAGAGGCTATATAAAATAATTGAAGCGAAAGATTACGGCGAACACACTTTGATTATAAAAATAAAAAAAGGTAACGTCAGAGCGTTTGCGTTTACCTTTGGATAATTTAAATCATATAAAACATGAAAAATATAAAAATAATAGTTTTTTTATTAGTAATAGTAATCGGTTTGTGGTTTTTGTTCAAATACAGTGCGAGCGAGAGGACTTCAGACTCAAAAGAACTAATTCCTGTTAATGCAATCTCTCATGGTCATGGCTTGGCAGTTGACCTATTAAATCCGGAAAAAGTTTATATAGCGACCCATCATGGTCTACTTCTATTTGAAAGTGGAAAGCTATACCAGGTAGGACAAAAGAGGGATGACTACATGGGCTTTCAACAGCACCCGACCGACTCAAACGTTTTCTATGCCAGCGGCCATCCACTTTCTGGTGGCAACATCGGCTTTCAAAAATCAATTGACGGAGGTTTTAGTTGGCAGAAAATTTCTAATGGGGTTGAGGGTCCGGTAGATTTTCACGCTATGGCGATAAGTCCAGCAGATCCAAATTATGTCTATGGATGGTATCAGGGAAGTGTGCAAAGGAGCGTTGATGGCGGCAAGAATTTTGAAATTGTCAACAAAAATATTCTAGCAGTACAGTTAGTGGCTGATGCAGAAGATCCAAAAAAGGTCTATGCTGCAAATCCCGCCGGAGGAGGCATATTGGTGAGTCGTGACGCTGGCGTTACATTTTCTTCCCTTTCAGCCGATTTATCTGGAGGAGGCGTTTCTGGCATGGCTGTAGATCCTAAAAATGCCAAACATATGCTTGTATACTCTGAAAAAATAGGTGGACTGGCGGAAAGCAGTGATAGTGGATTGACTTGGAAAAAAGTTCCGGCATCTTTTGATGGTACGATTCTCTTCATTTCATTTTTCCGCAATGATCCAAAGGTCGTTTATGCATTAGCCCATAGCAACTCGCTTTATAAAAGTACAGATAGTGGTTCGACTTGGAATTTGTTAGTTGAGGGTCAAAAATAATAGAAAAATCTAAACTTTCAGTAATAAAAATTAAAAACATTATATAAATTTTTTATAAAAGCCCTGTGCATAATAAAATTGACGTTTTGTGGTAAGTACTTCATGATAAAGGAATAAAACTTCATGATATTCTTCCCCCTCGTCCTTATAATAGTTGTTGTTATCTATTTATCTTCTATTAACAACCGACTTAACCGCTTAGAGCAAGCTTTAGGATTAAAAAAATCGAGTGTTTCTCCAAATCCTTCGGTCGACATTAAGCCTACGGCGGCAATTCCTCAAAGCCAACATTTAAATCAAGAGCCAATGGTTTCGGCCCATTCTTCCGCAGTAGTCAGGGGGGCGCCAGCGCTTAGTATGGGTCCAACCGCTCCCAATCGTTTTGGAGAATGGCTTAAAGAAGATTGGTTAATGAAGCTGGGAGCTCTTCTGTTTATTATTGGTTGTGGTTGGTTTGTTTCTTATGCTTTTGCCAATAATTGGATTGGGCCAATAGGTCGAATTACTATAGGCATTGCCGCTGGGGTTTTAATTATGGTACTTGGCTTTTGGCGAATGATTCGGTACCCTTCTCAAGGAGCAGTTTTCATGGCTTTAGGAGCCGGTATTGCCATACTAACAATTTTTGCCGGGCGGGCTATTTATGGCTTTTTTACGCCCGTTTCCGCTATTCTTTTTGATTTTATAATTGCAGCCTTTGTATCTTTTGCCAGTTACAAGTTTAATGTTCGCTCGCTGGCTTTTTCTGCTCAAGTTCTGGCCTTTATGGCGCCACTCCTTACCGCTGGCCGAACCGACTCACTCTTTCTTTTTTCATACCTTTTCTTAATTTCTCTGGCCACGGTTATCTTTGCGAGTGCAATTGGCTGGAGAGCCTTAATTATTTCAAGTCTAATATTTGTAGGATTATATAGTATTCCCTACATTGAAGCATCAGGCGGCTACTCTACAGGTTTTTATACAGAAGATGCACCACTAATACTTAACTTTGCTTATCTGTTTGCTGTAATGTACCTCTTTGTTGGAATGTTTGCCGTGATAAGAAAAGGAGTGGAAAGCGTTAGAAGTGAAGTAGGGCTAGCGACTCTCAATGGACTTTTTCTTTTTATCTGGATTTATAATGTGGCGACCAAAGAATGGCAGACTCTACTTTTTGCAGCCTGGGCCATTGTTTTTGCTGTAGGATCATTTATTGCATTTAGATTTAGCGCGAAGCCCCATCCTTTCTATGCTTATGGATCAGTAGCCGTTGCTTTCATTGCGGCAGCTACCGCTTCGCAACTGAACGGTGCCGCCCTAACAATTGCCTTTACTGTTGAAGTATTGATGCTGGTCATAACAGTTTTGCTTCTGACAAAAAATATGCAGGCCACTATTTCCACCTCCTTTCTTTTCATTGTTCCAGCACTTCTTTCTTTTACCAGCATGGGCAATTACGGAATGTCCCCCGAACTTTTCACTAAAGACTTCTCCGTACTCATTTTAATGGCTGTGGCCCTTATTTTTGCCGGCAGATTTATTGATAGAGCAAATTCTAATTTTGAGCCGACAGTAGAGAAAAAGGCTGGAGCAGTACTCATAGTTTTTGGTACTCTATATATCTGGTTCACGATTTGGGTTTTTATACATATTTTAATGCGCGATACCCCGGATATGGCGACCATGGTAACGCTTCTTATTTATACTGTAGCTGGGCTGACTGCATATTTCGCGGGACTTTACGGTAACGATGCGGCCAGAAGATTTTACGGGGCTGCCTTACTTGTTTTTGTGGTCGGAAGATTAGTTCTTATAGATGTTTGGACTATGGAACTTTTTGGCAGAGTAATAACATTCTTCGCGATTGGAATTTTACTTATGAGTACCGCCTTTTTGACTAAAAAGAAAAAATCCGAAGTTGTTGGCACTTCATCAGCTTCCTCTCATTTATCACAATAATCATGAAATTTAAAAAAACTTTTTTATATTTCTTTTCACTTTTATTTATCTTTGTATTTATTAGCACTTTTGTCATTTCTAATTCAGCTGGCGCAACAGCCCAAAGTATGGGTCCAAATGAGATTGCTACCCAAGCTTTTCGGGCCTATAAAAAAGTAAGCCCCAATATTGAAGTACCAACAGTAATCGACGTACCTTTAAATTTTGAACAATTTTCCACACCGCTTTTCGCCGTCTTTGATGAAACCACTTTTACTTATGAGCCAAACTTATATAGAGAAAGGGTTTTCACTTTCTCTAAGCCTTACTCGGTCAAAGCTGCAGGTTCCTTAGGAAACGGGGGAGCGATTATTGATAATAATTATCAAACCTTTATAGAATTTCCCGTTTCTGAATTAGGAAATGACGAAGCAACCATTCAGATGGATTTTAATGAATCACAAGTTTCTTCTTCGCTTCAAATTTCGCTTGATCAAAATGTAGCCTTACCAACTCATATTGAAGTAAAGGCACTAGTTGGTTCAACTTTACGCACCGTCGTCTCCAAAACTCGCCTTTTAGAAACGAGAGTAGTTTTTCCAAAAACAACCTCATCAAGTTGGTCAGTGACTTTTTGGTATTCTCAGCCTTTACGAATAACAGAAATGCAGATTAACGATGATTCTTTTAAACGTACAACCGACAGGGGATTAAGATTTCTGGCTCAGCCAAATCATACTTATCAAATATATTTTGATCCTGATAGGCATGTGAATATACCAACCGAGGAGCCCGGAAATCTTATAGAAAATGCGGGAGTGCTTTCTCTAGAGGGTTCAGCTCGAATAGCCAATTCTTCATATAGTCAGTCTAATATGGATGGGGATATGGTGCCCGATATTTTAGATAATTGTGTCAATATTTCTAATCCCGGACAGGAAGATATAGATCAGAATGGTAGGGGGGATGCATGTGATGATTTTGATAAAGATGGTTTAGTAAATAGTAGTGATAATTGTCCAGAATTTCCTAATCGTACCCAGTTAGATACAGACGGCGACAAAATTGGCGATATTTGTGATGATTTTGAAAATAGAGTAACCGAGAGACTGCCTTGGCTTCCGTGGGTAGGTATAGTTATGGCAGGAATAGTTATATTAGGTTTATTTATTTTAGCTTTTAAATACAAACCGGAGGATAATTCACCAGAGACACATAACTAATAATTTATTATGGAGTTAGCTATATTTGGGGGGCAACTCCACATTAGTAAAGCATAGCTTACTACGGGACATGGCCTTTTTGAGATGCAACTAGAATTAAATATTCGGATTTATTTATTATGATTAATTTAGAAAATAAAATAGAAACAGCCATTTTCGGAGGTGGTTGCTTTTGGTGTACCGAAGCGGTTTTTAAAATGCTGAAGGGAGTAAGTGGTGTTATGCCTGGGTACTCTGGAGGGGGCGGGGAAAATCCAACCTATGAGCAGGTTTCAAGGGGTGACACAAATCATGCGGAAGTAATAGAAATAAAATTTGATAGAGATATAATAAAATACAAAGACTTATTGACGGTTTTTTTTGGTAGTCATGATCCGACTACTTTAAATCGCCAGGGAGCAGATGTTGGTACTCAATACCGCTCGGTCATTTTTTACACAACCGAAAAACAAAAAACTGAAGCCGAGGAATTTATTAAAGAATTAAATGAATCAAGCTTGGAGGGCGAAAAAATCATCACTGAAATTACTGCCTTCCAAAAATTCTATCAAGCTGAAAGTTATCATAAGGATTATTATGAAAGAAATCCTGATGCAGGTTATTGTCAAATAATAATTAATCAAAAGTTAGAAAAAGTGCAAAAGAATTTTGCTAATCTTTTAAAATCTAATGAGCTAAAATAAAAAGATGAATAATAAAAATGATATGCCAAAAGACGAAGAAGGCTGGAAGGCAACCCTTACTCCGGAACAGTATAAAATTTTACGCGAGAAGGGGACAGAAACACCCCACAATGGCAAATACGTTCATGAAAAAGGAGAAGGTACTTATAAATGCGCTGCTTGTGGGAACCCGCTTTTTGCCTCTGACACCAAATTTGATTCGGGTACTGGCTGGCCTTCTTTTGACCAGGCCTTACCAAGTGCCGTTGAACTAGTAGATGATAGTAGTTTAGGAATGAAAAGAACGGAGGCTATTTGTGCTCACTGTAAATCGCATTTGGGTCATATTTTTGATGACGGACCAACCGAAACAGGTAAGCGCTATTGTATGAATTCGGTTTGTTTGGACTTAGAAAAGAAAAATTAGTGTAAGTGTTGAAGCCTAAGACCGTCTTCATAATAAAGATGGTATTTTGCATGCTAGAATTAGAAATATGATAAGAGGGCAAGAACAAAAATTTTTGAAATTAATGCCCAAAATTGCAGTCTTGGCGCTTTTTTTAATGTTGGCTAATTATACTAGCGCTCAAACAACCACCGTTCCTGCAAAACCTCTAAAAGCCACGCTCGAGGTTTCCGGCTGGATTCCTTATTGGCGTACGGCCACAGGCACTATCGAAGCTTTGGCTCATATCGATACCTTTACCGAAATAAATCCATTTGGCTACACGGTTAAAAGTAATGGCACTTTAGCTGACACGGCCAAAATGGATCAAGGGGCTTGGGATGTCTTAATTGCAGAAGCTAAGAAAAGAAAAATTCGGGTAATTCCTACGGTAATGTGGAGTGATACGGAAGCCATTCACCGAATTTTATCAAACCAAAAGACTCGCATTGCGCTTGAAGATGAAATCGCGGCCCTAGTTAAAGCTAAAGGATTTGATGGTATTGATATTGATTTTGAAGGAAAAAAAGCCGCCACTAAAAATTATTATTCAACTTTTCTTAAGGGTCTTTATCAGAGAATGGGTAATAAATGGGTAATGTGTACTATTGAAGCTAGAACACCACTTGATTCGAGGTATGACACAATTCCCAAAGATATTCAGTACGCTAATGATTTTGTCGCAATAAATAAATATTGCGACCGGGTGCGCATTATGACATATGACCAGGGCTCAATTGATGTGAAATTAAACCGGGCTCGGACGGCGCCCTATATCCCTGTTGCCGATCCAGCCTGGGTGGAAAAAGTTATCAATCTAACTTTAAAAGATATTCCTAAAAAGAAATTAGTCATTGGAATTGCAACTTACGGTTATGAATACAAAGTAACACCACTTTCCCTTTACGGTTATCGTTATGATATGCAGTGGGCTTTTAATCCGCGTTACGCAACTGAACTTGCAGCCTCCTTTGGCATTACTCCTACCCGTACAGGCTCGAATGAGATGGGATTTATGTATCGGCCGACAACAACTGCCATGACTGTAAGTGGGGGTGCTAGTGTAGTTTCTAATATTCCAACTTCAACTACTGCACAAAATCAGCCATCCCCAAGCATTGATGGCTCGGTCAATATTTTAGTTTGGAGTGACGCGCAAGCGATTAAAGATAAAGTAGATTTGGCCAAAAGATTAGGTGTGCGCGGAATAGCCATCTTTAAAATAGATGGCGGTGGAGATCCGGCAATGTGGGATGTTTTAAAGTAAAAATTAATTTAATGGAAAAATACTTTTTTAAAATTATTTTTATTTTGACTCTTGTTTCGCTACCACTTTTTAGTATAGCGGCCGAGATAAATTTTTTTCCGGAAAAAGTTATCCAAGGTGAACCGGTTCTCATAACTTTGAATGATGTTGCATCTTTATCCGAAGTAAAAAGTGCGTTTGTTGGAAAAACTCCTATAAATTTTTTCCTGTGGCAAGGAGAGGCCGCGGCTTTTTATGGAGCGGATCTAAATAAAGCGGCCGGCACTTCCACCGTTTCCGTTTTGTTAAGTGATGGAACAAAATTGACTAAAGATTTTTATATTTCTAAGCGTCCGAAAATTGAATCGACTGTTCCTATTCCCGAAAAGCTAGGAGGCAATACCAAAGCGGCCGCAACTAAGCTGGTAAAAAATTTAATAAATGAGCAAGAGATAATTGGTAAAATTTCGGGAGTTGTAAAACCAAAATCTTTTTGGAAAGAAAAATTTGTTTACCCTGTTTCAAAGCCAGTTGTAACTGATAATTATGGCTATAGTCGAGATACGGTCGGCTACGTCATTGCTCACAAGGGAACAGATTTTAAAGCTCCAAAGAGCACTGAAATTTACTCTATTAATAGAGGAGTCGTTCGGGACGTTAGAACATACCCGTCATTTGGCAAGACAGTAATTGTTGATCACGGGCTGGGTCTTTATTCTATGTACATGCATCTTTCTAAGACCAAGGTTAATGTTGGCCAGCTTGTTCTCCCAGGACAAATTATTGGTTTGTCGGGGGACACTGGCTATGCGACTGGGGCCCACTTACATCTAACTATTCGCCTCAACGGCACCTCAATTGATCCCGTTAAATTTTACGAGCTATTTGGCATGAAAATATAGATTCACTTGATTTTTCCGTTGGCTAAAGTAATGTTCGGGTAGACTACAAATAAGGAGTCTTGGCATGCCTATTAATAGAGCAAAGACATGGTATCTGTGTGCGCTTTCTGATGATCCGGTTACAAATAAGGCAATTGTATTAGAAGTAATCGGCGCTCAAAACTTTGCTGACAATGAGAGAGGCGCTGTCATGTGTGCGGATAGAGTCAGCAGAAACTTAGTAAGATGTGATTATTTCCATGTAAAAAAAGCCCTAGGGGCAACACCCGAATATAAATTACAGCTTGAGGTTTTGTGGGGATATGAAGACGGAACCCCCGGACTTTGGAAATTGTGGGAGAAGCAAGTCAAAAGCAAAATGAGAGAACACGCCTTAGCTCAAAAAATAAGTCTGAACAATAAGCCTCTAGGTCATCCAACGCTTAAAAAGGAAATAAAGAAGTCTAATCCTTCAAAATAAATTTCTCCAGAGAAAAAATATAACTCACTCGTAGCCTTCCTTTTCTAGGGGAGGTTATTTTTTTACATCAAGACATTATTCAGTGTTGTGATAAAGTGTATTAAATTATTTTCATATGAAAACTAAAATTTATAAAGCGGAAGAAAGAGGACAGACAAATATTTTTTGGCTAAAAAGTTCTGACTTTTTTAGTTTCGGAGATTATTACGATCAAAATAAAATTTCAGCCGGAGCACTTCGTGTTTTAAATGATGGCACTATAAAACCGGAGTTTGGCTTTCCCGCACACTGCCATCGTGACACGGAAATTATTGCCATAATGTTGAAAGGCAAATTAACCCACGAAGACTATCGGCAATGGGAAAAATAAAGAAACAATAAAAGAAGGTGAAGTTCAGGTCATGAGTACCGGCAGCGGGGTTACTCATGCGGAATTCAATAATGAAAAAGAAATTCCGGTTGAATTATTACAAATCTGAATCGAGCCATACGAGAGGAACATAAAACCTCGTTATGATCAAAAGATTTTTGGTAATGAAGGTCGAGAAAATAAATGGCGGATCATAGTTTCTCCTAGCTTAGAAAATACTCTTCATATTTAGTCAAAAATCTTTCATTTCGCTGGTTAATTTAGAAAAAAAAGTCTCAAATTTCTTATAAATTTCATGATAAAAATAACGGCGTCTATGTTTTCGTAGTTGAGGGAACTATTACTATTAATGAGACTGTGCTAAGTCGACGCGACGCTATTATTATGACGGAAAGTGAGGATTTTTTAATTATCTCTAAAGAAAACAAGGAATTTAAAGCAAAAATGTTCAGTTTTAGCAATCGAAGTCCCACTTTTACCTTTAATAAAGCTAAAAAGTGCTCAAAATTATCCCCAAACAGCAAATTTGACAAAAAAATTTGATTTAATGTTGGTCGAGTTTATTTTGTAAGGTCGTTTTTTTCGTAAGCTGTATATGTCGTTTAGGAGAGGCATTTACAGAGGCTGTTTCACATTGTAAAATATTTTTTAAGTTGGTTATCCACTCTGTCTAAATTTGGAAGAGAGCTACAATAAAAGTCTCAAAAAATTATTCGTTTATTAAATGTTCTTCATCCTCCATGAGTACTACAAAACCCACAAAGGAAGCAAAAATCATTGGCGGGGCCGCTGTTTTAAATGACAAGCCGGCTAAAACAAACACATTTGTGAAGCAAATTCAAAAACGTGACGGAGTCATTGTTGAATTTGATTTAAATAAAATAAGTAATGCTATTCACAAAGCCATGGTTGCGGGCGGCGAGGGTTCACTGGAGGAGGCGGAAATGGTAGCTAATAAAGTTCTCTCTGACTTGGTTCGTATTTCAAAAAAATATAAAACTTTTTTGCCCACCGTTGAAGGAATTCAGGATTCTGTGGAAAAAGAACTTATTTTAGGTGAGTACGTTCTGGCTTCTAAGGCTTACATTATTTACCGTAACAATCGTGCCGAAATGAGAAAGCAGGGCTTGATGGTGCCAGAGCATGTTAAAGCACTTGTAACTGAAAGTAAAAAACATTTTCGTAATCAATATTCAGAATTTATTTTTTATCGATCATATTCCAGATGGAATGAAGTAGAAGGTCGTCGCGAAACTTGGCTTGAGGCAGTTAACCGTTACTTTGATTTCATGAAAGAAAATTTGGGTGACAAGCTCACAGCCGAAGAATACGCAGAGGCTCGTGAAGCGGTGCTTGATATGAAAGTGGTGCCCTCCATGCGTTTGATGTGGGGAGCAGGGAAGGCTGCCCGCAAAAGTAATGCTGTGGCCTATAATTGTTCCTTTATCGCCCCAACAACGTCAAGAGATATTTCGGAAATAATGTATTTATCTATGAATGGTTGCGGTGTTGGGTTTAGTTGTGAGTCTGAAACTGCTCAACAATTCCCAATCGTTGCTAGACAGCGCGGCAAAAAAAGAAAAACATTTGTAGTTGAAGATTCAAGAGAAGGCTGGTGTGAAGCCTTGGCATACGGCCTTGAAACCTGGTTTGCTGGAGAGGATGGTGAATTTGATTATTCTTTAGTTCGACCGCAAGGCGCACGCTTGAATACCATGGGGGGAAGAGCATCTGGGCCTGAACCATTGATGGAGTTAATGGAATTCTGTCGTACGAAAATCTTAGGCAAGCAAGGAAAGAGATTAGCCAACATTGATATTCATGACATTGTTTGCAAGGTTGGAGAAATGGTCGTCGCCGGTGGAGTTCGTCGTACGGCTCTTATTTCTCTTTCTGATTTGGATGACGAGCAAATGCGTAAGGCTAAGAACGGACAGTTTTATGTTACCGAGCCACAGCGTTCCCTCTCTAATAATTCAGCAGCTTACTTAGAAAAGCCTACGGCCACTGATTTTATGGAGGAATGGTTAGCTTTAGCGCAGTCTCGTACTGGAGAGCGCGGTATCTTTAATAGAGGTGCTCTTGAAAAACAAATGCCAGAGCGTCGTTGGAAAAAATTACCGGATGAAGAGTACCGTATTATGGGAACTAACCCATGTGGTGAAATAACCTTGCGCTCAAAACAATTTTGTAACTTAACGGAAATCATCGCCCGACCGGAAGATACAGAAAAAACACTTCTTTATAAAGCTAGAATTGCCACCATTTTGGGAACTTATCAGTCTACTTTGACCAATTTTAAGTACCTTTCAGCTGAATGGAAGAAAAATTGTGAAGAGGAGAGACTTCTCGGAGTTTCTATTACTGGGCAGTGGGATTCCAATGTTGTTCGAGAACCAAAAGTAATGTCTAAAATTAGAGAGGAAACTATCAAGGTAAATAAAGAATTTGCTAAAAGATTTAAGATTAACCAATCCACCTCGGTTACTTGTGTTAAGCCATCAGGCACCGTTTCTCAATTGACTGATGCAGCCTCCGGCATGCACCCTCGACACTCAAAATATTATGTTCGTCGAGTTCGAATTTCCGCTACCGATGCACTGTTCCAGCTTATGAAGGATCAGGGCATTCCATATCATCCTGAAGTAGGGCAGAGGATGGAAAATGCTAATACCTATGTTTTGGAATTTCCGATTAAAGCGCCAGAAACTGCAACGACCTTCAAAAATGATCTGTCCGCTATTCAGCAACTTGAGTATTGGAAAACGGTTAAATTAAATTTCACTGAGCATAACCCTTCTGTCACAATTTCAATCGGGGAAGACGAATGGATCGAAGCCGGTAACTGGGTTTATAAAAATTGGGAAATTATCGGTGGCCTTTCATTCTTGCCAAGAAGCGATCATGCCTACAAGCTCGCTCCTTATGAAGAAATAGATGAAAAGAAGTATAATGAACTTCTAAAAAATATTCCGGACATTGATTTCTCAAAGATTGTTCTTTACGAACATGATGATAAAACCGAAGGATCAAAGGAATTAGCCTGCGCCGGTGGAACCTGCGAAATATAAGGGAAGGTTTTAGCTGTCAGCTTCTAGGTTTCAGGTCAAATAAGAAATAGCAAAAAACTCGCTCCAGTCTTGAAGAAAAACCCGCCCTTTGGGCGGGTTTTTTCGACTGTGGATAACTTTTTATGAAGGGCGGGGAAGAAGAAACTTGAAAAATAGAAGGTAGGGACTTGTCTCTTTGGGGAGAAGCCATCTAATCATTCTGGTATTCTGAAGAATACCAGAATGATTATAGTAGCGAATAAGTTTGATGTTTTGAGGCAATATATGCATTGCCCAAGTTTCTCTCTTGTTCCCATTTTGTTCCCTTCCTCTCACTTCCCTCTTTTTGATACAAAAAATAAAAAATTGAGACTTGTCTCCAGGTGACATACTTTCCGTATATACGGGATGTATGTCACCTCATATATGTGAGGTTTAAACAACCATTATTTTAAGGCCATTTTTAGTTACATAATACTCTCAAGACTTCAACACCATCTCAAAGCCAAACACTATATTCGCTATGCTGACGATTTTGTGATTATGCATACTAATAAAAAATACTTAACAAAAATATTACGATGTATCGTAATATTTTTGGAGAACAACCTTTCTCTAAAACTTCATCGAAACAAGGTTTCTATTGCCACACTTTCTTCCGGTATAGATTTTCTAGGCTGGGTGCATTATTTTGACCAGCGGGTACTACGAACCACAACAAAGAAGAGGATGTTGAAAGCGTTAGAAAATAATCCAAGTAAAGGTACTGTTCAAAAATATTTGGGCAGGCTTAAACATGGACATACTTTTAAACTTAAACAAAAAATTGAGAATAAATAATTACTTTATAATATCCTATAGGGTATTATAAAGTAATTATTTAAATGAAAATACTCCCGGTTAGGGGAGTATTTTCATTTAATGGTTCTTTGCCGATAAGCCGAATTCTGTACCAATTTTGCCCGCTATAGGTGGTGCAAAGTTGAGTATTTCGCTGAAGAAAGCTTTTTTCGAAAGCGGATCGTGGTCCGCCTTTGGCGAAACGCTCAATTTTGTAAATCGCCTACGGCGAACAAAAGTGGCGACAATCATTTATCTGTTGCATCTGTTACCAGAGCAATCAAGCGGCACCCCACTCGTGCCTCGCTTCTGCTCATCACTCAAGTTCAATAAGTTACGCTTCGCTTTAGTTCAATAAGTTGCTAAGTTACTGAAACTTATTAACTTATTGAACTTTTTCAACTTATTAACTTTTTTGTGTCGAACAAAAGTGAGGCACAAATGGTACGGCCTTGCACGGGGGTAAGGGTTTAGCCGTTTCACTTCTATCTTTCAATAGAATTATTCCTAATGATAGGAATTCCTTTTCTTTCGATCGGGACGTCACTGCTCGCACCTCTTAGATCACTCTAGACGGGGGTTACCCGCTACCTGTCTTCCCCGATCCATAAAAATGGATCGGGACCGTGTTCGGACTTTCCTCTACCAATTTTGCCCGCTATAGGTGGTGCAAAATTGGTAGCGATTGCCTAGCAAAGAACTCATACTATTATAGCATAAAACTGTTAAAAAGAAACCCCTAAAATTTATTCTTGCACCTTAGCTTTTCTGTTATACTTCTCTTTAACTTACTAGTATTTAAATAATTAAAATCTTATGGAAGGAGTTGCCCCAACCGAAAAACGAAGTTTATTTCAACGTTTTGGCGAAAACGCTTTTCTACTGATAATCTTTCTGTTACCAATCTTTTTCGTACCGAGCTCCCTCATTCCTTTTCAGTTTGGTAAAGGCTTTTTTCTGATAATTTCGGTCTTTGTTCTAATTCTTCTTTTCCTAGTTAGTGTTTTAAGAAATGGTAAGGTTTCTATTCCTCAAAGCTGGACCCTACTTGGGCTTGGGGTAGTTTTTGTTTCTTATGTCATTACGGCTATATTAAGTTCAAATCAAAGCATCTCTTTTTTAGGACAAGGTTTTGAGCTTGATACCGCTTATATTACTTTAGCCTTTTTGCTTTTAGCTATCTTACCCACTCTAATTTTTAAAAGTAAGCCCAAAATTTTTAATGTTTATCTTGCTCTTCTAGCTTCTTTTTTTATAGTCGCCCTTTTTAGTATTATCAGGTTTTTTGCCCCAAACTTCCTTTCTTTTGGTATTTTTAGCGGCAGCGCAGCAAACCTTGTTGGTACTTGGAATGACTTAGGAGTTTATGCTGGTTTTATGACCATTATTTCTTTGATTTCCTTAGTGGCGCTTGAAACTAAAGGAACCTGGCGGACTCTTCTAAATGTGACCTTAGCACTCGGTCTAATCTTTTTGGCTATTGTAAACTTTATGACAATTTGGTTTATCGTGGCGGCCCTTTCTCTTATCTTTTTTCTTTACTCCTTTTCTTATGCTAAGAATCGGGCTAACACCCTGAAAGCCGATGAGCGTGTTAGAAATTTTTCCTTAGCGCCTATTATTGTTCTCATCATCGCCATTGTATTTTTATTTGATGCCACGATGAATAAAGATTCTGCTGGCAATCGATTGCCAGGGACTCTAAATACTTTTATTAGCACTAACTTGAATATTGTTCAAATTGAAGCCAGACCTTCTTGGGCAACCACCTTCTTTATCGGTTCAGCGGCGCTAAAAGAGTCACCAATTTTTGGCACAGGGCCTAATCAGTTTTTAGGACAATGGCTTTTGAACAAGCCTGTGAACGTCAATGAATCGGTTTTTTGGAACGTGGACTTTACGACGGGAATTGGCACGATACCAACTTCTATCATTACGCTCGGTCTTTTGGGGTTATTATCATGGATTATTTTTTTCAGCTTGTTTATATATGAGGGCTTGCGGGCGGTGCGCCGGTTGCATGGTGATGTTTTTGCGCACTATCTGGCCTTCTCTTCTTTTGTAAGTGCTATTTACTTTTGGTTAGCGGCAATTTTCTACACCCCGACTCATGTGGTTTACGCTCTGGCATATTTATTTACCGGAGTTTTTGTGGCTACCCTAATCTTAGAAGGTATAGTAAAAGAAAAAAATATTAATTTTGGAGATAGCCCAGGAAAAAGTTTTATGGGAAGTCTAGTCGTTATCATTCTCATAATAGGTAGTATTACTTCTCTTTATATTGCCGGAAAACGCTTTACAGCTTTCGCTATGTTTAATGGAGCGGTTAAGACATATAACCAGAATGGCAACCTCGATACTTTAGACAACAAAGTTAGACAAACAATTCTGATTGAAAGAAATGATTTGTTTTATCGAACACTTTCTGATATTTATTTGGCCCGCTTAAATATTCTGGCGGGAGAAAATCCTACAGCCGATGAGGTGGCGGAACTCCAAAGTAAATTCCGGCAATATTTAGAAGGGGCTATTGGTACTGCTCAAGAAGCAGTAAAAATCAATTCGGATAATTACTTAAATCAACTTCAGTTAGCTAAAGTATATGAAGCGGTTGTGCCCTTAAAAATTACCGGCGCTTATGAGCAGGCTAGAAATGCTTATGTAACAAGTGCCGCTCTGAACCCTACTTCTCCGGCAATTAGATTGGCCGAAGCTCGTCTTGAAATTATAAATGGCAATAATCTAAAAGCCAGGGAGTATATTAGCGAGGCAATAAAATTAAAAACGAATTACACCGACGCTATTTTCCTTCTGACTCAAATCGAAGTTGCCGAAGGAAATACTAAAAAAGCTATTGCAGCGGTGAATCAGGCTAGTTTAATTTCCCCGACCAATCCGGTGATTTTCTTCCAGCTAGGACTTCTGGAGTACAATGATCAAAATTATAGAAAAGCTATTGAGGCCTTGGAGAACGCCATCAGACTAGCTTCTGACTACGCTAACGCCAAGTATTTCCTAGGACTTTCTTATGACAAAGTGGGACGAAGTACTGAGGCTATAAAGCAATTTGAAGAACTGCTTATCACTAATCCCACTAATGAGGAAGTTAAATTTATACTTTCTAATCTTATGGCCGGCCGCCCGGCTTTTGCTCAAGTAGAGCCTCCCTTGGACGATACTCCTGAAAAACGTGATACTCCGCCAATATCAGAAAAAACAAAAGCCAGTCCAAAAAATGAGGCTGCTGGCACAGAGTAGCAAGACTAGTACAAAACTGATACAAAATGGTGGATAAAATCTTTCGCTTTTTCGGACGAGATGTTGGTAGCATTCATCATGCGGCCTACCTTTTGGCCATTTCAACTTTTCTCTCCCAAATTTTAGGTCTAGTGCGTGATAGATTGTTGGCCGGCACATTTGGCGCAGGCGAAACTCTGGACATATATTACGCCGCCTTCAGGGTGCAAGATTTTATTTTCTATTCCATTGCCTCTCTCATTTCCTTGGCAGTTCTCATTCCCCTTATTTCTAAAGTTTTAGAGGAAAAGGGCAAAGAGGAGGTTAGAAAACTTTTAAACAGTCTCTTTACGGTCACTTTTTTATTGATAGGGATTACTTCGCTTTTAGCTATTACTTTTTCGCGTCCGCTCACCGAACTTATTTTTCCGGGTATTGCTAAAGGGGAAAATCTACAGACATTTATTGATTTGATGAGAATACTTTTACTTTCTCCGTTTTTCTTTTCTCTTTCTGGACTTCTAGCGAGCGTAACTCAAATTTATAATCGTTTTTATATTACTAGCTTAAGTCCCTTGCTCTATAACTTCGGTATAATTTTTGGAATTGTTTATCTCTATCCATTATTCGGTATTATGGGTATTGCCTATGGCGTTCTGTTTGGTGCGGCTTTACACATGATCGTTCAGGTGCCATATGTGGCTAAAATTGGACTATTACCAAAATTTACTTTCAACATTATTTGGCAAGATATTAAGGTGGTAGTCGGGCTGTCATTTTATCGAGGTTTAGCCCTCGGTTTAAATCAGCTGGCTCTAATCTTTTTGGTAGGACTTGCCTCCACCTTATCTGTCGGCTCAATTGCGGTAATGACGTTTGCCCAAAATATGCAAAATATACCTTTTCTTATAATAGGGGCCTCGTACTCTATCGCGGCTTTTCCTGTTTTGGCCAAGTTTTACTCCAAAGGCGATTTGAACGATTTTATTTTGCAACTAAAGGATACTGCCAGACATATTGTTTTTTGGACAGTGCCGGCTATTGTAATTTTTATTGTTTTTCGAGCTCAAATAGTCCGAGTTATTTTGGGCAGTGGAAATTTCACTTGGTCTGATACTCGCCTAACCGCCGCTTGTTTAGCCCTTTTTGTTATTTCAGTAGTGGCTCAAAGTTTGTCTATACTATTTATGCGGGCCTATTATGCCGCTGGCCGCAATAAAGAAAACTTGGTTGTGGCTTTCTTTTCTTCAATTGTGACTTTGCTTGCGGCTTATGGGGGACTTCATTTATTTAAAAGTAATGCTTACTTTGCCACCTTCCTTGAGCATCTCCTCCGCCTTGAAGGAGTATCGGGAACGGAAGTTTTAATGCTACCGTTGGCCTTTACGCTAGGCGCCTTTGTAAATGTTTCTTTGTTTGTCTATTTGGCCCGCCGAGACTTCAATATTAAAAATATGGAAATTGGCGGCACCTTTCTTCATAGTTTTGCCGCCTCTGTTGCTATGGGCTATGTGGCTTACCAGTTTTTGAATTATTTTGGCACAATTTTTGATATAAACACTTTTGTAGGAATATTTTTCCAAGGTCTCCTTTCGGCCTTGTTTGGAATTTTGGCCTGGATATTCATACTCTCAATGCTTAAGAACCGGGAATACTTGGAAACTATAAAAGCTTTGCGTAAACGATTTACTAAAGAGGAAATAGTTGGCGCCCAGGAAGTGTAAGGGGGAAGCTGTTAGCTTCTAGCTATTAGCTTTCAGTTATTAGATTTTAGAAAATAAATATAGAAATGAATTTCCTTATTCTTATATTCGCACGAATATAAGAATAGATAATTGTTATTATACCATAGTTTATATGTATAAGTCAAGGCATAAAGAGCGTTGGCCGAGATGCCGGAAAAAGCCCGTTCCGGCCTGAAAAACCTATATTTTCCAAGGGTTTTCGGGTAAGATGGGCGGATGGATAGCCAAAATACCAGAAATTTCTCCATAATTGCCCATATTGACCACGGTAAGAGCACTTTGGCGGATCGCCTGCTTGAAGTTACCGGTACCATTGAAGTGCGCAAAATGAAGGATCAGGTGCTTGACTCGATGGAGCTTGAACGTGAGCGCGGCATTACTATCAAGATGACGCCGGTGTCGATGACTCATGAATTAAATGGCACTAAATACAAATTAAATCTAATCGATACACCGGGACATATTGATTTTTCTTACGAAGTTTCCAGAGCCATTAAAGCGGTCGAAGGAACTTTACTTTTGGTTGACGCGACGCAAGGTGTGCAGGCCCAAACTTTGACTACGCTTCAAATGGCGCGCGAGTCAAATTTAAAAATTATTCCGGTTTTAAGTAAAATCGATTCGCCGCTGGCTCGCATACCGGAAGTTGAAGCGGAAATCATCAGTCTTTTAGGCTGTACGCGGGAAGAAATAATGCACACCTCCGGCAAAACCGGCCAGGGAGTCTTGGAGCTTTTAAAAACTATTATCGAAAAAGTGCCGGCCCCAAAAAAAAGTGAGACAGATGCTTTTCAGGGACTTATTTTTGATTTTCAATATTCAAATCATCAAGGCATTATTATTTACACTCGGGTTTTTGAAGGCGAAACAAAAAAAGGGGACGAGCTTTTTCTAAGTTCGGTCAAGCAGCGTTTTACCGCGCTTGAAGTTGGCACATTTTCTCCCTCGCCCACTCCAACCGAAAAAATTTCGGCCGGTAGTATTGGCTATATTATTACCGGTATTAAACAGCCGGGCATTGCCTTTATCGGAGACACGGTCACTCATTTTAAAAAACAGTTACCACCTTTAGGCGGCTTTTTAAATCCAAAACCGGTTGTCTGGGCCTCCATTTACCCGGAAGATGCCGATGACTTTCCCATTTTAAAACAAGCTTTATTTCGCTTAAAGCTGACCGACTCCTCCCTTTCCTTTGAAGAAGAGCAATCAGGCTCGCTTGGTAGAGGCTTTCGCTGCGGCTTTCTTGGCATGCTTCATTTAGAAATAATTACCGAGCGTTTACGCCGCGAGCATAATTTAGAATTAATTATTACCAGCCCTTCTATTATTTATGAAGTGGTTTATGGAAGCGGTCCTAAAAAAGGTAAAAGAGAAATTATCTACACGCCAACCCTTTTTCCCGATCATGGCTTAATTGATGAAGTCTTTGAACCTTGGGCTAAAGTGCAGATCATTACGCCGCCACAGTACTTAAGTTCGATAATGCAGCTTATGTATAACCATGAGGCAGAAATCTCCGATACGACTGATTTCGGCGAAGGGCGGGCCAGTCTGACCGTCTCCATGCCACTCCGAGAACTCATGCGGAACTTCTTTGATGAAATAAAAAGTGCTTCCTCTGGCTTTGCCTCGCTTTCTTATGAAATGTTACCGCTCCGTAAAGCGGAAGTTGTCAGGCTTGATATTCTAGTGGCTGAAGAAATCGTACCAGCTTTTTCGAAAGTGGTGGCTAAAGCTCGGGTGGAACAGGATGCAGAAGAGTCTGTTGAAAAATTGTACGAAGTGTTACCTAAACAAATGTTCGTCACTAAAATTCAGGCTGTTGCCTTGGGGAAAATTCTTTCCTCACGCACCAAACAGGCCTTGAAAAAGAATGTCACTGCTCATTTATACGGAGGAGATATAACCAGAAAGCGGAAGCTCTGGGAGAAACAAAAACGCGGCAAAGAAAAACTTAAGGAGAGAGGTAGGGTAAATATTCCCCAAGAAGTATTTCTAAAGATGATGCGCGGCGGCGGAAAGGAATAAAAAGCTTACTGAAGATTACTGAAAAAGGATGGCAAAGGAGAAAGCCACCATACTTATAATAATGAGAACGCTGACAACGGTCCAAAAGACCTGCACGGCTTTTTTGTGTTTTTTGTTTAGAAACATAATAGTTTCTGCATAATAACAGAATCATAGGCCAGAGGCAATGACGAATTGTGAGTTAAGAGTTATGATTAAAAAATAGCTATTGTAACCTCAAAAGTAAAAATCACTTATGAATGATTGGGAAGAAAAACGTAAGATAAGAACCATCCTATATTCTAAGTGGGTTTTATTTTTACTTTTAATTCTGATTATTTTGGTCGTTAAAGGTACCTGGAATCTATATCATAAAAGTGAAGAAGCTAGAATAAGTAAGGAAAGAGTAGGAGTGCAAATTAACGAGCTTCATGAGCGAGAAGAGTTCTTAAAATCTGGATTAGAACAGCTTAATAGTGAAAAAGGAGTCGAAGCTATGATTAGGCAAAAGTATAATGTTAAAAAAGAAGGGGAAGAAGTAGCAATTATTCTCGATCCTAAGGAAAAAGAAGCAGTAGTTCCTTCAAGTAGGGTTTACGGCTTTTTCCAGAGTTTTTTTGCTAGCATAGCTAGTATTTTTAGATAATTTTTAGGCTTATTGCCCTAGAGTTTAATAGTTTGCTATAATGCCGCAACTTAACCACTAAAATCTTAAATGTTATGAAAAAAGTTGCAATTTACAGTACGCCTACCTGCACTTACTGCAAAATGGCTAAAGATTTTTTCGCCGAAAAAGGCATTCAGTATGAAGAATTTAATGTAGCCGTGGATTTAGAAAAAAGAAAAGAAATGGTGGATAGAACTTCCCAAATGGGAGTGCCGGTAATTGATATTGATGGCAAGCTTATGGTTGGGTTTGACCGCAAACAACTTGAAACTCTACTAGCTTAGACAGATTCTTTTTAAGAAACAAATAAGACCCCCAGGGGTTCTTTTTGTTATGTTATAGTGCTCGGTACATCGCCCTTGTAGTTCAATGGATAGAACAGTTCCGTCCTAAGGAATAGATGCAGGTTCGATTCCTGCCGAGGGCAGAGAATGTAATGAAACTGCCCTCGAGAAAATGCTGGGGGCATTTTCGTGCAGGAATCGAAGCCTGTTTGAGCATTTTTTCAAGCTTCAGAGCGAATAAAAAATCCAAACACGGATACTGTTCTCGTAGAGAAAGATTCCTGTCAGTGGCACAACTAAGCGAAGCATTTTTTTTGTGCCAGTAGGAATCGAAGCCTGTTTGAGCATTTTTTCAAGCTTCAGAGCGAAGAAAAAATCCAAACACGGATACTGTTCTCGTAGAGAAAGATTCCTGTCGAGGGCATCAATATTCACAGGTGATTAGAAATTTTATGGTCTATATCTGCTATACTTATCTTTAAGCTACCCGCTTCGCCGACCCGCTTCGCTTGCGAGGCGAGAGACGTCGAGTCGAGGCTGGAAACCTAGAACCCAACAGCTAAAAGCTACCCAGATGCCTCCAAACTATGAGAAACAGATTCTTGATAAGCTAGCCGCGCAAAGTCAAGAGAATAATAAAATTCTTAGAGGTTTGCGTTCTCATGCGCGGTTATCTGCCTTTTTTGGCTTTATTAAATGGGTGATTATTATAGCTCCAATCGTTTTGGCTTACATTTATTTTGAGCCTTACATAGATTCTTTTAAAAATAATTCCAAAGGAATAATAGAAGATATTAGGTCTATTCAAGGAATAAGAGGAAAGATCCAGGAATTTATCGTAGCCCCGTCGAACGGGACAGCTTCAACAACGGAGGAGGTGCGTTAACAAATGTTTAGGGATAGCGGGGTCCGAGAGCCGGGATCTTCCTCGGCTAAATTTTCGCCGCCACGAAAATTTGCCTGCACCACAATGGCACTTCTTGTTTTCTAATTCGCTCTACTCATAAGAAAACAATGTCGGACACCAGCTCGCAAATTTTCTACTGAAAATTTATACCTCCGCCGTTCGATCCCTGTAAAAGCCAAGTATTTGGCTTTTACCCCTCGGCACATAAAAAAACAAGGATTTTTTATCTGGTGCCGAGGGCCGGGAACGTTCCTTACAGGAACAGTATCCACGATTGGATTTTTTGTTCGTTCTGAAACTCCAAAAAAGGCTCAATCGGGCTTCGATCCCGGCACGCACATTTCCCAAATGTGCTCCAGGCGCAAAGGCTTCGCATTGGTGCCGAGGGCCGGGATCGAACCGGCGACCCCTTCCTCTTCAGGGAAATGCTCTACCAACTGAGCTACCTCGGCATATAATTTGTTTATACTATCAAAAAATGACTTAGTAGCAAATCATCCTCAATTTAGACTGCTTTTACTCTTAGTTTAGTTTGGCGATGTTTATCAATTTTTGGCAGGCGTATTATTAGAAGACCATGCCGTTCTTGAGCGTCGGCTTCCTCTGATTCAATTTCGGCTGGCAAGACTATAGTACGCGCAAACTCACCCCAATAAAGTTCTTTAAGAAAGTAGTCGTTGTTAGTAACGGTGCTGTCTTCCATTCGTCGTCCACGGATTGTGACAATGTCTCTCGTGATTGAGACATCTAAATCTTCTGGCTTTACGCCGGCCACCATAGCTTTAATTACTATAGAATCGGCTGTTTGAGAGACATCGACTGCCAATTGACCAACGCTATCTTCTTCTAAAAAAGCCGGCGATCCTTTTCCTTCACCTTTAAGGTTGTCTTTGTGATCGGGTTCATTTTCTTCATCTTCCTCGAGATGATCCATGTTAACAGCTCCAGTCAGCCGTTCGAAGAATGATCTTTTTTTATCCAGTGCCATTCAATTTAGAAGTATTATGCCGCAAAGGCTTTTTACTTAAAGTTAATTTTATTATTAATTTTTCGACTGAATATTATGTACGGCGTTAAACTGATTTTGTTTCTTCGGACGGTTCATAAATGCAAGTTCGATTAATCTGTTTGGCTTTCTCGAAAAATAACAGAAGAATGATAACAGCAAGCCAAACCAAACTAAATACTGGAAAAAGGTTATTTCCATTAACAATTATAAAGAAATTAAAGAAGGTATGCAATAAAATAGCGAGGACAAGACCCATTAGGATGTACCAGCGCTTAATTTTTCTAGGTTTGCAAAAAGCAAACGCCATTAAAATACCAATGCTGGCTGAAGTGACTAAATGAAGCAAACTTGTGCCTATAAAACGAAGGTCGCCAATTATAAGGGTTTGCACCAAGTTGCCACTCCTTATGGGATCAAGTAAGTACAAGGCATTCTCAAGAGCGGCAAAGCCCAAGCCAACGGTAATTAAATAAACCATATTATCAATCGGCTCATCATTTTCCGGCCTCCTTAGAACGATAAAATAAGCGGCGGCGAACTTGGCTATTTCTTCAGTAGTAGCCCAAATAAAAAGAGAAACAAATTGTGAGATTAGGGGAATACCGGTCGTTGATATTGCTGGAAAATAGGGCCGTAAGCTGTTTTGAAATACCAGAGCCACAAGGGTAGCCACCATGCCGGCACAAAAAGTGGCAAAGATAAGTTGACGTGGCTCAGGATTAACTTTATCTTCATACAGCCAAAACCAGAGCCATAAAGCGGCGGGTAAAATGCCGCCAATAAACGCAAAAAAGAAAGTCGAAGAAGAAAGCTCCATTACTTACCATTATCACTTGAAACCGGCCATTCCTCAATCATAAGAAGTGATTTACTTTTATTTCCCGGCAGTGATTGCCAGATTTCTTCGCTAATAAAGGGCATGAAGGGCTGAAGAAGTTTAAGTGAAGTGGTGAGAGCATGATTTAAAAACCATTGGACCTCATATTTTTTCTCTGGTGTGCCAATGATAAGATCCTTCTTACAGGCCTCGATAATAATGTCGGCAAAGGTATGCCAAACATAATGATATATTTTTTCTCCCGCCAAATAGAAACGATATTCTTCAATATCTTTAGTAATGTCAGAAATCAATGCTTGTAGTTGAGCTTCAACGTCAATCATTCCCTCCGTTAATTCTGGTTTTTCTGAAAGATCAGTATTATTGGTGTTTTCAAGAACAAAACGAGTAATATTCCAAAGCTTATTGGCAAAGTGCTTGTAGGCTTTAACCTTGTCTTCTTGAAGCGAAAGGTCGGTGCCGGGCGTATTGCCGACAATTAGGGCCATTCGTAAGGCGTCTGTGCCATATTTTTCTGTTAGAGCTAAAGGATTAATGACATTGCCCTTAGATTTACTCATTTTTTTGCCTTTAGCATCATTTACTAACCCGTGAAGATAAACTGTATGGAAGGGGGCTTTCCCTGATAAATACAAACCAAAAATAACCATGCGAGGCACCCATTTAAATATTAAGTCGTGGCCCGTTTCCATCACGTCCGTTGGGTAATAATTAGGAAAATCTTTTCCTTCGGGGTAACCAGTGGCAAAAAGCGGCCATTGGCCAGAAGAAAACCAAGTATCAAAAGTATCCTGATCTTTTTCCCAGCCATCACCTTCTGGCTTTTCTTTGCTGGCCGTAGCCTCGATGCCATTTGGAGTCGTCCGAAACCAGGCGGGAATAGGAATGCCCCAAACAATTTGTCTTGAAATATTCCAGTCAATTGTATTTGTCATCCAGTACCGAAATATTTTTTCGTAATTATCAGGAATGAATTTAATTTCTCCCTTATCAACTGAGTTGAGGGCTAATTTAGCCAAAGGTTCCATTTTTACAAACCACTGATCTTTTATTTGCGGTTCAATGATGGTATTGCACTTATAGCATCTCTTGATGATATTTTGATATTTTTCATCAATTTTTACTAAAAGACCTTTTTCTTTTAATTTGTCTACTACTTTTTGACGAACCTCTTTTATATTTAAGCCCGTGAGTTCTCCGGCAATAGGCAAAAGTTTACCGTGCCAATCAATTATTTGCTCAATATCGAGGTTGTGTTTTTTAGCTAATTCAAAGTCGGTTTGAGAATGCCAAGGAGTAATTGTCATTACGCCAGTGCCAAACTCCATATCAACAACCTCATCTTTGATAACGGTGGCCTCAATTGCGCCATTTATCCATTCAACATTTATTTTTTGGCCATGGGTATACTCGGCATATCTTTTATCGTCGGGATTCATGACGACATATTTATCACCAAACTTAGTTTCCGGTCGTACGGTACCAATTTCAAAAGGTCCGTATTTAAAGTAATAAAAAGGGGAGACTTCCTCAGTTGATTCTGTTTCAACTTCGGAAAGAGAAGTTTGATGTTTTGAGCACCAATTGACCGTTCTTTTGCCGCGGTAGACGATACCCTCTTTAAACATTTTAATGAAAGTCTCTTGAGTTTTTTCGACCACATCTTCGTCTAATGTAAATTTTTCTCTAGACCAGTCACAGGAAGCTCCGAGTGAGCGAACTTGCGCCTCCATATTTCTTTTATTTTCTAAAGTGAAATTAAGAATTTCTTTATATAGCTCCTCTCGATCCATCCCGAAGCGTGATCGGCCTTCTTTTTCTAGCTTTTTTTCATAGACAACCTGCGTTTCAAAACCAGCATGATCAGCACCGGGAATCCACAAAGCTTTATAGCCTTGCATGCGTCTAAAACGGGTCATTATGTCTTCTAAAGTGATAAAGAGTGTATGGCCAGCGTGTAAGTCGCCGTTAGCGTTTGGCGGGGGCATTACGATAGTGAAGGGTTTTTTGTGCCTTTCGGGTAAATTATCCGGATTGAAAAAACCGGACTCTTCCCATTTTTTATAAATTTCCCCTTCGGTTGCCTTAGGGTCGTAGGGTTTTAGAAATTTACCCGCCACGTTAGAAATTTTACCTTCAGTGTTTTCGTTCATAGGGTTAAATGCAAATAAGGAGGTTTTTACTTTAGGAAGGTAATAAGTCTAAATTTCACCCGTGGTTATCCACAATATGAGCATCATAGCAAAAAATGGCCTATTTTCTAGGCTGGTTATTGATTTAACGGACTTTCCATCAGAAGGTGTAAGCGGTAGTTATTCAAAATAACTTAGGAGATCTTAGCATGGAAAATTCCAAAAAAAGGTCACTTTGGGAGGCGTTGCAGTTCATTTTCATCCCACTATTCATCCCACTACTTGAGGTTATAAATTTAAACGTGCCGATGATCATTTTAGTAATGTTTTTTCTGATTGTTGGCTTGTCAGTCGGTGGGCTTGTGGGCGGATTACTGGCGTACATTGTACTGGCTATCATGACTGGTACCACTGGCACCAATAAATAGTTTTTTGGGATAAAAAATGCGAATTCTTTGAATTCGCATTTTTTTATACACCTTTTTATTTGCGAGGACAACGGAGTCTTGTATAATGTTTGCGGAATAGCTTTACCAAAGGGGTAATGCGCCAGTACTTGAGAGGGAAAGAATGTATACCAGACTAGAAGTCCATACTTTAGTAGGCGGCCAAGTGGGTTCAAGGTTAGGGGCTTTTTACGTCAGTATCGAGGGATCCCTTGCTCAGTTGCTGCGCGTGCAAGCTGAGTTGACCCACAAAAACCTGTGCGTTGTTCCGGCGGCTGATAATAGCTCGCTCGTAAACTGTGTAAAAACGGCCGAGGAACTCAATAATCAGTTACCACTCAATCTTGGCAGAATTACCGCTGACCTCATAATTCTTTTTCTTGGTCCTCAACCGATGCCCCAAATGGAACTTCCTCTCAGGGCGGCTTGACACAAACTCGAACAGCGGGCCCCTGGGCCCGCTTATTTCTTTACAGCGATAGATTTCCTTCTGCTTTAAATAATTTTGAATATTTCTTTTTGATATCAAATTTAAAATAGGCGACCAGACCGATCATGATGGCATTATCGGTTGAAAGTATTGAATCTGGAATAAGGAGAGTAACTTCCTTACAATCTCTCCCAATCATTTTTTTGAACTCCTTTTTAATATGAGTGTTAGCCGACACTCCACCACCAATAATAAAGGTTTTAGCTTTTGTCAGATTTAAGGCCCTCTTTGTTTTAGAAAGCAAAACTTCGGTAACGGCATTTTCAAACTCAAGAGCAACTTCAAGTTTAAGATCCTCTGAAATCCCCAACTTGGACGTTTCACGTCCAAGTTGGGGATTTCGGGGTGGACTGAGTTTTTTTAAAGTATAGAGGACGGCCGTTTTAAGTCCGGAAAAAGAAAAGTCTAAATTATCACTGTGAATCATGGGCCTAGGTAACTTAATTTCAAGTTCCAGCCATTTTTCAGCACCTAGTTTAGCACGGAGTAGCTTAGCTACTGAGTCAGTAGCTAAGCTACTCCGTGGGCTATTGGGGCGGCTTTTTGGCGTACTTAGCATGCGCATTTCTTCTGCGAGGCGCGAAATTTCTGGGCCGCCGGGGTATGGTAAATCCAGCATGCGAGCGACTTTATCAAACGCCTCGCCGACGGCATCATCTCTTGTTTGACCGATTATTTGGTATTTGCCAAAATTTTTCATTAGAACCAATTCGGTATGTCCTCCGGAAATAAGGAGTGCCAAAAGCGGCATTTTGGGAACTTGTAACTTGTAACTAGTTACTTGTAACGAATTGTTGCGCCCTAAAAGCGCAACAAGAAGATGACCTTCCATATGATTTATGGGAATTAGAGGGATTTTCCAAGCCAGGGAAAGAGCTTTAGCAAAATTAATACCAACCCATAATGCCGGCTCAAGTCCCGGGCCGTTTGTTACAGCCAAGCAGTCTATTTTTGGTTTTTTAATTCGTGAAAGTAATTTTAGCAACTCTGTTGAAAGTTCTCCTTCTCGATCTAATAGTTTCTTTATCTTATTTTCCTCTCTTGTCTCACAATTCCTAATTCCTAAATCTTTTAACTCATTTGCTTCCCTCAATACTGTTTCAAGTAATGGAGTTAAAACTCTAGCATGCTCTCTTTTGGCCATCATTGGGAAAACACCACCATATTTCTGATGGAGGTCTATTTGAGAATTTAGGGCATTGCCTAAAATAGAAACGATTGGGCTTTTTTTGGCACCTTTGATTTCTAAAAGAGCGATGGCTGTTTCATCGCAGGAGGTTTCTATGGCCAGTATTCGCATAAAAGTCATCCTAGTCTAAAAGGTCTAAATAGCAAAATATTTTGACATATCCCTTCGACCATAGTAGAACTAGAAAAGAACAGTTCCACATTTTCTTTTACCTTTTGAGAGGTGAATACCATGGACGTTGTTCCCAGTGGCGCTCAGATTACTGGAGTGATATTGGCTCTAGTGTTTTGTTTACTTTTGATTATCTACCATCGCTACTCGGTTCGGATTAAAGAGGACAAGGCAAACGAGGAGCGTGAGAAAGAGATGCGCATAAAGTTAGAAGAGTTATTGGATAAAAAGCTAGCACACGCTGTTATTCGCGAGGAGATGTCTGATTTTGGCTACGATCTAAGTAAAGTAAAAATTATTAGCTTCGCACATGAGTATGGGAAGCGAAAAGAACAAGCTGGGGTAAAAAGAAACAGTGGCTCGCTCATAGCATTTAAACGAGAAATCCGAGACCACGTTCAGAAACTATCAGCAAATTGAAGCGCTTGTTCAACCGAAGCCGGCACCCACAAGGTGTCGGCAATTTTTTTAACCAGAAACACAAATTTACCATGGAATCAAAATCACACGGTCGTACAATATTGATTCCCAATTGTTATATTGAAAAAAGATTTTTACATGGAAGAAATCCAGTAAATTACTCCACTTAAAATCATAAATAAGACAATCTGATAGCCGGTATCAATCAAAAAAAGTCTCTGGGCCCTTTTACCCCAATGAGGCGGAAGGGAGGTGTAAATTAGATCGCTGAATTTTAATGTGACCACAAACCCAAAACATAGTAATAATCCTACTTGAAGAGCATTCATCAAGGAATTTACTTCAGCTAGGGCCAAAAAGACGGCCATAGCGAAAGAAGTGGCTAAGGTACCCAGAAATCCATATAACATAATTTTTGGCATTTCTTTTTTGCCTTCGGTTTCCCAATTACTACCATTATCTCCCCTGGCTTCCATCCAGGGCTTTTGCCACAGAAGAGGTGAGTACCAAGCCCAGCCGACCAAATAGGCAACGATAGCTGCGATTAAGACGGCCCAAGGATTTATAAGCTCAATCATATTAAAAAGTTAAAGTTAATAATTACCCACTAAGTATAGCAGGGAAAGATCAAGGGAAGTTTTGAGGTGGGGATTGTGGTTTTGCAGGACCGGGAATCGCGACTTGGCGCCGCGGGTGGTTTTCAATCTCATTTCGCTTCGCTCATTGCGACAATGAAAACCCTTTCGACTCCCGGACGCGAGTAAGCCCATTACTCGCTCGGGGTCACAAAAAATTACCTCCTCGTGTGGTCACGGATAATTTGATTGCCGTCGAGTCGATCCTTACAGGATCAGTACCCGTGTTTGGATTTTTATTTCTCCGCCAGTTGGCGGATCCAAAAAATGCTCAAACAGGCTTCGACTCCCGCACGCGAGTAATCCCATTACTCGCTCAGGGTCACAAATTATTGTAACCAAAATTTGTGACCCTACCGGGAGTCGAACCCGGCTTCCAAGCTTGAAAAGCTTGTGTCCTAACCGATAGACGATAGGGCCTTTATAGATGCTTTTAGCTTTTGACTATTAGCTTTTAGCAAACAAAAAGACTATAACATTTTTTTGATAAATGGCAAAAAAATGTTAGATTTCATGGCATTGGAGAGGGTTTTTAATGATATAGATTTATGGAGACGTGCTATGAAATATGAATTGCTTCATATTTCATCTGGTTTTCGCTTGGAGCGAAAAATGACCGTTGCAAAACTTGTCGTAGGGAGTGTCCGGTAGCACGCGAAGCCACCTCTCCGATATGAACAGCGTGAATATACGGAGACGTGGCTGAGTGGTTGAAGGCACCGCTCTCGAAAAGCGGCATAGGGGTAACCTTATCGTGAGTTCAAATCTCACCGTCTCCGCAGAAAGAAACTTCCGAATCCGAAAGGTGGGAGGAAGCCCGCGCCAAAGGCGCGGGAGTGGGCAAAAGAGCCCGTCGCTCCGCGACGAATTGGGACGGAATGGGCGTGGCGAACTGGGCGGATTTGTCACGAACCAGCGGGTTCGTTCCGATTTTTTGGACGAACGACTTGATTTGGTACAAATCAGAGGAGGAGGACAAAAAATTGGCTTGTTTCATATCTAAAATCCATTCCCGCAAGGGTTCGACCCAATTGTTTCTTCCGCGTTCAAAATCTTTTTCCTTTTGGCGCAAAGCGGCGAGAGAGCGCATGAGTATGTCTTTTCGCTTCAAGTAAATATCCTTTGGCACATCGCCATCTAAATAAGTAGAAACCAGTTTTTCCATGCGCTCCTCGTTCGCTTTGATTCCATCGGAAAGATTTTTAACCTCGCTTTGCGACGCTCCAATTTCCTCACGTTGCCACAATTTCACTTTGTCCAACATCCAGTCGGTATAGCGATCGCAAAGCGAGATTGTTTGAAGCCGTGCACAGATTTGCCGTGCAAGCTCGCTTTCTTGCAAATACGCTTGCGAACAGTGGCCGCGCTTTTTCGAGCACCGATAATACCGATAGCGACCACCAGATTTTCCAATAGCCCACTGCGCGGAAATCATACTGCCACATTCGGCACATCGAAAAAGTCCAGTGAAAGGAAAATCATGCTTGATTTTCCTTTTGCGCGGCCTTTCTTTCGTTTGCAATACTTTCTGCACGGCTTCAAACAATTGCGGAGAAACAATTGGCTCGAAGTTTCCATCAAACCATTCATCACCATGTTTGACGAAGCCGAGATACGCACGATGAGTAAGTAGCCGTTTGATGGAAACTTTGGCAAGTGGCGTTTGGTTGCGAGTCATCACACCCAAGTCCGCCAAAAATTGCGCGAGCGAAATAAAAGTATGTGACCCTTTGGCATATTCTTGAAAGGCTAAAGTAACCACGCGAGCATTTGTCGGATGTGGCTCAATATTTCTCACCTTCGGATTATTGGTGTAGCCAAAGGGAGCTAAATTCAACCATTCGCCTCGTCGCAATTTTTGGCGGATGCCGCGCTTGATATTGTCAGATAGATTATCGCTATAATATTTCGATTGCCCAAACGCCACTTGCAACATAAAGAGCCCTTGCGGGGTTGGTTCAAACCAAAATGTCGGAAAGCGCAAAGACACAACCTTGCGAGTGTCTACGGCGTAAATGACGCGACCACCGTCAATACTGTTACGCGCGAGGCGGTCGGGATGCCACGCCAATATACCGACACCATCTAACTTTTCAATTTTCGCAAACATGTCGCCGAACACCTCGCGCCCCGGACTCTTTGCGCTTTTCGACTCTTGAAATTCCTCAAGAATTTCAAGATTTTCTTTACGCGCCAGTTCTCGCAATTCAAAAAGCTGTGCCTCAATGGACATCACTTGTCGGTCGTCATCCTCGGTACTTTTACGCGCGTATAGAAAATATTTTGGTTTGGACATATAAATAGTTTTTAGATATGAAACAAGGACAAATCCGCCCAGTTCGCCACGCCCATTCCGTCCCAATTCGTCGCGGAGCGACGGGCTCTTTTGCCCACTCCCGCGCCTTCGGCGCGGGCTTCCTCCCACCTTTCGGATTCGGAAGTTTCTTTCTGCGGTGATGTATTAACCTTTGCGCGAACCCACTTCGCACGCGCGGAGCGCGTGATGGCTTGAAACTGCCTCGTACGTTCCCTGTTTGTTCAAGAGCGAAGCGATTGAAGACAAACAGCAATCCTTTAGGGCTCCGATTGCGTGGGGAAACGAACCAATGCTCCCTACGGGAGCGGTACACCTTTCGCACTGAGGC
>Ga0163153_10000533_pt1 | contig 67091 bp, 56 predicted proteins | sample OliLakLV19MP6IB1_FD_148629 | JGI IMG/M metagenome (GOLD analysis project Ga0163153, IMG submission 148629) | Freshwater microbial mat bacterial communities from Lake Vanda, McMurdo Dry Valleys, Antarctica - Oligotrophic Lake LV.19.MP6.IB-1 | ecosystem: Environmental > Aquatic > Freshwater >... | reverse complement strand
GAGGTTGATGGAAGCGTCTTCCCGAATCGCCGTATGCGGGCAGCCGCCGGTTTCGACGCCGATGATGCGCTCCGGCGGCAGGGCCTCGTTACGAACCAGGAACTGCGCGTCTTCCTGGGTGTAGATGTCGTTGGTCACGGCCGCGATTTCGTACTTGTCGCGCATCGCCTTGCACAGTGCCAAGGTCAGGGCCGTCTTGCCCGAACCCACCGGCCCGCCAATTCCCACTCTCAATGGTTGTGTTGTCATTATGTTGCCTCCATTTAAATCTATCAACGCAGAGGCGCAGAGGACGTGGAGAAAAACAAGAGAAAACGGATTTGACGATGAACTGCATTCACGTCCGCCGATCGTGAACATGACGTCCCTTCCGCCGTTTTGATTTTCCTCTGCGTTCTTTGCGTTCTCTGCGCCTCTGCGTTGAGGTGTAAGTTCAAGAACGAAACAGCCGCGTGTACTGGGTTTCATGCCGGCTGCTGGCGATGGCCAGACCTGGCGCGAAATTACTCAGCGCATCGTCGTCGCGCTCGAGAGCAGTCGCGACTATGCCAGGCAACAGCCCGATCAGCTTTGCGAGGATGCGCTGGCCGGAGGATTGGCCCAGCGGCACCAGTTTCATGGCGGCGGAAACCTGGTTCTCGCCCCAGGCCCACAGGTAGCCGATCAGGCCTTCCTGCATCGGTATACCCAATCCATGCGCGGCAAAGCTGAACGCGGTCGGGAACGCCAGTTGCTCGATGCGATCAAGGGGGCCCGAATCGATCTCGCCGGTCGCTTTCAGCACCAGTTTCAGGGCCTCGCCCATTTGCACGGTTTCCGACCGGAGTTCCGCGGTTTCGCGCACGGCCAGGAAACGTTCGTTCCAGCGTCCTGCAGATTCAGCATCGCCTGCGCTCCAGGCCTGGTACAGGCGCCGCCAGACGGGTGCTTCCAGGCTGCCGATGTTGAATGCCAGTGCATCGCCGATCCAGCGCAAAGCCGTCTGCTCGTCCCGCACAGCGCCTTCCTCGACCGCCCACTCCAGACCCTGCGAATAACTGTAAGCGCCGACGGGAAGCATCGGGCTGGCCAGTCGCAAAAGCTGCGCCAGCCCCGCGCCCGGCATTCCTGTCTCGATCACGAGGACGCCTTCGAAGTGTACTGGTGGATGATGGCGGGATACGCAGGCGCTTCACCCTGATGGCCATGGCCGCTGCCATAGGCGCCGGCTTCGGGTTCGAAGGGCGCTTCGATCGCCACCACCACGCCCCCCAAACCTTCGACCATTTGCCGCAATACGTAGTCGTTGGCGATGCGCAGCCAGCCCTGCCCGACCTGCAACGGCACGTGGCGGTTGCCGAGGTGATAGGCGATGCGGGTCAGTTGCAATGCGTCGGAACCGTCGATCTGCAGGACCCGTTCAGGCTTGGCGGTTACCTTCACGCAGCGCCCATCCTCGGCCTGCAGGAAGTCGCCGTTGCGCAGGATCTCTCCCCGCGGCAGGAATAATCCGACTTCCTCTCCGGTTGTGCTCTGCGTGCGCAGTCTGCTTTTCTGCCGCAGCTCGAACGGGAGCAGCAATTCGACGTCGAAGCGTTCGCGCGATTCGGTACGGCTCTGGATGGTCAGCATGGCCTCGGTCAGAACAGGAAATAGCGCTGCGCCATCGGCAGGACCCTGGCCGGCTCGCAGGTGAGCAGTTGGCCATCGGCGCGGACTTCATAGGTCTCGGGATCGACTTCGATCTGCGGTGTATACCCGTTGAGCGGCAGGTCGGACTTCTTCAGCTTTCGCGTTCCCGAGATCGCCACCAGCGGCTTGGCCAGGCCGAGCTTGCGGCCGACGTCGCTTTCGAGTGCGGCCTTGGAGACGAAGGTCACGGACGATTGCGTCAACGATCCACCGAATGCGCCGAACATCATCCGATAGTGTACGGGCTGCGGTGTCGGAATCGAGGCATTGGGGTCCCCCATCGCCGCGGCCGCGATGACGCCGCTCTTCAGGATCATGGAGGGTTTAACGCCGAAGAACGCCGGCTTCCATAGCACCAGGTCGGCAAGCTTGCCCACTTCGACCGAACCGACTTCGTGCGCCATGCCATGGGTGATAGCCGGATTGATGGTGTACTTGGCGATGTAGCGCTTGACCCGGAAGTTGTCCGCACCCGCCTTGTCCTCCGCCAGCGAGCCGCGCTGCTGCTTCATCTTGTGCGCGGTCTGCCAGGTGCGGATCACGACCTCCCCCACCCGTCCCATCGCCTGGGAATCGGACGAGATCATGCTGAACGCACCGAGGTCGTGCAGGATGTCCTCGGCCGCGATGGTTTCGCGGCGGATCCGCGATTCCGCGAAGGCCACGTCCTCCGCGATGCCTGCGTCGAGATGATGGCAGACCATCAGCATGTCGAGATGCTCGTCGATGGTATTGACCGTGTACGGCCGGGTCGGGTTGGTCGAGGACGGCAGTACATTGGACTCGCCGCAGGCGCGGATGATGTCGGGCGCATGGCCGCCACCCGCGCCCTCGGTGTGATACGTATGGATGGTACGGCCCTTGAATGCCGCCAGCGTGGTCTCGACGAAACCGGATTCGTTCAGCGTGTCGGTGTGGATCGCTACCTGCACGTCCATTTCATCCGCAACGGCCAGGCAATTGTCGATCGCCGCCGGCGTGGTGCCCCAGTCCTCATGCAGTTTGAGGCCTATGGCGCCCGCGGCGACCTGTTCGCGCAATGGCAGGCGCAGGCTCGCATTGCCCTTGCCCAGCAAGCCGAAGTTCATCGGAAAAGCGTCGAGCGATTGCAGCATGCGGCCGATGTGCCAGGGACCGGGGCTGCAGGTCGTCGCGGCCGTGCCGGTCGCCGGACCGGTGCCGCCGCCGATCATCGTGGTGACACCGGACATCAGGGCTTCCTCAATCTGTTGCGGACAGATGAAGTGAATGTGGCTGTCGATGCCGCCCGCGGTGACGATGGAGCCTTCCCCCGCGATGATTTCCGTCGCCGCGCCGATGATGATGCTCACGTTCGGCTGGATGTCGGGATTGCCCGCCTTGCCGATGCCGCTGATGCGGCCGTTCTTGATGCCGATGTCAGCCTTGACGATGCCCCAGTAGTCGACGATCAGCGCATTGGTGATGACAGTGTCCGCCACCTCGTGCGCCCGGCGCTGGCTCTGCCCCATGCCGTCCCGGATCACCTTGCCGCCGCCGAATTTCACTTCCTCGCCGTAGGTCGTGTGGTCTTTCTCCACTTCGATCCAGAGATCGGTGTCCGCCAGCCGGACACGGTCACCGGTGGTCGGGCCGAACATTTCGGCATAAGCCTGCCTTCCAATCGTGCGTGCCATCAGAGTTTCCCCATGACCTTGCCGAGAAAGCCATAGACAACCCTGGCTCCCGCGAGCTCGACCAGTTCCACCGTGCGCTCCTGCCCCGGTTCGAATCTCACTGCAGTTCCGGCCGCGATGTTGAGCCGGAATCCGCGCGCGACGGCGCGATCGAATAGCAGCGCCTCGTTGGTTTCAAAGAAGTGATAATGCGAGCCCACCTGGACCGGCCGGTCGCCGCTGTTGGCGACCTTGATCGTCACCGTCTTGCGACCGGCGTTGATCTCGATCTCGCCTTCTTTTGTCTTGATCTCGCCTGGAATCATTTTTCCGCCTTCAGACGATGGGATTGTGAACGGTGACGAGCTTGGTGCCGTCCGGGAACGTCGCCTCGACCTGGATGTCGGGAATCATTTCCGCGATGCCCTCCATGACGTCGTTGCGGGTGAGCAGCGTGGTGCCGTAGCTCATCAATTCTGCGACCGTCCTGCCGTCTCGGGCACCTTCCATGATGGCCGCCGAAATGAAGGCAATCGATTCCGGATAGTTGAGCTTCAATCCACGCGCCTTGCGCCGCTCCGCCACCAGGCCAGCGGTGAAGATAAGCAGTTTGTCCTTTTCTCTTGGTGTCAGTTCCATGGTTTGCTCTTGATTCTCCCTCGTCCCTCGCCCCTCATACCTCGTCCCTGTACTTCACGTCGCCCAGATCCGCAGCCGCCGCGCCTGCCGGTTGGCATACACGGGCCTCAACAATTCCCAGATGCGCGAGAAATAGTCTCGCACCTGCTCCGCCGACCGGCCAATGTAGCGCGCTACCAACACTTCGGGCAATGTCGTCACACCCCAACGGCAGTCGTCGCCCGGCAGCACGGCGCGGCAGCCTTCCATCAGGGAAGCATCGATCCGGCGGCCCGCCAGCAGGAAGCTGCCGCAGACAGGATACCCTGCCATGCCGGCCGGCGAATCCAGGACTGCGCTACCGCCTTCGATACATGCCAGCTCCTCGAACAAGGGACGCCCTTCCCGCTCAATCCGCAGCCGCTGGCGGATGCGACCGTTGCGGAAACGTTCGCCGCTCGCGGTGCGCCCGAGGCACATGACATCCCAGCCGCAGAATGCGGCCCCGTGGCCCAGCCTGACCGAAATCGAGTTGTCGGCCTTGACCGACTCGAAGAAAATGTTTTCCTGCGGGAGCCATTCGCAGATCCCGTTGTCCGCGACGCTGATATCAATACGCTGTCGGGACTCCAGGGACGCCGACCGGTACCACTTCGTGGCCCCCGGCGTCGCGAACACCGTGTGCGCCTGCGGGTCGAGCGCGGCGCGGATGGTCAGGTGATCACCCCCGGCTATCCCGCCCGGCGGATGCAGCAGGATGGTATGGCAGACGGCGGCGGATTCCGGATACAGCATCTTCTGGACGGCCAGGGGCCCGCGACTCGAGCGCCGCGCTAGGGTTGTGCGGCCAGCCCGGAACTCGTAGCCCAGAGCGAGCTCCGCGTCCCAGGTCCGCGGAGCCACCGCCTCGACCGGTTTCATACTGACAGATAGCTTCGCACATTATCCGCGTCCATGTCTCCACCGGCGCCGCTCTTGACCACTTCGCCCCGCTGCAGCACGACATAGCTGTCGGCGAGTTCGCGCGCGAAGTCGTAGTACTGCTCGACCAGCAGGATTGCCATGTCGCCGCGCTCGCGCAGCAAGCGGATGACGCGTTCGATGTCCTTGATGATCGACGGCTGAATGCCCTCGGTGGGCTCGTCGAGGATGATCAGCTTGGGATCGGCCACCATCGCGCGCGCGATGGCGAGCTGCTGTTGCTGGCCGCCAGAGAGGTCGCCGCCGCGGCGGCCGAGCATTTCCTTGAGGACAGGAAACAGTTGGAAAATGTCGTCGCGAATACGCCTTGCATCGCGGGATGACTTGGTCGCCATGCCCATACGGATGTTCTCTTCCACCGTGAGGCGGGCAAAAATCTCGCGTCCCTGCGGCACGTAAGCGATGCCCAGCGCCGCGCGCCGATGGGGAGACAGGCGCGTGATGTCGCGGCCCTCGAACTCGACTTTACCGCTTGCCACCGGCAGCACACCCATCAGGCAACGCAGCAGGGTCGTCTTGCCGACCCCGTTGCGGCCCAGCAAAATGGTGCACTCTCCCTTGCGCGCTTCGAGGGAGATGCCACGCAGCGTGTGGCTGCCGCCGTAATACTGGTTGATGCCGGTGACAGTCAGCATGCTGTCGGCCTTCTGCAGCGCCGCCCCGACCTTGCGGCCTGCGTTGCTGCTCTCCGCCAGACGCGGAAAATCCTGGGAGGCCGACGCCCCCGAAGGACTGAGCCCGGACACGCAGCAGGCCCTGCGGCTTGATGCGTGCCTGGCGAAGCGGTCGGGCATGCAGGCCCGACCGTGGACGAGTGAACGTAGAGAACGGGGGGGAACATCTTCATTAACGTCCCAGGTAGACTTCGATGACCCGGGCGTCGGCCTGCACGGCGTCCATGGTGCCCTGCGCCAGCACCGAACCCTCGTGCAACACGGTCACGATCCCACCCTGGGCGATGCTCTCGACGAAATCCATGTCGTGCTCCACCACCATCAGCGAATGCTTGCCACGCAGCTCGTTGAGCAGTTCGCCGGTACGCTCGGTCTCGGCGTCCGTCATCCCGGCCACCGGCTCGTCGAGCAGCAGCAGCCTGGGTTCCTGCATGAGCAGCATGCCGATCTCGAGCCACTGTTTCTGGCCGTGCGACAGCAGGCCCGCCGGCCGGAAGGCCTGCTCCTCGAGCCGGATGAGGGCCAGGGTCGAACCGATGGCATCCACCTGCTCGCCCTTCAGGCGCGCCAGCAGTGTTGCGCGGACCCCCTTGTCCATCTTCATCGCCAGTTCGAGGTTCTCGAACACAGAATGGTTCTCGAACACGGTGGGACGCTGGAACTTGCGGCCGATGCCGGCGTGGGCGATCTGCGGCTCGCTCATGCGGGTCAGGTCCATGGTCTGGCCGAAGAACGCCGTGCCGGCGTCGGGCCGCGTCTTGCCAGTGATCACGTCCATCATCGTGGTCTTGCCGGCGCCGTTGGGCCCGATCACGCAGCGCAGCTCGCCGACGTCGATGTCGAGCGTGAGCTTGTTGAGTGCGCGGAAACCATCGAAGGACACCGTGATGTCGTCGAGGTACAGGATGGCGCCATGAGACAAGTCAACACTGGTGGGCACGACGTGACCGTAACCGGCCGCGCCAGTCGGATTGGTTTGCGGATCGTTGTTGTTCGCCATCGGGATGTCGGCACTCATGAAGCGCCTCCAGTGGCCGGATCGGCCGCTGCGCGCGGGGTGGAGCGCCGCGTCCACAACTTGCGCACCAGGCCGGCGATGCCCTGCGGCAGGAACAGGGTCACCAGCACGAAGATGGCACCCAGCACGAACAACCAGTATTGCGGCAGCGCCGAGGTAAACCAGGTCTTCATGCCGTTGACCACGCCCGCGCCGATGATCGGGCCGATCAGCGTGCCGCGGCCGCCGGTGGCCACCCAGATCACCATCTCGATGGAGTTGGCGGGCGACATCTCGCTTGGATTGATGATGCCCACCTGCGGGACGTACAGCGCGCCGGCTATGCCGCACAGCACCGCAGACAGGGTCCAGATGAACAGCTTGAACCACAGCGGGTCGTAACCCACGAACATGAGCCGGCTTTCCGCATCACGGATGCCGGTCAGCACCCGGCCAAGCTTGGACTGCGTGATCCATCTCGCGAGCACCAGCGCACCCAGCAACGCGGCGAGTGTCACCAGGTAAAGGACCGCCTTGGTGTTGGGCGCCGTGATCGTGAAACCCAGGATGCGCTTGAAATCGGTGAAGCCGTTGTTGCCGCCGAAACCGGTGTTGTTGCGGAAAAAGAGCAGCATCGCCGCGAACGTGAGCGCCTGGGTGATGATCGAAAAGTAAACGCCCTTGATGCGCGAACGGAACGCAAAAAAACCGAATACGAAGGCGAGGATGCCCGGCACCAGGACCACCAGCAGCATGCAATACCAGAAATGATCCGTGAACGACCAGTACCAGGGATAGGCCTTCCAGTCGAGGAACACCATGAAGTCCGGCAGGTCGGACTGGTAGACACCGTCATGGCCGATGGCTCGCATCAGGTACATGCCGTGGGCGTAGCCGCCCAGGGCGAAGAACAGGCCGTGGCCGAGGCTCAGGATCCCCGTGTAGCCCCATACGAGGTCGAGCGCGAGGGCGGCGATCGCGAAGCACATAAATTTGCCGATCAGTGCGATGGTAAAGCTCGACACATGCAGCGCGCTGCCATCGGGAAAAATCAGGTTGAGGATCGGCAGCATCGCAAGGAGAGCGGTGGCGACCAGGACGCCGGTCCAGACGGCGGGCGGGAACAGCGAATGGCGTTTTGGCGCAACGACGGCCATCAGTCGGCGCTCCTTCCCTTGAGGGCGAACAGGCCCTGCGGACGCTTCTGGATGAACAGCACGATCAGCACCAGGATGGCGATTTTCGCCAGCACCGCGCCGGCGTACGGCTCGAGGAACTTGTTGAGTTCGCCCAGACCGAAGGAAGCGATGACGGTACCCGCGAGCTGGCCCACGCCGCCCAGCACCACGACCAGGAATGAGTCGACGATGTAACTCTGGCCAAGGTCCGGCCCGACGTTCCCCAGTTGCGATAGCGCCACGCCGCCGAGACCCGCGATGCCCGAGCCGAGGCCGAAGGTCAACATGTCCACCCTGCCGGTCGGCACGCCAACGCAATCGGCCATGCGCCGGTTCTGGGTCACCGCGCGCACGAACAGCCCGAGTCGCGTCTTGTTGAGCAGTGCCCAGACGATGACCACCACGAAGATCGCGAAGCCGATGATCACGATGCGGTTGTAGGTGAGCACCAGGCCGCCGAGCACGGTCACGCCGCCGGACATCCAGCTCGGGTTGGCGACCTCCACGTTCTGGGCGCCGAAGATGGTGCGCACCGTCTGCATCAATACGAGACTAATGCCCCACGTCGCAAGCAGAGTTTCCAGAGGGCGTCCGTAGAGCCAGCGAATCACGGTACGCTCGAGCAGCATGCCGACCGCCGCCGTGATGACGAAGGCCGTCGGCACAGCGGCGACCACATACCAGTCGATCTGCGCGGGAAACCAGCGCCTGAATGCGAGCTGGACCAGGTAAGTCGAGTACGCGCCCACCATGAGCAATTCGCCGTGGGCCATGTTGATGATGCCCATCAAACCGAAGGTGATCGCCAGGCCGAGTGCGGCGAGCAACAGCACGCTGGCCAGGCTCAGGCCGTAAAAGAGATTGCCGGTCCACTCGATCACGGCGATGTGAAGATCGATACGGCTGAGGGTCTGGACGACGGCTGCGCGCACGCCGGCATCGGGTTCGGCGAACGTTCCGTCCGCCCTGGGTTCGATCATCGCCGCCAGCACGGGACGGATCGAGGAATTGGTCGTGTCGGCCAGGCGCTCCACCGCCAGCTTGCGCTTGGCGGCGTCGTCGCTCTTGAGATTGATTGTCGCCACGGCCATGTTCAGCACGCTACTCACGCGCGGGTCGGTTTCCTTGGCGAGGGCGCGCTCCAGCATGGGCAGTTGCGCCGCGCCGGCATTCTGCTGCACTTCCTGCGCCGCCTTCAGCCGGACCCGGTAGTCGTCGGCGAACAGTCGCAGTCCGGCGAGCGCGCTTTCGAGTTCGCGACGCAGGCGGTTGTTGATGGTGACGGCATCGACCCCTTCAGGCAGATCGAGCTTGTCGCCGGTCAGGGGATCGGTGGCCTTGTCGTCCTCGACGATCAGCACACGCCCCTCGGGGGTGGCATAAAGCCGTTCTTCGTTCAGCGCATTGAGGATCGAAAAAGCTTCGGGAGTTCCCAGCGTACCGAGTTTAGTGATGGCTTCGACGCGGGCATCGGCATCTTCGCCGCCGAGCGGCTGTACCAGCGCCGGGTCCAGGGCGGCATAGGCTGGCGCCGAGATCACGGCCATCGCCCAGGCGAACAAAATCAGGATGCGACTCATCGTCGGGTATGGATCGTATTCTTGGAAAATGTGACCGCACGCGAGGGGCGGCCGCGGGAGTCAGGAGAGACGGCGGACCACCGCAACAGCGGTGATCCGCCTCGCTTCTTACATGCCTTCCGGCACGTCCTTCTTCTTGTCGTTACCCGCGATGAACGGGCTCCACGGCTGGGCGCGGACCGGACCCTTGGTCTTCCACACCACGTTGAACTGGCCGTCGGCCTTGATTTCGCCGATGAACACCGGCCTGTGCAGGTGGTGGTTCTTCTCGTCCATCTTGATGGTGAAGCCGGACGGTGCCTTGAAGGTCTGGCCGCCGACTGCAGCGATCACCTTGTCGACGTCGGTGGTCTTGGCCTTCTCGACCGCCTGCTTCCACATGTGGATGCCGATGTAGGTGGCTTCCATCGGGTCGTTGGTCACGACCGTGTCGGCGTTGGGCAGGCCCTTCGCCTTGGCGTAAGCCTTCCACTTCTTGATGAACTCGGTGTTGACCGGGTTCTTGATCGACTGGAAGTAGTTCCACGCGGCCAGGTGACCCACGAGCGGCTTGGTGTCCACGCCGCGCAGCTCTTCTTCACCCACGGAGAATGCCACCACCGGCACGTCGGTCGCCTTCAGGCCGGCGTTGCCGAGTTCCTTGTAGAAGGGCACGTTGGAGTCGCCGTTGATGGTCGACACCACCGCGGTCTTGCCACCGGCGGCGAACTTCTTGACGTTGGCGACGATCGTTTGGTAGTCGCTGTGGCCGAACGGGGTGTAGACCTCGTCGATGTCCTTCTCGTCCACGCCCTTCGACTTCAGGAACGAGCGCAGGATCTTGTTGGTCGTGCGCGGGTAGACGTAGTCGGTGCCGAGCAGGACCCAACGCTTGGCGCCGCCACCTTCCTTGGACATCAGGTATTCCACCGCCGGGATCGCCTGCTGGTTGGGCGCAGCGCCGGTGTAGAACACGTTCTTCTCGAGCTCTTCACCTTCGTACTGCACCGGGTAGAACAGCAGGCCGTTCAGTTCCTTGAACACCGGCAGCACGGACTTGCGCGACACCGAGGTCCAGCAGCCGAACACGACCGAGACCTTATCCTGGGACAGCAGGCCGCGCGCCTTTTCCGCGAACAGCGGCCAGTTGGAGGCGGGATCGACAACGACGGCTTCGAGCTGCTTGCCCATGACGCCGCCGGAGGCGTTGATCTCGTCGATGGTCATCAGCGCCACGTCCTTCAGCGACGTTTCCGAGATGGCCATCGTTCCCGACAGCGAATGCAGGATGCCGACCTTGATGGTGTCGGCAGCCGAGGCGGTCGCCGCAGTAACGGCGAATGCCAGGCCGACCAATGAATTGAGTAAACGACTGCGTTTCATATAACTCCCCTAAGCGGTTGTTGATGGAGCGGTTGTTGATGGAATGGCTGCCTGACCTTCATCGTCTGGCTTCCGTTAATGCGTGCGGCTGTTCTGCGAATGCGCGTGACGCTTTGTTAATGCACGCCAGACTTCTGCAACAACCATGCCGATGTCGATATGAACAATGAATGCCTTTGTGTTTCATGCGTTTGCAACAGAACAGGCATTCCCCGGAGGACGTTTTCCGGAGCGATGCGAGGAGGTGCGATGAGCGGACGCACCGGCTTTGTGCGCCGCCATCAGGCAATGCACGAACATCGCGCGGAGATTTTCAGGCCAGGGCTTCATTTGCCCGGATTCCGTGCACACGATCCGTTCTGGAGAGGATTGCCTTTGCGGGGATACTGTATATAATCACAGTCAAGGAGGTTTTCCATGGATGAACTGACCCCACGCCAGGCCGAAGTGCTGCGCCTGATTGCCGATTTCACCCAAGCCACCGGCTTTCCCCCCACCCGTGCGGAGATTGCCCGGGTGCTGGGCTTTCGCTCCGCCAATGCGGCGGAGGACCACCTCAGGGCGCTGGCCCGCAAAGGCTTCATCGAGCTTCTCGCCGGCGCGGCACGCGGCATCCGGCTGAAGGAGCAACAGGGCCTGCCGCTGGTCGGCCGGGTTGCGGCCGGCAGCCCGATCCTCGCCGAGGCGCATGTCCAGGGACGCTACCAGGTGGATCCCGGCCTGTTCAATCCGCGCGCCGACTACCTGCTGAAAGTGCGTGGGCTGAGCATGCGCGACGCCGGCATCCTCGAAGGCGATCTGCTGGCCGTGCACAAGACGCAGGAAGCGCGCTCGGGCCAGATCGTGGTGGCGCGCCTGCACGACGAAGTCACGGTCAAGCGCTTCAAGCGCCAGGGCAGCCAGGTTCAGTTGCTGCCGGAGAACCCGGATTTCGCACCTATATATGTGGACCTGAAGCACGACCCGTTCGCCATCGAGGGTATCGGCGTCGGCATCATCAGGAACGGCAAGCTCGGATAAAAAAAACCGTGAATACGTGAATATCGTGAATACCGTGAATCGAGCTAAAGCCTTAAAGCTCTACGGCATTCACGGCCTTTGCGGCTTTTACGATATTCACGGCATTCACGGCTTTCAGCGCACAGGTGGACAACAACTTATCAACCACTTGACGGAGAACTTCATGGAAACGCAAAAGACCCTCGCAATCCTCAGGACCCTTGCCGACGGCATCGATCCGGCCACCGGCGAACAGTTTTCAGCCGGCAGCAGCTATCAGCATCCCGACACCGTGCGCGCGCTTTTCTCCGCGATCCGCACGCTGGAATCCCCCGTCTCGCCGCCTGCACAAAGACCGCCTGCACAAAAATCAGCGCCGGCGAAAGACGCAACGGCAACGCCGGCAACGCCGGGCCAGGAGAACGCGGGACGGCCCTGGTCGCAGGAGGAGGATGGGCGCCTGGGCGGCAGCTACGACTCGGGCAAGTCGATCGAAGAACTCGCCGCCATCCACAAGAGAAGCAAATGGGCAATTGAATCGAGGCTGGCCCGGCTCGGCAAGATCCCCGAACCGCCGTCGCGCTTTCCGGCGCGCAATGCAGCGGGAAGCACCGCCGCGGCGTAAAAAGCCGTGACTAACGTGACTGTCGTGACTGCCGCCGAAATGCAAAAGTCTAACGGCCGGTTTTCTGCCCTTACGCAGTCACGATAGTCACGAAGTCACGACAGTAGTTGCGACATAACCTGAAGGTTAGTCTTCACTGAAACTCCACTTCGCTCGTTTTCACGGTATCCACGGCCCTCATGTCCGCCCTCCAATCCCTGCTGCAAAACCCCGCCATCTGGCGCGGCGACGAACATGCGCGCGTCGCGCTGCCCAGCATCCCCACCGGATTTCCCGAGCTCGATGATGAATTGCCGGGCGGAGGCTGGCCGCGAGGCATGGTCAGCGAACTGCTGACCGAACGCACGGGCATCGGTGAACTGTCGCTGCTGATGCCGGCACTGGCCCAACTGTCGCAGCAGGACGGCTGGCTGATGCTGATCGCCCCGCCCTGGATTCCCTATGCGCCCGCGCTGGCCGCGCGCGGCATCCGGCTGTCCAGGGTCATCGTGGCGAATACCACTTCCGATAAAGATACGCTGTGGGCCGCGGAACAAAGCCTGCGGGCCGGCAATTGCCCGGTGGTACTGGCCTGGCCTGCCGCCATCAACGAACACGGGCTGCGCCGCCTGCAACTGGCCGCGGAGAAAGGCGGCAGCTTCGGCGTGGTGTTCGGGGAATCCGTGCGTGCCGCACTCCCCTCTCCCGCTCCGCTGCGCCTGCGGCTCGGCGTGCGCCAGGACAGGCTGTCCGTGAAAATCCTCAAGCGCCGCGGGAGCGGCCTCACGCCGACGCTCTGGCTGGATACCGACCAACCATCCAGGTCCACAACCAAGATCTTGAACCACGGAGGACACGGAGAAAAACAAGACATGAGATGGCGGGATCATGGGCTTTTACCTAACCGCGCAACAAGCAACATGAGTGCGGCAGTTCTGCGTCACGCAATTTCAGACAATCGATAATTTAATTTTCTCTCGCCCTTCCTCCGTGCTCTCCGGGCTCTCCGTGGTTCAGATTTTTTTCTTTGACTTTATTTCCTAGGAACCACGCCATATGCTGTGGGCCGCGCTGCGTTTTCCCGATCTGTCGCTGCAACTGTATTTACGCGGCGGCGATTCCTGCGGGCCGGCGATCGTGCAGGAAACAGGCAATCCGGCCCGGGTGCTCTCATGCAACGAGCAAGCGGCCAAAACCGGCATCAAACCCGGCATGGCGGTGTCCGCGGCCCACGCGCTGACATCCGGATTGCAGGTCCGCACCCGGGATTCCGCAAAGGAAGCGAAAGCGCTGGCCGGTATCGCAGCATGGGCAACGCAATTCACCCCGACGGTCAGCCTCGCTTCGTCGAACGAAGTGCTGATGGAAATCAGCGGCTGCCTGCGCCTGTTCGGCGGGCTGCGTCCGCTGAGCGGCCGCATCCGCGTCGGGCTGGCGGAGCTGGGCTATCACGCCACTGTCGTGCTTGCGCCCAATCCGACGGCTGCGTTGCTGCTGGCTCGCGATGACGTCGGCACCTCGATCGGCAATCGCCTTGAACTGCGGCGAACTCTGGCGCGGCTGCGGCTGACCCGGCTCGACCAGCCCGCGCAGACCATTGCAATGCTCGCGAACCTTGGCGTGCATACCATTGGCGACTGGCTGTCCCTGCCGCGGGACGGCCTCGCCCGCCGTTTCGGACAGGGCATGCTCGACGAGATCGATCGCGCGCTGGGCCTGCTCCCGGATCCGCGCCCGCCTTTTTCTGCGCCCAACCGTTATTCGGCTTCGCTGGAGCTCCCGGCGCCGGTGCAGGAAACCGAACCGCTGCTGTTTGCCGCCAAGCGGCTGGTGCTCGAACTCACCGGTCACCTGGCGATGCGGCAGATTGGCGTCACCCGCCTGAAGCTGGAGCTGCAGCATGCGCATCATGCCGCAACGCCGGTTGTTCTCGGGTTGTCGGCGCCGAGCCGCGAAGCCGGCCATCTGGTGACGCTGCTACGCGAGAAACTTGCCACGATCAAACTCCCCGAGGCGGTGGAAAACCTCGTGCTCATCGCCGGCGAAGTGCGTCCGCTCGGCTCGTGCAATCGCACTCTGTTCAGTGATGGCCGCCCTCCCCGCGAGGAGCGCTGGCGCATCGTTGAGCATTTGCGCGCGCGGCTGGGGGTGGAAGCTGTGCACGGAGTGGAGGTTTTTCCCGACCATCGTCCGGAGCGGGCCTATCGCAGGACACTGCCGGGACATGCTGCCGACGGCCAGTGCGAACTGCAGCGGCCGCTGTGGCTGCTGCCCCGGCCGCGCCGCCTCCATGCCGAGGGCAGCCTGCCCGCGATGGACCGGCCGCTCACCCTGCTCGACGGCCCCGAGCGCGTCGAATCCGGCTGGTGGGATGACTTCGACGTGAAGCGCGACTACTTCGTCGCGCGCGACAGCACGGGCGCGAAGCTCTGGCTTTACCGGGAAAGGCCCGACGGGCGCGAATGGTTCGTCCACGGCATCTTCGCCTGACGATGCGGCGTCTCCCGTGGATTATGCAGAGCTTCACTGCCTGACCAATTTCAGTTTCCTGCGCGGGGCATCGCATGCGCAGGAACTGGTCGGGACTGCGGTCAGGCGTGGTTACAAGGCGCTGGCCATCACCGACGAGTGTTCGCTTGCCGGCGTCGTGCGCGCACATGCCGCAGCGAAGGAACACAAGGACGCATTCAAGTTGATCATCGGCGCCGAGTTCCGGCTCGAGGATGGATTGCGCTTCGTCCTGCTGGCAACCAACCGCGAAGGCTATGGCAATCTTTCCGAATTGATCACGCGCGGCCGGCGCAATGCCCCCAAAGGCGAATATCGCCTCTCGCGCGATCATCTCGAGTCCGGCATTCCGCATTGCCTCGCACTCTGGCTGCCGCTGGCGCAGCCGCAGGCCGGCGATGCGCTGTGGCTTGCGCGACGTTTCCCCGGCTGTTTCTGGATCGCGGTCGAACTGCTGGCGCGAGGCGGCGACCGCGAACGTCTTGCCGCACTTCAGGAACTCGGCCGGCAGGCGGAACTGCCTTGCGTGGCCAGCGGCGACGTGCACATGCATGCGCGCGGACGCCGGGCGTTGCAGGACACGCTCACGGCGATCCGCCTCGGCGTGCCGGTCGCGAAAGCTGGACTCGATTTGCAGGCCAGCGGTGAACGGCATCTGCGTCCGCTCAACCGGCTGGAAAAAATTTATCCGCCGGCGCTGCTCGAGGAAACGTTGCGCGTCGCCGAACGCTGCCATTTTTCCCTCGATGAACTGCAGTACGAGTATCCGGAGGAAATCGTTCCGGACGGCAAGACGCCGGCGCAGTACCTGGCCGAGTTGACTGAAGACGGATTGAAGGATCGCTACCCCCGCGGCGTTCCGCCCGCAGTGAGTGAAAATTCAGGGAAAGAACTCGAACTGATCGCCGAACTGCGCTACGAGGCTTTTTTCCTGACCGTCTACGACATCGTCCAGTACGCCCGGGCACAGAATATCCTTTGTCAGGGCCGCGGCTCGGCCGCCAATTCCGTGGTCTGCTATGCGCTGGGGATCACTTCTGTGGATCCCGACCGGACCCGGCTGCTGTTCGGGCGCTTTCTCTCGAAAGAACGCAACGAGCCGCCCGACATCGACGTGGATTTCGAGCACGAGCGCCGCGAAGAAGTCATCCAGTACATTTATCGCAAATACGGCAGGCATCGTGCGGCATTGGCCGCCACCGTGATCTGCTACCGGACGCGCAGCGCCTTTCGTGACGTCGGCAAAGCCCTGGGTCTGGACGCAGTCCAGTTGGATCGCATCGCGGGCAGCTTCGTCTGGTGGGATCATCCAGGAGAACGCGCCACCCGGCTGCTCGAAGCCGGGTTCGATCCTGACTCGCCGGTAATTCACAAGCTGATCACGCTGACCGGCACGCTTTCGGGGTTTCCCCGTCACCTGTCACAGCACGTCGGCGGCTTCGTCATTTCGCGAGGGCCACTATCCCGGCTTGTGCCGACTGAAAATGCTGCCATGCGTGGCGATCCTTCGCGATATGCCGACGATGGGGTCAGACCTGCGTCGAAAGGTATTGCGAACACGTTTTCCCCGGATCCCCTGCGCACCAATATCCAATGGGACAAGGACGACCTCGACGAACTCGGCCTGCTGAAAGTGGATGTTCTGGCTCTGGGCATGCTGACCGCGATCCGGCTGGCGCTGGACATGGTCAACCGCCAACGTGGCAGCTCGCTGTCCATGGCCGATATCCTCGCCACCGAAAACCGCGATGAAGGCAGGCCTGTGTACGAGATGCTCTGCAAGGCGGACAGCATCGGCGTGTTCCAGGTTGAATCACGTGCCCAGATGTCGATGCTGCCGCGGCTCCGGCCCCAATGCTTTTACGACCTGGTGGTCGAGGTCGCGATCGTGCGCCCCGGACCGATCCAGGGCGGCATGGTGCACCCTTACCTGCGCAACCGGAAAAAAGATCCCGACGCCATCGAGTACCCCTCCGCCAGGCTCAAGGAAGTCCTGAAGCGAACGCTGGGGGTGCCGATCTTCCAGGAGCAGGTCATGGAGATCGCGATGGTGGCCGCCGATTTTTCAGTGGGCGAAGCAGACCAGTTGCGACGCGCCATGGCGGCCTGGAAGAAGAAAGGCGGACTGGGGCCGTTCAAGGACCGGCTGGTCAGTGGAATGCTGAAGAAGGGCTACGACGGGAAATTCGCGCTGCGGATCTTCGAGCAGATCCAGGGATTCGGCGAATACGGATTTCCGGAATCGCACTCGGCGAGTTTCGCGCTGCTGGTTTACGTGTCCGCATGGCTCAAGCACTACGAACCCGCCGCCTTCACTTGCGCATTGCTCAACAGCCAGCCGATGGGGTTCTATGCACCGGCGCAACTGGTGCAGGACGCGCAACGGCATGGCGTCGAGGTCAGGCCGGTAGATGTACTCGCAAGCAACTGGGAATGCACGATCGAGCCGCATAGCGGCTCAGGGACGGGGGGTGAGGGGCGAGGGGCGAGGGAAAATCAGCCCGCCATCCGGCTGGGCCTGCGCATGGTCAAGGGTTTATCCAAAGACGGCGCGCAGCGTGTGATTCATATCCGGGAGGAACTCTTCCCGGCCTCAGGCTTTCTTCCTCGCCCCTCGCCCCTCGCCCCTCTCCCCTGGCATAGATTCGAAGAACTTTTGCTCGCCGCCGAGTTGTCGCGCAGGGACATGAATGCCCTGGCAGCCGCAGGCGCACTCGAATCTCTGGCCGGCCATCGCCGGAATGCGGCCTGGCTGGTTTCTGGAATCGAAAAGCGCCCGCTCCTCCTCGAAGCCGCCACGATCACCGAAACGCCCATCTGCCTGCCTGCTCCAGCCGAAGGACAGGACATCCTCGCTGATTACACCAGCACAGGATTGACGCTCCGGCGCCATCCGCTGGCCCTGTTGCGCCCACGGCTGGACCAACGCTCTTTCGTCACCGCAGAACAGTTGCGTGACATGGACACCCATACGCCGGTCCGTGTCGCCGGCCTGGTCACCTGCCGCCAGCATCCGGGCACGGCCAAGGGCGTGATCTTCGTCACGCTCGAGGACGAAACCGGCCAGATCAACGTCATCGTGTGGGAAAGACTGTCGCGCAAGCAGCGGCGTCCGCTGCTAGCCTCAAGGTTGTTGCGGGTCGACGGGATGCTGGAGCGCGAAGGCAATGTCATCCATCTGATCGCGGAACATCTCACCGACTATTCGTCGCTGATCGGAAACCTGGATATCGGTTCGCGGGATTTTCACTGACGGGCCTGCGTCTTCGGATCCTGCGACTTCGGCAACCCGTGCGCGGCCACTTCAGCGCCAAGAAGGAATACGCCAGCCGAGAAAAACAACCACATCATGAGAACTGCGAGCGAGCCCGCGGCGCCGAAGGCGCTGGCCGTGCCGGCGTGGGCAAGGTAGATCGCCAGCAAATGCTTGCCGAAACTGAACAGCACTGTGGCGACGAGCGCCCCAAGCCCCGCATCCTTCCAGCGGACCTGCACATCCGGAAGCACTTTGAGCAGCACGCTGAACGCGCCGAGCAGTACCACAAATGCCAGCACCTGCTGGGTCACTTTCATCAACGGTCTGGCGATCTCCCGATCGGTCATCAGCGCATTGCCGGCAAAAGCCAGGGCCGCATCCAGAACAAGCATCACGATCAGCAGAAAGCCGGTGCCCAGCACCAGGCCGAAGGAAAGCAACCGCACCTTGATGAGCGTGGCAACCGTGCCCTTTCGGGCGGGTGCGCGCCAGATCCAGTTCAAGGCATTGGTGAGCTGCGCAAAGGTGGCCGATGCGCCGATGATCACGCCGAATACCGATACCACGCCGATCCAGCCGGACACACCGGTCTTCCATGCACTTGCAACCATCGCCTGCACCGCCACCGCTCCCTCGCTGCCGATCATCGCTTCGATCTCCGAGTAAAGCCGGCCCTGCACCGCATCGGCACCAAAAAAATATCCCGCCACGGCGATGACGACCAGCAGCATAGGAGCGATCGAGAAGGCCGCGAAGAATCCCACGGCGGCCGACTCCGACACGCAGCGGTCGTCCGACCAGCCTCGCAACACTTTCAGTACGCGCTGCAACACGATCGGCGGAACAGCGAGGCCCGCGCGCAGACGCTCAAGCACGCTGCCTCCTGTCTTGTTCGTCGTGGAAAAAACTGCCGATCGCATGTAAATATTTCCGGTAAATGCTTCTCTACCCGGGCAAGAACGGGTGCATGCCGAGAGCTTGCAACTACCGTACCCGCCATGCCGCTCCGGCAGCCTGCCGTCGCCCCTGTGGTTAAATACGGCCATGATGAACAAACCCACCGAGTTCGACTTCGACACAACGGTCAACCGGCGCGGGACGGCAGCGGTCAAGTGGGACAAATACCGCGACCACGGGGTCATCCCCATGTGGGTGGCCGATATGGACTTTGCCTGCGCGCCCCCGATCATCGAAGCCCTGCACCGGAGGGTCGATCACGGCATATTCGGGTACAGCAATCCCCCGGAAGGCCTGACCGAAGCAACCCTGGCTTATCTGCAGAACGAGTACGGCTGGAGCATCCAGCCCGAATGGATTGTTTGGCTGCCCGGTCTGGTGGTAGGTCTCAATGTCGTCAGCCGCGCGTTCGGCAGCGAAGGTGATGACGTGGTGACGGCGGTGCCGATATATCCCCCTTTTCTTTCCGCCCCCGCCAATGCCTCGCGCAATGTCATACGGGTGCAGATGACGGAATCGGGGGGACTCTGGCGCTGGGACATCGATGCGCTGGAACGTGCCATCACCCCGCGATCACGCGTGCTTCTGCTCTGCAATCCGCATAATCCGGTGGGACGGGTATTCACCCGTGATGAACTCGGGCAGATCGCCGAAGTCTGCCGCAAGCATGGCCTGATTCTGTGCGCGGATGAAATCCATGCCGGACTCATCCTCGACCGGGACAAACGCCATATTCCCATTGCATCCCTTGGCGGCGAAATCTCGGATCGCACCGTGACGCTGCTGTCGGCCAGCAAGACGTTCAACCTGCCCGCGCTCGGCTGTGCCTATGCAGTGGCTTCCAATCCGCGAATGCGGGAACAACTGCGCGCGGCCATGTCCGGCATCGTTCATCACGTCGGCCTCATGGGCTATGTGGCAACCGAAGCCGCCTACCGGGAGGGCAAGAACTGGCACCGCGCGTTGCTCGATTACCTTCGTGCAAACCGCGACCTCGTGGAGAAATCTGTCGGCGCGATGCGAGGACTGAAAATCTCGCACGCGGAGGCCACCTACCTGTCATGGATAGACGCCCGCGCGCTGCCGGTCAAGGATCCGTTCCGATTTTTTCTGGACGCGGGGGTGGGCCTGTATGACGGCGCGCTGTTCGGCGCGCCTGGATTCCTGCGCCTGAACTTCGCCTGTCCGCGCACGCTGGTGGAGCAGGCGCTCGCGCACATGGCAACAGCCGTGGCAAAACTTTAAAAGTAAGCAGAAACCGTGAAACGTACGGTTCGAGGTTCGACCGGGTGGAAGTGGAAGTCCTCCACGGGACCTGGCTCCCCCTGCAGTTGCGATTCGTAAAAGTACGTGATGTCGTAATCGTGCCGGTCGAACAGGTTGAACGCATCGAAATGGGCGCGCCAGCTCTTGTTGACCATGTATCCGATCCGCAGGTTTGTAATTTGCGTAGACTTGGAGCGCACCGAGTTGTCTTCGATGAGCGGCCGCGGACCGAAGTAGCGATATTGCAACATCCCGTACCAGGGGCCGAGCGAATCCACGGTAACGCCCACCGATGCGACCCTTTCGATGGATCCCGGAATTTCATTGCCTTCGCCATTCGGGTCGCCGTCGTCGAATTCCGCGCGGGACAGGCTCAGGTCAAAATCAACCAGCAGCCAGGAAGTCGGGCGATAGTGGTTAGTCCATTCGATGCCATGGCGTTTGCTGGGCCGGCTTGCCTCGGTGGTGCCGGCATCGCCGACGAACAGCAGTTCGGAATCCAGCTCAAGTTGCCAGAGGGCAAGCGATGACTCCAGGTTCGGGATGATTTCGGTACGTATGCCGACTTCCACGCCGGTCGAACGAACCAGCGGGTTGACCTTTTCCGCGGGCGTCATCAGCGAGGGGTCGGACGGGTCAAGCGTAATGGTCGTGCCGCGCGCGTCGTTGCTGTGGAATCCGCGGCCGACATTGAGGAAATATTCCGTTTTGGACCATGGACCGAACACCAGGCTCAGCTTCGGCGAAACGATGGAGTCGTCGGTTTTCCCGGAGTTCTGCGGAATGCTGCTGCTCACATCGAATTCGTAGTGATCGGCACGGATACCGGGCACCGCACGGAACCATTCGGTGACCTGCATTGAGTCTTCGACATAGAGCCCGATGCTGGTTTCCTTGACCTGATCCTCCCGCGTAGTGCTGAGGCGCTGGCGGCTCACGTTGTGATAGAGACCGACCGGATCGATGTCGTCGCGGCGCACCTGCAGGCCCACCTTGAAGATGTTGTCCATGCCGCCCAGCTTGTTGTAAAACTCAACGCGCGGGTGCATCCCCAGAATCGTGCGGTCTTCCTCCTGCTCGAACTGGTCGCCGTTGACGGGATCATCGAGGAAGAAGGTGAAGTTCGAGAACAGGTTGAGCTTGGACTGGACGCCGTACGCATCGAACATCACGCGCCCGCCGTCGAAATCGTGATGCTGTTCATACGACAGCGAATAGCGTGAAGTCTTGCCGCCATCCGTGGGGTCTATCGCGCCGAAGCGGCCGATCTGGCCGCTCTCCACTGCGCGCAGGGGAATCTGATCCGTGGAATCCCATTCGGCGTTGTACGCCATGCCGGTGATCGAGAAGCCATCGGCCTTGTCGCCACGGGAATAACGCAGCACGCCGTTGACCTTCTGGAAGTTCTCCGGATTCTCCCAGGGGCCATCACTGCCCATCAACTCCAGACCATACAGCAAGGTGCCCCCGCCGAAGCTCGGGGACCCGGCGAGGACCGCGCGCTTGTAGTCGCCTTCGCCGAAGGTGACCGATCCGAGCGTGTAGGGAAGCGAGCGGGCGTATTCAATGCTGGCCGCGCCTGCCGCACTGAAATCGCCGACCTCGGCGTAATACGGGCCCTTGCGATAGTTGATGCCGGAAACCAGTTCAGGGATCAGGAAGTTCAGGTCGGCGTAGCCTTGTCCATGCGCGTGGGTCGGCATGTTGATCGGCATGCCCGCCACTGTGATCGAGAAGTCGGTGCCATGATCGAGGTTGAAGCCGCGCAGGAAGTACTGGTTGGCTTTGCCGTCCCCGCTGTGCTGGGTAATGATCACGCCAGGCACGTACTCGAGCACTTCGCCGGGCCGTAACGCCGGGCGCGTTTCCACGCGGCGAGCCGTTACCTGGCCGGCGCTGGCCGAATCGGAGGTCCCCACGCCGGTGTCGTAGGTGCCGATGACTTCGACTTCGGGAGCCTGCAGGGCCTCATCGCTCTGCGCGAATACGGTACTGGAAAAGACGAAATATGCCAATAAAACAATGGGGAAAAGCGAATACCGGGCGACGGAATGTGCTGCCGTTTTCATTTTTGGACCCTTTCTGAAGAAAACGCGACGTGTTCGCCGCCTTCTCAAGTTGCCAGGTCAAAGTCGCTCTTGTTATAAGAATTAAGAACTCTTTTTCTTGCGTCATAACTTTAACCGCACTTCCGTAAAAAGTAAACCCCTGCATTTGTTGCTCTTTTCTGTGAATCGCGTGTGCTGCCTCCTATCTTTCTTAGGTAACATCTCACGAGGGGCACTGATTCTCTTAGCGCCTTTGCTTAACCGAGGAATTGAACATGGACCGCTTCACCATTTCCCTGAACGAAGACCTGGCGGAACAGTTCGACGAACTCATCCGCCAGAAGGGCTACCGGAACCGTTCGGAAGCGGTGCGCGACATGTTGCGGACGGAACTGGAATCCGCCCGCCTTGAAAGGCACGAAGCGCCCAATTGCGTGGCCTCCCTGTCGTACGTTTTCAACCACCACGCCCGCGACCTGACCGAGCGATTGACCAACCTTCAGCATGAACACCATCATCTCGTACTGTCGTCGATGCACGTGCACCTGGATCACGACAACTGCATGGAAACGGTCATTCTTCGGGGGCCAACCGGAGAGGTCAGCGCATTCGCAAATTCGCTGATGGCCGAGCGGGAAGTCAGGCACGGCAGGCTCAACATCGTGCCGGTCGAAGTCGATGAATCGCGTTACCACGTCCATCAGCACGTCCACACCCGGCCGCGCACCTGATGCCGGGTCGGAACTTCGGTTAGGCCGCGAGATGCTTGGCCTTGCAGCCAGCGGCAGGGTAAGTTCCGTTTTTCACGGCCATCAGGCCGCCGCACCGACGCACGCTTCAGAAAGGGATTCCATGTCATCCGTACCTCTGCTCTTCTCGCCGCTCCGGCTGCGAGGGGTAACGCTCAAGAACCGCGTCGTCGTTTCCCCCATGTGCCAATACTCGGCCGCGGACGGCTTTGCCGGCGACTGGCACTTCGTTCATCTGGGCAAGATGGCGGCCGGTGGCGCCGGACTGGTGTTTACCGAGGCTGCAGCCGTGGAGGCCAATGGCCGCATCACGCATGGCGACCTGGGTATCTGGTCCGATGCGCACGTCGCCCCCTTGAAGCGCATCACCGATTTCATCAAGTCCCAGAACTCGGTTCCCGCCATCCAACTGGCACACGCGGGGCGCAAGGCATCGATGCAGCGCCCGTGGCATGGCAACGGTCCGATCAACGACACCGACCGCGCCCGCGGCGAAGGCGCCTGGCACATTGTGGCGCCCAGCCCGATCGCGATGGATACCGGCTGGCTGGTCCCGCATGAACTTTCGATTGCCGATATCAAAGCACTGCATGATCAGTGGCGCCTGGCCGCATTGCGCTCCCTGGCTGCCGGATTCGAAGTCATCGAAATGCACTCGGCTCACGGCTACCTGGGCCACTCCTTCCTTTCTCCTCTTTCCAACAAACGCACCGACCCGTACGGCGGCGACCTCAAGGGGCGCATGCGCTTCACCCTCGAACTCGCCGAGGTACTGCGCGCTGCATGGCCGCAGGACAAGCCGCTGTTCGTGCGGGTCTCCTCAGTGGATGGTATTGAAGGTGGATGGACGCTGGACGACACGGTGACGCTGGCGAAGGAACTCGCTGTGCGTGGCGTGGACGTGCTCGATTGCTCATCCGGGGGGCTGCTGGGATCCGCAACGGCGGCGCGCATCAAGCGCGGACCCGGTTTCCAGGTTCCTTTCGCGGAGCGCGTGAAAAAGGAAACTTCGCTCAAGACCATGGCGGTGGGCCTGATCCTCGACGGCAAGCAGGCGGAACAGATCCTGCTGGACGACCAATGCGATCTCATCGCCATCGGCCGCCAGTCGCTATACAACCCGAACTGGGCACTCCACGCGCAAGTCGCCCTTGGTGCGCAGGGCGAATACGAGGCCTGGCCACAGCAATACGGCTGGTGGCTGGACAAGCGCCAGCACATTCTCAACGACGAAGCGAAGCAGAAGATCGCGTGACGGTCGGAAATGCCGTGACTATCGTGACTGCCGCGTCTGACCTCTCTCGTCTGACGATTGGCGCTATCGAGCCTGACGCCGACAGAAAGCAGTCGCGCTATTCCGGGTTGTTGCGACAGTCACGATAGTCACGGCACTTACGGCATTTCACGGAGCTTCTTATGGCCATAGACGGAATGAACCATTTCACCGTGCTCACCGCTGATCTCGACGCGACGAGGAAGTTTTATATCGACGTGCTGGGATTGAAGGAAGGGCTCCGTCCGCCGCTCGGATTTCCGGGGGCATGGCTTTACGCCGGCGGCCAGCCGGTCCTGCACGTGATTGCCGGGCGTCCGCTACCTGCGCAACCGGCTGGAGTGCTGGACCACATGGCCTTCTCGGCGTCGAACCTGCCGGCTACGGTCGCAATGCTTAAGGGTCAGGGCATCAAGTACGACTTGCGCAAGCAACCCGACTCCGGCGTCTGGCAGTTGTTCTGCTTCGACCCCAGCGGCGCCAGGGTCGAACTGGATTTCGCGCCGGGCGAGCCGGCACCCGCCTGAAGATGTCCGGGCTCAGCCCGAACGCGTGTTCTTCCGCGGTTTCAGGCGCGTGACCTTGGCGCCCGGATTGGTCGCTGCGAGCTGATCCAGCCAGAAGCGCATCTGCTGGCGGGCATCAATTTCCCCGACAGGGTCCATGGCTATCCCCGCACGCTGCGCTGTTTTCACGTAGGAGATAAGTCGTTCCCGGCGCTCTAGCTCGCGCTCGACGGCATCGAGCATCCAGCGTTCAGGCGTTCTTCCTTTTTGCTTCGCCTCCCTGACAATGCGGGCTTTGAGCTTGGGCGGAAGCTTGAGGGTCACGGATTTGAGCACGTTGTATCGCACGCCATTGTGGGGAACGGACTTCACGCTAGCCCAGTGAAAATCCTTCGTCAAATCTACCAAATGTCAGATTCGACCGATTCCGAAACCAAATCATGTGCTTGAAACAAGCTGCCCGATGCGGAAAATTTCGACGCGCGGCCTTTCGACCGCCATCTCCCCGGCTGGCATGATCGTAGTGCATGTGGGTGATGATCACGTCCTTGACGCTTCCCGGCGCGATCCCGAGGTCTTTCACGCCTTCGGCGACCGGCCTGACGATCTGCCTGCCGCGTTTATTCGCCATCTCTTCGCCGAAGCCGGTGTCCACCACGATGCTGCGTGCCCCGTTCGAAATCACCCAGACGTAGTAATTCAGCGGCATCTCCGAATCGTGCTCGTCGCCGCCAATGAAATTTTCCGGCGAACGGCGCGACAAGCGCGCGTTCTTGATTGCATGGACTTCGTAGGTGTCTTTGGTCATGGCCCGGCTCTCCGTCGCTGATCGTTGCCGGCGCTACTTCTTTTCGTTCTTCTCGAATTCGGCAATGGCTTCCTTCGCAACCCGGAAGGCATCGACGCCCGCCGGAATGCCGCAGTAGATCGCCACCTGCAGCAGCACCTCGCGGATCTCGGCCTTGGTCACCCCGTTGCGCAGGGCGCCGCCGATGTGCATTTTCAGTTCATGCGGCCGGTTCAGCGCGGACAGCATGGCGAGATTGAGCATGCTGCGGGTTTTCTTCGGCAATCCCTCTTCCCGGCCCCAGACCGCGCCCCAGCAATATTCAGTCGTCAACCTTTGCATCGGCATGTTGAAATCGTCGGCCGCGGCCAGGGACTTCTCCACATATTCAGCGCCCAGCACGGATTTGCGGATTTCGAGGCCTTTTTTGAACAAGTCGTCATTCACGTTGCTTCTCCTTTGGTCTGTTTTCATGCGCTTCGAGCAGCGCGGGTCCGCACATCGGTTGCGTTGCTGTGGACATGGTCGTCTCCCTGTGCAGGAAATCCGGATGCGGAATTGGGCTATCGGATCAGCCGCGCACTTCCACACCTGCCCAGGATTCAACCACGCGGCACATGGAAGTGAAATCCGAGTCCGCGCCGTACATCGCATTGGTGACGGCGAGCATCTGCCGCACGGCGGCGCCGCAAATCATCGGCACGCCCATCGCCTCCGCTTCGTCGATGCAGAGCTTGACGTCCTTGTAGGACAGGCCCGTGGCGAAACCGAAATCGAAAGTGCCGGGCAGGATCGAGCGCGGGAACTTGTCCTGGGTGGCGCTGTTGCGGCCGGTGCTGATATTTAGAACGTCCAGCATGATCTTCGGATCGAGCCCGGCCTTCACGCCCATCACCATGGCTTCGGAAGACAAGGCGATTGCGGCTGCGGAGAGCAGGTTATTGGCCAGCTTCATGGTCTGGGCCTGGCCGGCCACTTCGCCGAGATGAAACGGCTTACCGAAGATTTTCAGCACCGGCTCCATCTCGGCATAAACCGCTTTGGAACACGCGATCATCACCGCAAGCGTCCCCTCTCTCGCACCCTTGAGCCCGCCGCTGACGGGTGCATCCACGTATACCATGTCACGGACTGCAATCGCCCTGGCAACAATTCCCGCCATGCGCGGCCCGATCGTCGAAAAATCCACCACCCGCTTTACGCGCCTGCCTTCGATCAGTCCGTCCTTGCCCAGGGTCGCGCTGTTCACGATCTCCGGATTTGGCAGGCTGAGAAAAACCGTGTCGGTCTTGTTGCCCAGTTCGGCCATCGACGCGGCGCGCGTCGCGCCGAGCTTTTCCATCGCGGCAACCGAATCATTGCTGACATCGAATACATGCACGCTGTGCCCGGCGGCCAGCAGGCGCGGCGCCATCAGCGAACCCATGCGGCCGACTCCCGCGAAGCCAAAAATCTGCTGTTCCATGCACATCCTCCCGGAGTTTCAATCGCGCGATTTCCGCAGCTATCCAGACATGGTAGCGGCTGGTGTGCGGGGATGCATCCTCGCCGGGGACATATCAGACTCAGCGTTCGCGACATAACCCTTTGCGCCGCAACATTCCAGCACGATAGGCGCGCGGGTGCGCTGTTGCGAAAACTACGGAAACCTAGAGGCGGATGACTTCGCGGCCGGTGGCTGCGTCAAGAGCAGGAACGGCGGACAGCAATGCCTGCGTATAGGAATGCTTGGGATTGCCCAGGACTTCGTCCGCGCTGCCATGCTCGACAATGCGTCCCTGGTACATCACCGCAACTTCGTGGGCCAGGAATTCGACGACCGACATGTTATGGGTGATGAACAGGTAGGCGATGCCAAGCCGCCGTTGCAGGTCCTGCAGCAGGTTCAGGATCTGGGCCTGGACCGAAACATCGAGCGCGCTGGTCGGCTCGTCGCAGACGATCAGTTTCGGCTCCACGGCAATCACCCGGGCAATGGCGATGCGCTGGCGCTGGCCGCCCGAGAATTCATGCGGATAGCGGTATTTCATTTCAACACCCAGGCCGACCTGCGCAAGTACCGCATCGACTCTGGCGGCCCGCGACTGCCTGTCGCCGCCGACACCGAGCGCCGTCATCCCTTCTTCGACAATATCCAGAACGCGCATGCGCGGGTTCAGGGAGCTGTAGGGATCCTGGAAAATCACCTGGAAATCCCGCCGGCGCGCACGCAATTCGCGAGATGTGATCGCGGAAAGGTCGATGCCCTCGAAGCGTACGCAACCCTCGGTCGGCGGCAACAACCGCACGATTGCCTTGCCGACAGTGGTCTTGCCCGAACCGGATTCCCCCACCAGGGCGAGCGTGCGGCCGGCCGCCACCGAGAGCGAGACGCCGTCCACGGCTTTCACATGGCCGACCACGCGCTTGAGGATTCCCTTGCGGATCGGGAAGTGGATCTTGAGGTCGCTGACCTCGAGGAGGGGCGGGAGACCAGAGGCGAGGGACGAGGGAACGCCCCCGTCCAATACTTCCCTCACGCCTTCACCAGGCTTTTCCCTCTCCACTCGCCCGTCTCCCCTCGCCCCTTCGGCATAAAGGTGACAGCGCACGCCCTGCTCCGGTCCGATCACAGTCCATGCCGGTGCCGCCTCGCGGCAACGCTCCCAGGCGTAATCGCAGCGGTCGGTGAAGCGGCAGCCGTGGAATTCCTGCGCGAGCGAAGGAACGCGTCCGCGAATGACCGCCAGGGACTTGTCCCTGGCCTGCCGGCTCGGCAGGGAAGCGAAAAGCTTGCGCGAATAAGGATGCGCGGGATTGCGGAAAAACTCGTCCCGCTGCGCGGTCTCCACGATCTCGCCGGCGTACATCACGGCGACATGATGGGCCATCTCCGAGACCACGCCGAGGTCGTGGGTGATCAGCAGAATCGACATGCCCATGCGGCCCTGCAGTTCCCGCAGCAATGCGAGAACCTGCGCCTGGATGGTCACGTCCAGTGCTGTAGTGGGCTCGTCGGCAATCAGGAGCGCGGGCTCACAGGCGATGGCGATCGCGATCATGACCCGCTGCTTCATGCCGCCGGAAAGCTGGAACGGATATTCGTCCACCCGGCTCTTCGGATCGGGAAGTCCCACGGCCTCCAGCAGTTCGATCACCCTCCTGCCGATGGCACCGCCGCGCAACGCGGTGTGCCGCGCCAGAACTTCCGCAATCTGGGAGCCGACGGTCATCACCGGATTGAGGCTGGTGCCGGGCTCCTGAAAGATCATGCCGATGCGCCCGCCGCGTACGTCTCGCATCGACGATTCCGGCAACTGCAGCAGGTCCTGGCCGTCCAGGCACACCGTGCCCGAAACAACCCCGGCGGCGTCCGGCAGCAGCCGCGCGATCGACAGGGCCGTCATCGACTTGCCGCAACCGGATTCGCCGAGCAGGACGAAGGTCTCGCCCCGAGCCACGCTGAAGGACAGGCCGTCGACCGCGCGCACCACGCCTTCGCTGCCTTCCACCCAGGTGCGCAGGTTGTCGACTTCCAGAAGTTTCTTGCCCATGGGCGCTGTCAGCCCCGAGCCGCGCGAAAATACTTGGAGAGGAACGCCGGCGACGCCAGGCGGCCGCGTATGCGCGGATCGAAGGCATCGCGCACCGCATCGGCAAACAGGTTCGCCGACAGCACCAGCATGAGCATGAAACCAAAGGCCGCGGCCAGTGACCACCACACCATTGGCTCCCGCGCCATCTCCAGTCGGGCGGCATTGATCATCGTGCCGAAACTGTTCATGGTTGGATCGACGCCGACGCCGACATACGACAAGACCGCCTCGGCTAGCACCAGGCCGCTGAAGTCCATGACGACCGCGATCAGCACGATATGCATGACATTGGGCAGGATGTGGCGCGTCATGATGCGGAAATTGGAAACACCGAACGCCCTTGCAGCCTGCACGTATTCCAGTTCACGCAGTTTCATGGACTCGCCGCGCAGCAGCCTGCACAACCCCGTCCAACTGGTCACGCCCAGTATCAGACACAGGAACAGCAACCGCAGATCGGCACGCTGCTGAACGGTTTCGAACAGTTCCGGGTGGCTGTCCATGTACGCCTGGGTCATCAGCACTGAAGCGGCGATCAGCAGCACGCCGGGAATCGAGTTAAGAGTCGTATAGACGTACTGGATGATGTCGTCCACCCATCCCCTGACGTAACCCGCCATGATGCCAAGCAGCAACGCGAACGGCAGCATTACCAGCGTGGTCAGCGTGCCGATCACTAGGCCGGTGCGGATGCTTTTCAAGGCGAGATAAAGCACATCCTGGCCGACCTTGTCGGTGCCGAGGACGTGATACTTCGCCGCCAGAATTGCAATGGGCACAAACACCGTCAGAAGCAAACCGATCGTGACCAGCATCTCCCGCCAGGGCGTTTCCGTTTCTCCGTGCCATAAGCGGCGCCAGGTTTCCTGCATCCTTGCCTGTTCCCGGTGCGCCAGGCCTGCGACGGTAATAAGGAGCAGCGCATTCCAGGCCAGCACGGCGATGGCAACACCGGTGATCGCGCGCCGTGTAATGTCGCCAGCCCGGTCGGTGTCGGGATTGGCGAGATGCCTGCCACCGTGAACCAGCCGGGGGAATACCCGGGCCTGGGTTCCATCCGGAAGCTGGACGGTTTCCTTGGCAAAAAGATGGGTTGCCAGCGGCGCCGAATAAGTCTTTTCGCTGCGGGTTCTCAGCGGAGCGAGTGCAACGTCGAGAACCGAGGTAACGTCTATTGCATAGCCGGCCCTGCCCGAAGTATCGGCGGCCAGGCGCGGACGAAAATGCATCGAGTCCAGCAGACCGACGATCACAAAGCCTGCGAGGACCACCGCAGCCACCATGCCCCTGCGGTCGCGGGCAACTTTTTTCCAGGGCGCGCGCAGGTGCTCGTGCCGGCGGATGTACCAGACGAAGAACAGGATCACGGCGACCAGCAGGAAGATCAGCGCGTCGGTCGAAAGCAGGACAGGCTTGAACGGCATGTTCATTGCAACCGTATCCTGGGATCCGCCAGCGTGTAGGAAATGTCGGTCAGGATCAGTCCGACGATATAAAGCACCGACCCCAGGAACACCATGGCGCGCACCACGGCAAAGTCCTGGTTGTTGATGGCATCAATCGTATAGCTGCCCAGGCCCGGGATGGCAAAGAACGACTCGGTGATCAGGCTGCCTAAAAACAGCAGGGGAATCACCACCACCGCGCCGGTCAGGATCGGGATCATGGCGTTACGCAGCACGTGGCCGAACAGCACGCGCATTTCCGACAGCCCCTTGGCGCGTGCGGTACGCACATAGTCCCGGTTGATCTCTTCCAGGAAAATGGTGCGATACCACCGGGTGCTGGCACCAACGCCGCCAATGATGCCTATCAGCGCCGGAAGCAGCAGAAATTTCCAGGCGCTCAGGCCGTCGGCGTAACCCGATATCGGCACCAGGTTCCAGAGCTTGCTGACCACGAACTGGCCGCCAATGATGTAGAACAGCCCGGAAATGGACATCGCCAGGACGCACAGCAGGACACCTGCGGTATCGATGTAGGTCCCCCTGAACAAGGCCATCAGAAGCGCAAACGTGATATAGGCGAGCATTCCCGCCACGAAGACCGGCAGGGCGATGGCGAGGCTCGGCCCCATGCGCGCGCGGATTTCGTGGGCGATATCGCGGCCGTCCTCGGCGTGGCCGAAATCGAACCAGAACAACGGCACGGACTTCGCGTAGAAAATCGTACTGGTGACCTTGTCCGCGCCTTGCGCCGACGGATTGTAGAACAGCGGCTTGTCGTAGCCGCGCTCCTGCTTCCACTTCTGCACCGCTTCGTCGGTGACGCGCTTCTGGCCCAACTGCATGCGCGCCATGTCGTCGGGTGCATTCACCACGAAGAACAAGAGGAACGTGAGCAGGTTCACGCCGATCAGGATCGGGATGGCGTAGAGGATGCGGCGGACAAGATATTGGATCATTGGCGTCCCCTCATGCCGCCGCCAGCCTGCCTCGGGCGCGCTCGCGCCTGCGGTACGAGGCCACAGCCGGCGCCGCCGCCAGGACGAGGATCACTACCAGCACCGCGACCGGCCATAGCACCGGATGATTCCAGGCCGCGCGCATCTTCTCCCGGGCCTGCGGATCGATGCGCTGATACTTGAGTCCGTTGTTCGCCATCTTGTTCGGCTTGCGGTTGTACACCCACGAATGCGCGAGGGTGAAATCCTTGGGATGAAACACATAGATCCACGGTGCGTCGTGGCGGAGGATTTCCACCATCTGGTCGATCAGCGCCTGCCTTTCCGGGCCGTTATCCATGACTTGCATCCGCTCGAACAAGTGATCGTAATGGGGATTCTGGTAGTTCGCGGCATTCTCCCCGTTTTTCAGCGTGCGGCTCTGCGGTCCATGGAACAGGAACAGGAAATTCTCGGGATCGGGATAATCCGCATTCCAGCCGAAGAAGAACAGTTGCGCCGTTCCCTTGCGAACCTTGTCCTGGAAGCGGTTGAAGTCGCTGCTGCGCACCACCAGCTGCAGGTCTATCTTCTGGAACTGCTTGGTCAGCCAGTCGATGCGGGACTTCCCTCCCACGCCGCTCGCCGTGGTGTCGAAATAGATGATCAGCGGTTTGCCGTTCACCTTGTCGATGCCATCCCGATAACCGGCCTCCGCGAGCAGCTTCTTCGCATAGTCGACGGACTTGCGCCTGGGCTCACCGTTCACCCAGTCGTACAGGTAGCGATTGATTCCCTCCTCGCCTTCACGATACCCAAAAATACCCGGGGGAATCGGCCCCTGTCCGGGGATGCCGCGCCCGTTCGTGAATATGGACACATACTCTTCCTGGTCCAGGGCGATGGAGATGGCCTGGCGCAGCTTGCGGGCGCGCTCCGACTCACCGCCAACCACCGGATCGAGCATATTGAATCCCATGTACATGATCGAAGTCGCGACCGACGTCTGCAACTGGATGTCCTGCTCGCGCATGCTGTCCGTCAGGACCACATCTCCGCCCGCGTTCATCTGGACGGTCTGGTCGAACGCATCGGAAGTTATGCCCGATGCGTCGTAGTAGCCCTGCAGGAATTTGTTCCAGTAGGGAATGCTTTCCTTCTCCAGGCTGAACACCACCTTGTCGATGAAGGGCATCGGCTTGCCGGCGTCCTGGAGCAATCCCGCCTGCTCGTCGCCCGGTTCGCCCTCGGAAGGATAAGGCTCACCGGCGAAGTTCGGATTGCGCTCCAGAACCATCATCCGGTTCGGGTCATGCACGGTCAGCATGTATGCGCCGGTTCCGACCGGATACCAGTCGAGCGAAAGATTCTTGCCGTCGGTCATGCCGGGCTGCGAATAGAAGCGCTCCGCCTCCCACGGCACCGGCGAGAAAAACGGCATAGCCAGCCAGTAGACGAACTGCGGATACTTGCCTTTCACCTTGATCCGGTAGGTATGGCTGTCGACGACTTCCACGCCCTCGAACGGAACGCTGCTCAGGTCGAGGTAGCCGTCGGCAGGCAGTTTCTTCGCCGCCTCCTGGAGCTTCGCCGCATAGTCCTTCAGGCCGACGATGTATTCGCCCATCAGGCCGAAGATCGGCGAATGCAGGCGGGGATGGGCGAGCCGGCGGATCTCGAACGCGAAATCATCCGCGACCAGTTCCCTCGTGCCGGTGTGTTTGAAGTCGCGCAACTCGTAGACCTGCTTCAGATCATCAGGCTTCAGGTCGTGGTAACGATAACGCCCGTTTTCATCTTTCGCGAACGCCGGATGCGGCTGGTAGAGCACGCCCGGCCGCACGTGGACTTCATAAATGCTGTAGGCGACACGCTCCGCCGGCGCGCTGTCCGGCAACCGGCGGCCGGCCGCGTCATGGTAGACGGGATGCGGAACCTCCGCTGCGGCAAGGGGAACGAGTTCATAGGGGCGCTTGAGGTAGTGATACTGGAGCGGCGGCGTATAGATCTGGGCGGTGAATACCGCTTCGTTCTCGGCGTAAGACTGCACCGGATCGAGGTGCTTCGGCCGTTCGGTAAATGCCGAGTAAAGGATGTTCTCGCCGCTTTCCCGGGCGGGATAGGGATTGTTCCATGGTCCGCCGCATGCCCCGACGACAACCGGAAGCATCAACGCCAGGAGTCTTGTTTTCAGCCCTTTCATTCCGGGCAAGTGTAGCCGAATCGCCGCACCGGATTTACGTCTCCGCTGCGGCGTTGCGGCACCCCGGCCGCAGGCCCGGGCGCGGCGACCCATTGCGCACGGCTATAATGTCGCCTTTCGCGACGCGAGGACTGTCATGGGCTTTCTCGACAACAAGAAGATCCTGATCACCGGCCTGCTGAGCAGCCGCTCCATTGCCTACGGCATTGCCAAGGCGATGAAGCGGGAAGGCGCGCAACTCGCTTTCAGCTACCAGGGGGATCGCATCAAGGAGCGCGTAGAGGAACTGGCTGGCGAATTCGGCAGCCGGCTGGTGCTGCCCTGCGACGTCGGCGTCGACGCGGAAATCGACGCCTTGTTCGCCGGACTGGGCAAGCATTGGGACGGCCTCGACGGCATCATCCATTCGATCGCATTCGCGCCGCGCGAAGCCCTCGCGGGCGACTACCTGGATTCGGTCACCCGCGAGGCATTCCGCATTTCCCACGACATCAGCTCATACAGCTTTGCCGCTCTGGCCAAGGCAGGCTTGCCCATGATGCAGGGGCGCAATGCGGCCCTGCTTACCCTGACCTACCTCGGCGCGGAAAGGTCTTTCCCCAGCTACAACGTGATGGGACTGGCCAAGGCCAGCCTCGAGGCGAACGTGCGCTACATGGCGCAAAGCCTGGGCCCGAGGGGCATCCGCGTCAATGCGATTTCCGCAGGTCCCATCAAAACTCTGGCGGCCGCCGGCATAGGCAATTTCGGCAAGCTGCTCTCCTTCGCGGAAAGGCAGTCGCCCCTGCGGCGCAATGTCACCATCGAGGAAGTCGGCAACGTGGCGGCCTTCATGTGCAGCGATCTGGCGAGCGGCATGACCGGCGAGATTACCTATGTTGATGCTGGATTCAACGTGACGGGTATCGGTCAGATCGAGTAAGCCCGGAACGATATAGGCCCGCAACGATATAGGCCCGGAACGAATAGGCCCGGAACCGGGCAGGCAAAAGCGCAGGCGCGAAAACAAAAAAGCCCGCAGGAATTTCCCTGCGGGCTTTTGCTTTCGTGCAACCGGATCAGGAACCCTGATCGAGCTTTTTCTTGTCGATTTTCACATTGGCCTGTTCGCGCAGGCTGGCAATGTAAGCTTGGTACTGTTCCTGCCCCGCCATTTGGCCCAGTTGCTTGGCCAGCGCCTTTTTCTGCGCCGGGTCGATCTGCGTCACATCCTTGACCTTGCTGATGCGATAGACGACGAACTTTCCCTGGGGCGCCGACACGCCCACATACACCGGCAACTTGGCCGTATCGGCACCGAATACGGCCTTGGCGCCTTCCGCATGCAGTCCCTGGCGCTTCTGCAGCGACACGTTTTGCGGTGTCGACCAGGCTAGTTTCGAACTGGGTTCCTGGCCCTTCAGCAGGCTCTCGAGGGCAGCCTTGCCACCGGTTTCGGCCTGCTTCATGGCGGTTTCGCCTTCCAGGTGGCGCTGAATATCCTGGCGCACTTCCTCGATGGGCAAGGGTGCGGCCGGCTGATGCTCGGTCACGCGGGCAGCCAGAAGCGTGTTGGGCTGCACTTCGATCGCGGCGGTATTGTGCTTGTTCTTCAGGACTTCGTCGGAGAACAGGGCCGCCATCAGCTTCTCGTTGTTCAGCAGCGGATTCATGTTGCCACCCGCGCGACTGACCCAATCGCTCTTCTGCACGGTCAGCTTGAACGCATCCGCCGCCGGCTGCAGGCTGTCGAACTGCTCATAGACCATGTCGTTGAACTTCTCCACCGCTTCGGAGTAGGCCTTGCCCGCCTTCGCCTTGCGCGCCTCGTCGGCGATCTGGGCCTTGACCTTCTCGAACGGCATCATCTGTCCGCCCTTGATGCCGTCCAGACGGATGATGTGGTAGCCGTACTGGGTCTCTATCGGGCCGGCAATGCCGCCTGTCTTCATGGAGAACACGGCGTCGTCGAACGGCTTGACCATGAGGCCACGCCCTAAGCTGCCAAGGTCGCCGCCCTTTTCCGCGGATCCCGGATCCTGGGAATGCTTGCGCGCCAGCTCGCCGAATTTGGCCGGGTCGGCCTTGACCTGCTTGTAAAGGTCTTCGACCAGGGCTTTGGCTTTCGCTTTGTCGTCGGCGCTGGCGGTCGCCGGCGCTGCAATCAGGATATGGCTGGCGTGCCGTTCTTCCGGCGTCGCAAAGCGCGCTTCCTTGCTCTCTTCGTAAATCTTCTTCAGTTCTTCATCGGTCAGTTGCACTGAGCGTTCCGCAGCATCCATCGACAACATCACGAATTCGATCTTTACGCGCTCCGGAATCTGGAACTCGCTCTTGTGGTCGCCGTAATACTTCTCCACGTCGGCTGCAGAAATTTTCACCTGCCTGAGATAGTCCGCGGGATTGAACACTATCTGGCTGACCTCACGTTCCTGCTCGCGGATTCTCAGCAACCGCTCGACGACGGAATCGGGCAGAAAACCCGAACCAGAGTAAACGTTCTGCACCTGCCCCAGCATCACGCCGTTACTGATGTCTTCCTCGAACGCTTTCTCGGACATGCCCTGACTTTTCAGCATCTGGCGATAGCGGTCCACTGAGAAACGCCCGGAATCGTCGCGGAATACCTCAAACTGGGTAATGATCTTCTGCAGGTCCGGCGCCGACACCGCCATCCCGGATCTGCGGGCGTGGTTCAGCGCAACTCTGCGTTCGACCAGTTCGTTCAGCACCGATTCCTTGAACTGCGGGCTGTTCAGCGCCGACGGGTCGGGATTGTTGCGCATCATTTCGCGCATTTTCTCCTGCTGCTGGCGCAACGCCTGCGTGTACTCCAGCTCGGAGATGCTGGAATTGCCGACCTTGGCGACCGCGCCGCCGGTACCGCTGTTATTGAAATAGGCGTCGATTCCGAACAGCGCGAAGGACGGTACGATAACGACCAGCAGGGCGGCCTGCATCCAGCGCTTGTTTTTATTTACGAATTCAAACATGGTCCAACGGATCTCCAGATGCCGGAAAAGCCGAGAGTATGCCTCAATCGGAAGGGCAAATGCGCGCGCCGGCATGCCGGCGCGGACCCTCCGGCCGACATTGAAAGGCCGGTTTGAAAATAAAAAAGGCGAACTTTACGTTCGCCTTTTCTGGATCTGGCGGAGTGGACGGGACTCGAACCCGCGACCCCCGGCGTGACAGGCCGGTATTCTAACCAACTGAACTACCACTCCTTATCCCACGTGAGTTCCGCTGGTGGGTGCTGAGGGGATCGAACCCCCGACATTCGCCTTGTAAGGGCGACGCTCTACCAGCTGAGCTAAGCACCCTGCATGCAGCACCCCACCATGCAGCCGCAGTAAAGTCTGCTGCGCGACTGCCTGTCCTTTGCCTGTAAGAGCTTGAGAAACCTGAACAACTAGCGGGCTTACGGAAGCGCGCTAGTTTAGCGCATCCTTTAGCGCTTTTCCAGCGCGAAACTTCGGCACTTTTGCTGCCTTGATCTTGATGGCTGCGCCGGTGCGGGGATTGCGTCCGCTGCGGGCAGCACGCTTGCCGACATAGAAGGTACCGAAACCGACCAGCGTCACCATGCCGCCCTTCTTCAGCGATGCCTGGATTGCAGCGACCGCGCCATCCAGGGCGCGCCCGGCCGCCGCCTTGGATATGTCGGCCGACTTCGCAACGGCCTCGATAAGTTCGAACTTGTTCACTGATGTCCCCTTTCAGTTTTGATTTAGAACTGGAAACTGCTTTCGACGGCGGGCGAAGACAGAATAATTTTTATGGATGGATGAGTGATGCCCGCACGCGCTTTATAACAAGCTGAAAATCCTTGTGTCAAGCGCGTTTCCGGCTGCTCGCCTGGCCGCACACCGCATGGATGCATCGGGCAAAAAATAACGGGAATGCATCCGCATTCCCGTTATTTTGCCTTCCGATACTTTAGTGCTTGACCACGCTCACCGTTTCCGTTGGTTCGACCGCTGGAATGGCGGCAACCGCCGCGGTCTTCTCCGGCAACGGTTCCGGCTTGCGCTCGAGTGCGAGTTCCAGCACTTCATCGATCCACTTCACTGGATGGATATCGAGCCGGTTCTTGACGTTGTCCGGAATTTCGGCGAGATCCTTGACGTTCTCTTCCGGGATCAAAACCGTTTTGATCCCGCCACGATGTGCGGCCAGCAACTTCTCTTTGAGGCCGCCGATCGCAAGGACTTCGCCGCGCAACGTGATCTCACCGGTCATCGCCACATCCGCCCGCACCGGAATCCCGGTCAGCGCCGACACGAGTGCAGTCGTCATCGCTGCCCCCGCGGACGGGCCATCCTTCGGAGTCGCGCCCTCGGGAACGTGCACATGGATGTCGCTTTTCTCGAACGCGTCGTCCCTCACCCCAAGCCGCGCAGCCCGCGAACGCACGACTGAGCGGGCCGCTTCAACCGATTCCTTCATCACGTCGCCAAGCGAACCGGTGCGTTGTATGTTGCCCTTGCCGGGCATTACCACCGCTTCGATCGTCAGCAGCTCGCCGCCGACTTCCGTCCATGCGAGCCCGGTGACCTGTCCCACCTGGTTGTTCTTCTCCGCCAGGCCGAACGTATACCGGCGCACACCCAGATAGTGGTCGAGGTTGCGGGCGGAAACGATGACCTTGCTCTCGCGCTTCTTCACCAGCAGCGACTTCACCACTTTGCGGCAGATCTTGGAGATTTCGCGCTCCAGGCTGCGGACGCCGGCTTCGCGCGTGTAGTAGCGCACGATGTCGCGGATCGCGCTCTCGGACACCGCGAGTTCGCCTTCTTTCACGCCGTTGTTCTTCATTTGCTTCGGCGCCAGGTAGCGCATCGCGATATTGATCTTCTCGTCCTCGGTGTAGCCAGACAGGCGGATCACCTCCATGCGGTCCAGCAGAGGCGCGGGGATGTTCATCGTATTGGCAGTGGCCACGAACATCACATCGGACAGGTCATACTCGACTTCGACGTAATGGTCGACGAACTTGTCGTTCTGCTCCGGATCCAGCACTTCCAGCAATGCCGAGGCGGGGTCGCCACGGAAGTCCTGGCCCATCTTGTCCACTTCGTCGAGCAGGAACAGCGGATTGCGCACGCCGATCTTGGACATGTTCTGCAGCAGCTTGCCAGGCATGGAGCCGATGTAGGTGCGGCGGTGCCCGCGGATTTCCGCTTCGTCACGCACGCCACCCAGCGACATGCGCACGAATTTCCGGTTGGTCGAGCGCGCGATCGACTGTCCCAGCGAGGTCTTGCCCACGCCGGGCGGCCCGACCAGGCACAGGATCGGCGCCTTTAGCTTTTCCACCCGCTGTTGAACTGCGAGGTACTCGACGATGCGCTCCTTGACCTTGTCGAGGCCGTAGTGGTCCGCGTCGAGGATTTCCTGGGCCTTGGTCAGGTCGTTGCTGATCTTGCTCTTCTTTTTCCAGGGCAGGCCAACCAGCGTCTCGATGTAGTTGCGCACCACGGTCGCTTCTGCCGACATGGGGGACATCAGGCGCAGTTTCTTGAGCTCCGCCTCGGCCTTGGTGCGGGCCTCCTTGGGCATGTGCGCCGCCTTTATGCGTTTCTCCATCTCGTCCAGGTCGGCGCCCTCTTCCATGTCGCCCAATTCCTTCTGGATCGCCTTGACCTGTTCGTTCAGGTAATACTCGCGCTGGCTTTTTTCCATCTGGCGCTTGACCCGACCGCGGATGCGCCGCTCGACCTGGAGGATGTCGAGTTCGGCCTCCATCAGCGACAACAGGTGCTCAAGGCGTTTCTTCACCTCGAACATTTCCAGCACGGCCTGCTTCTGCTCCAGCTTCAGCGGCAGATGGGCTGCCACGGTATCCGCCAGGCGGCCCGGCTCATCGATTCCCGACAACGACGTCAGGATCTCCGGGGGGATTTTCTTGTTCAGTTTCACGTACTGGTCGAACTGCGTGAGCATCGCCCGGCGCATGGCTTCGACCTCGGTGGACTCCACCGTATCGGCCGCAACCGGCACGGCCTCGGCGGCATAGTGCGTTTTCTCGTCACTGACCGACAGCACCCGCGCCCGTTGCACGCCTTCGACCAGAACTTTTACGGTGCCGTCCGGCAATTTCAGCATCTGCAGGATGTTGGCGATACTGCCGATGTCGTAGAGGTCCTCGGGGGAGGGTTCGTCCTTCGCCGCCGATTTCTGCGCCACCAGAAGGATGCTTTTGCCGGATTCCATCGCGGTTTCCAGCGCCTTGATGGACTTGGGCCGGCCGACGAACAGCGGTATCACCATGTGCGGGAACACCACCACGTCCCGCAATGGCAGAAGCGGGTAAGCAACAGCGTTTTCGACCGGATCAGCGGGATAAGTCATTAATTGGCACCTAGCGAGACGAGATTGCTTCCAAGTTTGGGGAGTCACCCGCACATTTCAACGCAGCGGGCCATTCCCTTACAATTTCCGCGACAGGCGGCCGCAACCGGACCTCCCCGCCACCGGAAATCCAGCAGCAGCCCAAGCCGGCCCTGCCCTGTCACGCGGACCCGGCAACTTTCGCCTGGTCCGAGTAGAGCAGTATGGGCTGGGCGTTGCCGGTGATCATGCCCTCGTCTACGACCACTTTCTCAACGTTGTTTAACGAAGGCAGGTCGTACATGATGTCCAGCAAAACGTGTTCCAGGATCGACCGCAGGCCGCGTGCCCCGGTCCGCCGCGCAAGTGCCTTGGCCGAAACCGCCTTGAGCGCGTCGGAACGGACCTCCAGTTCGACGCCTTCCATGCTGAACATACGCTGATACTGCTTCAACAGCGCATTTTTCGGTTCCGTCAGTATTTGGATCAGCGCAGCCTCGTCAAGTTCATCCAGCGTGGCGACGACCGGCAGGCGGCCGACGAATTCCGGTATCAGGCCGTACTTTATGAGGTCTTCCGGCTCCACTTCACGCAGTACCAGGCCGATGTCCCTGCGGTTGTCCTTGCTTTTGACTTCCGCGCCGAAACCGATGCCGCCCTTGTCCGAACGCGAACGGATGAGCTTGTCGAGGCCATCGAAGGCGCCTCCGCAGATGAACAGGATGTTGGTGGTGTCGACCTGGACGAATTCCTGGTTAGGATGCTTGCGGCCTCCCTGGGGCGGCACCGAAGCTATGGTCCCCTCGATCAGCTTCAGGAGCGCCTGCTGCACGCCCTCCCCGGATACGTCACGGGTGATCGACGGGTTGTCGGACTTGCGTGAAATTTTGTCGATTTCATCGATATAGACGATGCCGCGCTGCGCTTTTTCGACGTCGTAGTCGCACTTCTGCAGCAGCTTCTGGATGATGTTCTCGACGTCCTCGCCGACGTAGCCGGCTTCGGTCAGGGTCGTTGCATCCGCCATCACGAACGGCACGTTGAGCAGGCGTGCGAGCGTCTGGGCGAGCAGCGTCTTGCCCGATCCGGTCGGGCCTATCAGCAGGATGTTGCTCTTTGCCAGTTCGACGTCGTCTTTCTTCTGCACGGCCTTCAACCGCTTGTAATGGTTGTAGACCGCCACGGAAAGGATTTTCTTGGCGATGTCCTGGCCGATCACATACTGGTCGAGGATCTCGCGGATTTCGTGCGGAACCGGCAGATCGGACTTGACGCCCTTGCCCGGCGTTTCGGCATGGCTTTCTTCGCGGATGATGTCGTTGCACAGTTCGATGCACTCATCGCATATGAACACCGAGGGGCCAGCGATCAGCTTGCGAACCTCGTGCTGGCTCTTGCCGCAGAAGGAGCAGTAAAGAAGCTTTTCGCCGCCAGGTTTTTCAGACATAACGTCCTTTCGTATTAGCTACCAACGCAGCGCACCCGGCCGCCGCTGACACCGACTTCGCAGGCCCGTGCTGCCGTCAGCCGGCCGCACTCGTCTCTGCCCGGCTCAACAGCACACGATCCACTAGGCCGTACTTTACCGACTCTTCGGCACTGAGAAAATTGTCGCGATCCGTGTCGCGCTCGATGGTTTCCACCTTCTGCTTCGTATGCTTTGCCATCAGCTCGTTCAGCTTCTGGCGCAGATAGAGGATCTCCCGGGCATGGATTTCGATGTCCGAAGCCTGGCCCTGAAAACCACCCATCGGCTGGTGGATCATCACGCGCGAATTCGGCAGCGCGAAACGCTTGCCGTCACTGCCGGCCGCGAGCAGAAAAGCCCCCATGCTGGCGGCCTGGCCGACGCACAGCGTGCTGACATCCGGCTTGATGAACTGCATGGTGTCGTAAATGGCCAGACCCGCGGAAACCGATCCGCCGGGCGAATTGATGTAGAAGGAAATATCCTTCTCGGGATTCTCCGATTCCAGGAACAGCAACTGCGCCACGACAAGATTGGCGCTCATCTCGTTGACCGGTCCGACCAGGAACACCACCCGCTCCTTGAGCAGGCGTGAATAAATGTCGTAGGCCCTCTCGCCGCGGCCGCTTTGCTCAATGACCATGGGGATGAGGCCAAGGCCCTGCGGTTCGTAATACCGATCCTGCATCATGATCATTGCGCGTTCCCCATCAGGTCATCAAAGGGTGTCGGCTTGTCGTCCACCTTGGCCTTCGCCAGCACCCATTGCACAACGTTGTCTTCCAGAACCACGGATTCGATCTCCCGCAGGCGCTCGGGCTGCTGGTAGTACCAGCGCATCACCTCCTCCGGCTTCTCGTAGCTTTGCGCATGTTCGCTCACAACCGCCTTGATCTGTTCGGGTTTTGCCTCCAGCTTGTGCAGGGTGGTGAGCTCCGCGAGGATCAGGCCCAGGCTAACGCGGCGCTTCGCTTCCGGCTCGAACGCCTCCTTCGGCATCGGAATCTGGTCGGCTTTCATGCCGCGGGACTCCAGATCCTGACGCATCTTATGCATCAGGCGCTCGACCTCCATGTCGACCAGCGCCTTGGGCAGTTCCACCGTGGTCGAATCGAGCAGCGACTTCATCACCTGATCCTTGAGCCGGGCCGTGGCGCGACGCTTTACCTCGCGATCGAGGTTGGCCCTGATTTCCCTTCGCATCTTGCCGACTTCACCGTCACTAACACCCAGGCTCCTGGCGAAGGCCTCATCGACCTCAGGGACATGAGGTTCCCGCACTTCCTTCAGGATCACTTCAAACCGTGCGTTCTTTCCAGCCACTTCCTTGCCATGATAGTCGTCCGGGAAGCGCATATCGAAAGTCTTGCTTTCGCCCGCTTGCAATCCGACCACGTTTTTCTCGAAATCCGCCAGCAACTGGCCGCCACCGAGCTGGACGTACTGATCTTCGGCAGTGCCGCCCTCGAAGGCGGTGCCGTCGATGCTGCCTCGGTAATCGATTCGCGCCTGGTCGCCGTTCGCCGCGGGCCGCTTCGTTTCATGGAAGTGGGTACGCTGCTTGCGCAGGATTTCGATGGTCTTGTCGACCTCGGCATCGCCGATTTCGACCACGGGGCGGTCGATCCTGGCGTTTTCCACCGATCCCACCACGATTTCCGGGTAGATTTCGAAGGTCGCGGTGTACTCGAACTTGGCGCCATCTTCCGTGGGTTTCACCTCGATCCGCGGATAGCCCGCGACACGAAGCTGCTTCTCCCTGACGGCTTCGCCGAAGCTCCGCTGCACGGCGTCGCCGAGGACCTCCTGGCGGACTTGTCCACCGAACTGCTGTTCCACGATCTTGAGCGGCACCTTGCCGGGCCGGAAGCCATGCAGCTTCACGGTGCGCGCCAGTCGCTTCAGGCGGGATTCGATTTCCGTATTGACCTGATCGAGCGGCAGGCTCACGGAGAGACGGCGCTCGAGGGTTCCGAGATTTTCCAGGTTTGCTTGCATCTAGTTCTTTTCCAGTTTTGTCGTGGCGGGACGCCCAGAACGCTGTTATTCAGGCGCTCTGGTGCGAAAGGAGAGACTCGAACTCTCACGCCTTTCGGCGCCAGAACCTAAATCTGGTGCGTCTACCAATTCCGCCACTTTCGCGCTGGACGCATTCTAATATAATCCCCCCCGCCGCCGCCACCCGACTGGCCCGTCGTCCACCTGCCCCTGCACCGGCTAACTCCCTGTCACAAAACGTCAAAAGCGATGGCGGTCGATCACTATGAGAACTTTCCCGTGGCTTCGGTTCTGCTGCCCCGGGAACTACGCCGTCCGATCGAATTGATCTACGCATTTGCGCGCCAGGCGGATGACTTCGCCGATGAGGGTGACTTGCCGGCCAGCGAGAGGCTTGCGCGGCTGAAGGAATTCAGCGATGAACTCGACCGTATCGAGCATGGCGCCACACCCGAACGGGCGCTTTTCGCGAACCTGGCGCCTGTCATCAAATTGCACGACCTGCCGATCGGACTGTTTCGTGACCTGCTTTCGGCCTTCTCCCAGGACGTGGTGAAGGCAAGATATACGGACTTCGGCGAGGTGATGGACTATTGCCGGCGCTCCGCCAACCCGGTCGGCAGGCTGCTCCTGCACCTGTACCGGGCGACCGGACCGCGCAACCTCGCCTGCGCGGACGACATCTGTTCTAGCCTGCAACTGATCAATTTCTGGCAGGACGTGGACATCGACTTCCGCAACAATCGCATCTATCTGCCGCAGGACGAGATGGCAGAATACGGCGTTTCCGAGTCCCAAATCGCAAACCGGGAAGCCAATGAAGCGTGGCGGGCACTGATGCTGTTCCAGATCGAAAGGACGCGGGCGATGATGCAGGCGGGCGCTCCGCTGGGCCACCGTCTGCCGGGACGCATTGGACTGGAGTTGCGCATGATCGTCGCGGGCGGCTCCAGAATCCTGCAAAAGCTGAGTAACTGCGAGGGCGATGTTTTCCGCAGCAGGCCGGTACTCGGCCCCGTGGACTGGATTTGGATGTTCTGCCGCTCGCTCGCCCGCCGATGACACCCGATCAGTATTGCCAGGAAAGAGCCGCCAAAAGCGGATCGAGCTTCTACTACAGCTTCCTGTTCCTGCCGGCGCAGCGCCGGCGGGCGATCATCGCCCTCTACGCCTTCTGCCGTGAGGTTGACGACGTCGTCGACGAATGCAGCGACGCCGACGTGGCCCGCACCAAGTTGGCGTGGTGGCGCAAGGAAATCGCCGGCGTATTCGAGGGCACCGGGGCCGCCCAGCATCCCGTAGCCCAGGCGCTGATCCCGGTCGTCAGACGGTTCGATCTGCCGCGCCGTCATTTCGAGGAAATCATCGACGGGATGGAAATGGACCTGAGCTACAACCGTTATCCCGATTTCCCGACTCTGCAATCCTACTGCTATCGCGTAGCGGGCGCCGTCGGCCTGATGGCCGCCGCGATCTTCGGCTACCGCGATCCGTCCACCCTGACTTACGCGGAAAATCTCGGCACGGCATTCCAGCTCACCAACATCATCCGCGACGTGGGCGAGGATGCGCGCCGCAATCGCGTCTATCTGCCGCTGGATGAACTGTCGCGATTCGGTCTCTCCGCAGCCGACGTGGCGCAGTTGCGGGAGACCGACGCCTTCCGCAAGCTGATCGAGTTCCAGATCGACCGCGCCCAGGATTTCTACAATCGCGCCTTTGCCGCCCTGCCCGCAACCGACCGCAAATCACAACGCCCCGGCCTGGTCATGGCCGCCATCTATCGGACGTTGCTCCAGGAAATCCGGGCGGACGGCAATCGAGTTCTCAATCAGAGGACATCGCTTACCCCGTTGCGCAAGCTCTGGATCGCATGGCGGACGTGGCTCACTGCGTAAGCCGGTGACTGGTGACAGGTGGCGAGTGACGAGACAACTACAAAAGCGCCGATCGTGACGCGATCGGGCGTGTCAGCGGTCACCCGTCCCACTTCACCCGTCAGCTCGCACCCGCGCGTTGCCATCGTTGGCGGCGGCTACGCCGGCATGGCAGCCGCCGTGGAACTGGCGAATCACGGCGCAGCGGTGACGATGTTCGAAGCGGGCAAAATTCTGGGCGGCCGTGCACGGCGCGTCGAGGTCGACGGTATCGCGCTGGACAACGGCCTGCACATCCTGATCGGCGCCTACTCGGAGACGTTACGGCTCATCGACCTGACCCGTGAAGGCGGCGAAAGCCGCGGCCTGATCCGCATGCCGCTGGAACTGTCGATGTATCCCGAATTCATGTTGCGGGTGCCGGCACTTCCTGCGCCGCTGCATCTGGGTGTGGCGCTGCTCGCCGCGCGCGGTTTGAGCCTGGGCGAAAAGCTGCGCGCCGCCCGCTTCATGCTGACGATGCGGAGGAAGCGCTTCCGGCTGGACGCCGACACGAACGTATCGGCTCTGCTGGCTTCTTTCGGGCAGCCGGAGCGGGTTTCGCGGTTGCTCTGGAATCCGCTTTGCGTATCCGCGCTCAACACCCGACCCGAAGAAGCCTCCGCCCAGGTATTCCTCAACGTCCTGCGCGACAGCCTCGACGGACAGCGCTCGGACAGCGACCTGCTGCTGCCTGCCGTGGATTTCTCTGCGCTGTTTCCCGAACGTGCCGCCCGTTATCTCGGAAGGAAGAACGGCGATGTCAGGCTGAGTTCGACGATCGAAGGCGTGCAGCCCACCGAAAAGGGGTTTGAACTCCGTCCCGACGGAGGGCACTTCGATCGGGTGATCCTGGCGGTTTCACCCCATCGGCTCGGCGCGCTGATCGCCCCGCAAGCCCGACTGGACCGGATACGAGTCATGATCGAGGCGTTCTCCTATCAGCCGATCTACTCGGTATACCTGCAGTATCCGAGAGGCACCCGCCTGCCCTTCAGAATGGGAGGGCTCGATGCGATTTACTCGCAATGGATGTTCGACCGCGGCCGGCTCTGCGGGCAGGATGGCCTGATCGGCGTGGTGATTTCCGCTGCCGGCGCACATCAGGACTTGCCCCAGAACGAACTGGCGCTGAAGGTGCATGGAGAACTGCGTGCCGTGATCCAGGGATTGCAGCCACCCCTATGGCACCGCGTCATCGCCGAGAAACGCGCGACCTTTGCCTGCACTCCCGGACTGGCGCGTCCGGACAATGCTACGCTCGTCCCCGGGCTTTTTCTTGCCGGCGACTACACGGCCTCCAACTATCCCGCGACCCTCGAAGCCGCCGTGCGCAGCGGCGTGCGGGCGGCGCATCTGGCAATGAAGAATGACTGATCCACGGACCTACCCGGCGCCGCCGGACTTGCTGCGCGATCGCGTGATACTGGTGACCGGTGCCTCGCGAGGGATCGGGCGCATCGCAGCGCTGACATTCGCCAGGCATGGCGCCACGGTGGTTCTGCACGGGCGCGACCAGGCCGCGCTCGAATCGGTGTACGACGAAATCGAATCGAGCGGCCATGCCCAGCCTGCGGCCATTCCGCTGGACCTGCTCGGCGCCACGGTACGGGACTACGATGCCCTCTCCTATGCGATCGAATCCCGCATCGGCCGGCTGGATGGCATCCTTCACAATGCAGCCCATCTTGAGAAGCTCTCCGCGCTCGATCACCTGTCCATCGGCGAATGGACAAGCACGCTGCATGTCAATCTGATAGCGCCGGCAGCACTGAACCAGGCGTGCGCCCGCCTGCTCCGCGCGTCAGCCGACGCTTCGGTCATTTTCACTTCGGCGACGCACGGCCATGCCCCCGCCGCTTTCTGGGGGGCCTACGGCGTGTCTAAAGCCGGACTGGAAGCGCTCATGAAAATCCAGGCGGCGGAGTGGTCGGATGCGCCCAATCTGCGGGTGAACGCCATCGTTCCCGGGCCCGTGGCAGCGCCTTCGCGCGCGAAAACGCATCCGGGTGAAGTGACCGGATCCCAGCGCCAGCCTGCGAGCCTGATGCCTGCCTATCTGTACCTGATGGGGCAGGATTCCCGCGGCGTAACCGGAAACCTGATTGAGTGTTAAAAGACTCCCTCTCTACTTGTGGAGAGGGCGGGGGGTGAGGCGCTCCCGCATCCAGTCAGGCAGCGGACGCGATTTGCCTTGCGAAATGTCGATCCAGACCATCACCGCCTCGGCCTGCGCGAACAGCATCGCCGGATCTCCCGCCAGGTACATTTCGTGAAACATGCCGAAGCTGCTGCGGCCCGGGTTGCCGACATACGTCGTGACCTCGATGTCGGCGGGATAGATCGCGGGTTTGACATAGCGGCAGCTCAGGGTACCGAGAATCGGGCCTTCGGAACCCGGGCGGTAGTCGATTTTCAGGTCGTCGAACCAGGAAATGCGCGCCTGTTCGAAATAGCGGAAGTAAGAGACGTTATTCATGTGGCCGAGCGCATCCATTTCTCCCCAGCGCATGGGCACGCGATCGGTGCGTACCAGCCGGCCCTCTTCCTTGTTCATCTCTGCGCTACCTGTCGTCCGGATTCTGCGGGATTGCGAAAAGCGTTTATCATTTGTGGAAGTGAAGGATTTTAACAGACGCCTCCGGGCGGCCCGTCAGCGAGGAGAAGAATTTGGCGGAACGTGAATCAATGCAGTACGACGTCGTCGTTGTCGGCGCCGGCCCCGCGGGACTTGCCGCCGGCATCCGGCTGAAGCAGCTTAGCGCCGAGCGGGGCAGCGAAGTCTCCGTCTGCGTCATCGAGAAAGGATCGGAGGTCGGCGCGCACATCCTCTCCGGCGCCGTAATGGATCCACGCGCCATTGCCGAACTGTTCCCGAACTGGCAGGAACTGGACGCGCCCCTGAATACGCCGGTAAGCGAAGACCGCTTCCTGTTTCTTACCGAAGGCGGTTCGCTAAAGCTGCCGGCCTTTTTGTTGCCCGGCTGCTTCCAGAACCACGGCAACTATGTCGTCAGCCTCGGCAACGTCTGTCGATGGCTGGGCACTCAGGCCGAAGCCCTGGGCATCGAGATCTTTCCAGGCTTTGCAGCAGCGGAAATCCTGTACCGGGAGGACGGCAGCGTCAGGGGTGTGGCGACCGGCAACATGGGTGTTTCGCGCAGCGGCGAGAAAACGGAAGCTTACCAGCCCGGCATCGAACTGCACGCCAAGTACACTTTTTTTGCGGAAGGCTGCCGCGGTCACCTTGGCAGGCAACTCGAAGGCAGATTCGGCTTGCGCGACGGCATCGGCCCGCAGGTCTTCGGCATCGGGCTCAAGGAACTGTGGGAGATCAGGCCGGAGAAACATCAGCCGGGGCTGGTGATCCATACCGCGGGCTGGCCACTGGATACGGACACCTACGGCGGGTCATTCCTCTACCATCAGGACAACAATCAGGTTGCGGTCGGTTTTGTCGTCGGACTGGGCTACAGCAATCCCTACCTGAATCCCTACGAGGAGTTCCAGCGCTACAAGACCCATGCGTCCATCCGTGGATTCTTCGAAGGCGGCAAGCGGATTTCCTATGGCGCACGCGCCATCGCTGCCGGTGGCATCCAGTCGCTGCCTAAGCTCGTGTTCCCGGGCGGCTGCCTGATCGGCGATGACGCGGGTTTCCTCAACGCCTCCCGGATCAAGGGCAGCCATTGCGCGATCAAGTCCGGGATGCTCGCCGCCGAGGCGGCTTATGAAGCGGTAAGCGGTGGACGCGAGCATGACGAGTTGTCCGCTTATCCAGTAGCCTTCAGGAATTCCTGGCTATACCAGGAATTGCACCGCGCGAGGAATTTCAAGCCCTGGATGTCGAAGGGCCTGTACACCGGAACGTTGATGGTGGGCATCGATCAGATCGTATTCGGCGGCAAGGCACCCTGGACCCTGCAGCACGACCATGCCGACAACGAGACCCTCGAACCGAAAACGCAGGCCCAGCCGATTGCCTATCCAAAGCCCGATGGCGTTCTGACCTTCGACCGGCTGTCTTCGGTCTTCATCTCGAACACCAACCACAGCGAAGACCAGCCGGTGCATCTCACGCTGAAGGATCCTACTGTCCCGGTGAAGGTGAACCTCGAACTCTACGACGCCCCGGAGCAGCGCTACTGTCCGGCGGGCGTCTATGAAATCGTGCGGGAAGCGGCGGGACCGCGGCTGCAGATCAATGCGCAGAACTGCGTGCACTGCAAGACCTGCGACATCAAGGACCCGACCCAGAACATCGTCTGGGTCACGCCGGAGGGCGGCGGCGGACCGAACTACCCGAACATGTAAAAAGAGCGGGATTGAGGATTTCGGAATGGGGATTGGGAAGAATGGATTAACCCAATCCCAAATCCCCGATCCTCAATCCGATGGCTTTTCCGCCATCACTGTTCTCTCAGCCAGGTCTGCGTGCGCCCGATCAGCGAAACGCCGATGAAGCCGCGTACATCCAGGCTTTTGCCGTCTTTCGAAGGCGTGATTTTCGCCTTGTAGACGCGTCCATTCTTGGGATCGAGGATCTCGCCGCCGGTCCAAGCCGCGCCATCCTTTTTCAGGCCCCGCAGGATCTTCATGCCGACGATGGGCTTGTCCTTCAGGTCGCCCTTGCATTCCTTGCATAGGTGCGCGGGATCGTCGCCCGGCTGGTCGTAAACCTTCTCGACCACGCCCTCCAGTTGGCCGTTGACCTCCGAGATGCGGATGATCGACCGCTCTTTTTTGGTCTTGTCGTCGATGCTTTTCCACACGCCGACCAGTGATGTGTCCTGAGCCCAGACTGGGCTTCCGAGAAGCAAAACAAGTACCGTGGAGCCCGCTGCAAACACTGCTGATGCACGCATGATCTACCTCCTCTTTGAAGCGCCCGACGTCGCCGGCTTCAATATCGCCGGCGGCGCCAAGCGCATTTTTTCGATTGCCTTCCAGTTCCAGTCGATGCCGAGGCCAGGGGTGTCATAGGGGTATGCGTACCCCTTTTCCACCTTTATCCGGTTTTTCATTATTACGTCCAGCTGGGGAATATTCTCCACCCAGGGGCAGTTCGTCACCGCCGCGCACAAGCCGATGTGCAGTTCCATCAGGTAATGCGGGCAAATGGGCATGTTGAACGATTCGGCAATGTGCGCGCATTTCAGCCAAGGCGTAATGCCGCCGATCCGGGCAACGTCGGTCTGCACGATGGAGCAGGCCCCTCGCTGCATGTACTCGCGGAAATGGCTGATGGAATAGATGGATTCGCCGACCGCGATCGGCAGGCTGGTCGATTGCTGCAGGAGAACGTGGCCATTGAGGTCTTCGGCCGGCAGCGGCTCCTCGAACCAGGCCAGATCGAATTCCTCGAAGTGACGCGCCCGCCGGATGGCCTCTGCAATCGTGAAGCCCTGATTGGCGTCCACCATCAGTTCCATCGAATCGCCGATCGCCTTGCGCACGGCGCGCAGCCGCTTCACGTCTTCGGATACGTGCGGTTTGCCGACTTTTATTTTCACGCCGCGGAAGCCGCGCGCCTTGTTGGCGAGCGCGTTGTCGACGACTTCCGAGATGGGCATATGCAGCCAGCCACCCTCGGTGTCATAGATCGGCACGCGTTGCTGGGCGCCTCCCGCCATGACATGAAGCGGCAATCCTGCCTTGCGGCAGCGCATGTCCCAGAGCGCGGTGTCGATGGCGCAAAGGGCGAGACTGGTGATGGCGCCCACCGCGGTGGCGTGCGTATGGAAGAACAGATCCTTCCAGATCTGCTCGACCATCGCGGGATCGCGCCCCAGCAGCTGCGGGCCGAGGTGGTCGCGAATGAGCGCAATGACGGACGATCCTCCGGTGCCTATGGTGTACGAATATCCCGTGCCTTCCGCGCCCTCGTCGTCGTAGAGGCGCACCATGGGCGTTTCCTGTGTATGAAAAGACTGGATCGCGTCGCCGCGCTGCACCTGCGGCTTGAGGTCTACCTGGAAAACTTCGACACGGGTGATCCTGGCCATCTTGTTGTTCTCCTGGTTCTTGTTCTTGTCGGGCGAAATTCTAGCCGGGAAGGCTCAGTGTTGTCCCGGCTCCCGCTGGAACCGGAGCCGATAGGCGTCCTTGCGCGCCACATAGATGGTTTTCCGCACAACCGCATGAACCACGCCTTTGGCGTCAACCAGTTCGATTTCCCGTTCCATGTCAACCGAGGACTCGTTTTCCAGCCGCGCCTTCAGAGCCGCCAGCTCCTGCTCGCCGATGCTGCATTCGGCAAACAGCGCCGTGCGCCCCGGTTTCCGATAGCGGATTGCCCCGACCTTGTCCCAGACGATGTAATCCGGGCCCAGCCCCACTTTGATCAGGATTGCGTACAGGGGATCGAGAGCGGCATACATCGCTCCTCCGAACAGGGTTCCGTAAATGTTGCGCGTACGGAAACTCAGAGGGAGCTTGATGCGTATCGTTCGCATGTCCGCCGATATGTAAATGACCTTCGCCCCGGTCCCCCAGAATGCGGGGAAAAAATTAAACCGTAGGCGCTTCAGCCAGATTCCAAACGATTCCCCGCGCACGGCTGCAGACTCCATGACCGCAGGGCGTCGGTCAGCGCAGCGACTCGAAAATCCCGGCTGCGCCCATGCCGGTGCCGATGCACATGGTGACCATGCCGTATTTTTGTCCGCGGCGCCCCATGCCGTGCACGAGGGTCGCCGTGCGGATTGCGCCGGTGGCGCCCAGCGGATGCCCGAGGGCAATCGCGCCACCCAGCGGATTGACTTTGCCGCGGTCCAGGCCGAGGTCACCGATAACCGCAAGCGACTGGGCGGCGAAGGCCTCGTTTAGCTCGATCCAGTCCAGGTCCTCCAGTTTCAGGCCCGCCTGCTTGAGTACCTTGGGTATTGCGAACTTGGGACCGATGCCCATGATTTCCGGCGGCACACCGGCGACCGCGAAACCCACGAACCGGGCGAGCGGAGTCAGGTTGAACCGCTTTAACGCCGCTTCGCTGGCCAAAATCACCGAGCCGGCGCCGTCGGAAGTCTGCGAACTGTTGCCGGCGGTAACCGAACCGTTGGCCGCAAATGCCGGACGCAGTTTCGCCAGCACTTCCTCGGTCGTTCCTGCCCGCGGTCCTTCGTCAATGCTGACCGTTCTGCTCCTGGTCTGGACCTGGTGACGCTCGAAGTCCGGCATCCGTTCGTTGACGACATAAGGCGTGATCTCGGCGCGGAACTCGCCCTTCTCGATGCCGGCCAGCGCGCGGCGATGGGATTCCGTTGCGAATTCGTCCTGCGCTTCACGGCTTACCTTCCATTGTTCGGCGACTTTCTCCGCGGTAATGCCCATGCCGTAAGCGATGCCGATGTTTTCATCCCGGGTGAAAAACTGCTCGTTGGCCACGATCTTGTTTCCGCCCATCGGAATCATGCTCATGCTCTCGGTTCCGGCGCCGATCATTACGTCCGCCTCGCCGAGCCGGATCCGGTCCGCCGCGACCGCGACCGCCTGCAATCCGGAAGAACAGAAACGGTTGATGGTCATTCCCGATACGGTGTTGGGAAATCCCGCGAGCAACAGGCCAATGCGAGCGACATTCATGCCCTGTTCCGCCTCCGGCATTGCGCAACCGACCACCACGTCATCGACCACAGCGGGATCGAGGCCCGGAACCTGTGCCATGGAACTCCTGAGAACGTGGGCGAGCATGTCGTCCGGGCGGGTGTACCTGAATACACCTCGGGGCGCCTTGCCGACCGGCGTCCTGGTCGCGGCAACAATGTATGCATCCTGTACTTGCTTGCTCATACTTCAACCTCCTGTTTAAATCTTGGACCACGGATACCCTCGCGCAGCGCGGAGTACCCTTTTAGAACACGGAGAGCACGGAGGAAGGCAGGAACAAAAAAGCAATCGAGAGTTGGAATTTTCGACTGGTGACATGTTCGCCCACGCCATCTTTGCCCCCCCGCATGTTTCTTCAGTCCGGTTTGTTTTCCTCCGTGCTCTCCGTGTCCTCCGTGGTTCATTCTTAATTTCTCAACGGCTTTCCCGTCTTGAGCATCTGCTCAATCCGGGCCTGCGTCTTTTCCGTTGCGATGAGTTCCATGAACGCCTGGCGTTCCAGGTCCAGGTACCAGTCTTCGGTCAGCAGCGTGCCCGGCTCGACGTCACCCCCGCACAGCACGTAAGCGATCTTGCTGCCGATGAGGAAATCGTGCTCGGAGATCTGTCTTCCCGCCAGCATGTTCGCCATCGCCATCTTGAAGGTGGCGATCGCGCTGCGGCCCGCGGCGGGAATGTTGCGCTGCCTGAGCGGCGGCCGGTAGCCGGCCTCGGCCATGGCGTTCAGTTCGGCCTTGGCCGTATGCAGCAGTTCGAAGCGGTTCATCACCACTCGATCGTGAGCCCGCAGGAATCCCAGCTCGCGCGAGTGTTCCGCGCTCTTGCCGACTTGCGCGGTGGCGACGTTCTGGAAATAATTTTTCAGGAAGGGAAAGACATCCCCGACCTTTGCATCCGCGGCGGCCCGCATGGCGAACTCCTTGCATCCCCCACCCGCGGGCAGTAATCCAACACCCGCTTCCACCAAACCAATATAGCTTTCCAGAGAAGCGACCGCGCGATCCGAATGCATGACGAACTCGCAACCGCCCCCGAGGGCCATACCGTCCACCGCTGCCACGGTCGGAATCATCGAATAGCGCAGGGCCTGAGACGTTGCCTGGAACTGCTCGACGACGCTTTCGACTTTCTCCAGGCGGCCGGCCATCAGGGCATCGGCGACATTGAGTGTGCGCGCGGCTTTCAAAACGACCGCCTCCGCCTCGCGCTTGAACTTCTTCATCATCGAACCGAAAGCCGACGGTTTCTGTTCGCTCTTGCGTCCGCTTCCGCCGGAGAGATTCGCCCCAACTGAGAACGGCGGTTCCGTCTGCCAGATGATCAGGCCCTTGAAGTTGCGTTCCGCTTCGTCGATCGCCTGCATGACGCCGTCCAACACGTCCTCGCCAATCGCGTGCATTTTCGACTTGAAGCTGACGATGCCGATGTCGTCCCCGGTCGTCCACATCCGCACGGCATCCGTTTCGAAAACCGTCTGTCCGTAAGCCGCGTTCTCGCTGATCAGCCGGTCCGGGAAAGGCTGACGGCGGTAGACCGGCAGCGTGGGGCGGGGTTTGTAGCTGCGTTCTGACGGGGTCCAGGAACCTTGCGCGGTATGCACGCTGGTTCGCCCCGGTTCCGTGACCCAGGCCGGCAAGGGCACCGAAGCCATGGTCTTCCCTGTCGAGATATCCTCCGCGATCCATTTCGCCATGTCCTGCCAGCCGGCCGATTGCCAGATCTCGAACGGTCCCTGGTTCCAGCCGAAGCCCCAGCGGATGGCCAGGTCGAGGTCGCGTGCGTTGTCGGCGATGGACTCGAGGTGCACCGCGCAGTAATGCAGCATGTCCCGGAATGCCGACCACATGAACCGGGCCTGGGGGTGTGAACTGGCCCGCAGCAGCGAAAAACGTTCGGCCAGGTTCTTGTTCTTCAGGATCTCGGCGACCGACTCGTCGGCCTTGCCCGCGGAAGGACGATAGTCGCCCTTCGACGCATCCAGCACCTGGATTTCCTTGCCGGCCTTGCGATAGACGCCCCGGCCGGATTTCTGGCCGAGCGCCTTTTGTTCCAGCAGGCCCTTAAGCCAGTCCGGCGCCTCGTAGTACTTGTGCCACGGGTCGTCCGGCAAGGTCTCCTTCATGGTGTTGATGACGTGGGTGAGCGTGTCGAGGCCGACCACGTCAGCCGTGCGATAAGTCGCACTTTTCGGGCGGCCGATCAGCGAGCCCGTCAGCGCATCCACTTCGTCGAAACCCAGGCCGAACTGCCGGGTATGGTGAAACGTCGCAAGGATGGAAAATACCCCGACGCGGTTGGCGATGAAATTGGGCGTGTCCTTGGCGCGGATCACGCCCTTGCCCAGCGTGCTGACGAGGAATTCCTCCAGTTGATCCAGGATTGACGGTTCGGTCTGGCGGCAGGCGATCAGCTCGACCAGATGCATGTACCGCGGCGGATTGAAGAAATGCACGCCGCAGAAACGCGACCGGACTTGCGCGGGCATCGCGTCTGCAAGCGAATTGATCGACAGCCCGGAGGTATTACTGGCGAAAATGGCGTTCTCGCCGAGATGCGGCGCCACTTTCTCGTACAGGTCCTTCTTCCAGTCCATGCGCTCGGAAATCGCCTCGATGACGACGTCGCATTCCTTGAGCAGATGCATGTGCTGGTCGTAGTTTGCCGCTTGAATGTAGTCGGTTTTCCCCGCCCCCGACAGCGGGCTGGGTTCTAGCTTCTTCAGCCCGTCGATCGCCTTGCGCACGTTGCCGTTGGGGTCGCCCTCCTTTGCCGGCAACTCGTACAGGAGGGTCTCGACATTGGCGTTTACCAGATGCGCCGCGATTTGCGCGCCCATCACGCCTGCGCCAAGGACCGCGACCTTACGTACGAGAAATGGAGAATGGCCTGCCATGATGTTTCCTTGAATGAAGCGGCGGCGGGCGAAGGGCTCGCCGGATAAAACCGGTGGCGGCGGACCTTCGCCCGCCGCCCGTTCAAAGCCTAGAAGCTGTGCGTGTACTGAACGCTGAAAATATCCACAGACCCCTCATAGCTGCCGGTTACCGTTGTCGCCGTTCCGGCAGACGCCGTTGGCGTAGTTTGCCCGGGTGCCTGCTGGCTCCGCGTGAAGTCGATGTCCGCATCCTTGACGAACAAGTGCGAGTATCCGAAATCCAGGCGACCGTTCTGCTTCACTTTCATCTGCGCGCCAAGCGACAACCAGGTCCGGTCGTTGTCAGGCAGCCGAACTGTCCGGCTGGATGCGCCTTTTACGGGGGTTTCGTCGAAGGCAACGCCGGCCTTCAGCTTCCAGTCATCGTCGAGCTTATAGTTGACGCCGATCGAATAACGGTAAGTATCGTCGAAGTCGAGCACCAGGCTGTCGCGCAGCGTGCCGTTTCCCGGATTGACGATATTGATCCGGTTTATTTCACTCCAGCGAGTGAATGTAACGTCGGCCAGCAGTTCGACCCGGTCGTTCAGGGCTTGCGCGAGACTCAGCGAAAAACTATCTGGCATGGTGACGTCAGCGGTAGCGGATCCGGTGGAAAGGATTGCTGCCGGCGCGCCCGAATCGCTGGTTACGGTGGTGGTTCCATCGAGTTTGTATTCGATTTTCGAACGGTAACTGAATCCGACCTTGGTGGATGCCGTCGGCTGGAACAGAACGCCCGCATTCCAGCCCCAGGCATCGTCATCCGCCTCGAGTGTTGCCTTGCCCGTCTGGCCCGCGCCCAGTACCACGGCATTCGTCAATTCTGCATCGATGCGCTGATAGTTGATACCAGCGCCGATCGAGAACATTTCCGACACCTTGAACGAAATCGAGGGATTGATATTGACGGTCATCAATTCGGACTTCACACCCTGGAAGCGGCCGAGCCAGTCTTCGTCGTACTCGGTAGCCAATCCGAATGGCACGTTGACCCCAACGCCGAATCGCATGCTGTCGCCGATGGGCATCACGAAGTAGAAATTCGGCACGATGGCCGGGGCTCCTGCATCCCCGCCCTGGCCCCCCGTCGCTGCGCCACCACCCAATGCGACCGGGCGGGTTCCCGAGCCGCTGAACTCTGCCTTGAGCCCGATGACATGACCACCCGCCGCAATCTGTGGGGTATCGATGAGGCTCATCGCCGCCGGGTTGAAGAATACGGTACCGGCGTCTTCGCCGGTTGCCGCCGCCCCGGCATAAGCATTACCCATGCCGCTACCGCTTTGCTCGATGAGCGCGAACCCGGCGGCGGAAGCCATGCCCGATGCGCCCCCAAGCGCCGACGCGACCGCCAGCGCCATCAGATTCCTGCGAAATTGCTGCTGCATGTTCTCCTCCTTGTTGAAGTTGATGCCGCCAATTACCAAGCCCCATCCTGATTCAGCTTGATTCCGGATTCACGGGACGCGGACGCCGGTTGTCGTCCACCGCCACGTAAGTCAACGTTGCTTCGGTCACCTTGACCACCTCGTGGAGGCTGCGCCTGCGAGCGTAAACCTCCACATCCACCGTGATGGAGGTGCGCCCCACACGCACCACTTTCGCGTAGAAGCTCACTACATCGCCGATCATCACCGGCTGCTTGAACGTGAACGAATTGACCGCCACCGTCGCCACCCTTCCCTGTGCCAGCTCGATGGCGGGAATGCTGCCGGCGATATCGACCTGCGACATGATCCAGCCACCGAAGATGTCGCCGGTGTAGTTGGCATCCGACGGCATGGGTACCACGCGCAATACCGGATCGCGATCCGGCAATCCCAGCGCCTGGCTTTCCCGCGCCCTGGTTTCAGTGTCCGGCATAGAGATTGTTGAATTCGTTCTTGTGGGTTTCCATGACCTTGTTGCGCTTGAGCTTCATGGTCGGTGTCAGCAAACCGTTCTCGATGGTCCAGGGGTGGGCGAGGATGGCGGCGCGATAGATTTGCGCGTAGCCCGGGAAAGACTTGATCTGCCGCTGCACGCGCTCCAGCACGAGCTTCTCCGCTTCGGACCCAAGCATCACCTGTTCGGAATTGGGATCCAGGCCGTGCGTGGCGGCGACCTTGGCCCACTGCTCCCGGTTCAGAACCAGGAATGCGGACAGAAACGGCCTGCCCTCGCCGAGCACCATCACCTGTTCGAAGAGCGTGTCCTGCAGGATCGCCGCCTCCATGTCCACCGGCGGGATTTTCTCGCCATTCGACATGACGATGATTTCCTTCAGCCGTCCCGTGATGTACAAGCGGCCCTCCGCATCCACCCGCGCCGTGTCGCCGGTATTCAGCCAGCCATCCGCGGTGAACATCGCCTTGGTGGCATCGGGATTGTTCCAGTAGCCCATCATGACGTTCGGACCTTTGACCAGCAGTGCGTCCTTCTCGCCGAGCTTTACCTGCACACCGGGAACCGGCTTGCCGATGCTGGCGGGCACGTTATCCTCCAGTCGGTTGGTACTGACCACAGGACTGGTCTCGGTCAGTCCGTAACCCTGCAGGATCGGCAATCCCAGTCCGACGAACAGACGGGCGATCTCCGGCGACAACGCGGCCCCGCCACTGACTGCGGCGCGAAGGCGGCCGCCCAGCCTTGACATGACTTTGCGCGCGACCAGCCGGTTGAGGAGGGGCCACAGCAGGAATGACGGCTTCCAGGGCCCGCGTCCCTGCGCGTGTTCGAATCGCGCCCAGCCCGTTTCGACCGCGAGCTCGAAAAGCTTGCGGCGCGCGGGAGGGCCTTCAGCTAGCTTGGTCTTGATGCTGCCGTAAACGCGCTCGTAAATGCGCGGCACGGAGATCATCATCGTCGGCTTGATGGAGACAAGGTCTTCCCCGAGCTGCGGAACGGAACGGGCGTAGGCCACCTGCGCGCCGGCCATCATCGTGAGGTAGTACCCGCCGGTGCGCTCGAGCGTGTGCGACATCGGCAGGAAGGACAGGAACAGGTCGTCCCGGGTCACACCGCAACACTGCAGGGCGGCGTAGGCGTTGGTCAGCATGTTGTTGTGCGAAAGCATGACGCCTTTGGGTTTGCCCGTAGTCCCCGACGTATAAATGATGCTCGTCAGCTTGCTGGCGTCGGCATTGATATGCTTGACCGGGCCGGCGCTCCGGGACGCCCAATCGTCCACGCCTTTCAGTCTCGGATCGGCGGCCGGCTGCGGCACCGGTTTCAGGCTCAGGATCCGCTTGAGCCCGGTCAGTTGATCCTGTACCTCGGCAAATTGATCCCATTGTTCCGGGCTTTCAAACAGCAGCAGCTTCGCGCCAGAGTTGTGCACGATGTAGGCGATGTTATCGGGACGATCGGAGGTATAAAGCGGCACCGTGACGAGGTCCAGGCCCATGGCGGCCTGGTCGAACACCACCCACTGCACGCTGTTTCTCAGCATGATCGCAACACGGTCTCCAGGTTGGAGCCCATCGGCTTCCATGCCCGCCTGCCAGCGGGCGACCAGTTTCTCGACGTCGCTCCAGGTGTAATCCTTCCAGGTACCGCCGGCTTCGTCGAAACCGCAGTAGGCGCGGGCTCCCGCGGAACGCCGCACCCGCTCCTGGAACAGCCCATCGAGGGTCTTTGCTGTCTCCGGCGGGATGACGTCTGTTGTTTGCGCCATTGTTTTCTCCTCCAGTTTAAGTCTTGTTTTGGCTTCCCGCTCAGTCCAGGAAGAGGTCATTGAAAAGCCGCGTACCCGGCATCACGGCGTAAGGCTTGAAATCATGCACGCCCTCGCTGCGCAGGACTTCCTCGTCTATGAAAAAGTTTCCCGTCGTCGATCGGCTGTCGCGAACCACGATGGCGTGGGCGGCGTCCGCCATGATCGCCGGCTTGCGGCTGCCCGCCACCGCCTGCGGAAAAAATACCTCAACGGCAGCCGTGGCGATGGTCGTGCGCGGCCATAGCGAGTTCACCGCGATCCCCTGTGCCGCCAGCTCGGCGGACATGCCCAGCGTGCACATGCTCATGCCGTACTTGGCCATCGTATAGGCGACATGGTCCCTGAACCACTTCGGATTCATGTTCAGCGGTGGCGACAATGTAAGGATGTGCGGATTTGCTGCCTTGAGAAGGTGGGGAATGCAGGCCTGCGAGCATACGAATGTGCCGCGGGCGTCGACCTGATGCATGAGGTCGTAGCGCTTTGGCGGCGTCGCCAGGGTCCCGGTCATGCTGATGGCGCTGGCATTGTTGACCAGCACGTCGATGCCACCGAATTTTTCGGCTGCGGTCCTGACTGCCGCGGCTACGGCGTTCTCGTCGCGGATATCCAACTGCAAGGCCAGTGCGCGGCCGCCGGCCTGTTCGACCTCCCCGGCCGTCTCGTGAATCGTGCCCTTCAGTTTCGGATTGGCCTCTGCGGTCTTGCCGGTGACGACGATGTTGGCGCCGTCTCGCGCAAACCGCAGCGCGATCGCGCGGCCGATGCCGCGGGTGGCGCCGGTGATGAAGACTGTCTTGTCCTTGAGAGTGCTCAAAGTCAGGCGCCTTTGAAAACCGCCTTGCGTTTTTCAACGAAGGCTGTGACCCCTTCCTTCAGATCCGGCCCGCGCGCGCAATGCGAGAACGCCAGCAGTTCCTCTTCCATCTGCGTTTCCATGGGCGTAGAGAAGGACTGATTCATCAGGCGCTTCGCCTGGGCGAACGCACCGGTAGGCCCATCGGCCAGGCGGCGCGCGATACGCGCGGTTTCTTCCTCCAGCTTGTCGCCGGGCACGACCCAGTTGACCAGTCCCAGCGAGCATGCGGTCTGCGCGTCGAAGCGGTCCGGCAGCATCACCAGTTCCATGGCCTTCTTGTAACCGACCAGCCTCGGCAGAAAATGCGTGCTGCCGCCATCGGGGCTGGCACCGATGTTGGCGTAAGCCAGAGTGAAGCGGGTATCGGCGGCGGCAATCGCCAGATCGGCGGCACACATAAGGCTGAATCCCGCCCCTGCCACCGCGCCGTGGACACTGGCCAGCACCGGCTTGCCCATTCGACGCAAGGCGATAAAGGCGAGATGCATCTCAGTTCCCCAGCGCACGATCAGTTCCGGCAGTTCCGCCAGGTGCTTGTGAAACACTGCGACATCGCCACCCGCCATGAATGCACCGCCAGCACCGCGCAGCACCACCGCGCGCACCGCGGGATCCTTCTCCAGCGCCTCGGCTGCCGGCCGCAACTGCTGCATCATCTCGCCGTCCATGGCGTTGAGCACCTGCGGACGATTCAGGGTGAGCGTCGCCACGCCCTGGTCCACGGAAATCAGGACGACCTGGTTCATGCCGCGGTCTTCTGCGAAATGATGCTTTCCAGCCTGGGCACGCTGGCGCTATCGGACTCCGCCTGGATGCGCCCAACGTCAGGGGGAAAATCATCCACCATGATGCAGGCGCGTCGCAGGGTCGTGAACCGGCGCCATTGCGCTGTTTCTTCGGCTGTCAGGATGCCTTTGTCCAAAGCAGCCGCCACCCGCGCCTCGTCGGTCAATCCGGATATCTCGCCGGCCTTCTGGGCATTGCGGACTTTCACCTCCACGGCCTCTCCGGCGGGTGCTGCCTGCATTGCGAGTTCCAGGCGCCCTACCGGATCATCCTCGCTCTTCTGCAGGAACATGTTCGCGGTCAGGCGGTCGCGGGTCTGCGAGGGCTCCAGCATTGCACGGGCAACCTTCTGGCCCAGCCAGTCCGACGGCGGCGAGTAGGCCCGTCCCCAGGGAAAAACCAGCAACCGCAGTACCCATGCCGAAAGTCGGCTGGGAAAGTTTTCGAAGACGCCGTAGAACGCTTCCTGGATGCGATGCAGGCAATCCTCGAGCACCCATTGCGCAAGGGGCAGGTCGGCATGCGGCCGGCCATCGTCTTCAAAGCGCTTGAGCACCGTCGACGCGATATACAACTGGCTCAGGATGTCGCCAAGCCGGCCGGACAGTTTTTCCTTGCGCTTCAGGTCGCCGCCCAGGAACAGCATGGCCGCATCCGCAGCGAGCGCGAACCCGGCGGCAAGGCGTGCGAGCTGTCGCGTGTAGCGCCGCAACTCGATCGCGCCGGGGACGGACACCAGGCTGGCGCCCGTGATGCCCAGCCACAGCGACCGCGCCGCGTTGCCGAGCACGAAGCGCACGTGATCCCAGAATGCCTCGTCGAATTTTTGTCCGGCCTCCGCGGCATTCTGCGTGCGGGTGGCGTCGATTTCCTTCAGCACATACGGATGGCAGCGGATCGCACCCTGGCCGAAGATCATCATGCTGCGCGTCAGGATGTTGGCGCCCTCGACCGTGATGCCGATGGGAATTTGCTGATAGGCCCGGCCCAGGTAATTGCTGGGCCCGAGGCAGATGCCCTTGCCGCCGTGCACGTCCATGGCATCGTTGATCACCTGGCGGGCGCGCTCGGTGCAGTGATACTTCACGATCGCGGAAATAACGGATGGCTTTTCGCCCAGGTCCACGGCTCCCGCGGTCATGATGCGGGCCGCATCGATTGCATAGGTATTGCCGCCGATCCGGGCCAGCGCCTCCTCGATGCCTTCGAATTTACCGATTGAAATCTTGAACTGGCTGCGCACCCGGCTGTAGGCGCTGGTCGTGCGCGCCGCGAGCTTCGCTGCGCCGGCGCTGGAAGACGGCAGGGAGATGGAACGGCCCGCGGCGAGGCACTCCATAAGCATGCGCCAGCCCTGGCCCGCGAACTCCTTGCCGCCGATAACCCACTCGAGCGGGATGAAGACGTCCTTGCCCGAATTCGGGCCGTTCATGAAAGAGGCATTCAGCGGGAGATGACGGCGTCCGATGTTGACGCCGGGATGCCGAGTCGGGATCAGCGCCAGGGTGATGCCGATCTCTTCCTTGCCGCCAAGCAAATGTTCGGGATCGTGCAGCTTGAACGCGAGACCGAGGATGGTGGCAACCGGCCCGAGCGTGATGTAGCGCTTTTCCCAGGTCAGGCGGATGCCCAGGACTTCGCGCCCTTCATGCAGCCCCTTGCAGACCACGCCGAAATCCGGAATCGAGCCCGCATCGGAACCGGCATCGGGTCCGGTCAGCGCGAAGCACGGCATTTCCAGGCCTTTCGCAAGGCGCGGCAGGTAATGATTCTTCTGTTCGTCGGTGCCGTAATGAAGCAGCAGTTCGGCGGGCCCGAGGGAATTCGGCACCATGACCGAAACGCAGGCGGTCGAACTGCGCGTGGCCAGTTTCTGCACCACCTGCGAATGGGCGTAGGCCGAGAAACCCATCCCGCCGTACTGGCGCGGAATGATCATGCCAAGGAAGCCCTTGTCCTTGATGAACTGCCAGACTTCGGGTGGCAGGTCGTTCAGCTCATGGGAAATCCTCCACTCGTCGCACATCCGGCACAACTCTTCCGTCGGACCGTCGAGAAAGGCCTGCTCATCAGGCGTGAGCCGCGGCTTGGCCGTGGCGTACAGCTTGTTCCAGTCCGGATTGCCGCTGAACAATTCCCCGTCCCACCAGACCGTGCCGGCATCGAGCGCTTCCTGCTCGGTCTGCGAAACCTGCGGCAGCGCCTTGCGGAACCAGTTGAGCAACGGATCGCTGATCAGCCCGCGCCGCAGCGGCGGCACCGCGAGCATGGCCGTGACGACCAGGAATACCGTCCACAGCAGCACCTTGCTCCCCGAATTCGCGTCGGACCACAAGGTGAATGCGCCGAGATAGACGGCAATGCCTATGATCCACGCCATCGTAGCGGCGCGGAAATAAGCCAGCCCCCAGAACACCGCCACCGCGGCGACAATCCACAAAAATACGTTCATGGTGCTGCTCCTTTTGTATCCGGTTCTTTGTTCGGGATCACGCGGCCTTGCGGCCGGGCACGCTGCCGATCCTTCCCGGTTGCGCGCTGCGTTTGCCGTTCGGACCGGGCAGCGGCGCCTTCAGGCCCGATGCCAGGAAAGGAATCAGACGGCGGATGATCGACTCGGGTTCGTCGCCCCCCTCCAGGTTGCAAGTGGCAACGAGTTTCAAGGCGTCATTGCCGGCCATGGTGTAGGACAACGCGCCGAACATGAAGTGCATGCGCCAGGTCAGTTCCTGATCCGGGACCTGCGGCAGCGCTTGCACCAGGGCCTCCTTGAAGCGCACGACGACCTGGCGGTACTGGGCCGGCAGGATGTCGCGCATGGTATCGCCGGGTTCGGAGAAGGCCCTGCCCAGCAGCCGCAGGAACACGGCACCCCCGGCGAGCGGATCGCGGGTGACCTGCAAAGCCGGGGCCACGATCGCCTCGATAATCTGCTCGACGCTGAGCGCCCTGCCGCGCGCCTGTGCCTCCAGCCGGTCGAGATAGGCGATGCGGGCCGAATTGAGCGGGCCAAGCCTGCGCTCGAACACCTCGCGGATCAGCGCTTCCTTGGAGCCGAAGTGATAGTTGACGGCGGCAAGATTGACCCTTGCCTTGGCCGTGATCATGCGCAACGAGGTGGCGGCATAGCCGCGTTCCATGAAAAGGGTTTCCGCAGTGAAAAGGATGCGGTCGCGGGTTTCGGCGGGCGCCTGCTTTTTCCGGATCATTGTTCTGGTTCCGGGCGTTGCGGGAACGCCTCTGGTCGATAGATAATAGATATTCGAACGAACAGTAACAGGTGCTCAAACGAACGATTCAAACAAACGTTTGAATCATGAACAGCCACCGGAATCTTGTCAACGAAAAATCCCGGCGCAAATAAAAAGCGCGGCCCGGGGCCGCGCTTTTCAGGATCGTGTGCAAACCCCTGCGGTCAGAACTGGGCTTCCTCCAGCGCCAGCACGCTGGTGGAGCCATCGACGACCTCATGCCTGTAAGCCTGTGCCAGGGGCAGGATGTGCTCGGCATAGAACCGGGCGGTTCCCAGCTTGGCCCGGTAAAAATCAAAGTCGTCCGTCTCCTCGTCGAGCCGCTTCTTGGCAATCAGCGCTGCGCGCGCCATCTGCCAGCCGCCGGCCACCGTGCCGAACAGCTTCAGGAAGGGAACAGCCCCCGCCGAGGCGGCCTTCATATTCGACGGATACGTCGCCAGCAGCCAGTCCGTCGCTTCGCCCAGTGCATCGATACCTTCGGTCAGGGATTTGTGGATTGCCGCCAGCCCCGGATGCGAAACCTTGTTCAGCTCGTCCGCGAAGGAGCGCATCTGCGCGATCACGACCTTGATGGTGGCGCCTTTCTCGTAAGCCACCTTGCGCCCGACCAGGTCGTTTGCCTGAATGCCGGTCGTCCCTTCGTAAATAGTGGTAATGCGCGCATCGCGCAGGTACTGCGCCGCGCCGGTCTCCTCGACGAAGCCCATGCCGCCGTGCACCTGCAGGCCCAGCGAAGCGATCTCGATGCTCTGCTCGGTGCACCAGCCCTTGACCACCGGCGTCAGCAGATCGAACAAGGCCTGGCTGTTCGCCCTTGCGCCCTTGTCCGGATGCAGCAGCGCCTTGTCCAGGTGCGCGGAAGCCAGGGTGGCGAGTGCACGCATGGCCTCGGTCTGCGCCTTCATGCTCATCAGCATGCGCCGCACGTCCGGGTGGTGGATGATGCTGACGCGGTCGCCGCTTTTGACACCGACCTCCCTGCCCTGCACGCGGTTCTTCGCATATTCCAGCGCATGCTGGTAGGCGCGCTCGGCGATGGCCACGCCCTCGATGCCGACTTCCAGGCGGGCGAAGTTCATCATCGTGAACATGAATTCGAGACCGCGGTTCTCTTCGCCGATCAGATACCCGACTGCCCCCTCCCCTTCACCGTAGGCCATGACGCAGGTCGGGCTGCCGTGGATGCCCAGTTTGTGCTCGATGGAAACGCAGTTGACGTCGTTGCGCTTGCCCGGCGAACCGTCCTTGTTCACCATGAATTTGGGTACCACGAACAGCGAAATGCCTTTTACGCCTTCGGGCGCATCGGGTGTGCGCGCCAGCACCATGTGGATGATGTTCTCCGCCATGTCGTGCTCGCCCCAGGTGATGAATATCTTAGTGCCATGCAGGCGGTAGTGATCGCCCTCGGGCACGGCGCGGGTGCGCACCGCGGACAAGTCCGAGCCTGCCTGCGGCTCCGTCAGGTTCATGGTGCCGGTCCACTTACCCGACACCAGGTTCGGCAGATACATGTCCTTCTGCTGGTCCGAGCCATGCCGCATCAGCGCGGCGACCACGCCGGCCGTCAGCATCGGGCACAGGCAGAACGACATGTTGGCGGAATTCCACATTTCCGAGGTTTGCGCGGAAATGATGTGCGGCAGTCCCTGGCCGCCGTACTGCGGATCGCAGTTCAGCCCCGGCCAGCCTCCTGCGGAGAACTGTTTGAATGCGTCCTTGAAGCCGGGCGCGGCCGTGACGACGCTCTCCTCCAGCCTGGCGCCGATCCGATCGCCCGGAATGTTGAGCGGATCGAGGACGCCGGTGGCGAAATTGCCCGCCTCTTCCAGCACGGCATCGACAAGATCCGGCGTGACTTCCTCGCAGCCGGGCAGTGCGGTGATATCGTCGAGCCCAACCAGCTCCTTGACGACGAATTTCATGTCCCGGATCGGGGCGGCGTATGTGGACATCTTTTACTCCTGAAGGAATCCTGTTGAACCGCCACGACGCCAAGTCCGCCAAGGAAATGCAGAAACCTTCAACGCGCGCATACTCGGTAGTCAGGTCCCCACGATTGCCCGAAACCGGCAGCCACTCGACCGGTGCCGTTCATGACTTGGCGGCCTTGGTGTCTTGGCGGTTCAGCGCTCTTGTTTGTCAAAGACTGCTTGTTAGTTCCGGCACCGCCTGGAACAGGTCGGCCACCAGGCCATAGTCAGCCACCTGGAAGATCGGCGCTTCGCCGTCCTTGTTGATGGCGACGATCACCTTGCTGTCTTTCATGCCTGCCAGATGTTGGATCGCACCGGAAATGCCGACGGCGATATACAGATCGGGGGCCACGATCTTGCCGGTCTGCCCGACCTGATAGTCGTTTGGCACGAACCCGGAATCGACCGCCGCGCGGGAAGCGCCAACCGCCGCGCCAAGTTTGTCGGCAAGAGCTTCGAGGATCTTGAAGTTCTCTCCGTTGCCCATGCCC
>Ga0163153_10000531_pt1 | contig 67229 bp, 78 predicted proteins | sample OliLakLV19MP6IB1_FD_148629 | JGI IMG/M metagenome (GOLD analysis project Ga0163153, IMG submission 148629) | Freshwater microbial mat bacterial communities from Lake Vanda, McMurdo Dry Valleys, Antarctica - Oligotrophic Lake LV.19.MP6.IB-1 | ecosystem: Environmental > Aquatic > Freshwater >... | reverse complement strand
GTCGCCCGACGCCGACACCGACGCCCACACCAACGCCGACGCCGATCCCCGGCGCGACGACCCTCTATATCGACGCCGATCTTGGCGACGACGGGCGCAGCCGCGCCGAGGCTTCGTCACCCGCAACGCCATGGCAGACGGTGGGACACGCCGTTCGTCAAGCGGCGCCGGGCGACACGCTCCTGGTCGCACCCGGCGACTACGTCGAGACGGCGGCGCTGCCGCTCAACGCCGACGGCGTCTCCCTGATCGGTCAGGGCACGGACGTGTCCGACGTCCGCATCTCGACGCCGGCCAGCGCGGACGGCCTGCGCGTCAAGGGCGCCGGCGTCCGCATCGAGAACGTGTGGATCGACGGCCCGAAGCGCGGCGTGATTGCCTTCAACTCCGCCGATGCGCTGCGGCTGCTGAAGGTCGCCGTAACCAATACCGCTGGCGAAGGAATCGTGATCGACGTCGCCGACGACGTCGTGATCGAAGGCTGCATCGTCACCGGTGCGGGCTCGACCGGCATCGCCACCCGGAAGGCCAAGCGCCTGGTGCTGCGCGACAGCGACGTCTACGCGAACGCCGCATCCGGGATCTTCGTCCGCAAGGCCGACGCCGATCTCGGCTTCCTCACCGTGCACGCCAATGGCGGCCGTGGCGTACGCGTTCTCGGCGCCACCGTCGACCTGCACGACAGCGTCTTGACCAACAACGGCGGCGCCGCCGTCTTCGCCCGCGGCGCCAAGCCGGTGGCGGTCGATCACGTGCTGTTCTGGGCGAACGACGCCGCGGTCAACGACGATGTGCCGCCGGTGGTGTCGAACCCCGTGCTCGGCCGGATCGACGCCGACCCCCTGTACGTCGATGCGGACGGCACGGACAACCTGCTGGGCGGCGCGGGCTGGGCCGACGACGACCTGAGCCTGGAGCAGCCGCCCGAGCAGACCGCAACCAGCCCGGCCGTGGATGCCGGCTCGGGTACGGCCGCGGATCTCGACGTGACCGGGTCGACATCTTCGAATGGCGCAGCCGACGCCGGCATGGCAGACTTGGGAGCGCACCGATGATCTTCGCGTTGAACCTTCGCCCCTGGTTGATCGGCCTCACCGCCGCTCTCTTCGTGCTCGCCTGCGTCGACCTCGCCGCGGCCGGCAGCTCGGAGGGCGGCCGGGTCGGCAACCCGTCGCGGCTACGAACGCAGCGCGAGGGCCGCCCGCCCGGCCGCAAGATGTCGCGCCCGCAGATCCCCGAGCCCGAGCAGCGCCTGCCGCTGCGCTCGACCGCGGTGGTCCCCAATCCCGAGCCGATCAAGCGCGGCGGCAGCGGCTACGCGCGCAAGGGCGAGTACTTCTACGAGACGCCGAAGGACATGGAGCTCACCCGCACCAAGAACGGTGCGGGCTACAAGGCGACGGTGCCACGGCCGGAGAAGCTCGGCACCGAGCGGCGCGCGAAGGACGGCCGTCGCAACTGAGCATCCTGGTCGCCGGGCCGCGCGCGGGAGCCCGCGTGGCGCACCTTGAATCGTGGACGGGGGGTTGCCATAAGCGCGCATGCCCTCGCTCGCCAACCAGCGCGCGCTCGTCATCGGCGTGGCGAACGAGCGCAGCATCGCCTGGGGCATCGCCCGGGCGCTCGGACGCGAGGGCGCGCGGCTCGGCTTCACGTTCCTCGGCGATTCCCTCGAACGTCGCGTCCGTCCGCTGGCGGAGAGCGTCGGCGCCGAGCTGATCGCGCCGTGCGACGTCACCGACGACGCGCAGATCGACGCGCTCTACGCCGAGGTGGACCGCGTGTGGGGCGGCCTCGACATCCTGATCCATGCCGTCGCCTTCGCGAACCGTGACGACCTCTCCGGTCGCTTCGTCGACACCAATCGCGCCGGCTTCCAGCTCGCGCTCGACGTCAGCGCGTACTCGCTGGTGGCGCTCGTACGCGGCGCGTTGCCGCGCATGGCGGCGTCCGGTGGGGGCAGCGTGCTCACCTTGACCTTCGCGGGCAGCGAGCGCGTGTTTCCCAACTACAACGTCATGGGGGTCGCGAAGGCAGCGCTCGAAGCGTGCGTTCGCTACCTCGCGGCCGACGTCGGCGCGGCCGGCGTGCGCGTCAACGCGATCAGCGCCGGCCCGATCAAGACGCTGTCTGCGGCCGGCATCCGTGGCTTTCGCGACATGTTGCACGTCGCCCAGGAGCGCGCGCCGCTCAAGCGCAACGTGACCCCGGAGGACGTCGGCGAGCTGGCGCTTGCCCTGGCAGGTCCGGCCGGCGCCGGCATCACCGGACAGACCATCTACGTCGATGCCGGCCTCAGCATCCTTGGCGTCTGACGCGGCCGGCGGCTCGTCGTCGCCGTGCGCGAGCGAGGCGGCATGAGCCTGGTCGCGTGGCTCATCCTGGTCGTCGGCGCGCTGGTGGGCGCAGCCGTGATCCGGCAGCTCGGCCGATAGATCCCGGCCGGCCCGGCCTCACTTCACGGGCACGCCGACTTCGCTGCCGCTCGCCCGGGCCAGTGCCGCGACCGCAAGGTTGTAGTTGCGAACGGACTCGAAGTAGTGGCCCGACACCTGCGCGTAGTTGGAGAGGCCCTGCAGGATCTCGCTGGCGTCACCGATGCCGATGTCGAAGTTGGTGACCGACAGGGTGAGGATCGCACGTCCCGCCTTGCGTCCATCCTCGAGCTTGTCCAGCGACTCCCGGGTCTCGAGCACCTTGGCGTAGGCCTGCTCGAGCTCGAGCGCGAGGCCGTCGTGCGCCTGGCGCCGCTGTGCCTCGAGCTTGCCGAGCTCGGCCCGCGTCGCCTCGACCTTGGCCGCGGTGATGTGGAAGTTGAGCGGCCAGCGAATGCCGAACACGCCGCCGGGGCCGCGCTGGTAGTTGAACTGGTCCCAGGCGAACGGATTGAGCTGCCGGTCGCTGCGCGGCGCGTAGCTGTAGCTGAAGCTGCCCGTCAAGAAGAAGACGGGAAAGAAGTCGGCCTCGACCGTCTTGACCTCCTCCGCCTTCGCCGCCACGCCGGCGTCGATCTGCTTCCACGCCGGGCTCTTGTCGTAGAGCTGCCCGGTATAGTGCTCGAGCGGCTCGAGCACTACCTTGACCGGCTCGAGGAAGCGCTCTTTCACGTCGAGCGGATCCTTGCGATCGCTGCCGGCGAGCATGCGCAGCGCCTCGAGCGCACCGACCGCTCCGGTCTCGAGCTTGGGCACCTCCTTGGCGATCTCCGCGAGCGCGACGCGCAGGTAGAGGATGTCCAGCTCGGAGATGTCGGAGTCGCCGTCCTGACGGCGCTGGGTTGCGGTCTCGAGCGCATCCTCGAACGCGTCGCGCGCCTCCACCAGCACCCCCCGCACGGAACGCGCGAGCAGCACGTTGTAGAACAGCGACTTGACCTGCAGGACCACGTCCGCGGCCACGCCCTCGCTCGCAGCGACCTCCTGCTCGACGGCGTGCGTCGCCGCGGCGATACCGGCGGTGAGCTTGCCCCAGGTGAACAGCGGCTGCACGATGCTCACGTCGACGCTGGTGAACGGACCGTAGGAGCTGGTGTCGACCGTGCTCTTCGGATCGAGCACGGTGCCACGATAGCGCGGCGCGAGCCCGATCAGGTTGAGAGCCTCGAACTGCGGCAGGAAGCGCGACGCCTTGGCCTCGCTCAGCTTGGCCTGCCGCGCGGCCACGTCCCAGCGCGCGACGGCGAGTTCGGGCGCCGCGGCGAGCGCGCGGCGGATGAACTCGTCGAGGTCGAGCTTCCCCATCTGGCGCGCGGCCAACCGGGTCGCGAGCGCGACGTCGTCCACGGGCGGATCCTGGCCGCGGGCGAGCGAACCCCATGCCAGACAGCCCATGAACAGGCAAGCGAGTCCGCCGGCGCATGCCGTGCGCCACGGCCGGCGTCCCGCTCTGCGACCGTTGCTCTTCACCGCGCGCTGTGACGCGTCCGGAAGAGCCGGAGGCCGATTGTGAGCGTCACGATCCCGTAGAGCAGGAGCGCCGACACCGGCTCCACCATCGCTGCCAGACCACGGTCACGGAGCACGAGGTCGTTCATGCCGCGCATCGCCCAGGTGGTGAAGACGATCGGTGAGATCTCGCGCATCCAGTCGGGGGTGATCGACTGCGGCCACCACAGGCCGCCGAGCGCCGAGAACGCCATCACCACGGCGAGGCTCATCGGCTGGGTCTGCTCGCGCGTGCGTGCGATGCCGGCCACCACCAGACCGAGCGCGACGCACACGAAGACCACCGCGAGCGTGAGCACCACGAAGGCCACGATCGACGAGCCCAGCGACACCCCGAACACGAAATGGCCCCAGATGAACAGGACGAGCATCTGGAGGACGCCCATCACGAAGCGCGCGCCGAGCTTGCCGAGCAGCATCCAGGTGAAGCCTGCGGGGGCGACCAGCAGCCGCGGCAGCGTGCCCCAGTCGCGCTCGTCGTGCAGGCCCATCGCAGTCGCGAAGACCACCGCGAGCAGCACGAACATGATCGAGAAGCCCGGCACGTTCTGCTCGAACGACGTCACCGAGATCTGGTTGCCGGTGAGGTTCTGCTCCTGCAGCGAGATGCGCTCCTCGTCCAGTGGATCGGCGAGAGCCGCGGCATCCTTGTCCATCAAGAGCAGCAAGACCTTGACGGTCTGCAGGTCGACCGCCTGCGCGGGGTCGGTGAGCAGCGTGATCTGGCTGGTCCTGCCCTGCAGGTACCCCTTGCTCATGCCCTCCGGGAAGACGATCGCGGCCGGCGCGCGGTTCTGATCGCGTACGACGTGCTCGGCCTCGGCGCGCGACATCTCGATCGGGTCGGCGTGCTTGTCGAGCAGCTTGATGAACGCATTCGCGACCGGGCCCTGGTCCTCGTTGACCACCGGGATCATCAGCTTCGGCCCTTCATCACTGTCGAAGAGCGCACTCGCGATGATCGAGATCACCACGATCGGCACCAGGATGAAAAACAGCAGGGCCCACCGATCGCGAAAGATGATCCGCAGGTCCTTGAGAAAGACCGCTACCATGTGCCCGTCAGTCGAGCGCGCCGTCCGACTTCTTGTCGAGCTTGCTCTGCAGACGCTTGATCAAGCCGTCGAACGAGTCCTTGGCCAGGGCCCGGTCGAACTGCGACTTGAAGTTGTCGGCAAGGCTCACGTCCTCGATCAAGATGTCGGTCGCAACCCAACCTTCCTTCTTCTTCTCGAGGCGGTAGTCGGTGGAGAACTTGTCGCGCGGGGTCACGATCCAGGTCGCGACGGTCGCCGCATCTCCGGTCACCTTCTCGTCGCCGTACTCGAAGTCGGGCGCGTCGAAGAGCAGCAACCGCTGCACGTAGGTGCGGATGAAGAGCTCGCGAAACAGATCGAGAAACACACGCACCTGCTCGGGGCTCTTGCCGTCGAGGTGCTTGCCCATCGACTTGCGCCCGAGCGCGTCGGTGTCGAGGAAGCCGCGCAGCAGATCCTTCAGCGCCGCGAGCTTGCTGTTGTGGTCACCGGCGCCGGTGACGATCGCGTTCGACCTGGTCAAGGTCGTGCGCACCGTCACGAGCGGCGAGCCGGCAGCTTGGGCCCACGCGTCGCCGCGCAAACCCGCGCCTGCGAAGCCCACCGCCATCGCGAGCGCCGCCAGCACGATCGCCGCGCGCAGGATGCGCACCCTCCTCCCGACGTCGATCACTCAGTCCCTCAAGTCCTTGCCGGTCAGCTCGATGAAGATCGTCTCGAGCGACACTGGAGATACCCGTACCTGAACGATCTGCCCAGCGAGCGCTGGCGTGCTCCACAGGCGCGGCAGCACCTCCTCCGCGCGCGACGTGTACAGACGCAGCAGCGGCCCACTCTGCTCGATCCGCTGCACCCCGTCGATCCCCTGCACGCCGTCGACCGGCGACTGCTGCCGGAGACGTAGCTCGATCACCTCGCTGGTCTTCGACATGCCGAGCAGCTCGGGCACGGTGCCGAGCGCGACCACGCTGCCCTCGTCCATGATTGCGATGCGATCGCAGAGGTCCTCGGCTTCGGCGAGATAGTGCGTCGTGTAGAGGATGGTCACTCCCTGCGAGCGCAGGTTCCGCACCGCCTCGAAGATGTGCACGCGCGACTGCGGATCGACACCCACGGTGGGCTCGTCGAGCAGGACCAGGCGGGGACCGCTCACCAGCGCGCAGCCGAGGTTGAGCCGGCGGCGCATGCCACCCGAGTAGCTCGAGACCAGATCGTCCTTGCGACTGGTCAGCTCGACGCCCTCGAGCGCCGCCGCCACCCGCCGCGCGCGCTCCGCCTTCGGCACACCGTACAGGCGGGCGAAGAACTCGAGGTTCTCGGCCCCCGTCAGCGTCGGGTAGAGCGCCTCCTCCTGCGGGGCCACGTTGAGCAGGCGGCGCGCCGCGTGCACCTCCTTCACGACGTGCTTGCCGAACACCCACGCGTCGCCGCCGGTCGGCCAGATGCGGGTCGAGATCATCGACAGCGTGGTCGTCTTGCCGGCGCCGTTCGGCCCCAGCAGGCCGAAGATCTCGCCCTCGTTGACCTCCAGCGAGACCCCACGCACCGCCTCGCGACCGTCGTACGACCGGCGCAAATTCTTCGTCACCAGGGCCGTAGACACCAGTGGACGCCTATCCGTCCCCTGCCCGATGGTCAATGTGGGCTGGTGAAGCTCTCACAGCAAGAACGGGTCACGCAGCAGGATCGTCTCTTCGCGCTCGGCCCCGACCGAGATCAGGGTGACGGGCGTGGCCGTCAGCTCCTCGATGCGCGAGATGTAGCGCCGCGCCGCAGCCGGCAGGTCCTCGAAGCGCCTCGCCTGACTGAGATCTTCGGACCAGCCGTCGAGCTCCTCGTAGATCGGCCGCGCGGCAGCGAACGCGCGCGCACCCGCGGGAACGGTCTCGAGCCGCTTGCCCTCGCTCTCGTAAGCAATCGCGATCTTGAGCTTGGGCATCCCGGACAGCACGTCGAGCTTGGTGATGGCGAGGCCGGACATGCCCGACAGGCGCGCCGCCTGACGGACCACGACCGCATCGAACCAGCCACAGCGGCGCGGGCGCCCCGTGGTCGCGCCGAACTCGTCGCCGACCTCGCGCAGCTTGCGGCCGACCTCGTCGTCGAGCTCGGTCGGAAACGGTCCGCCGCCGACGCGGGTGGTGTAGGCCTTGGAGATGCCGATCACGCGGCTGACCGACTTCGGCGGGATGCCCGCTCCGGTTCCCACCGCACCGGTGACGATGTTCGACGAGGTCACGAAGGGATAGGTGCCGTGGTCGATGTCGAGCATGGTGCCGTGCGCACCCTCGAACAGCACCCGCTTCCCGGCCGCGATCTGCTCCGAGACGTAGAGCGCGGTGTCGGTGACGTGGGGGCGCAGGCGCTCGGCATAGCCGGCGTACTCGCTGCAGACTTCGTCGAGGTCGACCGCGGGCCAGCCGTACACCTGTGCCAGCTCGACGTTGCGCTCCTCGAGCAGGCGCGCCGCGCGCTCGCGGAAGTACTCGGGATCGAACAGGTCGACGACGCGCAGACCGCGGCGCGCCATCTTGTCCTCGTAGCAGGGCCCGATGCCGCGTCCGGTGGTGCCGATCTTCTTCTCGCCGAGCCGCTCCTCGCGCGCCACGTCGAGCTTCCGGTGCACCGGCAGGATCAGGTGCGCGCGCTCGTCGATCTTGAGCTGGGCGGGATCGGTCAGGTAGCCGCGCCCTTGCAGCTCGTCGATCTCGCCGCACAGGACCGCGGGGTCGATGACCACCCCGTTGCCGATCACGCAGGTCGTCTGCCGGTGCAGGACACCGGCCGGGATCAAGTGCACGACGGTGCGCTCGCGCGCGTCGCCGACCACCAGCGTGTGGCCGGCGTTGTTGCCGCCTTGAAAGCGCGCGACCACGTCGGCATGCGCGGCGAACAGGTCGACGACCTTGCCCTTACCCTCGTCACCCCACTGCGCGCCGACGATCACCAGTGCTGACACGTGGTCCTCCCGCCGCTACTCGAGGTTGATGAGGGCGGCGGAGATGATCTCCGGCGCCTTGCGCAGCTCGGCGAGCACCGCCTCGGGCACGGGATCGTCGACATGGAACAGCGACACCGCCTGGCCGCCGATCTTCTCGCGGCCGAGCTCGAGACCCGCGATGTTGACCTTGTGCTGGCCGAGCAGCGTGCCGACGCGCCCGACCACGCCCGGCACGTCGCGGTTGTGCAGCATCAGGATGTGCCCATCCGGCACCGCCTCGAGGAAGAAGTCGTTGAGCTTGACCAGCCGCATCGTGCTGCGACCGAAGACCGCGCCCGCGACCTCGTGCGTGGCCCCCGACGCGAAGCGAACCTTGACCGCTACCCGGTTGCGGAAGTCGCTCGGCTGGGTGGAGATCGTCTCGCGCACGTCGATGCCGCGCTCGCGCGCGACCACCGGTGCGCTCACGTAGTTCAAGTCGCTGCCGAGCATCGGCACCAGCAAGCCGCGCAGGATCGCCGCGCTGACGGTCTTGGTGCCGTAGTCGGCGACGTCGCCGCGGTACTCGATCGCGACCTCGACCGGCGCACCGCCGCTCGGCACGTCCTTCGTACCGAGCTGCGCGACCAGCGAGCCGAGCTTTTCGCCCAGGCGCAGGAAGGGCCCCAGCAGCTCGCGCTGCTCCGGCGTGATCGCCGGCATGTTGACCGCGGCGGTGATCGCACCGCGCATCAGGAATGCCGACACCTGCTCGGCGATCGCGATCGCGACGTTGGTCTGCGCCTCGCCGGTCGATGCGCCGAGGTGCGGCGTCGCGACCACCTGCGGCAGCCCGATCACCGGGCTATCCGCACCCGGCGGTTCGGTGGCGAAGACGTCGAATGCAGCACCGGCGACGTGGCCGGATTTGATAGCGTCGGCGACCGCGTGCTCGTCGACGATGCCGCCGCGCGCGCAGTTGACGATGCGCACGCCCGGCTTCATCTTCGCGATCGCCGCGGCGTCGATCAGGTTGCGCGTCTCGTTGGTCAAGGGCACGTGCACCGTCACGAAGTCGGAGCGCGCGAACAGCTCGTCGATGCTGACCAGCTCGACCTGCATCGGCTTGGTCTCGGCCGTGACGAAGGGATCGAACGCGATCACCTTCATCTGCAGACCCAGCGCCCGGTCCGCGACGATGCGGCCGATGTTGCCGAGCCCGACCACGCCGAGGGTCTTCGCGGTGACCTCGCTGCCGGTGAACTTGGTGCGCTCCCACTTGCCCGCGCGCAGCGAGGCATTCGCCTGCGGGATGAAGCGCGCACAGGCGAGCAGCAGCGAGATCGCGTGCTCGGCGGTGGTCACGTTGTTGCCGCCGGGCGTGTTCATCACGACGATGCCACGGCGGGTCGCGGCGGGAACGTCGATGTTGTCGACGCCGATGCCCGCGCGGCCGATGACCTTGAGCTTGGTGCCGGCGGCGATTGCCTCCGCCGTTACCTTGGCACCGCTGCGGACGATCAAGGCGTCGTAGTCGCCGATCTCCGCCGCCAGCTCCGGGCCCTCGAGCGGCGGACGCTCGACGACCTCGATGCCAGGCTCGGCGCGCAGGATCGCAAGTCCTTCGGGCGCGAGCGTCTCCGAAACCAGAACGCGGTAGGGCATTGGATCCCGCCGATCAGGAACGCGCGGCTGCGGCCGGGAGGCCCGTCGCGAGGATGGTCTGCGCCGCGCCGACACCGCGGCCGAACTGCACCTCGTACCCGAACTTCGACAGTCCGAGCTCGAGGGCCGCGATGCAGGTCACGATGTCGAAGGTGTCGATGTGGCCGAGGTGCGCAAGGCGCAGGATCTTGCCCTTGAACTGGTCCTGCCCGCCCGCGACCTCGACGCCGAGCGAGTAGCGCAGGTACTTCTGCAGCGCGCCGCTGTCGATGCCTGCGGGCGTGAAGACGCCGGTCACGGCCGGGCTCGGGGCGTCGGGCGCGACCAGGCCAAGGCCAAGCGCACGCACACCGGCGCGCATGGCCTCGCCGAGGCGGGCCATGCGCGCGAACAGGTTCGGCAGACCTTCCGCGAGGATCATGTCGAGCGCCTGGCTGAGTCCGTAGATCAGATTGATCGCCGGCGTGTACGCGGTGGTGTTCTTGAGCAGGTTGTCGCGCTCGCGCTTCAGGTCGAAGTAGAAGCGCGGCAGCTTGGCGCTCGCCGTCGCCTTCCAGGCGCGCTCCGAGAACGCGATGAACGCGAGCCCCGGGGGCAGCATGAAGGCCTTCTGCGAGCCCGAGAGCAGGACGTCGATCCCCCAGCGGTCCATCGGCATGTCGGTCACGCCGACCGCGGTGATGCCGTCGACCATCAGCAGGGTGTCGCGCTCGCGGGTGAGCTTGGCGATCGCCTGCACGGGGTGCAGGACCGTCGTCGAGGTCTCGCTCGCCTGCAGCAGCACGCCGCGGGTCTCGGGACGGCGCTTCAAGGCCGCCTCGATCTGTGCCGGATCGACTGCCCTGCCCCACTCGACCGCGAGCTCCTCCACGTCGAGCCCGTAAGTCTTGCCCATCTTCATCCAGCGCTCACCGAACTTGCCGCCGTTGACGCACAGAATGGCGTCGCCCGGTGACATGGTGTTGACGATCGCCGCTTCCATCGCACCGGTTCCCGACGCGGCCAGCGTGATCACTTCCTGCGACGTCTGCCAGACCTGCTTGAGCTGCTCGCGCACCGAGGCGACGATGGCCTCGAACTCGGGCGTGCGGTGGTGGATCGTGGGTGCCGCTATGCGCAGCAGCACCTCGGCCGGGACCGGGGTCGGCCCCGGAGCGAGCAGATACTTCTTCTGGGGAGCGGAGATCATCGTGCAGACGGTACCACTGCGAACGCTAGGAGCAATTCCGTTGAGCGACGGCGGGCGCGAAGCCGCGTCTGGCTAACGGAGCGTGCCCGGGCCAGTCAAGCGCGCTCCACGACGCGACAAACGCGGCATCCGGGGCGCGTGCGACGAGCCCGAAGCACGCGCTGAGGCCGGTGCGGACTTCTGTGCGAGTTGACAACCCGACACGCCGCCGATACCGGGGGACGTCGTGCAGGGAGCGCGGAGCCGGCTGACCACTGCGAGTGCCCGCATCATCGTCGCGGCTACGGCTGCTCTGCTCCTCGCGAGCGGCGCGCGCGCGCAAGCGCCACAATCGCCCCCGCTTGGTGCGCCCGCAGACACCGCGATCGACGGCGCCGCGAGCCCGGAGATGCGCGATGACCTGACGAGCGTGCCCTCGATCTGGGAAACGCTGCGCGCGCAGTTCCAAGCGGAGCCGCGTAGTGGCGGTGACATCGGTGGGCTCTCCGCTTCGACCGTGTACTCGGCCCCGATCCGCCTCACCCTGCGCGAGGCCGTCGCGAGCGCGCTGAAGAACAATCCGGGCCTGCAGAGCCAATCGCTCGAACCGCTGGCGCAGCAGCAGGCGATCCTCGCCGCACAGGCGCAATTCGATCCGATCGTCGGGGCCGAGGGTTTGATCAACCGGCTCGTCCAGCCGTCGGGGACGCAACTCTCGGGCGCGGCGATCTCGACCACCAACAACGGCGACTGGAACTTCTTCCTCTCGAAACGGCTCTTGACGGGAGCACAGTTCCGGGTCGATTGGTTGAACAACCGCTTCAATACCGACTCGGAGTTCCAGGGTCTCGCGCCGCAGTACCAGCCGCAGGGTCTGATCAGCTTGAACCAGCCCCTGCTGCGGGGCTTCGGGCTCTATTTTACGCGGCTCCAGATCTGGATCGCGGAGACCACCACCGACGCGGCGATCGCCACTTACCGGGCGAACGCCGCGAACTTCGTGCGACAGGTCGTGCAGAGTTACTGGCGTCTGGTCGCCGCCGAGGAAGGCTTGAAGGTTCTCGAAAGCTCGCTGGAGCTGGCGCGGCAGACGGTGCGCGACAACCGCATCCGGGTCGACGTCGGCGTTCTGCCCCCGGTGGCCGTGAAGGAGAGTGAAGCGGAAGCCGCCCGGCGCGAAGAAGAGGTGATCGTCGGCGCCAACCTACGCGACCAGGCACGACGCAGCCTGCGCCAGATCGTGTACTACGCAAGCGGAGTGAACGATTTTCCGCGGCCAGTCGAGCCGGTCGATCAGCCGATGGTCGACCGGGTCCATGCCGACTACGAGAGCGCGTTCCAATCGGCGATGGCCAACCGGCCGGAGATCGAAGCGGCACGGCTTGCCGTGCGCGGCAGCGAGCTGACCGTCGACTTCAACAAAAACCAGCTCCTCCCGCGCGTCGACATCGTCGGCGGGTACGGCATCAACGGCCTGAGCGGCAACGCCGATCAGCGGATCAGCCCGATCACCGGACAGCCGCAGGTCAACAGCTTCGGCGGCACGTACGGCGACGGCCTGGGCAGAATGTTCTCGGGCGACTTCTACTCCTATCAGGGCGGCATCCGCATCGAGGTTCCGATTGCGAACGCGGGTGCCGATGCGGCGTACACGCAAAGCCGCGTTCAGCAGCAGCAGTCGGAGTCGAGCTACCGCCAGCAAGTCTCCAACGTGGCGCTCGAGGTCGGGCAAGCGGTTGGCGACGTGACGTCCAACCTGCAGCGGATCGCGGCGACCCGCGTCGCTCGTGAGCTAAGCGACGAGAACCTCCGCAACCAGACCAAGCGCTACGACGTGGGGATGGTGACCACGACCGACCTGCTGATCTTCCAGGACCAGGTCGCTCGAGCGCGCCTCTCCGAGATTCAAGCGACGGTCGACTACAACAACTCGATCGCTGAGCTCGAGCGCTCACAAGGCACTTTGCTGCAGCGATTCAACATCCTGATCGCACCCCGAGGGGAAACCGAAACCCCCCTATGGGCGCGCTTCTAGAGGTGCGGGGCGATCGGCTCCTTTTGACTGTGCCGGTAGCGATTTTCACGCCGCGACTCGTTGCTTCGCTCCGGTGATCCCGATACCCCTCTGGCTATCGGGAATGAACGACCTCTCGTCTGGAGGGATCGACGCGCGCGAAGCTCTTCGAGGGCGCAGGCGCGCTCGCTGGTGCTGACACGACCGACTACTGGGAGTTCCGGCCGGTTGCCGGTTACGGGAACGGAACCTCCTTCCCCCTTGGCGATCGAGCCGTCGGACTCGTCCTGTCACCAGGCAGTAGCGTGACGGCATCCTCGACCGACTGAGGCCCTCGTCGCCGCACCATCGCGAAGCGGGCGTTCGGGACACCTCAGCCCCGTCGGTGCTGACCGATGATGCTCAGGAACTCGTCGCGCGTCTCCTGCTTCTCGCGGAAGACCCCGAACATCGCACTGGTCACGACGTAGGAGTTCTGCTTCGCGACGCCGCGCATCCGCATGCAGAGATGCTCGGCCTCGACCACCACGGCGACGCCCTCGGGTGTGAGCTTCTCCATCAGCAGCGAGGCGATCTGCGTCGTCATCCGCTCCTGGACCTGCAGCCGCCGAGCGAAGACGTCCACCAGGCGCGCGAGCTTCGAGATGCCGACGATCTTGCCGCTCGGCAGATAGGCGATGTGCGCCTTGCCGAAGAACGGCAGCATGTGGTGCTCGCACATCGAGTAGAAGTCGACGTCCTTCATGACGATCATCTCGGAGTAGTCCTCGGTGAAGAGGGCACCGTTGATGATCGCCTCGGGATCCTGGGTGTATCCCTGGGTGAGCTCGCGCAGGGCGCGCGCGGCGCGGGACGGCGTCTTCAGCAGGCCTTCCCGCTCGGGGTCTTCGCCGAGCTCGCGGAGGATCTCGCGAAAGTAGGACTCCACGTCCTACTTGGTACCCTTCTTCTCGACCGCTTTCACCTTCTGGTACTTGCGGTAGTCGTACCCGGTGGCCATCGCGAGCAGCATCGGCTCCATGCCGCCGTCGCGCTCGCGGCGCAGGATCGAGAGCCGGTCGAAGAAGTCCTGAAACGCTCGCGCCGCACGGGCGCGGTCGCCCGCACCAGCCGAGCTGCGGTCGTCGGGGCGCGGCGCGGCCGAACCCCGCTCCTCGGTGATCGCGGCGAGGCCCAGCTCGGCGTCGGGCAGCGCCAGCACCTCGCGCAGACGCGTCACGGTGAAGCGCAGCGCGGAGAAGCGCAGCTCGTTCGGGAAGGCGTCCCACTCGGCGAGCGACAGCGTGCGCACCGACTCGTAGCCGGCGATCAGCGACTCGAAGCGCTTCAGGTCGTACTTGCCGTCGGTGAAGCAGACCGCGTTGACCGCGGTCGCGAGGTCGAAGATGAACTTGCCGCGGCACGCTGCCTCGAAGTCGAGCATGCCGACCAGCTTCTCGCCCTTCACCAGCAGGTTCTCTTCGAAGAGATCGCCGTTGATCACGCCCTTGGGCAGCTTTCCTTCGAGGTAGCTGCCCAGGTACTCGACCTCTTCGTCGAGCGTGCGGGTGATCTTCTTGAAGTAGCTCGGCAGCTGACCGCGTACCTCGTTGTAGAGATCGGCGACGCGCTCGAAGCTGAAGCGGTTGTCGATGCCCTTCTTGTAGCCCTTACCGACGACGTGCAGATCGGAGAGCGCGCGGCCGATGTTCTCGATCTGAACCGTCGACAGGTTGTCGACGTTCGGGCGCTTGCCGTCGATGTGCTTGTAGACGATGACACAGGCGCCGCGCGCCTCGCGATAATGCCGGCCCTTCCGGTCGGCGAGCGGCTGCGGGCAGGGGAAGCCGTGCTTGCGCAGATAGAGCAGGAGGTCGATCTCCCGCTTCACGTCGAGCTCGCCCTTGACCTCGTCGAAGCGCACGATCACCTTCCCGCGCGACGCGTCGAGGAGCAGATTCGTCTGATGATTTCCGCGCCGCGACCAGGCAGCAGGCGCTGCCGAAACCGACGCCACCTTGCCGAGCGCGTATTCCTCGGCGAGATCGGTGACCTCGTGCTTTTCCAGCGGATCGTACGTCATGGGAAGGGGAGCCATCTGGCGGACGCTACAGTGAGAGGAGATTCTCACCACCAGCCACGTTCACGCAGGGGGGAAAGGATGTCGGGACCCCTCGGGAGGCACACCGCAGCGTGGGTGACATGGTGTTTGTGTGGGTCAACTCGCGAGGACTCTAGTAGAATCAAAAAAAACTGTCAATACCGCATCTCGAACGTAACACGGCGCATCTAGGATAGAACATTGTCTCTCAGGACGCACCAGGCATGCGCTGCAGCTATGCACGGCGGGGGGCGGGCCCGGGGTGGAGCGCGACCAAAATGTCCATGACGTTGGTACCGGTTGGCCCGGGCCGGAACAGGTCCCCGAGTCGTGCGAAGAACGGGTAGGAGTCGTGCTCACGAAGCGCCTGCGCAGCCCGACGGTGGCCGCCGCGGGAAAGCGTGCGGCCATCGCAGAAGGCACCGGCGGCATCGGTCAGGCCGTCGATCCCGTCCGTTCCAGCACAGAGCAGTGACCACCCTGTGCCCACGATCTCGGCAGCCGCCGCAAGCGCGAGCTCCTGACAGCGGCCTCCTCGTCCCTGAGCTCCGCCGACGGTGACCGTCGTCTCGCCGCCGCCGAGAACGCAGAGGGGTTTCGAGACCTGGCGTGGCAGCGCGGCGGCGAAGGCCCGTGCGCAATCCGCAGCCTCGCCGTGCAAGGAAAAGCGGTGCGGTAGAACGGAGTATCCCCACTGCCTGGCGGCGCGGGCGGCTGCGGCCAGAGCGGTTCGATTGCTGCCAACGAGGGCCGCCGAGGCCCGCCCGAGCCGTGCGTCCGCCGGCTTGGGGGTCTCCTCGGGTCCGGCACCAGACGCACCCGCCTCGAGCCGTCGCCAGATCCGCTGAGGCACCCAGGCGCCCCCCGGATCGGACGCGCGGAGGGCTCGCAGAGCACGACCGAAGGTGCTCGGATCGGGCACGGCGGGTCCCGAACCGATGGTCGCCAGAGCGTCGCCGGGCACGTCCGACAGCGCCAGGGTCAAGACCTCGCGCGGCGCGGCGCGCAGCGCAAACCCGCCGCCCTTGACCGCGGAGACGTGCTTGCGCACGGCATTGATCACGCCGATCGACGCCCCGCAGCGCAGCAGGTGCACGTTCAGACCGACCTTGTCCGCACGCGTCACGCCAGGGGCGGGCGCGGCGAAGAGCGCCGAGGCACCCCCGCTCAACAAGAAGAGCACGGTGGTGTCGCGGGGCAGCGCCACGAGGCGGGCGAGGATCCTGGCCGTCGATCGGAAGGTGGCTGGACCGGGGACGGGGTGATCGCCGGCGAGAACCTGGATCCGTCCGACGCGGCCACTGGCCGGAGGCTGCGGCGCCACCACCATTCCCTCGACTTCCGGGGCCAGGCCAGCGATCGCCGCGGCCATGGCGACGGCCGCCTTGCCCGCACCCGCGACCCAGAGACGGTCGACCGGGCGGAGCAACCGGACACCCGGTCCAACGGCGATCTCGAGGGAGGCGCCGTTACGGGAAATCCGCCGCTGCACCAGCCGGGTCGGATCCACGGCCGTGACGGCTGCGCGATAGATCGCCGTCAGCTCGCCACGCAGCGGCGGGGCTACGCGTGGCGGTGCGGGCTCAACCGACCTCTTCGTCGGTCTCGCCGACGGCGAAGCGCCGGTAGCCGCGGTCGTCGTCGAGGCGACGCTGCTGCTTCGCTTCGCGCTCCTGCTCGGCCTGGCAGGTGACGCAGAGACGGGTGAACGGCAACGCCTTCAGCCGGTCCTCGGCGATGTCGAGCTCGCAGGTCTCGCACATGCCATAGGCGCCGTTGGTGATGCGCTCGAGCGCCTCGTCGATCGCCTGCAGCTTCGCGCGGTCGCGGTCGGACAGGATCATGCTGATGTCGCGATCCCGTTCCTCGCTGGCGAGGTCGTAGGCGTCCATGCCCTCGTCCTTCTGCCCCTCGCGGCTGGACTTGGTTTCGTTCTCGATATCCGCCCCGACCTGGCGACGCATCGCCAGGAGAGATTCGCGGGCGGTCTTCAGAAAAGCCTTTCGCATGTTCGCTGGTTCCAGTCGGCGACGCTTCTGGCATCACCGGAGCGGCGGAGGTTAAGGACCCCGCGTGGTTGTGTCAACTCTGCCCCGCGCGACGGATCGCGCAAGGTCCGCGCGTCACCGCGCCGTGGTTCCCAGTGGCAGGGTTCGTGCCACGGAGGAGCGCGGGAGCGGCCCCTTCGTCGGAATCACGCCGGAGCACCCTCGAGGTCGTACGTGCTCGCCCGGTTGATGCGGATCGGGAGGATGGCACCGACGTCGAACTCGAGCCGCCCGCGCAGCAGCACGACGCCGTCGATGTCAGCCGCCTGGCCCTGGCTGCGACCGTACCACTGCCCGTTGTCGAGCTGACCGCAGACCAGCACGGGCAGCGTCTCGCCCACCTGGGTCAGGTTCGCGGCGCGCGCGATTCGTGCCTGCGCGCGCATCGCCTTGGCGCGACGTGCCTCCTTGGTCTTCTCCGGAACGTGCTCGCCGAGCGCGTAGGCGGCCGTGCCCTCCTCGTGCGAGTAGCGGAACACGCCCACGCGCTCGAAGCGACAATCGGAAAGAAAGCCCAGCAGCTCCTCGAAGTCGTCCTCGGTCTCGCCCGGAAAGCCGACGATGAACGACGACCGCAGCACGACGCCGGGCACACGGTCGCGGACCCGCGCCACCAGCTCGCGCAGCCGCCCGCCGGCGCCGGCGCTGCCCCGGCGCATGGCACGCAGCATCCGGTCACTGCCGTGCTGCAGGGGCATGTCGAGATAGGAGCAGACGCGCTCCTCGCGCGCGATCAGGCGCAGCAGGTCGTCGGTCACGTGCTGCGGGTACATGTAGAGCAGGCGGAACCAGTCGATGCCGTCGACCTCGAGCAGCGCCTCGAGGAGACGCGTCAAGCTCGCACCGTCGTCGCGGTCGCTGCCGTAGCTGGTCAGGTCCTGGGCAATGAGGCTCAGCTCGCGAACGCCCGAACCGGCAAGACGGCGTGCCTCCTCGACCAGCGACGCGATACCGCGGCTCTCCTGACGCCCGCGGATCTTCGGGATGATGCAGAACGAGCAGGTTCGGTTGCAGCCCTCTGCGATCTTCAGGAACGAGGTGTAGAACGGTGTCGCCTGAATGCGCGGTGCGTCGGCAGCGGGCAGGACGTGCTGCGCGCCGACGTACGTCGGCCGCGGCGCGTCGGCGACCAGCAGCTTCGGCAGCGCCATGAAATCGCCGGTGCCGACGAAGATGTCGACCTCTGGCATGCTCTCGCGCAGCACCGTGCCGTAGCGCTCGGCGAGGCACCCGGTGACGATCAGGCGGCTCGCCCTGCCCTCCTGCTTGTAGCGCGAGAGGTCGAGGATCGCGTCGATGGATTCTTCCTTCGCCTCGTCGATGAAGCTGCAAGTGTTGACCACCAGCACGTCTGCCTGGGCCGGGTCGTAGACCAGCTCGTGTCCTTCGCGGACCAGCAGCCCCTGCATCACCTCGCCGTCGACCAGGTTCTTCGGGCACCCGAGCGACAGAAAGTGGACCTTCTTCGTCACGCCCTCAGTCACGCATGTTCACGAACTGCAGCGGGCGGCGGAAGTCCGCCGCGCGCAGCGCCTGGATGACTTCCTGGAGCTCGTCGCGCTTCTTGCCGGTCACGCGCACCTGATCGTCCTGGACCTGGGCCTGGACCTTGACCTTGGTCTCCTTGATCAGCTTGACGACCTCGCGCGCCGCGTCGGTGTCGAGCCCCTGGTGGATGGTGATGAGCTGGCGCGCCAGGCTCCCGCCAGCCGCCTCGATCTTGCCGTACTCGAGCGACTTCAAGTTGATGTTGCGCTTGACTAACTTCGACTGCAGGATGTCGACCACGGCCTTCACCTTGAAGTCGTTGTCGGAGGTGATCTTGACGACGTTCTTCTCCTGCTCGATCTCGGTCTTCGAGCCCTTGAAGTCATAGCGCTGCTCGACCTCCTTGCGGGTCTGCTGCAGCGCGTTGCTGACTTCCTGCATGTCGACCTGCGACACCACGTCGAACGACGGCACGATTTCTCCTCGGTCGGTTTCTCGGTCGGCGGGCGCTCAGCGTGCCGACGGCGCCTCGATGACGTCCATGCCCGGCGGGCGCTCGAACATGAACAGGGCCTCGTCGACGCTCTCGTTGCGGCGCAGATCGCTCAAGGTCACACGCGTCGTGTTGCCGAGCGGATCGCGGATGATGGCGGCCGCGACGTCGTAGGTCGTCGGGTCGACCTCGAGGATCAGCGAGCCCAGCGAGCCCTCCTCCGCGATCAACGGCTCGAGCTGCAAGCGAAGCCGGCCGTCCTCGGCGGGCGAGAGCAAGGTCGCCCGGAAGTCGCGCTCGATACGCGCGACGCCGAGCAGGAAGGACACCGGTGTGCGCGACTCGAAGGCGTTCGCGAGCGGCGCCTTCAGCACTTGATTGTCCTCCGGCTGGACGATCCAGAGGGTCTCGCCGTCGGCGACGATCGTCTGCTTCTCCGGTGCCACGTACTCCCAGCGCATGCGCCCGGGTCGCCGGAACCAGACCTTGCCGTTGGACTTTAGGATCTGGCCGCCAGCCTCGATGCGCATCTCCTGGTTGAAATCGGCGGCGAAGTTCTGCGTCGCGTCGTAGCGCGCCTGCACGCTGTGCACGACTTCGGCCGAGGGCCCAGGCGCGCCCACGGCGAAAGCTGCCGGAACGGCGGCCGCCAGAAGCAGAAATACGCCGATATACGCCGAGAGCGTACCCGGCACGGCGATTCGCACGGGGATTTCTATTCCTGTTTGGGGGCGAGGACTTCCCGCGCCCCACGGTGATCGGCGGTGCTTACCACGCCCTCGCGCTCCATGCACTCGATCATCCGCGCGGCCCGGTTGTAGCCCACCTGGAGGCGGCGCTGCACGTACGAGATCGAGGCCTTGCCGGTCTCGGTCACGATGCGCACGGCGTCGTCGTACATGGTGTCGTACTCCTCCTCGCCGCTGCCCTCGCCCGCACCGTCGCCGCCCTCCTCCTCGTCCTGCAGCAGGTCCATCTGGTAGCGCTGCGGCTCCTGCTTGCGGACGAAGTCGGTGAGGTTCTTGATCTCCGCGTCGGTGATGTAGGCGCCGTGCAGGCGCTGCACCTTCGAGACGTCGGGCGGCATGAACAGCATGTCGCCGTTGCCGAGCAGGCGCTCCGCCCCGATGGCGTCGAGGATGGTGCGCGAGTTCACCGCGCCAGCGACCTTGAACGAGATGCGCGACGGGAAGTTCGCCTTGATGAGTCCGGTGATGACGTCGACCGACGGGCGCTGCGTCGCCACCACCAGGTGGATGCCGGCGGCGCGCGCCTTCTGCGCGAGCATGGTGATCGGGATCTCGCAGTCGCGCCGGGTCATGATCAGGTCGGCGAGCTCGTCGATGATCACCACGATGCGCGGCAGGTGCTGGTGCACGATCGCCGCCGGCCCGGGGGCGGCGGAATCCTCGTCCTCGTCGTCCTCGGGATCGTCCTCGGCGAGCTCGATCACGCCACGTTGCCCGGCCTCCTCGGCGATGACGCGATTGTAGCTCTCGAGGTTGCGCACGCCCTTGTCCTTCAGGACGCGGTAGCGGTCGTTCATCTCCTTGACGAGGTTGTTGAGCACCGTCACCGCGACGCGCGCCTCGGTGATCACCGGCACCAGCAGGTGCGGGATCTGCTCGTAGGTCGCGAGCTCGAGCATCTTCGGATCGACCAGCACCAGGCGCACGTCGCGCGGCGTGGCGCGCATCAGGATGCTCGCCAGCAGGCTGTTCAGGAACACCGACTTGCCGGTTCCGGTCGCGCCGGCGACCAGCAAGTGCGGCATGCGCGCCAGGTCGCCGACGACGGGATTGCCCTTGGTGTCCTTGCCGAGCGCGAGCGTCAGCACCGAGGGCGACTCGCGGAAGGCGTCGGAGTCGACGATCTCGCGGATCAGAACCTTCTCGCGCTGCTTGTTCGACACCTCGATGCCGACCACCGACTTGCCCGGGATCGGCGCCAGGATGCGCACGCTGAGCGCGCTCATCGCCATCGCGAGGTCGTCGGCGAGCGTGACGATGCGATTCACCTTGATGCCCGGCGCAGGCTCGAACTCGTAGGTCGTGATCACCGGACCAGGGTGGATCTCGCGCACCTTGCCCATGACCTCGAAGGTGCCGAGCTTGGTCTCGAGCACGCGCGAGCTGGCGATCAGCGCCTCGTGATCGACGACGGTCGGCTTGGCCGGCGGGTCCTCGAGGTGGGTCAGATCGGGCAGGCAGTACGAGCTCTCGCTCGAGAACGGCATCTCCACCTGACGGCGACGGCCGGTGCGGCCGGCCGGGGTCGGTGCCTTCGGCTGGACGACCACGGCGGGGCGCAGCTGCTCGGCATCGCGGCGCGACGGCGACTTGCCGCTGCCCGGGACCATGTGCGCCTCGCCCAGCAGGATGACGTTCTCGGATCGGCCGGGGTGATCACGCCTGCGCGCCACCCGCGCGCCGACCCAGCCGACGCCGCTCTTCGCAAGCGTCGCGCTCCCCTGCGCGCCGGCCTGGCCGAGGTCGCGCAGCGATTGACCGGTCGCGATCGCGAGCAGCACGACGAACGTCGCCAGCACGATGACCCAGGCGCCGGCGTCGCCGAAGCCCTCCACCAGCAGGATCCGCAGGAAGCCGCCGATGATGCCGCCGGCCTCCATCTCGCGCCAGGTACCCACCGCGAGCTGCGCCAGCGTCGCGCTCGCGAGCAGCGCGCCGACCGCGGCCGTGGTGCGGAGCGGCGAGATCCGCGGCTCCTTGCCCTGGAACACCAGCACGCCCCAGACGAGCAGGCCGAGCGGGATGACGTACGAAGCCAGGCCCAGCGTCTGGGCGAGGATCTCTGCCATCGCGGCACCGAGCGGGCCGACGATGCTGGCGCGCGCATCGGGTTGGTACGTCACGATCGCGAGCGCGACGATCACCCCGCCCACCGCGAGCCCGACCGCGCCGGCCTCGCGGCCCAGGGTGTGGAACGTCTCGCCCCGCCGGGCGACCTGCTGCCGCGCCATCTCCTCGCCCCCACCTCGAGCCCGGCGGCTTCGCTTGCGTGCCGTCCGGCCCTCCTCCCCGCCACCGCGCGGTGGCCCTCCCCTGCTACCGATCGAAAAGCGCCATGCCCGTCGGGCGGCCTACATCTCGAAGATGTGTGGCACGATCAACGGTCGCTTCCCGCGCGAGCGCGAGAAGTAGCGCTTGAGCACCCTGCGTACCTCGTCCTCGACCTCGAGCAGATCCGCTCGTGATTCCGGCGTGATCTCCCGCAGCTTGTCTAGCACCGCCGACTTGGCGTCGTCGAGGACTTCCGGACCCTCGTTCTCGCCGAGGACGCCGCGCGTGATCAGCTCCGGACCCGACGTGATCTCGCCGGTCTGCTGGTGGATCGCCACCACCGCGACCACGAAGCCGTCCTCGGACAGGTGACGGCGGTCGCGCAGCACCTCGAGCCCGATCTCGCTGTCGCCCGAACCGTCGACCAGGACGCGGCCCGCGACGACGCGTTCGCCCCGCTTCGGCCCGCTGTCGTCGAGCTCGAGCACGTCGCCGTCCTCGAGCAGGAAGCAGCGGTCGAGCGGCATCCCCATCCCGCCGGCGAGGCGGCGGTGCTCGTCGAGCATGCGGTACTCGCCGTGCACCGGGATGAAGTACTTCGGCTGCGTGAGCTTGATCATCGTGCGCAGCTCGTCCCGATACGCGTGTCCCGAGACGTGTACCTGCGCGCGCTCGCCGGAGTGCACGATCGCGCCGCGCTTCGCCAGGCGGTTGAGCAGCGCGTGCACGCTGCGCTCGTTGCCGGGGATCACGCGCGACGAGAGGATCACCGCGTCGCCGGGCTCGATCTTGAGCTGCTTGAACTGACCGTCCGACAGGCGCGCGAGCGCGGACGTCGGCTCGCCCTGCGAGCCCGAGATCAGCACCGTCACGTCGTGCGCGGGGATGCGGCAGGCTTCCTCGAGGGTCAACAAGCCGCCCTGCGGAAAGCGCAGGTAGCCGAGCTCTCCGGCGAGCCGCGTGGACTCCTCGAAGCCGCGGCCCGCGACCGCGATGCGGCGTCCGCACGCTTCGCTGGCGTCGATCACCTGCTGGATGCGGTGCAGGTGCGAGGCAAACGTGGTCACCAGCACGCGGCCTTCCGAGCCGCGGACCAGCTCGGTAATGTGCGGTCCGACGTCGCTCTCCGAGCCGCACTCGCCCTCGTGCTCGACGTTGGTCGAGTCCGACAGCAGGGCGAGCACGCCGCGCCGTCCCCACTCGGCGAGACGCTCGAGGTCGGCGACGCGCCCGTCGACCGGGCGCGGGTCGATCTTGAAGTCGCCGCTGTGCAGGATCGTGCCCTGCGGCGTGCCGATCGCGAGCGCGCAGGCGTCGACGATCGAGTGCGTCATGTGGATCGGCTCGATGGTGAACGGCCCGACGGCGAAGCTCGTCCCCGGGGTCGTGGTCTCGAGCGGCACGCTGATCCTGTTACGGCGCAGCTTCTCGGTCGCCAGCGCGACCGCCAGCCGCGGCCCGAACACCGGCACCGGCATCTCGCCCAGCAACCGCGGCAGAGCACCGATGTGGTCCTCGTGGCCGTGCGTCAGGACGACGGCTCGGAGCAGACCGGGACGCTCGCGCAGGTAGGTCACGTCCGGCAGCAGCAGGTCGATGCCGAGGCCGGGGCGCTCGGGGAACAGGACGCCGCAGTCGATTGCGATCGCCGCCCCCTCGGACTCGATCAGCATCATGTTGAGGCCGACCTCGCCGAGACCACCGAGCGGAATGATGCGTACTGGAGAGCTCATCACCGAACTCCCATCACGCGGAACGACGCACCACCCAGCAGAACCACCAGTCGCCGAGGCTACGGGCCGGCCTGGTGGAAGTCAACGTGGCACCTAAGGGGTACGGCTCTGGTACGGAAGTTGGAGGGCATCCAGCTTGACGTTGCTCCCGGCGCTCGGCGGGTGTAACGCGAACCCGATACGGCGGCGGTACGGTGCGAACGCCGCGACTTGTCTGTCAGGAGGACGCGCGATGTCTGTGAACAAGGCGATCATCGTCGGCCGGCTGGGTGGCGATCCCGAGCTGCGCTTCATCCCGAGCGGTCGGGCCGTGGCGAACTTCAACATCGCGACCGATTCCGTCTGGAAGGACCGCGAGGGCCAGCGCCAGAAGCAGACCGAGTGGCACAAGATCGTGGTCTGGGGTCCCCAGGCTGAAACCTGCTCGAAGTACCTGAGCAAGGGCCGCGAGGTCTACGTCGAGGGCGAGATCCGCACGCGCTCCTACGACGACAAGGAAGGCAACAAGCGCTACATCACCGAGATCGTCGCGCGGGACGTGCGCTTCCTCGGTGGCAACCAGGGCGGCGGCGGCGCCGCCGGTGGCGGCGCACGTGGCCGCGACGACGTCCCCGACATGGAGCCGATGGGTGGTGACTTCGGCCGCCCCGATCCGGGCGAGGACGACGTGCCCTTTTAGTTCAAGAAAGGGGGCGCCGCCCCCTTTCCTCCACGCGGCTAAGCCGCGCGGAGCCTCCTTTCCCCCGCTCGCTGGCGCTCGGCGCTCGCCTGCGGCTCGCGTGCACGAGGCGGTGGGGCGCGACCGCGGCCGGGCGCTCGCGGCGGCTTCTAGGAAGTCGGGAGTGTAATTTTGTAGACGCGGGCGACGTTGCCGGCGAGGATCTTGGTGCGCTCGGCGGGTGGGACGTCGGCGAGGTCGCGGGCGATCACGGCGCGTGAGTTGGGCCAGGTCGAGTCGCTGTGCGGGTAGTCCGACGCCCACAGGATCGACTCGATCCCGATCCGGTCGCGTGCCTCGATGCCGATGCGGTCCTCCTGGAAGGTTGCGCCCACCTGGCGGCGGAAGATCTCGCTCGGCGCATGCGTGAGCTCGAGACCGGCGACCTCGCGGTACTTGGCGGCGCCGTGGTCGAGGCGGGCGAGGAAGTGCGGCAGCCAGCCGATCTCGTTCTCGACCGAGACCACGCGCAGAGCGGGGTGGCGCTCGAGGACGCCGCCGAGGAGGAGCTGCGACAGCGCGCGCTGCACCGGCAGGATGGTCATCATGAACGCGACCGCGATGCTCTCGCCCGGCGCCGTGAGATCCTGCGTCGTGCCGAGGTGCAGCGACACCGGCGTCGCCGCTGCTGCGGCGGCGCGCCAGAAGGGATCGTACTCGGGCCGGGCATACGAATCGCCGAGCGGTGGCGCCGCCCACACCATGGCGCCGCGCAGGCCGAGCGCGACCGCGCGCTCGAGCTCACGCGTGGCGGCCGCGACGTCGAATAGCGAGATCAGCGCGACGCCGAACAGGCGCTCCGGGGCCGCCGCGCAGAAGGCGGCCAGCCAGTCGTTGTAGACGCGGAAGCACTCCGCCTGTAACGCCGCGTCGCGGACGCGAAACGCCTGCAACGCCACGCTCGGGTAGAGGATCTCCGCCGCGACGCCGTCGCGCGCCATGTCCGCGAGCCGCGCCCCCGGCTCGAAGCCACCCGCACGCACGGCCGGCTCGTCGGCCGCGAACGCGCGCGCCAGCTCCTCGGGCGAGAAGCCCGCGCTGCAGAAGGCCGACAACGGCGTCGGCAGCGCGTCCTCGCACACCACGAAGCTGCCCTTGCGGCCCGCCACCTCGCGCACCAGGCGTGGCACGCGCTCGCGGAAGCGTGCGTCGCAGCGCTCGGTCCAGAGCGTCAACGGCTCGACGACGTGCGAGTCGGCGGAGATCATCAGCTCCGGCATCGGCATCGGCGCGGATTGTGGACTCAAAGCTGGCCGTTGTCGACGAAGCTCGCGTAGCGCCCGTTACCGACCACGACGTGGTCCACGACCCGGACCCCGATCAACTCGCCCGCGGCGCGCAGGCGCGCGGTCAAGGCGACGTCCTCGGGCGAGGGGGTCGGATCGCCGCTCGGGTGATTGTGCACCAGGATCAACGACGCGGCTGCCTCGCGGATGGCCGCGCGGAACACCTCGCGCGGGTGGACCAGGCTGGCGGTCAAGGTCCCCTCGGACACCCGCAGCTCGCGCAGCATGCGGCCCTTGCCGTCGAGCATCACGACGTAGAAACGCTCCTGCTTGAGACCCGCCAGGCGGGCCCGGAAGTGCCGGAACACGTCTGCGCTGCCACCGACCTTCTCGCCCGTTGCCAGCTCGAGATGATCGGCGCGCCGGCCGAGCGCGATCGCGGCGCAGATCGCCGCGGCGTGCGCGCGCCCGATGCCGTCGATCCGGACGAGTTCCTGTGGCGTCGCGGCGGCCAGGTCGGTCAGGCGCGGATAGCGCGCGCGCAGCTTGTGGGCGAGCTCAAGCGCGCTCGCGCCGCGATGGCCGGTGCGCAGCAGGAGGATCAGCAGCTCGAGGTCGGAGAGCACCTCGATGCCACTGCGTTCGAGCCGCTCGCGCGGACGGTCGTCGCAGGCCATGTCCTGAAGCATGACCGCGCGAGCTGCGAACGTCGTGCCAGCGCGCAAGCGCCGAGGGCGGCGTGCGTTACGTCGCACGGCGCGCGTCGCGGCTCACCCCTGAGCGCAGCGCACCAGCAGTCCGGTCAGGTACTCCCCCTCCGGGTGCGCCGCCAGCACCGGGTGATCCGCCGGCGCACCGAGCTGCGCCAGGAGCTGGAGCCGCATCTGCGGCTGCGCCGAGGTCGCGACCGCGTGCAGGAAGAGGTCGCGCGACACGTGCGCCGAGCAGCTGAAGGTGGCGAGCAAGCCGCCGGGGCGCAGCGCGCGCAGCGCACGCCGGTTCAGGTCGCGGTACGCGCGCACCGCCTTGTCGCGATCGGCGCGATGGCGGGCGAACGGCGGCGGATCGAGCACCACGAGATCGAAGCGCTTCTCGTCGGAGACGTCGGCGAGCGAGGTCAGGACGTCGAACACGTCGCTCGACAGCCATTCGGCGCGCTCCTCCGCGAGTCCGTTCAGCGCCCAGTTCTCGCGCGCGATCTGCAGCGCCGGGCCCGAGGTCTCGACCGACACCACGCGCTTCGCCCCGCCGCGCGCGGCCGCGACCGCGAACGCGCCGGTGTAGGCGAAGCAGTTCAGCACGTCGAGGCCGCGCGAAAGGCTGCCGACCAGGGCGCGGCTGTTTCGCTGATCGACGTAGAAACCGGTCTTCTGGCCACCGCGGACGTCGACCAGGTAGCGCGCCTCGCCCTCGCGCACCTGGATCCGCTCGGGCGGTGGCGCGCCGGCCGCGGTGTCGACGCGGTCGGGCAGACCTTCCTCGCGGCGCGCACCGCCGGCACTGCGCTCGAAGATGCCTTCGGGGTCGACCACCTCCTGGAGTGCCGCGAGGATCGCGGGCCGCAGCCGCTCCGCCCCTGCGGTCAGGATCTGCAGGACGATGTAGCGGCCGTAGACATCCGCGATCACGCCGGGCAGCCAGTCGCCCTCGCCGTGCAGGAGACGGTAGACGGTGTTCTCGGTCGCGCCGGCTGATTCGCGCAGCGCGTAGGCGTCGGCGATGCGGCGGCGAACGAAATTCGCGTCGAGCGCGACCTCGTCGCGCGCCAGCAAGCGAACCGCGATCGAGCCGCGCGGGTTGTAGGTGCCGGTGCCGAGCACCTGCTCGGTCGCGCTGAGCACGCGGACGAAGGCCCCCGCGCCCGCCACGCCGTCGATGTCGGCGATGGCTCCGGAGAAGATCCACGGGTGCCCGGCGCGGGCCGGGCCGTCCTTGCCCGGCTTGAGCTTGACGGTGGCGTCGAACATGGTGCGGCTCCTTCAGTCCTTGCGGACCCAGTCGCCGCTGCGACCGCCGCTCTTCTTCGTCAGGCAGACGTCCTCGATCACCATGCCGCGATCGATCGCCTTGCACATGTCGTAGATGGTCAGCGCAGCGACCGTCACCGCGGTCAGCGCCTCCATCTCGATGCCGGTCCGCGCCACGATGCGCGCCTCCGCCTCGATGCCCACCCTGCCCTGCTTCCGGTCCACCGTCAGCTGGACGTCGACGAAGTCGAGCGGCAGCGGGTGGCAGAGCGGGATCAGCTCACCGGTGCGCTTCGCCGCCATCACGCCGGCGAGGCGGGCGGTCGCGAGCACGTCGCCCTTGGCGATCTGGTTCGCAGCGATGCGCTCGGCGGTCTCCGGCAGCATGCGCACCGCACCACGCGCGACGGCGACCCGCCTGGTCACCGCCTTGTCGCCGACGTCGACCATGCGCGCCCGACCACTGCCGTCGACGTGCGTCAGGCCCGGGGCGCTCTTGCGCTGACGCACTGCCATGCCGCGGCTCTAGCGGAGCGCCCCCGGACCGGCAAAGCTGTGCGGCAAATGATAAGCAGCGCGAACCATGCGTAAACGCTTCAGAGTCACCGTGAAAGCCGTCGACGCCGCGGGCGTCGAGACCGGGGTGGGCGAGCTCACCGTCGATGCGAAGGACCGCGACGAGGCCACCCGCAAGGTCCTGCAGCAGCTCTGGACGCCGGAGCTCGAGGCCACGGGCAAGAAGCCCGCGACCCACACCGCACGGGTGTCCGGCGAGGGCGGCTGAGGAGAGCAGGCGCGAGTCGATCCGACGCCCGCCGGTACCGGAATTGACCGCACCGGGCGTGGCCCCTAACGTGGGCTGCATGCCGGCGTCGCGCAGCGATTACTACGCGGTCGAAGACCTCCTGAGCTCCGAAGAGCGCGCCGTGCGCGACACCGTGCGGCGTTTCGTCGACGACGAGTACCTGCCGCTCGCGCGCCAGCACTTCGCCGACGCGACCTTCCCGACCGAGCTGACGCCGCGCCTCGCCGAGCTCGGCTGCTTCGGTCCGACGGTGCCGACCGAGTACGGTGGCGCCGGGCTCAACAGCGTCGCCTACGGCGTGATGACGCAGGAGCTCGAGCGTGGCGACTCCGGGCTGCGCTCGTTCGCGAGCGTGCAGTCCTCGCTGGTCATGTACCCGATCCTGACCTTCGGCTCCGACGCACAGAAGCGGCACTGGCTGCCGCGGCTGGCAAGCGGTCAGGCGATCGGCTGCTTCGGCCTCACCGAGCCGGACTTCGGCTCGAACCCGGGTGGCATGATCACGCGTGCCCGGCGTGCCGACGGCGGCTTCGTGCTCGACGGCACCAAGCGCTGGATCACCAACGGCAGCATCGCCGACGTCGCGATCGTGTGGGCGAAGCTACGCACGGACGACAAGGACCCGGCGAGCGAGGTGATCCGCGGCTTCCTGGTCGAGAAGGAGCGCGCCGGTCTCACGCGGCCCCTGATGCACGGCAAGTGGAGCCTGCGCGCGTCGATCACCTCCGAGCTGATCCTCGAGGACTGCTTCATCCCGGAGGAGAACCTGCTGCCCGGCACGGGCGGGCTCAAGTCGCCGCTGATGTGCTTGACACAGGCGCGCTACGGCATCGCCTGGGGTGCCATCGGCGCCGCGATCGCCTGCTACGAGAGCGCGCTCGACTATGCCAAGTCGCGCGTCGTCTTCCAGCGTCCGATCGGCGGCTACCAGCTCGTGCAGGCGAAGCTGGTCGGCATGCTGTCCGAGATCACGAAGGCGCAGCTGCTGTGCTGGCGGCTCGGACGCCTCAAGGACGCGGGCGAGATGCGTCCCGAGCAGGTGTCGCTGGCGAAGATGAACAACGTCTCGGAGGCGCTGAAGATCGCCCGCGTCGCACGCGACATCCTCGGTGCGAACGGCATCACCGACGAGTACCCGATCATCCGGCACATGCTGAACCTCGAGACCGTCAACACGTACGAAGGCACCGAGGACGTGCACCGGCTGACGCTCGGCCGGGACATCACGGGGCTGTCGGCCTTCGAGTGAGCTCGAGCGGCGCCGCGGTGCTGGTCTTCGACCTGGCGCGACGGTCGCCAACGGGAATCTCGCAGCAGTCAGCGGGGAAGTGGGTGAGCTGATGCGGGTCCTGGTCACCTCGACTCCGGGCTTCGGGCATGTGCACCCGCTGGTGCCGCTCGCCGAGGCCTTGGCTCTCGCCGGCCACGACGTGACATGGGCCACCGCCGCGGCGTCGTGTGAGCGCCTGTCGCGACTGGGGTTCCGCACCGCTGCGGCCGGCATCGACAGCGAGCAGCGGAGACGGCGCCTGCGCGCCGGGTGGCCGCACGTCTTTCAGCTTCCGGGTCGCGAGCGCCGTCGCGTGCTGTTCCCCGCGCTCTTCGCATCGATCGCCGCTCCCGTCATGCTCGCGGAGCTTCGGCCGGTGATGGACTCCGTGCGTCCCGATCTCGTGGTGCACGAGACTGCCGAGTTCGCCGCTGCGCCACTCGCCGCCGCGCGCGGGATTCCGCACGTCACGGTGGGCTTCGGCGGCCTGCTCTCGCCCGCGCTCCTGACGGCCACGCAGGAGGCGCTCGCCGAGCTGTGGGCGACGGAGGGGCTCGAGCCGTCACCGGCCGGAGGTCTGTACGATCACCTCTATCTGCACCCGTTCCCCGAGTCCCTGGGCGCGATGCCGAAGGATGTGCGCATCCAGCGCATGCGTCCGCTCGGCTTCGATGGCGCCCAGGCCGACGAATCTCCCGCGTGGCTGTCCTCACTCGGCCGCGACCGGCCGCTCGTCTATGCCACCTTCGGTACCGAGCTCGGAGCGATGGCACCTTGGGCCGCGGTGATCGAAGCGCTGTCGGGCCTGGACGTCGACGCGCTCCTCACCGTGGGCGGAGCAGTCGATCCCGCGGCGCTCGGGGCGGCCCCGCCGAACGTCAGGATCGAGCGCTACGTGCCGCAACGCTCGGTTCTCGCGGTGGCATCAGCCCTCGTCTCGCACGCCGGGTCGGGGGCGGTGCTCGGAGCTGCCCTGCACCGAAGGCCCCAGGTCTGCATGCCGCTGAACGCCGATCAGTTCGACAACGCGGATGCAGTCGCGGCTGCCGGTGTTGGCCTGGTGTTCGAGCCGGAGCAGGCCGTGGCGTGCGCGATCGCGCACGCCACCACGCGCGTGCTGGGCGAGCCTGCGTTCCGCGACGCGGCGGAGCGGATCGCGGGCGAGCTGATGGCGATGCCGACTCCGGCCGCGCACGTGGCTACGCTCGAAGCGCTGCAAGGGGTACGCGGCCAGCAATCGCATTCGCGTCCCTAGCGCGCATCGATTCAAGGAGGGGGTGCACGAGGTGGCTGCGGTGCGGCGGAAACGAATGGACGAAGGGCGCCCCATGGCGCCCGGCACGCGCACCGCGACGGCCGTCGCGATCGCGCTCTGCCTGCTGCTGACCACGCCGCGCGGCGCGGACGCCCAGGACGACGATCCGCCGATCCGCGCCAGCTACCGCGGCTGGGACTACCTGGTCGAGAAGCTGGTCGCCGACGGCGTCGATCGGCGCCACGTGCGCCGCGTCTTCACCGATCCGCGCGTCGAGCCGTTCACCGGGCTCGAGTTCGGGCTGCGCCCGCGCGAGCCGAGCTCCATGTACCGCGGCTTCACCAAGCCGGCGAGCATCGCGCTGGCGCGGCGCTGCAAGGCGTCGCACGAGGACGCGCTCGCTGCCGCAGAGCGCGCACACGGCGTGCCGGCGAGCGTGGTCGCAGCGATCATCCACATCGAATCGGGCTGCGGCCGCAACACCGGCTCGGAGGTGGTCCTGTATCGTCTGGCGCGGCTCGCGATGGCGAACGAGCCGGCCAACCTGCGCGACAACATCGAACGCCACAGCGCGGGCGCCGACGACCCGGAGATCGAGCAGCGCACGCGCGAGCGCGGGCAGTATCTCGAGGACACCTTCTACCCCGAGGTGCTGGCGACGTTTCAGATCTCCGACCGGCTCGACATGGACCCGCTCGGGCTGCGCGGCTCGGGGTCGGGCGCGTTCGGCATGCCGCAGTTCCTGCCGCGCAGCTACCTGAGCTACGGCTCGGACGGCAACGGCGACGGTCGCGTCAGCCTCTACGACGCCGACGACGCCATCTTCTCGTGCGCGAACTACCTGGCTGCGCACGGCTGGAAGCCCGGGCTGTCGCGGGCGGAGCGCCGGCGCGTGATCTGGCACTACAACCGCTCCGACTCCTACATCGACGCGGTACTCGGCCTCGCGGACCGCCTCGACGGCACGGCAGTGGTCGAGAGCGCACCCCGCAAAGCGTCCGCGAGCAAGAAGAAGCCGGCGCCGGCGAAGCGCAAGCGCAGCACCAAAGCCGCAAATTGACAGGGTTCCGGGGGACGACTATCGAAAGCGGGTTCCCATCCCCACTCCCCAACGAGAGGACGACGCAGCATGACCGAGCGCAAGGCCACCAACATCGTCTGGCATGCGGGCCACGTGACCCGCGCCGACCGCGAGAACCTCAACGGCCACAAGGGCTTCACCCTCTGGTTCACCGGCCTGTCGGGCTCGGGCAAGTCGACCATCGCCGTGGCGGTCGAGAAGGCGCTGTGCGAGCGCGGAGTGAAGACCTACATCCTCGACGGCGACAACGTCCGGCACGGCCTGAACAGCAACCTCGGCTTCTCGCCCGAGGACCGCACCGAGAACATCCGCCGCATCGGCGAGGTCTCGAAGCTGTTCAACGACGCCGGACTGGTCGCGCTGACGGCCTTCATCTCGCCCTACCGCGACGATCGCGACAAGGTGCGCGCCCTGATGGCGGCCGGCGACTTCCTCGAGGTGTTCGTCGACTGCCCGGTCGAGGAGTGCGAGAAGCGCGACGTGAAGGGGCTGTACGCGAAGGCGCGCGCCGGACAGATCAAGGAGTTCACCGGGATCTCGGCACCCTACGAGGAGCCGGCCAAGGCCGAGCTGGTGCTGCGCACCGCCGAGCTCAGCGAGCAGCAGAGCACGGACAAGGTGATCGCCTACCTGCAGGACAAGGGCTACATCCCGCGCGCTTGAGCGGGACACGAGAAAGCGACGCGCGGCCCCCGCGGCGAATTGCGCACGGGGGATGACACCGTGATCGACATTGCCAGCATCGGCGAGGACGTGCCGCTCCTCGAAGGGATCCGCACCGCGTGCGCGATCCGGCGCTTGAAGCCGGATCCCGTGCCGGTGGCGCTGATCCGCAAGGTCTGCGAGGCCGGCACGTTCGCGCCGAGCGGCGGCAACCGGCAACCGTGGTGCTTCGTGGCGGTGACCGACGCGGAGAGGCGGGCGTGGTTCGCCGAGCGTTACCGCGTGGTGTTCCGGCCCTACATCCAGCCGGCGATCGAGGCATCGAAGAGCCCCGACTTCCCGGTACGAAAGCGCAAGATCCTGACCGGCGGCGTGCACCTCGCCGAGCACCTGCACGAGGCGCCGGTGCACCTCTTCGTCGCCGGGTGGACGCGGCGCGGCCAGCCGCAGCCGCAGGGCCTCTTCCCCGCCATCCAGAACGTCCTGCTCGCGTGCCGCGCGGTCGGGCTCGGGGCATCGCTGACCAACATCCACCTGACCTTCCGCGCGGAGGTCGACCGCTGGCTCGGCCTGCCCGAGAATCGCCCGAGCATCGCGATGCTGCCGATCGGCTGGCCGGCCGTGCCCTACCGGAAGCCGGTTCGCAGAAGCATCGACGAGTGCCTGTCCTTCGATCGCTACCGGGAGCCGCCGCCGGGCGAGACAGATTGACGGGCATGCTTGGATCAAGCCGAGCACGTCGCTAAGGAGAGAATTTCGCAATGGAGCACCATTACAAGGTCGTGATCCTCGGCTCCGGCCCGGCCGGGCTGACCGCCGCGCTGTACGCCGCACGCGCCAACCTCTCGCCGGTGGTGATCGACGGCGGCCAGCCGGGCGGCCAGCTCACCATCACGACCGAGGTCGAGAACTACCCCGGCTTCCCGGACGGCATCCAGGGCCCCGAGATCGTCGAGCTGTTCCGCCAGCAGGCCGAGCGCTTCGGCACGACCTACGTCGCGGCCGAGGTGACCGAGGTCGCGCTCGGCAAGCGGCCGTTCGAGCTCGAGCTGAGCTCGGGCCAGCACATCCTCGCCGACACGCTGATCATCTCGACCGGTGCGTCGGCGAAGCTGCTTGGCATCCCGTCGGAATCGCGCCTCATGGGCTACGGCGTGTCGGCTTGCGCCACCTGCGACGGCTTCTTCTTCCGCGACAAGCGCGTGATGGTGGTCGGCGGCGGCGACACCGCGATGGAGGAGGCGACCTACCTCACCCGCTTCGCGAGCAGCGTCACCGTCGTGCACCGGCGCGACCATCTGCGCGCGTCGAAGATCATGCAAGACCGAGCGGAGAAGAACCCGAAGATCGACTTCGTCTGGGACAGCGTGATCGACGAGATCCACGGCGCCAAGGAGACCGGCGTCGACGCGGTCACCCTGCACAACGTGAAGACCGGCGAGAAGAGCCGCGTCGAGACCGACGGCGTCTTCATGGCGATCGGCCACGAGCCCAACACACAGCTCTTCCGCGGCACGATCGACATGGACGAGCGCGGCTACATCGTCACCCAGCCGCGCACTACAGAGACCAACGTGCCCGGCGTGTTCGCCTGCGGCGACGTGCAGGATCCGAGCTACCGTCAAGCGATCACGGCGGCCGGAACGGGCTGCATGTCGGCGATCGACGCCGAGCGCTTCCTCGAGGCGCAGGGGCACTGATTTCAACGAGGGGACTGTCGCAACGAGGGGACCCGTCCCCTCGCCCCTTCGGGCTAAGCCCGCCGGGGCCCCACTCCCCTGCTCGCTGCGCTCGGCCTCGCGCTCCGCCGCCGTAGTAGCGGTTGTAGCCACCGTAGGCCGTCGCCCCGTTAGCAGTCCCTTCCCTTTACTTCTTGCGCTTGGCGGGCGTGCCCGCCGCGTCCTTCATCTCCTGCAGGACCTCGACAGGGGGCTTCGGGTCCGGTCGCGGGAACTGGATCTTCTCGGCCGCAGCGGCCTTGGCCGACGTGAAGGCGTCCGCGTCGACCTCGCCGTCGGGCCTCATCAGGTCGCTGCCGATCTGCATCGCCTTGGACTGAAGGTAGCGCTGCGTGTCGTCGTGCGGCGTGAGCGCCCGGATGCCGCCATCGATGGCCTCCGCGCCGGCTTCCATGCCGGGCGCGTCAAGCTTGCCGGCGGTCGCACCCTCCGCTGGCCACGTCAGCTCGATGCGCGCGGCCATCGCTCGCCGCAGGCGATCGCGCGCGTCCGCGGCCTCCGGCCCGTAGCTCGCCAGCGTGCGGTCGAGCAGGACGTGACGATCGTGATCAGGAGCGTCGTCTACCGGCGCGCGACGAAGCGATCGCGGAAGGATCTGCGCAGATCGACCGGCATCGGGTTCAGCGACCGGAGGCGGCCGCCGCCTCGATCGACCCGGCGATGTCCGCGCTCATCTGGGCGAGCGCGCGGCTGTGCGCACCCGCGAGCGCGTCGAACCCTTTGCCCTGCACGGCCTCGCGCGCGACCGTGCGCCCCGACCGCGTCACGCCGCTCGCAGTCGTGTGCACGACCCAGACCGCATCGAGGAGAGCTGCGTCACCCTGGATCGAGTCGAATCGCTGCACGTCGATCGTCACACGGTACGCGGGATCGAAGTTGGCGAGCGGTGCCGTGGCCACGCGCGGGGTTCCGAGCAGGGTCGCGAGGTCGACGGCGACGGTGCGCGCGATGGCGTCCTCGAGCGGCGACGCCCAGCGGTTGAACTCGTCGAGCGTCACCTGGTTCGGCGCGCTCTGCACGACGAACTCCGGCCGGTCCACCGACGCCGGCACGGCAACCGGGCCGACGATGACGCCGTAGCTCGCGGACTCGGAGCCGTCCGCGATCGCCGTCGCCTCGAGGGTGTAGAAGCGCGCCGGGGCCGAGGCACAGCCGGCCGCCGCGAGGGCGGCGAGCGCGAGCGCAAGGACGTGTTTGGTGCCGATCGCCATCACTTTGCATCCCCTGTCTTGCCACGGATGAGCGCCTCGGGATGGCGCTCGAGATAGTCGGTCAGCACGCGCAGCCCGCGCGCCGCCCGGCTCACCTCCTGCAACGTGCTGCCGAGCTCCGCGCCGAGCACGGAGTTCGGCTTGATGAGCTTGTCGGCGTTGTCGAGCGTGCCGCGTGCGCTCGCCAATGTCCGGTCGAGCTCGACGATGGTCTTGCGCAGATCATCGCCGATCTCCTTGATCGGCACCTGGTCGAGCTTCTTGATGATGTTGACGACGCTGGCTTCGAGCGCCTCGAGCTGGCCCGGGGTGGTCGGTAGCTGGACCGGCTTCTTCGACCAGTCCACCGTCGCTGGCGCAACGTCGTCGAACAGATCGATCGCGACGTAGAGCGCACCGGTCAGCAGGTTGCCGGAGCGCAGCTGTGCACGACCGCCGTGCGCCACCAGGCTGTCCATGAACTTTCTGCGGATGGTGTCGAGATCCTCGCCGGGGGCGAGATCGAGCACCTTGACACCCAGCCCTTCTGCGTCGAGGTGGATCGTCACCGGCACCGAGAACTCGAACGTCTTGGCGTCGACCTGTGCGGAAACGTCGACCACCTCACCGATCGAGATCCCCTGGAACTCCACCGGCGCGCCGGCCACGAGCCCCCGGACCGACTCCTTGAACACCAGCAGATAGGTCTGCGGATCGCGCGCGGGGAGCTGGAACGCCTTGCTCCGGTCGCCGAACAGGGTGAAGACCGCGTCCGCCTCGGCGGGCGGCAGCACGGGACCGTCGGCCGGCGTCTCGAACGCAATCCCCCCGACGAGGATCGACAGCAGCGACTGGGTCTGCACCGTCAAGCCGCTCGCCGACAGCGACACGTCGATGCCGCTCGCCTGCCAGAAGCGCGTGTTCGTGGTGACGTACTGGTCGTACGGGGCCCGCACGAACACCTTGATGCTCAGCGACTTGCCGTCCGCGTCGAGCGCGTACGACGCGACCTGGCCCACCTGCAGCCGGCGAAAGTAGATCGGCGTACCGTTGTCGAGCGAGCCCAGCTCCGGCGACTCGAGGACGAAGAAGCGTCCGGCGACGTCGCCGGTCACGACGGGCGGATCGTCGAGCGCGACGAACTCGCGCTTCTTGTTCTTCGACGCGCCGATCTCCATGCCGATGTACGACCCCGAGATCAGGGTGCCCAGACCGGTCACGCTGGCGCCCGAGATGCGCGGCCGCACCACCCAGAACGTCGTCCCATCGACCAGGAAGTCCTCCGTCTTGGGCGCCATCTGGGCGGTGGCGATCACCCTCTGGTGATCGCCCGAGAGCCTGATCGTGGTCAGGGTGCCGATGTCGACGCCGTTGTAGTGGATCTTGGTCTTGCCGGCTTCGAGCCCCTCGGCCGTGTTGAGCACGATCGTGATCGCCGGGCCCTCGTTCATGATCCGGGTGACGGCGACCCACGCGCCGACCAGCGCCGCGACGATGGGTACGAACCAGACCAGGGACAGTCGCGTCTTCCGCCGCGACACCCTCCTGGATTCAGGAACGGGCGGGAGCGTGTCGCCGTCAGGCATGTCGAACCTCTCTCGAGCTCGTGGAATCCCAGATGAGCCGCGGGTCGAAGGACTCGACGGCGAGCATCGTCAGCACGACGACCGCGGCGAAGAAGAACAGGCCTGGCGCGGGTGCGATCGACATCAGCGGCGGGAGCTGCACCAGGGCCGCGGTGAAGGCGTCGACGAAGACGTCCACCATCGACCAGCGCCCGATGAACTCGACTGCCCGGTAGAGCCGGATGCGCTGCTCGTTGCTCTGCACCGACCGTCGTTGCACGGTGACGAGCAGGTAGCCGAGGGCGAGGATCTTGGCGCTCGGGATCATGATGCTGGCGATCAGCACCAGGATCGAGAGCGGCCAGCCGGTCGGCGACCAGAGCAGGACCACGCCCTGCATGATGGTGTCGGAGTCGGCACCGACCGGCGTGGTCGTCGTCAGCACCGGGAGGATGTTCGCCGGCACGTAGCAGATCGCCGCCGCGATCAGCAGCGCCCAGGTCCGCTGCAGGCTGCCGGGCTTGCGGAAGTGGAGCTCCTCGTCGCAGCGCGGGCAGCGGCCCTCGTCCTTGCCCGGCGCCGGGCGCGACAGCAGCCCGCAGGTCTCGCAGCTCTGCAAGCCGTTCAGCATCGCGGTCGGTACGACGGCGCTCACGACGTCGCTCCGAGCGCTGCGCGCGCGCCGGCGGCGTCACGCGCACCCTCCTCCGCCCACGCCACCCGTGCCCACACCTCGCGCGCGTCGAAGCTCGATTGCATCGCGGCCAGCAGCAGCACCAGCGCACCGAGCGCGTACAGCGCCGTGCCCGGGATCACGGTCGCGAGCTCCGCGATCTTGACCAGCGACACCATCACGCCGATCAGCATGACCTCGATCATGCTCCAGGTACGCGTGGTCGGATGGTGGCGTAGCAGCGTGCCCACCCAGCGCGCCGGCCGCGCGCGACGCGCGCCGATCACGATCGCCAGCATGAACCCGATCTGCAGCGCCGGCGCGACCACGGCGGTGAACAGCACCAGCACCGCGACGGTCTCCTGCCCGTCCAGCCAGAGCTGCGCGGCGCCGCCGAAGACCGTGGTCTCCGCCCGGCGGCCGACGACCTCGAGGCCGAGCATCGGCGTGCAGTTCGCGATCACATAGAGCAGTGCTGCCGCCAGGGCCAGGGCGAGGGTGCGGTTGAGTGGATCCGGGCGATGTCGCCAGAGCTCTTTGTCGCACCGCGGGCAGCGGGCCGAAGCACCCGGCGCGATCTCCGGGAGGCGCTGCAGCAGATCGCAGTGCGGGCAGGCGATCAGCGACGCGTCGGCGATGGCGCGGTTGTACACCTCGCTAACAACCGCGATTTGCCGACCCTGTGCAATCGCAAGCACGGCTGCGCGCCGCGGACCGGCCACCTGCGCCAGGCATCTGCGTGAACTCAGCGGGCACGATTTCTCCGGCGGTTTGCAGATCCGGTCGATCGCTTCGCTCGACCTCGCGGTGCGCGCGCTAGAACTCGAACCCGAGGCCGATGGCAGGGCCGCGCAGGTCGAGTGCAACCCGGTTCGCGTCGGGTTCGCTGCCCGACTCGTAGTCGAAGTCCAACGCCTTGTAGACTGCGTACAAGGAGGCCTTCGCTAAGACGCTGAACATCGGCGACGGTCCGGAGCTGAGCGGCAACCTCGACTCGCTGTCGCTCTCGCTCGGTGTCCGGGCCTACCTCTTCGATTTTTGACGGGAGACTCCGCCCCCCTCTGCTAGCGGTGCGCGAGCTGCGAGCGGAACAGCCAGATGCCCGTGAGCAGCATCGGTAGCCCCAGCAGCACGAGGATACCGGCGGTGGGCGCAATCGCAGCAAGACCGCGATCGCGCAACACCAGGTCGGTCATGCCGCGCATCGCCCAGGTCGGGAAGGAGAACGTCGCGATGGCACGCATCCACTCGGGCTCGATGTGCAGGGGCCACCAGAGCCCGGCGATGGCCGACAGCGGCAGCACCAGCGCCAGCGACAGCGGCAGCACCTGCTGGTCGCTGCGACCGAGCCCGGCCGCCAGCGCACCGAGCGCCACCGATGCGAACACGGTGGCCATCACCATGGTCAGCAGTGCGAGGCTCGAGGAGCCCAGCGAGACACCGAACACCAGCTTGCCCCACAGCAACAAGACCAGCATCTGGACCGAGCCGATCACGAAGCGCGCCGCCAGCTTGGCGAGGACGATCCGCCCGAAGCCGACCGGAGCGACCAGCAGGCGGGCCAACGTCCCCGAGCGCGCTTCCTGGTGCAACGACGCGGACGTTCCATAGACCACCGCGAGCAGGGTGAACATGATGGTGAAGCCCGGAACGTTCTGCTCGTGCGATTTGCGCGCCAGCAGCTCGCCGGTGAGATTCTGCTCGACGAACGTCAGGCGCTCCGCGCCAATCGGGTCCGCCAGCTCCGCCGCCTCGCGATCCATGAGCAGCAGCGCGACCTTCACCCGGCCGAGCCCGACCGGCTCGGCCGGATCGGTGAGCAGCAGGATGTCGCTCGAACGGCCCTGCAGATAGCGCTTGCTGAGACCGGCGGGGAAGACGATCGCCGCGGCGGCGCGGCCGCGATCGCGCACCATGGCCTCCGCCTCGTCGCGGCTCATCTCGACGGCGTCGGCGCGGTCGGCGAGCAGCTTGATGAAGGCGCGCGCGACGGGCCCCTGATCCTCGTTCACAACCGGCAGCAGGACGCGTGGCAGCACGCTGCCCTGGTAGCGCGCCGCGGTGATCAGCGTGATGACGAGGATCGGCCCGACCAGCAACCAGAGCACGGCACCGCGGTCGCGTAGCAGGAGACGGATCTCGTTCAGGAAGACGACGTACACGGTCTTCGCGCGCGCGGTCCATGCGTGTCGAGTTCAAGAGGGGGACTCTGTCCCCCTCTTCCACGCGGCGAAGCCGCGCGGAACCTTCCCCCCCGGCTCGCTGGCGCTCGGCCGCGCGCTGCGCGCGCGGGGTTCCGAGTCTCGAGCCGACCTTCTGCCTCACAGGCAGAAGCGGCGCGCGTACGCTCCATAGCGCTCGTTCTCCTCTCCCGCATCGAGCCCGAATTCCTCGAGCGAGTACCGGTGGCGCCCGCTCTTGTCCTTCGGGTTGCGGCCCAGGAACTCGCGCATGCGGCGTTCCGCCTCGGCGGTGAGCTCGATGTCGAAGCTCGCGTAGATCTGCCGCACGACCCCGAGCGGATCGCGCATCAGGTCCGCGTAGAGCACGTCGACGACCTGCCGCGACGGCACGCGGCCGGTATCGCGCGCGCGCAGCGCGCGCCAGAGACCTTCCGACCAGCGCCGCGTCATCTCGGCGCCGACCGCGAACGGATCGACATCCTCGCTGAAGGTGCCGCGCAGCACCGCTGTGAGACTCGCCAGCGATCCCACCACCTCGAGCGGCGCGCGATGCGTGAGCACGATCCCGGCATCGGGATAGGTGTCGATCAGCGCCTCGAGGCCGAACAGGTGCGCGGGCGCCTTGAGCACCCAGCGCCCGGCCGGCCAGCGCCACTGGAGATGCTGCAGAAATCGCCGGTGCCACGCGTAGCAGCCGCGCAGGTCCTGCTGCTCGAGCCAGCTCTCGTAGGACGGCACGTCGTACATGGTCTGGAACTGGAAGCTCACGAAGGCGTGGCTGGTGATGACCAGGCATTCCTCGGGCAGCTCCGCTCCCGTCGGGTGGATCTTGCGGAACTCCGGTGACAGCCGGTGGAACCAGCGGATCTGCCGCTCCGCGATCGCGCTGCGACGATCTCGTCGCGGACCGGCCGGGCGCGGCGGCGGCGACGGAAACATCATCTCCCAGGTGAGCGGCGCGCGGCTGCCCGGGTCCTGCGCCAGGAGGCCGTGCAGCAGCGTCGTGCCCGTGCGCGGCAGACCGGTCACGAAGATCGGGCGGCGGATCGCGCCGCTGGTGATCTCGGGATGACGTCGCGCGTCCTCCACCATCTTCAGGCGGTTCGACAGCAGCCGCAGGATGTCCTGACGAGCAGCGATGCGGCCGATCAGGTTCAGCCGCGCCTCGGTGTCGAGCGAGCGGACGACCAGCGCGAGCGGCTCGCGAAACGCTCCGTCGCCGAAGTCCTCGAGCCCGGTCCGACGGCACGCGGCCGCGGCGAGCTGTTGCGCGTCCAGCCGCACCAGGGAAACACCGGTGCGCTGGATCGTCCGTCCACCGCTGTTGAGGGCCCGCACGAACGCGGGCTTCGCGCTTCGAGCAGGAGTCATGAGACGCGTTCCCTCACCGCTTCTATTTCAATCCCATGGGCGCGTTGCGCCAGGGCAGGTAGCGTAGCCGTGCTTTGCCACGCAACGAGCCCGGGCACGCCCAGGAGCAGCTCGCGCGCCCGTTTGGCCAGGGACAGCGCGAGACAGGTTTCCGGTCCGAGCCCCAGCACCGATCCCAGCACGATGAACCCGCCCTCCTGGACACCGAGCGCCCCCGGGATCGCGAACGCCGCGGCCCGGGCCGCCTGACCCAGGCTTTCGAGCAGCACGGCGGTCGCGAGGTCCACCGGGTGACCGAGGAAGTAGAGCGCGAGCCACACCTCGCCCGTACCGACGATCCAGCTCGCCGCGTGCCAACCGGCGGCCGTGAGCAGGCGGCGCCGCCGGCGATAGAGCGCCGCGACGTTGGCATCGAGCGCGTCCGCGTCGAGCGCGAGCGTGCCGCCGCCGAGCTGACGACCGAGGCGAGCGGCCAGTCGCGCCCCGATACCGAACACTCCGGATCGCTGCGCGATCAGGAACCCCGCCGCGAGCAGAGCCATCAACCCGGCGCCGAGCAGGACGGGCACCAGCAGGCGTTGGCCACCGATCCGGGGCACCAGCAGGACGACGCCAACGAGGGTGAAGAAGAGCTGCGAGAGCATGACGAGGGTGACGTCCGCGACCACGCTCGCACCCGCGAGCGGCCCCGACACCCCCGCCTGGGTGAGAAGCTGCGCCTTCACGACGTTGCCACCGATCTGCATGACCGGCAGCAGGCCGTTGACCGACTCGCCGATCCAGCGTGCGCGAACGAACACGCGCAGCGGCGGACGCTCGCCCGGCGCCAGCAGGCTGCGCCAGCCCATCGCATCACCAACCAGCGGCAACAGGTGGAAGAGCGCCACCACGACGAGACCCCAGCCGGCGACGGCCAGGGCCGCACCGAGCTCGGCGACGCCGTGGTAGACGACCAGCGCCGTGAACACTGCGATCCCGACGGCGACGCCCGGGCGCGCCAGAGAAGCGACCGCACCCGCCGAGGCAGCGAACGCAGGCGCCGCGGCGGGCGGGTGCTCGCGTCCTTCTGGCGCATGCACCGCCGATGGCTGCGCGCGGTCCGCGACGACGGCACGCCGCAACTGGAGCAGGGTCCACGCGGCGAAGACCGGCGCGCCGAGACCAGCCGCCACGACGAACGGCGGCAGCACACCCAGCCAGGTGAGCGGCGCGATCAGGTAGAGAATGTCCTCGATCTCGAAGCCCGCGAACGCCGGCTGCCGGAATCCTTCCGCCGCCCCGCGCCGGCGCGCGAGCGCGCTGCGCGCGTTGAAGATGCAGACCAACGCCAGGCCGGCGCTCGCACCGCAGGCGATGCCCCAGCGGCCGAGTGGGCCACCGTGCAGGCCGATCCCCATGCCGAGGAACGTGCACAGCTTGACGGAGAAGTCCGCGCCACGATCGTAACGGTGCCCGAACACCGAGGTCTTGCCGGTCAGGCGTGCGAGCTCGCCGTCGGCGTGATCGAGCACCATCGTCACGACCAGGAACACGCCGCCCAGGTCGGCGTAGTCGCCACCACGCGCGTACAGCGCCGCGGCGACGAGCCCCGATACGAGCCCCACGGAGGTGATGTGGTTCGGGTGGACGAACGTGCCGCGCAGCGGCCGCACGAGCCAGCGAGCGATCCTGCTATCCCAGGGCTTGGTCATTCGGAATGAAAGGCTCGCCCCGCCCGCGGCGGCCGCGATCAGGTCCATGTCCCTTAGGGAAAAGGGGCTGCAGTTGAAAGCCGGGCTACAGAATCAGCTCGCCGGCCGGACTCTGCGTCCACCCTGGCAATGCACGGCTCAGCGGAGCCGCAGTCCCGCCAGGGCAACCAGCACGACGATCGCCCACAGCCAGAGGCTCAGCCAGGTCGCAGTCGCGTCACGCGCTGCCGCAGCTCGTCGCGTTACCCCCGGTCGGCCCCTCCAGGAGATGTTGGCGTCAGCGGGCAGCCGGGCGGTCGAGATCTGTTGCTGACAGGCGACACTTGCTACGGGCGTACTCCCGGATCGAAGGCGCTCCAAGCAGATCCCGGGGTCCGATCCATGAAGGGAATCCCGCTCATTCGCGCGTCCGGAGTGCTCCCGTTCGAGCTCGGCTACTCCGACCCCGCGCACTTCACGCGTGCCTTCCGGCGCTGGGCCGCGGTCACCCCGCTCGAGTACCGCGAGCGGCATCTGCTGGAGCGCGCGGGCGTACGACGCTCGGCCTGAGCCGCGTCAGCGACTGCGATCTCCGGGTGCGTCGCCGCCCGCCCGTCGCCAGGCATCGACCGCGGACCACAGCGCGACCAGCAGGAACGGAATCGACGCCAGCAGCACGTTGCGCAGCCCCGGTACGGGATCATCGAGGTCGATCTCGACCGCGAGCGGGTTCCACGGTCCGAATCCGGAGATCACCGCGGCCGCGAAGAACGCCAGCGCGCGCCAGCGATCTCCGTTGTAGAGCTGCCCGAGTCCGGGAAAGAGGCCCGACAGCGTGACCGCCAGCAGCCGGCTGCGCGCCTTGCGGCCACCGCCACTCCCGGTGCCCGTGTTCATGCGTACCGCATGGGCGGCGCCGCCGGTGCGCTGGCCGCAGCGTCGAGCTGCGGCAGGACGTCGGCGGTGGTCACCTCGGCGACGGTCAGCGCGGCCCGCGAGGAGAACGGCTGCCGCCGCACCGGACACTCCGGCATCTCGCAGCTCTCGCACAGCGCCTGCATGCACGGGTCGAGGTGGAACACGATCTCGCCGTCGATCGTCGGCTGTGCGAACACCCGGCGCTCGAAGTCGACGACCTTCTCGTGCGCCTGCTCGACCGTCCAGTACTCCGGCACGATCACGTGCGCGTCCGCGTGCGTCTCCCGCCCCGAGCGGATCGCGCGCAGCCGGTGGATGCGGATGATCCCGGGGCTGCGCTCGGACTCCAGTGCCGCGACCAGCCGCGCGAGCAGGGTGCCGTCCTCCTCGTCGAGCAGCCCGCCCGCAGCCTCGCGCGCCACGCGATAGCCGGTCGCTGCCAGGTTGACGCCGACCACCAGGGCTGCGGCCGGGTCGAACCACGCGTGCCCGGTCAGCTTGACGAGCACCAATCCGACGATGACGCCGACGCTGGTCTGGAAGTCGGAGAGCACGTGGTGACCGTCCGCGGTGAGCGTGATCGAGCGGTGCTTCCGACCCATGTGCAGCAGAAACCACCCCAACCCCGCATTCACGAGGCCGGCCGCGAAGATCAGCGCGAGCCCGAACTCGATGTCGGCGAGCTCGGCACCGCGCACCAGATCGCGGATCGCGTACCAGACGATCGCCAGCGCGGCGAAGGCGATCAGCCCGCCCTCGAACGCGGCGCTGAAGTACTCGATCTTGCCGTGCCCGTAGGGATGCCCGCGGTCGGCCGGCCGACTCGCGAAGCGCAGGCTGACCACCGCGACGATCGCGGCGGCGACGTTGATGATCGATTCGAGCGCGTCGGACAGGATCGCCGCCGAGCCGGTGTGCAGATAGGCTATGTACTTGACGCCGAGCAGCAGCACGCTCACCAGCAGCGAGATCGCCGCCGCCCGGACGCGAACCCCGGACGGCTCCGTCTGCTCGATGCCGGCCGCCGCCGGCGGTGACGTGACCAGATTCTCCGTCATCGCAGCGCGCGACCGCCCTTCACGCGCTCACAGCCGAACCGGCACGTTGCGGCCACGCAGGTACTCCTTGCAGTGCCGGATCGCATGCTCCTCGTAGTGGAAGATCGAGGCCGCGAGCACCGCGCTGGCGTGGCCCTCGACCAGTGCGTCGTAGAGGTGCTCCACGCCGCCGGCGCCGCCGGACGCGATCACCGGTACCTCGACCGCGTCCGCGACCGCGCGCGTCAAGCCCAGGTCGTAGCCGTCGCGCGTGCCGTCGCGGTCCATGCTGGTGAGCAGGATCTCGCCGGCACCATAGCCCGTCATGCGGCGCGCCCAGTCGACCGCTTCCATGCCCGTCGGACGCCGCCCGCCGTGCGTGAACACCTCCCAGCGCCGCGGCGCCACCTGCTTGGCGTCGATCGCGACCACGATGCACTGCGACCCGAAGCGCTCCGCCGCGCTCGCGACCAAGGTCGGGTCGGCGACCGCGGCGGTGTTGATCGACACCTTGTCGGCGCCGGCGCGCAGCAGCGCGCGGATGTCGTCGAGCGCGCGCACGCCGCCGCCGACCGTGAGCGGCATGAAGCAACGCTCGGCGGTCGCGCGCACCACGTCGAGGATGATGCCACGTTCCTCGTGCGAAGCGGTGATGTCGAGGAAGCAGAGCTCGTCGGCACCTTCGCGGTCGTAGCGCGTCGCGGCCTCGACCGGATCACCGGCGTCGCGCAGCTCGACGAAGCCGACGCCCTTCACGACGCGGCCGCCCTTCACGTCGAGGCACGGGATGATCCGTTTGGCGAGCATGATCCTGCTCAGCCCCGCGCCGCCGGCGACCCGGTGGTGTCCGCACCGGCTGCCGCCGCGATCGCATCGGGCAGCCGGACCGCGTTCTCGTAGAGTGCCCGGCCGACGATCACGCCGCGCAGGTTCTCGCCAGCGTCGAACGCCGCGCGCGCCGCGCGCACGTCTTCGAGGCGTGCGACGCCGCCCGACACCACCACCGGTACGGTGTGCGCGCGCGCGAACGCGAGCGTCGCCTCGAGGTTCGCACCGAGCCCGGTGCCGTCGCGACGGATGTCGGTGAAGACGATCGCCGCCGCCCCCGCGCGCTCGGCGCGGTGCGCGATCTCGAGTGCCGTCGCCGCGCTGTCGCCGAGCCAGCCGTCGACCGCGACCTTGCCGTCGCGCTGGTCGATGCCGACCGCGATGCGGCCCGGAAAGCGCGCACACGCGGCATCGAGGACGTCCGGATTGGCGGCCGCGGCGGTGCCGAGGATCGCCCACTCCGCACCCGCGTCGAGCACGCTCGCGATCGCGTCGAGATCACGCAGCCCGCCGCCGACCTGCACCGGGATCGACAGCGCGGCGCAGATCGCCCCGATCACCGAGCCGTGCGCACGGCTGCCGCGCGCCGCACCGTCGAGGTCGACCACGTGCAGGCGGCGGGCGCCCTCGCCCGCCCAGCGCTGCGCCATCGCCACTGGATCGTCGCCGTACTGCGTCTCGGCCGCGAAGTCGCCCTGCAGCAGGCGCACGCAGCGACCACCGCGCAGGTCGATCGCCGGGATGACGTCGAAGGTCCTCACGCCGGGACGGCGACCTGGACCGGTCGGCTCGCCGCCCGGACGAAGTTGCCCAGCAGCTTGAGCCCGGCGTCCTGGCTCTTCTCGGGGTGGAACTGCGTCGCGAACAGGTTGTCGCGCGCCACCGCGGCGGTGAATTGCTCGCTGCCGTAGGTCGCGGTTGCGGCGATCAGCGCCGGGTCCGCGGGCTCGGCGTAGTACGAGTGCACGAAGTAGACGTAGGTGCCGTCGGGGATGCCGGCCAGCGCCGGAGCCTGCGCGCGAATCTGCAGTGCGTTCCAGCCCATGTGCGGGATCTTCACGTCGCGCGAGCGGAAGCGCACGACCTTGCCGGGCAGCACGCCGAGGCCCGCGACCGCGCCGAACTCCGAGCTCTCCTCGAACAGGATCTGCATGCCGACGCAGATGCCGAGGAACGGCTTGCCCGTCCGGACCGCGCGCAGCACGACCTCCGTCAAGCCGGACTCGGCGAGGCTGGTCATGCAGTGGCCGAACGCACCGACCCCGGGCAGCACGACCGCGTGCGCGCGCGCGACCTCGCCCGCGTCGCTGCTGACGCGCACCTCCACGTCGAGCCCGGCGTTGGCGGCAGCCTGCTCGAGCCCCTTGGCGGCGCTGCGCAGATTGCCGACGCCGTAGTCGACGATCGCGATCACAGCACTCCCTTGGTCGACAGCACGCCGCTGATGCGCGGATCGAGCTGCGTCGCCACGTCGAGCGCGCGGCCGAGCCCCTTGAACGCGGCCTCGATCATGTGGTGCGGATTGCGGCCGCGGATGCAGTCGACGTGCAGGTTGAGCTTGAGCTCGTTGACGAACGCGAGCAGGAAGTCGTGCACCAGGCCGGTGTCGAAGCTGCCGACGCGCTCGCGGCCGGGCTCGAGCTCGTAAACCAGGTAGGGACGACCGCTCAGGTCGACGACCACCGACACCAGCGCCTCGTCGAGCGGCACCGACGACTGGCCGAAGCGTCGGATTCCTTTCTTGTCGCCGAGCGCCGCACGGAAGGCCTGCCCGAGCGTCAAGCCGACGTCCTCGACGGTGTGGTGCTGGTCGATGTCGAGGTCGCCGGTCGCCTGGACGGTCAGGTCGAACATGCCGTGCTTGGCGAACAGGTCGAGCATGTGGTCGAGGAAGGGCACGCCGGTCGCGATCGTGCCACGACCCGCGCCGTCGAGGGCCAGCGTGACGCGCACGCTGGTCTCCTTGGTGGTGCGCTCGATCGTGCCGTGCCGCGGCTGACCGCCGAGCGCTTTGCCCGCGAGCTTTGCGCTCTTCGTGGCCACCACCTTGGCGGCTCCCTGCCCCACCCGAGCCGCGCCTGGCGTGACGCCGGCGAGCCTGCCCACACGCGTCGATGTCGGTCGTGCCATGGCCGCTACTATTGACACACGCGCCCCCGCGGCGCGAGGCAGCAGCGGACGTCCGGGCTCGCCGAACGTGGAGGCAAAGGTGCTCCGCTCAGGCCCTTCGATCGAAACCCGCACACTGATGCCGACCCGCCGCTGCGCTGCCCGAGGTTGCCTGGGTAATGAGCCCCGGTGGAACGTCGCCGACGCCAAGGCCCATCTGTCGGATCTGCTCCGCCGGGCCGTGGAGGAGGTGCAGGTCATCGAGAACCGCGGTCGCGAGGTCGTCGGGATCGAGGAGTACCGTCGGCTGCGCGCCGAGTCCGAGCGCGGGGCACCGAAGCGCGGGCTCGTCGAGCTCCTGAGGTTCAGCGAGGAGATCCGGGCGCAGGGTGGGGCCGAGCTGAAGGTTCCCGCTTGGCGACCGCGACGCTCCCCGTTCGCTCGCCGGGAGCCCCCGCGCGAGCGCTGAACGCCATGTACCTCGTCGACACGAACGTCCTCTCCGAGCTGCCGCGCTGCAAGCCAAACGCCCGCGTGCTCTGTCGACGACCGGATCGCCACCGCGGCGGGCGTGCTCCGAGCAGGACGCGAGCTGGCGGGCCGCCTCGCGGCGCAGGCGGACATGCTGATCGGAGCGACCGCGGCGATCACCGGGCGCGTCCTCGTCACACGTAAGGTCCGCGACTTCGAGGGCTGCGGGATCGCCTTGCTGAATCCTTTCGCCTGAAGCGCGTGGCCGGCGAGCTAAGGGTGAATCATCGTTCGGGACGGGATGCCACCCTCGTTGATGTGTCATTGCTCTCGCCTGGCTCGCAGCCTGGTCGCCACTGTGGTCGGGACACGCCCGATTCTCCGGGTGTCTCGTCCAGTCCGGCCGTCGACGCGGTCAAATCCCGGTGAACAGCAGGTCCAGAGCGGCGACCAGCTCGCTGCGGCAGATGGCAAGGTTGACGACGGGGGCGCGAAGGGCCTTCTCCGGGATCGCGGCGAGCTCCTGGAAGAGCGCCACGTGCTCGATGCCCAGGATCGTGACGATCGGGTTGAGTCGCGTCAGCGGCTTTCGCCGGAGCCTCGAGGCTGGCGTGAGCGGCACGACGACGCGTGTGGCGAGCTCGCTCAGGAGCTGTGTCTGCACGTCGAGGAGAAATGGATAGGTCTTGCTCCGCGAATTCCGGAAGACGTCGAATTGCGCCATCAGAACTTGCGCCAGCCGTCGCTGAAGACCCCCTGGCGCTCGACCTTCTCATTGTACGAGGCGATCGCCTCCCCGTTCTCGGCCAGCCATTCCTCGCCGCGTTTGCGCTTGATCGCCTCCACCACGGCCGCCTCGAAGACCTCCGAGAGGTTCAAGCCGAGCTCCTTCGCGGCTCGGACCACGTCCGCTCGAGCCGTCAGGTTCGTCGCCACCCTGCGCGCTGCTCCCATCCTTGCGTCCCTCCGGGCGTCCAAAAAGATGCGCATGTTTTATACGCATGATTGACTCGAGACAATACCCGCACATCTCGAGAGAACTGCCCCCATCGCCTGGGAGCGCGCTCGACGTCACGCCGGTCGACGTGCTGGCCAGTCAGCTCCGCTTCTGCCGCCGAGTCGCTCGCGTGTCGGAGAATTCGCCGACGAAATCCAGGAGCGGGATCGCCTCGACGCCCGCTGCCACCGGATATCGGCCCTTCCCCGGGTAGATCACCACTCGGCGCTCGGGTTCGACGTCCGCGCAGGCCGCATGAAAACCGCGCTCGAGTTTGGGCGTGAGGCTGCGCTCGATCTCGATTGCCCAGCGCTTTCCGCCCGGCCACACGAGCAGCAGGTCGATCTCGGCCCCTGCTGCCGAACGATAGAAGTGGCTCTGTGTGCCGTCAGGCACGCGGCCGAGGATGTTCTCGATCACGTGCCCCTCCCAACTCGTTCCCTGGACGGGGTGCCCGAGCAACGCGTCGCGATCCGCAATGTCGAGCAGCGCGTGGACGATCCCGGGATCGCGGATGTACACCTTGGGCGATTTGACGAGCCGCTTGCCTGCGTTCACGTGCCAGGGGGCGAGGCGACGAACGAGCAGAAGATCCACGAGCAGGTCGAGGTACGCGGCAGCGGTCTTCGGATCGACGCCGAGCCCGCGCGCGAAGCTCGCGACGTTGAGGAGGCTGCCCTGATGGTTCGCGAGCATCGTCCAGAAGCGGCGCAAGGTCTCCGCGGCGATGCGCGGGCCGAACTGAAGAATGTCGCGCTCGAGGTAGGTCCGGATGAAAGCCTTCCGCCAACGGAGGCTGCGCCCATCGTCCGTGGCGAGGAAGCTTTCGGGAAACCCGCCGCGCGACCAGAGCACATCCGCGCGGGTCGCCGGGACTTCGGCGACGTCGAGCGGCGCGAGCTCCAGGTATCGGACGCGGCCCGCGAGGGTCTCACTGGATTGTCGGAGCAGGTCGAGCGAGGCCGATCCCAGGAGAAGGTACAGTCCCGACCGTCGTCCCTTTCGCCGGGCGCGGTCGATGAGCCCGCGCAGCACCGGGAAGAGACCCGGAGCCCGGTGCACCTCGTCCAGCACCACGAGTTCGTCGAGGTGATCGGCGAGGAACAGCTCCGGGTGCGCGACGCGTGCCCGATCGCTCTCCGAAAGGATCGACGGTCTCCGCCTGCATGGGTATCGATCGCGGCCCGGCAACGCTCACGCATGTGCTCACGAACGGGCCGGAAGGAAAGTGGGCACGCGTGTCTGTCCTCTGCAATTGGCGGCCACGCGTCGCCAAGACCGACGCCCGGCGCATCTGCGAGCATCGACGCCGTTTGCGCCTAGAGCGTGTCCAAGGATTAGTGCTACGGTTCGCCTCGTGGCTCGCACCACTCCGGAGATTCTGAGAACGCTCGAGGCGAACACCGCTGCCATTCGCCGCTATGGCGTCCGCTCGCTTGCCTTGTTCGGGTCGGCAGTCCGTGGAACGGCACGGCCCGACAGTGATCTCGACTTCGTGGTCGAGTTCGATCGGAAGTCCTTCGACGCCTACATGGACCTCAAGGCTTTTCTGGAGCACCTCTTCGGCTGCCGGGTCGATCTGGTCCTCGCCGACGCGATCAAGCCGAAGCTCCGCGGCGCCATCCTTGGCGAAGCCATCCATGCCGCGGGATTCTGAGGTCTACCTCGCGGACATCGTCGAAGCGATCCAGCGTATCGGTCGCTACACGATCGGAATGCGCCGTGAGACGTTCGCCGAGGATCAGAAGACGATCGACGCGGTCGTGCGCAATCTCGAGGTGATCGGGGAAGCGGTAAAATCGCTTCCCGTGGCGCTGCGGACGCAGCACCCGACCGTCGAATGGCAGAAGATTGCCGGGCTCCGCGACATCCTGATCCACGCGTATTTCGGCATCGACGTCGAGATCATCTGGGACGTGGTGATGAACAAGCTTCCAGGCCTCAAGGAGACCATCGGAAAGATGTCGGCGAAGTAGCCGCAGGCGGTTGCGACCCAGCTTCTTGGCGTTGTCCCAGGCGCCGCCGGCGTTGGCTCGACCGCCAACAACCCGAACAGGGTGGTGAACTTGATGATCGGGTTCATGGCGACCGACGAGGTGTCCTTGAAGGTGTCGCCGACGGCCGTGATCTTCTTTCTGCTTGTTCGTGTACCGCTCCTTCTACGGGATGCGGATTCCGCTCGAGGGCGGCAAGTAGTCAGCTGACGCGCCGGACGTCGCTCGCTTGGCACTGCCGAGCGAGCGACGTCCTCTTGATGGTGTGTGCACCACGGAGCGCGGCGACGTCGGCGGCGCGAGCGCGACACGATCCTGCTCCATCATCGCCGTAAGCACCTCGCGACCAGTGTTCACGAAGAGAGCGAAGAGATCGTCTCCTGCCGCCTGCAACGAGGCGAGCGTGGGCAGTGGGTTCCGAACGGACACGACGGGGCCTCGAAGAGTGTCCGAGTTTCTGGCAGAGTCCTGCATGGCGGTTCCTTTCGTTTTTGGTTTGGCGACCACCGTCCCTTCGGGGGACAGCGGATGGAACCGCCACTTCTTCAACTCGTCAAATCTACAGGCTCCGGGACATCCCCTCCTCGAGTAGCTTCGGCATCTGCGCCAGCCAGGAGGGCGCGTACCGCCGGAGAAGCGGCGCGCACTTCTCCGTTGCAACCTCGTGCGCCAGCGTGCGCAACGCCTCGAACACCGGCAGGTAGGCCTCGCCGGCGCCGTAGTGCTCGAGGCACTGACCCTTCGCGATCCAGACGGTCTCCCGGGCGGCCACCTGCTCGAGAAAGGCCTCGACGAGCGTCGTCTTGCCGAGGCCGGCTGCACCGGTGACGAACACGACCTGCCGCTCGCCGGCCGCCGTCGCGGGCAGCGGAGCCAGCCGGCTCGCGCTCGAGCACCTGCTGCCCGGACGAGGCCGGACGGTCGTTGATGACCGGAGCGATGAAGCGATAGCCGCGGCGATGCACGGTCTCGATGAAGCGCGGCGTGCGCGGGTCGTCCCCGAGCAGCTTGCGCAGCTCACCGATGGCGACGGTCAGGACGGCATCGCCGACGACCGTTTCCGGCCACACGTGGGCGAACAGGTCCGCCTTGGTCACCAGCTGCTGCGGACGCTCGGCCAGGTGGTGCAGGACCGAGAGCACCTTCGGCGGGATCGGCAGCGGCTCGCGACCGCGCCACCTCACACAGCCGGTCATTCGGCGCGTCAACGCGGAAGTCCGCGAAGGATAGGATCGGTCCCGTTGCCATCTCGCTCTCTGTTGGACGGAATCGGCCGGGTCGCGTCAAGGGGTGTGGTCCGCCGGCGGTCGCTTGGCACGCGCCCCGAGTCCTCTAGGATCCGGCGCCTCGACCCGCCCCGCAGACGGGCGCTCACCGGGCCCGCCCAGCGCGAGCCGCGAAAGGATCAAGCCATACGATTCTCGATCAGGAGCCTCTTTCAGATCCGGCTGGCGGTCATCGCCGCGAGCATCTCGTTGCTGATCGCCGCCGTGCAACCCACGACGGCACTGGCGCTCGACGACAACGTCCAGCTGCTGATCGGCGGCTCCAACGAGGGGTTCACGCCGTTGACCATCTTCACCGCACCCGGTCTCACGACCGCGGTCGTCGCGAATTCCCCGGGGCTGGGCCTCGGCGAGTCCGCGGCGCAGATCAGGATGGTGGCCGGAACCCTCGGCAAGTTCCGGGCCTCGGTGGTTCCCTCGGGCGAGGCGAACTCGGGCACCGTCACCCTGATGGTCCGCGTGAACGGGGTGGACACCGAGCTCACCTGCTCGGTGGCCGTCGCCGGCGGCGAGTGCGGCTCCGGCGGCAAGACGGTCACGCTGCTCAACGGCGACAGGCTCTCCGTGCGCGTGGTGAGCACGCTCAACATGGGCTCCTTCGCTTACACCTACACGATGACCTACGACTGAGCTGCCGTGGCATGCGCCGAGGAGTCCGCCGCGGGACGTCGGCCCGACGGACGCCGGCGCACGCCCGCGATCAGCATCGTGAGCAGGCGCTCGAAGGCACCTGCCAGCGGAGTCTCGGCAGCGCTCGGTCGAGCCTCCGAAAGAGCACGACCCGCCGCACGTCGTCGACGCCGCGCGCAACCGCGGGTTCTCGCCGCTCAGGGAACCAGCGCCGTTCCGTACGCGATGAACTCCGCGGCGAACAGTGTGCTCATGCCGCGCGTGCTGCACGTCTCGAACCGCACCTTGAGCACCGTGGTCGCGCCTTTGAGGGCCAACGGCTGCTGAACGAGTGCCGTCACCTGAACGCGGTCGCGGGCTTCGCGCTCGGGATTCGCGACTTCGCGCCGAGCCGGAAAGCATTGCGCGAGATCGGCATCGTGCAACGGGACAAGGAGATCGCCGAGATGTTCGGCGCCGGCCGCGTCGCCCAGGCCGCGCACCGCGTGATGCGGAACAGATCAAGAACGCACTGAACAAGGGCCTGGCCGGCGAGAGGATGTGAGGTCAAAGGCCGCAACGAAGTGGCTGGGTGTCAGGGATGGTATTCGCAACTGGCTGCTGAACGTCAGCGTGATCGACTGAGTCACGGATGTCCGGCGTATTGACAACGTGTTTACGCCGCCACCACCAGCACGAGCAGCCAGATGATGCCGGGCACCTTGGCGCGCATCGCCTCGATCTGCGAGGCGTCGAGATCAATCGTTTCGTTCAGATCGACCCCCCGCCTTGAACAGCACGCTCATCGGCTGCGGCTGGATACCGGTGATGAAAATGCGCACGCTGTCGCGCTGCATCTTCTCCACCGCGGTGCGAAACGCCTGCACGCCAGTGGCATCCATCGACAGCACCTGACGCATGCGGAAAACGACCGCGCGGGGCCGGCCGCCACTGGCGCGCAGAGCGGCTTCCAGCTTGTCGGCGGCGGCAAAGAAAAGCGAGCCGTGAAAACGATGGAGCACCACGCCCTTGGGCACGAGCAGACGGCGCGCGCCATCAAGCAGCTACGCGTGATCTTCCTGGGCGCCAGCCAGTGGCGTCCGGAGCGCGGCGCGGTCGAGCTGCTGCCCCGCTGACTGCCGCGCCACCGCGGCGCTTGACGGTCACGTCATCGACCCGTCCGCGCGCGCTGCCATGCTCGGTTCGCCGCCGGCGTGTTGTGACCGCGACGGTATGAACACGGCCACCGGAAGCGACGGTCGCGACCACGGGCCGCGCGTAAGTCGACGTGACATACGTGCGGCCCGTGGTGCGTCCGCGGCTTCGGCGGAGCGGCCTTCAGGGCAGCTGCACCCTCCAGCCCGACTTCACGGTGAGCCAGTTGCTCGTGGACACCGCGACGTCGTCGCCGATCAGCAGCTGCACGTCCATCGACGGCAGGGTCGCCGTCGTCGACATCTCCTTGTAGCCCTTGACGTTGACCCGGTAAGAGCCGTCCACCAGGGGAGTGATCTTGATCTTGTAGATCCCTCCGGTGGTCTTCCCGGCCTTGATGGTCCGGGCGAAGGACTTCCCGGCCCTGACTAGCGTGCCAGCCGGCAACAGGTCGGCGAACACGATGCCGTTGGCATTGGTGATCAGCACCCCGACCTGCTCCGTCGCAGGATCTACGGCGGTGAGCGGCTTGAAGGAGGCCTGGAAGCGCAGCAGGTCCAGACCGCGGGGCATGAAGACGATCTGCGATATGCAGGGGTGGTTGCAGGTGTCGATGATCGGTGGACATGGGCAGTCGACGGTATCGAGGCAGTCGATCAACCCGTCGCCGTCGTTGTCGATCTGATCGGCACAGATCTCAGGCGTACAAACTGCGCCCAGGCAGATGCCGCTGACACACTCGTCGTCGCACGATCCGGCATTGCCATCGTTGCAGACTCCGCCATGCGGCGCCGGCGGCGAGCACAGGCCGGTCCCGACCTGGCAGGTGCCGGGGGTATTGCACTGGTCGCCGGTGCAGACGACCGGAGTGCCGACGCAGGTACCCGACTGGCAGGTATCGCCGGTGGTGCACAGGCTGGTGTCGTTGCAGGCTCCGCCGTGCGGTACCGGCGGTGAGCACAGGCCGGTCTCAGCCTGGCAGGTGCCGGCGGTGTTGCACTGGTCGCCGGTGCAGACGACCGGAGTGCCGACGCAGGTACCCGACTGGCAGGTATCGCCGGTGGTGCACAGGCTGGTGTCGTCGCAGGCTCCGCCGTGCGGTACCGGCGGTGAGCACAGGCCGGTCCCGGCCTGGCAGGTGCCGGCGGTATTGCACTGGTCGCCGTTGGTGCAGATCACCGGGTTGGCACCACTGCAGCTGCCACCCGAACAGGTGTCGGTCTGCGTGCAGGCGTTGCCGTCGTCACACGACGCCGAGTTGTTCGTGCTGACGCACATCCCGGACGGCGAGTCGCAGGCATTGTCCGTGCAATCGTTGCCGTCGCCGCAGAGAGCCGAATTGCACTGCACGGTGATCGTGGTCGAGCACAGCGACTGCTGGTTGGCCTGGTCGATCACCGAGTACTGGATGACGTAGACGCCGACCTGCGCCTGCGTTGGGGTCCAGGAGAAGTTGCTGCTCACTGTCGCCGGGCTCACGGCATTCGTCGGCAGCGGCGGTGTCATCGTCGAGCCCACCGGCAGGCCGGCCGCGTTCAGGGTGATCGTATCGCCCAGGTCGACGTCGGAGCCGGAGGCTGTGAACGCGAGGTTGTTGCCCGCGAGGACCGTGTGCGGGCTCGAGACATTGCACGTCGGCGGGTTGTTCACGAGCGGTACGAGCTGGATCAACCAATCGACCGGCGTGCGGGACTTGACGTTGCCCAGCCCGTCCAGCTCCTCGATGATCACCTGGGTGGAATAGAGGGTGTTGAGGCCAGCGCCGGCGAGCGTCGCCCCCGTGGTGTTCCAGGTGTAGAGACCCGTCGAGGGGTTGACGCTTGCGGCGTTGGTGGCGTTTGGCGGACCCGGTTGGACGAACGTGCCCCCGGTGTTCGCCGAATTGGCCTCGGTCGCCGTTGCCAGCCGCCAGCGCAGGGTGTCCCCGTCCGGATCCGAGGCCGGCACGAAGAAGGTGCACACTGCCGGATATGGACAGGTGACGATCGGGACCTGGGTGCTGACCGGAGCGTTATCCCCTGTGAAGAGGACGGTGGTCGACAGCGTATAGCCCTTGTCGGGGTTGTTGATGTGGCCGTTCGGTGCGACCGCAGGCGAGATGCGGCAGCAGTCGTCGAGCATCGCGGTGAAGCTCGTGGCCGCCCCTCCGTACGTGTGGCTGATGGTCGTGTCGATCGCCGGTAGGCTCGACGGATCGACGGCCTCGACGAACGACCACTGGTTGATGGTGTCGATCGAGGTCACCACGTAGGCGAGCGGCGTGCTGCCCGTCGGCGCGGTGATTCCGTCGCCGAACTGGAGCTGCGACCCGCCGATGTCCTCGCGGATGAGGTCTCCCACGCCGTGCAGCCCGCCAGGGCCGGTACAGGGCACGATCGTGTTCGTATTGCTCGGGCTCACGCACGGATCGAAGCTCGGCGTATTGGTCCGCCGGAAGGCATCGGTGAGCCTGAACTCGACGGTCCGCCCAGCCACGAATTGCCAGCTCAGGTTGCCGTAGCGAAAGTGCGTCGCATGCGCCGGGAGCGCAGCGCCGAGCAGGGCGCACGCGCCGACCAGCGCAGCGACCAGGCGAGATCTCCGAGATCGCCCGCCGGTTGTTGGGTTAGCCGAGGATTCACCGGTGCACTGGTCCATGTTGGCCTCCACGAGCAAGCTGTTTCGAGGTCGTGCCGAGGGTTGGCCTCGGCTGCCATCGTGCCGATCGGCGGCCGCTGCGGTCGGCGGCCGACTTGCTTGACTACGGCGGGAGGGCCGGGCCAGACAAGTCCTTCTGTACAAAAATTGGTCACGGACCACGGAGGGAGACGATTTCCCCCGGCTCGCCCCTTGGCGGGTGTCGTTGAAAAAGTTGAAACGGGGTGGGGATCTGGCGCCCCTCGCCGGCCGCGACGGCAGGCAGAGCGGCTCGGATCGGCTGCCGCCGGGGGTGCGTCCGGGGTCATGGAGAAGAATTCGTGCCGGCGCAGCAACGTGCGCTCGTGGCCGCCCCCGGCGAGCGACCGGCCGTCCTGGCAAAGTTGCCGTGCCGCAAGCAAGGGGTCGGCCGGCAGCGGCCGCGGCTTTCCCCGCGCGCGTGCCACGAAACGCTGCGATGAGCGACGGCTCGCAGGGCGCCGGACTACCTGCGCGACGCCCTCGCCGCGCTGCGCGCCCAGCTGTACGACAAGCCGTTCGAGGTGCTGCTGGTCGACTCGGCGCACCCCGACGAGCCGATTTCAGCGGATGTCGATGCCCTCCTGCCCGCGCTGCGGGTGGTGCGCAGGGCCGGCGAGACCTCGTGCGAGCTGCTGAATCGGGCGGTCGAGCTCGCCTCGGCGGACATCGTCGCGTTGCTCGACGGCGATCGCGCGGCGGTGCCGGGCTGGCTCGGCACCGGCGTCGCGTGCCTGCGCGCCCATCCCGCAGATCCTCGAGTTCGTCACCGCCGCGCTGGGAGAGGCGTCTCTGCTGGGCGAGCACCTCGCGCGCGCGTTGCAGCTTGGCGACGAAGGTCACTGCGTCGCTCCGGGCGCGGCGATAACATGGGCCGGCCGCGCCACGGGTCTGGCTCCTGGGCCCGCGGCGCATGACGAGCTCGAGCAGGTCTTCGGCGTCGATCGCTGAGATCTCGGCCTCACCACGACGTACGCCGGACATCTCGAACGAAGCCGGGTCGCCACAGACGCGGGGGACTCGGCGCGGGCACTACCACTGGTGAGAAATGCGGGGCTAGGACCTCGGCGCCCAGTGCATCGCGGCCAGGCGACGTCTTCGCATCCAGCTCGGCCCGTTCGACCCGGCTATCTCGCGACCCCCGAGGCGCGAGATAGCCTGGTCCTCTCGGTCCTCGCTGGGTCCCTTTCCACGGGCGCCGCTCGAATCGATCCGCGCAGCAGCGATCAGACGTATCTGCAGCTCGTACGTGAGGTGTTCTTCGGCGACGTCGACCAGTCCACCTTCGTCGCCGTCGCAAACCTTCTGACTCCCGACGACCCTAGAGGTTGCCCGAGACGAGGACAGAGAAGGTCTCCTGGCTCGTGACTACGATGGGCTCCCGATCGCGAGTCCCGGCAGCCGCTGTTGAATGCGGCCGAACTCAGCCGTGTTGCGCGTGACGACGGTGGCACCAATCTGCCACGCCGAAAGCGCGATCAGGAGATCGTTGCAAGGGCCCAGCCGGTCGGCCAAACCCCTGCCGTCTCCATGCAACGTGCGAAAGAGCGCACCAGCCCGCTCGAAGATCTCCGGGGTAGGTGCGATCAACCGCGCTCTTGGGAAGGCCGCCTTGAGCCTGTCTACAGCTCGCACCCGGCGAGGCGTGTCGGCGCCGAGACGCAGCTCCATGAGCACGACCGAGGACAGGAAGCGAATCGTGTTGCCAGCTCGCCCGAAGACCCAGTCCGCGTATCGGTCCTGGCGGAGATAATCGATGAAGACGTTGGTGTCGAGAACGACCTTGCCGGCTACTGGTACGGCCATCGGCGTTCATCGCCCTTCAAGAGTCCCGCGAGCGGCTTCATCGATTTGACGATCTGCTCTTCCTCCATGAGCAAGGAGAGCGCTCGATCGATCGCCTCTTGCTCTGACTTCGCCCCGAAATAGCGCTTCGCGAAATCTATCTTTCGTTGATCGAGCTTCAAGTGTTTGTGCTTGAGGGCTGGCGCACGCATCGTCACGGCCTCCGTGAACACGAGATGTACACGATCTAGCAGCGGCCCTGGTGACGAACAAGCGTCCCTCTGCTGTGCTGGGTCGCAACCGGAGGTGAGGTCCTCTGAAGTTCAACGCCGCCCCGGGCGACCGTCGCTGCGCCACGCGCTCGGAAACGGCACGCGGTGGGGACGCGTCAGCACCGCCCCGCCGCGTGCGTCGCGATCAGTTCGCAGCCTCCTGCTTCGTCTTGGTGCGTATTCGCATCCTGGGGCCCAGCGGTCAGCAGACGGTCGCGCTACGCGTCACGAGGCTGGCAGGCTGTTGCCGCTCAGGCTGGCTGCCGGGATTGCGCCCCGACTGGTTGATGGCCGTCGCGGAGGTGAGCTGACACGGCTCGGGCGGATGATGGTGGTTGACGAGGTCGACGTGAGGAGCGGCTCAGAATTCGGCACGGGGTCTGCGGCGGGATGGCCGAGGGAGAGGCCGCGTTTGCGAGCACGCGCCTCGAGATCACGGAAGCTGCGTTCGGTAGCCAGGGTGTCGCCGTGCGCACGACGGATGGCGGCGATGGCACGCTCGAGGACGGCGCCGACGGTGAGGGCGTCGTGGGGCGCGAGCGGCGGCAGGTGGATCTGGGCATGCGGGCGGCGGTTCACGTGACGTCTCGGGTGTCGGCCTCGACGACGCGGGCGATGGCGTCGGCGGATAGCCCGATCGAGCCGAGTCCGTGGCCGACGCGCGCTCGGGCCCGGACAGCGACCGTGCTCTGGCTCGAAGCCGTCTACAATCGCCAACGCCGGCACTCGAGCATCGACATGCTGAGTCCGGTCAACTACGAGAACCGTTACTGGGACTGCCGCGCAGCGGCCTAACAAAGGTGTCTACCCGGCGGGGGCAAGACCAGTTCGCTCCCAGGGATCGCGAGCGCGCCTCCCAGGGCCTGGGCTTGTTCAGCGGGTCGCCCGTCCCGCTCCACGAGCACGGAGACGACAAGGCCTCTCAGGTTCCTGAAGGACCCCCATGCGTACATGCCCCGCTCTCTGACCCCGGCGAGATCTCCACGCCAGGCCTTCCCTCGGCGTCTCGATGCTGCCTTCCGTATTCCTAACGACGTCGGCTCTCGCGGCGATTATTTTTCGAGGCTCAATCACGCGGCCTGCACGCTCCCTGTGTACGCTTCGCAGGGCGGATCACTCCGCCTCCACGCAACACTCGGTTCCGGCTGGTGGCCAACCTTTGCCGGGCGGGTCTCGCTGCCCGCTGGGTCCCAACGAAAGGTTTCAGAGCGTGTCAATCACATCTCGTCCCCCTCTCCCAGGCTTTCCCTGACGCACGTCGCACCTCCGCGGGCTCCCGTTGCTCGAGCGGAAGAAGCGGCTTCGGAAGGTGGTCCCGAAGCGATCGGGGTCCGGGCTGTTCCTCGATCACATCGAGGAGCACGGCATCGCGCTCTTCGATCTGGTGCAAGCCGCCGACCTGGAGGGGATCGTCGCGAAGCCGAAGGCGTCGGCCTACCAGGAGAAGAGGCCGCCGGCGTGGGTGAAGATCAAGAACGCTTCGTACTCGCAGAAGGAAGGGCGGCACGAGATGTTCGAGGGGTTCCGCAAGAAACTGTAGCGTCTGCATTGACAGTGTCGCGCATGATGCTACAGTGATCTCTCGTGATCAAGAGCTTCCGCAGCAAGGGCCTGAACGATCTGTTCGACACCGGCAAAAGCGGGAAGATCGGCGCGGATCTGGTGAAGCGTGCGCTCGTTCGACTCGATGCGCTTCACCACGCTGAAAGCCTGAGGGATCTCGACGTCCCTGGCTTCCAGACGCACCCGCTCAAGGGCTTCAACCCAACGCGGTACAGCATTCACGTCAACGGGCCGTGGTGCATCACGTTCGAATGGAGCGAAGGCGCGAAGCTCGTTGATCTAGAGCAGTACCATTAGCACATCGAGTTGATTTCAAGTTTTACGACACACATCGAGAAAGGGACTAGGCATGCCAGTCAAGACCGAGGCGGGGGTCAGGGAGTATCCCGTCACCAGAGAGCCGCTGCGGGAGCCGACGCATCCGGGCGAGCTGCTCGAAGAGGTGCTCGAGACGGAGCAGGTCTCGGTCATGGCTGCGGCGGAGGCGCTCGGTGTGTCGCGGCAGACGTTGCACCGCGTGCTCGCCAAGCAGATGGGCGCCTCGCCGGAGATGGCGATTCGGCTCGGAGCCTTCGTCGGGAACGGGCCAGGGCTCTGGCTGCGAATGCAGTCGGCCTACGACCTGTGGCACGCGGAGCATGATGCGAGCGTCAAGCGGAGCGTCGTGCCGATAGCCGAGGCGCGGAAGACCGGCGTCGGCGCGAAGGCCGCGCGCGCCAAGGCCGCGGCGGGGGTAACTGCTCGGCGCGCAGCGAAGCGACCGAAGGCGAAGGCACGTGCGTAGTGGGCATCGACACGATTCTAAACGAGGCGGAGGCGATCGCGCTCCTCAGGGAGTTGCTTGCGCCGAGGGTGATCAGAACGAAGCCGGAGCCCGCGACCGACATTCTCTACGGCGGATAGCCCGCATGAGTGGCCGATTTACATAATCGTCCAGGGTGCCGGAAGGAAAACTCGGACACCTTGGCCGAACTCGGGACGGACCCGGACATGGGCCTCCTGGGGAGTCACCGCCCTCACCCACCCCCGTATACGGCGCGGTCGCGGTCCTGGACGTGAAAAATACTGTGGCGATCGCTGTAGAAGGCCATCGGCTTGCCGTGGCGGGCGAGGTAACGAGCGGACACTTTTATGGAACGCGCCGAGCCGTTCGCGCCCGCGCTCTCGCGACCGCTTGCTGAACTTCGAGACGCTGGCCGAGCGGCTCGCCTATCTGCGCACGCGCGCCGCACGCAGGCGCGAGAAATTCTTGAGCCGCTGGCGCCGTCTGCGCGGGCGCACCGAAGCGCGCAGCGAAGTCGTCACGCTCGCGACGCCGGGCGTCGAGATCGAGGACGCCACCCACGTCACCATGACCGGTCGCCGCATGTCGCAGCTCCAGCGCGCGATCTGGGTGGCGTATCTGAAGTACCGCCCGACGGGATCCGTGCTGCCGGTGCTCCAGCTGCGCACCGCCCAATCGGAAGCAAAGGCGGCGGACGCGACGCTCGGCTGGGGACCGTGGCTGCACGGGGATCTCGAGAGCGCGCGCGTTCCGGGGAAACACATGACGATGTTCGAGGAGCCGTTCGTAGCCGAGCTTGCGCCCCGGCTCGCGGCCGCCCTCGAGCGGGCGCAGGCAGCGGGCGCACGGGCGCTCTAGAAGCCCTCGGCGCGGTGATCGATCCGCCAGAACACCCAGGGCAGGAAGCGCCGCAGCCGCCAGGCGATCTCGGTGTGCCAGCTCGCGAACACGAACAGGCGTCGCCCGCCGATCGCGCGCTCGATCGCCTCGACCACCGACTCCGGCGTCTGCGGCTTCGGCCCCACCTGCATGATCTTCGGGTGGTTGAGCGCCTGCGCGCGCAGCGGCGTGTCGACCTGGCTGGTGCACACGCAGAGAATCTGCACGCCCCGCCCGCGGTTCTCGTGATGCAGCACCTCGGTGAAGGCGACCTGCGCGAACTTCGATGCGCTGTACGCGCCGAAGTAGAGGCTCGGCATCCAGCCCGCGATCGACGCGAAGTTGACGAGCAGCCCGCGCCCGCGCGCCAGCATCGGCGGCAGCGTGGCGAGGCTCACGTTCACGAGGCCCCGTAGTTCACCTGCATCACGCGCAGGATCTCCTGCGGCTCCTGGTCGAGCAGCAGGCCCGTAGGCTGAATCGCCGCGCCGTTGTAGACGCGCTCGATCGGGCCGTGCGGCGCTTCGACTTCCTTGACGGCGGCCGCGACGGCGGCGGCGTCGGTCACGTCGAGACGCAGCGTGTGGATGCTCGGGCGCGCGTGCGCCCTCTCGGCGAGGCCGGCCTCGTTCACGTCGGCAGCGACGACGACGCCCCCTGCGTCGGCCCAGCGGCGCGCCGCCGCGCGCCCGATCCCGCTCGCGGCGCCGGCGACGAAGATCAGCGGGTCGGCTGCGTGCATCAAGGGCCTCCGGCACCGGGCATAGCGCGCGGATTCAATAGATGCGCCCGGGAGTGGTTGCAAGAGCTGGTGCGTGTTGGGGTTCCGCGTCGGACGCATGCGCGACTGCGGACGCCCCCGCCGATTGCGCCTACGGACGCGTGAGGCTGTCGCGCGGGAGGGGACGATTGCCTGCGTAGACCCACCAGGCGGCCAGCGCGATCGCGACGAGCACGACCGTCGCGAGCAGGAGGAAGAGCACGGATTGCTTGAGCCACGCGATGGCCGGCACCGCGAGCGCCATCGTGAGCCCGAGCAGGCAGATCCGCAGCGAGAGATGGAGCCCGCGACGAAGGTGCCGAGCGCGAGCAGCATGAGCAGGGTGAGCCCCGTTGCGCTCGCCGTCAGCACGCGTTGTACGCCCGGCAGCAGCACGATGTTCATCGCGCCGAGGAGGCGCCCCAGTGCAGGGCCTGCGTCCAGAGCATGCGCACCCGCTCGTCCCGGCTCTGCGCGCTTCGCCAGCCCGCGAAGATGCAGACGGCGAAGATCGTGAGGGCGAGGATTTCCCAGTAGAGGATGAGCGGCTCGCGCGCTGCCCCCGCGTGCGTCCGCGTCGACGGTTGCGGGGAACGGAGCCGGTTCATTCATGTCGCCACCCTTTCCGAAAGCCTCAAACTGTATCGCCGCGTTGCGAGCTTCGGCATGAGCACGTCGCGGTCGGTCGGATCTTCCGCTAGCGATCCACATACCTGGGCGTGCGCTTCCCGAGGAACGCGCCGATGCCCTCGCGGAAGTCCTGCGGCGGATAGCCCGCATGCGGAGCCAAGTACAAGCGCTGCTGCCTGTCCGCCCATGAGGCGGCCGAGCGTGAGCGCCGCCGCCTGCGCTCCGAGGCCGTCTCGGCCGAGGACTTCGTCGCCGAGCTCGACCGCCTCTCCAACAGCGTTCCCCAGCTCATCGCCCAGGGGCGGCTCGACGAGGCAGAGGCGGCTTGCCTCGAACTCAAACGCCTCTACCCCGACCAGATCGACTGGCTCCAGCGCAGCGCGCTTGTCTGCCAGGCCCGCGGAGACCGCAAGATGGCGGCCGAGTACTACCGCAAGGCCGTCGCCTTCACCGACAGCCGCCCCGACGGCTTCGACGACGACTCCCGTGCCTGGATGCGCGACAAGATCCGCGCCCTCGACCCGACCGCGCCAAGTGACGAACCCTGATCCACTCCCCCTCCCTGCACCTCCAGCTACAGCCGAGCCTCCGTCTCATCACGCACTCTGCTCGACGGCTCCGATCGAGCGTTCCCCTCAACCCCCTACGCCACTCCGTGACGACTCACCTCGGAACGTCGAAGAGAATTCGCGGCGGCACACGCATAACTGGTTGTGATGGACCAGTTTTTTGGTCTAAGGGAGGTCATGGCGAGAACCCTGCCGATCTCCGAAGTGAAGACCCATCTGCCGAGACTCGTGACCGGGGTGGAGGAGCGCGAGGAGGAGATCGTCGTCACGCGCAAAGGAAAGCCGGCAGCGGTGCTGGTGAATTTTGCTGAGTATGAACGCTTGAAGGCGACGCTCGACGTTCTGGGCGACCCCGACCTGATGGAGCAGATCAGGAAGAGCAGACGCTTCTATGCGTCCCGGAAGCGGGGAGCTTCCTTTGAGGACGTTTTCGGAGAGCCCCTCCGTCCTCCCGTGAAGCAGCGGCGGTGAGGCCGCCGTTCCGACTCGACATTCCGCCGCACGTCGCCGATCGCATCCGCTCGTTTCCCCCGGCAGTGAAGGAAAGCGTCAAGCAGACACTCCGGCTCTTGTCGCGTGATCCCGGCGCAGGGGATCCCCTTCGGCGGGAGCTCGAAGGATACTGGAGGTATCGCGTGCGCCGCTATCGCGTCGTGTACCAACCAGTGCGGCGGGTGGTGCGGATCGTGGCGGTAGGACACCGCCGCACCATCTACGAAGAGCTGGGCGAGCGCCTCAAAGGGAATTGACGCCTGTCCCTGGGGTCGCGAGCGGCCTGAAGCTCGCGTGCAGCGCGGTTCTATCGCCGTTGAACCGCCCCGGCGTCAACTCGCCGGATGCCTTTCGCACCCCCGCCCGGGGATGACTACCAAACCAGGATGGGTAAGAACCTGCTCGACAAGGTCTGGGAGCTGCACTCCGTTCGCGAGCTCGAGTCCGGACAGACCCAGCTCTTCATCGGGCTCCACCTGGTGCACGAGGTGACCAGCCCGCAGGCGTTCTCGATGATCCGCGAGGCCGGCCTCGGCGTGCCGTTCCCGGATCTGACATCTTTTCGGCCAGGTCCATCGAACCCTTCACGTCGGCGAAGAGCACGGTGACCTGCTTGCGCTCGCCCTGCACGGCGCTGCGCGAGTGCAGGATCTTGTCGGCCAGGTGGCGGGGCGTGGGGGAACTCGGCGACAGGTTCCTCTCTTCGCGCGTCGGCGCGTCCGGACGTCTCCGCTCGCCATGATCTTCGTGCCCGCGAGGCGAGGGACGCTGCTCGGGCTTGCCGCTCGCCGCCTTTTCGTCCAGCGCGGCCCGGCACCTGCGGCAGAATTTCGCCGCGGGGCGGTTGTTGCAGCCGCACGCGGGACAAGCGACCTCCAGCGCGCCGCCGCACTCGTCGCAATAGAGGGCGTCACCGCGGTTCTCGGTCTGGCAGGCGGGGCATCTCATTGGGAAGACGAGGTCGTTGATATGCGTTCGGCCGGGCCGAAGGTAAGGAGAAAATCCTCGAAGATCAGTCGAGTTGCGTGGAGAGTCTCGGTAACGCCGTCGTTTCCGGTCGAAACGAGAGTGCAGCCTCTTTCAGGGTGGCTTTCACATCAGCAGGGAGGCTTTCCTCGAGACCACCGTCGCGGAACCAGGCGAGCGTCTTGACGGACTGCATTCCGCTGGCCTGGACGCCGTAGAGGCCGAGCATCGCCGCGACTCCGTCGTTGATCGAGAGCCCTGACCGGAGGAGTTCCGCGATGTCGATATAGTCGCGCGCCTCGATCCTTTGCGTAACGGTCGCGAGCTTGGTTCCCAGCAGATCGAGCTTCGATGCCACCGGCGCGTGGCCCACCGCCCGAATTGGCTCGCCAACACGACCGAAATCGAGGCCTCCGAAAAACGACAGCTTCACGGGATAGCCTGTCTGCTCCACGACGACCGTGAGCGTGTCCGGCTCGTCCTGAAGCGTCCGGGCCGCGACCAGGGGCGGGCAGGCTCGCCGCAGGGCCGCCCGATCGAGGGGCCGAGCCGAAAAAAAGTCGCAATCCACCGACTGCCGGTGGCCGAGATGCAGTGCGATGGCCGTGCCGCCGTAGAGCACCCAGCCTGCCGGAAGACTCGCGAGCGCCCCGTTCCAGAGCGCCAACTGCGACGGGGGCAGTACGCCGAGTCGCATCAGCGGTGGTCGTCCAGTCCGAATCGCAAACGCCAGAAGTGCTCGGATTTGGGGTCGATGTCGCCGGGAAGTGCGTCAAGGAGTGTCGCGCGAAGTGCCTGGGAACCCCAGAGCCGTTCGGCGTGAAGGTAGTCCTCGGAACGCCCGAGCCTCAGGATCTGACAAAGAAGTTTACGAGGCATGGCAAGGGTGGCCTCGGCGGGTTGCCACCACACGTAGGTGCGCGCCAGGCGCTGAGCCTCACGATCGTCCAACATCAAGGCGAGAATACCACAGGAACGAGGTCCGTGCTCTTTGTCAGGAACTCATAGGACCACACTCGCGCAAAGCTCCTCGAAGCGGGAGATGGCGCGGTCGGCGTCGTCGATGCCGAAGACCTCGAACCTGCGGGCGTGGTCTCCCGCGTTCAGGCAGAGGGCGACAAGAAAGTTCTCGAATGGGCCGCCATCTTGCACCTCTCCGAACACGCGAACCGCGATCACGAGGCCGTGGCGGTTCCAGGCCATCACGCGGAGTGCTTCCGCGGCGACTTCGGAGCTCATGTCCACCTGGGCGCGCAGCGACGCGATCCATCGATCGCGGTCGAGCGCTCCCAATCCGAGCACCCGGTGGTCGAGGAACTCGAAGTCGGGCACGAGAAGATCCCGCAGCGCGTTCCAGTGCGGATTCCGGCGATGTCGAACACTCATTCCGGGCGAAGCCGAACAGCAATTCCGGCGCAAGCCGAACAGCCGTTCCGAGCCATCGCGATCACTCGGAGCGAAGCGACGCTGGGATCTGTCAGTTG
>Ga0163153_10000529_pt1 | contig 67597 bp, 53 predicted proteins | sample OliLakLV19MP6IB1_FD_148629 | JGI IMG/M metagenome (GOLD analysis project Ga0163153, IMG submission 148629) | Freshwater microbial mat bacterial communities from Lake Vanda, McMurdo Dry Valleys, Antarctica - Oligotrophic Lake LV.19.MP6.IB-1 | ecosystem: Environmental > Aquatic > Freshwater >... | reverse complement strand
GGGGGGGCTCGGGGTTGGGTGGAATGGGTCTGCGCCGGACTGCCTCGGGCAGAGATGCCGGTGCGCTGTGGTGCCCTGACCACCGTCCCCACCATCTCCCACCGCATGGTACGGGGGGGGAGGGCGGTTCCGGCGGCTCCGGCCTTGAACTCTGGCCGGACCAGGATTGGAAACGCGAGGTGGGGGTGATCCTCACCGCTCGGGAGCCCGCCGATCTGCACGCTGGAAGCCTGATGGGAGGCATCGTCCCAGGCCGGGCCGGTCGGATGATCATGGTGGTTGGTTTCGAGATGGTGCACCGCATGCCACACCATCCAGACCGGCTCAGTGGAGCCTGCCAGGAGGAGAAATGCGATTGCGGCCGCTCGGCCAGCCCTCGTCCGGAACATGCTCAATGGTAGCCCGATCGTTCGGAATGGCGCAACTTTGGCCCGATATGCGGGGCGATGCGGCGGTCCAGGGGGTGGGTTGAGGGCAGTAGCCCCGCAACCCTAAACCATGAATCCTCGCTCACACTGCTTTCATTGCGGACCGGGATAGGGGCCCCTACATTCCCTCCATGACCTCCCGGCACCCCGTCGCCGCCTTCGCTATGCTGGCCCTGCTCCTGCTTCGAGTGGGAGCGTCGCCCGTCATGACCGATTGCACCTCGGCGCACCACGACGGATCGGTGCCCGCGGCGGTCGGCGAAGTGCCGCACGGAAGCCACGAGGCGTCTACCACCCCCTCCCAGCCAGAGCCAGGCTGTGACCACCCCGCCGGGGACAGTGGGACCCACACTTCGGCCGATTGCGCCCAGATGACCGGGTGTACGACTGGCGTGACAATGCTCGGTGCGGCGGGAACTGTGCTGGACCGCGTGTCCGCCCACGACAGCAGCCCGTACCTCCTTCCACAGATCCATCCCCGTTCCACCCGGCCAACCAGCCCCCCTCCGAAATCCTGATCCTGACATTGCAGTAGCCTGAGTGGCTCTGGGCAGCAACCGCCCAGCGCCGAACTCGCTGTCGAGGATCAGATATGTCGTTTTCACCGTCGGTACGGCGGGTGCCAGCCCCATGGGTCGGGTTACGGCTCGCCATGGTTGCAGGACTAAGCGTGGCGGGCGTACCCACCGCGACCGCTGCCCAGTCCGAACCGCCCCTTACGCTCGCCGCGGTCTACCGTGCGGTGGACAGCGCCAGCCCTCGAGTTCAAGCCGCGGCCGCGACGCGGCTGGCGGCCCTGGCCCGGGTCCCGGGCGCCTCCCGGCTACCGGATCCCAGAGTTGAACTCCAATTGATGAACCGCAGCCTCCCCCGGTTCGGCCTGGCCGATCCGCTCGGCATGAACCAGATCCAGGTGTCGCAGATGTTCCCGATCGCGGGACAGCTGGGCCTGTCCGGCGCGGCGGCTTCCGCGGCAGCGGCAGTGGTGTCGGCAGGGGCGATTGAGGTGATCTGGGAACAGCGGACCCTGGCCGCGATGGCGTTCTACGACATCTATGAGGCAGGCGCCCGGATCAGCGTCGCCCGGGAGACACTGCGCCTCCTCGAGGACCTGGTCACCACCCTGACGGCGATGTATTCGGTTGGTGAAGCACAGCAGGCGGACGTCCTCCGGGCCCAGCTCGAAATCGGGAGGATGAGCCTCGCAATCGCGAACATGGTCTCCATGGAACGCCAGATGGTCGCCCGCCTGAACGGCCTTCTCAATCGTCCTCCCCAAGCCCGCGCGGGGACACCAGTCCTCCCTGCATTCCCCCTCACGGTGCCGGCACTCGACAGCCTCTCTGATCTGGCGGTTGCCGATCGCGCCATGATCCGCGGTGGCAGGGAGGCTCTGGCGGAAGCCTCGTTCCTGGAGCGCCGTGCCCGCCGCGAGATCTGGCCCGACCTTGAAATCGGGGTGACCTACGGCCAGCGACCGATGCCCGATGGTGGCACCGACCGGATGATGTCCTTCATGGTCGGCGCCAGCATCCCGATCTGGGCGGGCAGCCGCCAGTTGCGAATGCGGGACGAAACCGGTGCGATGCGGCTCATGGCTGCCGCCGACCTGACCGCGATGGAGTCCGATACCCGGGCTCGGATCGGGGAGATGGTGGCCGAGCTGGAGCGGGTTCGCGAAATCGGGGCGATGTACCGCACGATGCTGCTGCCGCAGGCGGAGGCCACCGTGGCCTCCGCGCAAGCGGCCTATCAGGTCGGGTCGGTGGACTTCATGACCCTGCTCGATGCCATCATGGCGGTGAACCGGTATCGCGAAGAAATCATCCGGTTGGCCAGCGCCGAGGGGAAGACCTTCGCTGAACTGGAAATGCTGACTGGACATCCGCTGCTGAGCGGATATCCGGCACCGACCGAACTTTCCCCTGGAGCACGGCCATGAACGATTCTCCCTTCGGAGCACCGGCCCCGACCGGCGCCCGCCGCATTGTTCGCTCCGTCGCAGTGGTTGTTCTGCTTGCCGCCACCGCGGGCGGTGCATGGTGGCTTACTCGAAGCCCAGCCGCAGCGGTCGAGAGCATGGAGGGTCACCAGCACGGGGCCGCGGCCACCGCCGACAGCGCTCGACCGGTCCTCCTCTCCGCTGAGCAGCAGCGCCGCATCGGCGTCACCTTCGCCACAGCGACAGAGGGTCCCCTCGACCAGGAGATCCGGGCTGTGGCACAGCTCCTCCCCGATGAGACCAGGCTCTCGCTGGTAACACTGCGGATCGATGGCTGGGTGGAGCAGCTGTTCGTGAACCAGACCGGCCAGGCGGTTCGGAAAGGTGACCCGCTCTTTGCCGTGTACTCGCCGATGCTGGTAAGCGCCCAGGAGGAGTTGCTGGTTGCCCGGCGTCTTCTGGATCAGCTTGGTGACGCCGATGCCAAGGCGCGCGCCAGCGCGCTCGGCTTGCGGGATGCCGCCCGCCGGCGACTGGCTTACTGGGGTGTGCCGGAGCATCTGATTGCCGAGATCGAGGCCTCCGGTACGACCCGTCGGACGGTGACGTTCGAGGCTCCCGCCTCCGGGATCGTGGTGGAAAAGATGGTGCTGGAGGGGCAACGCGTCATGGCGGGAGAACCATTGTATCGGCTGGCCGATCTGACCACCGTGTGGCTCGAAGGCGATCTCTTCGAGCAGGACCTGAGCCAGGTCCGGTTGGGATCCATGGCCTCCGCCGAAATCGAGGCGTATCCCGGAGAATCAGTGCAGGGCCGAGTCATCTTCGTCTCCCCCACGGTGGATCCGGCCACCCGGACGGCCAGGGTGCGAGTGGCCCTGGCCAATCGCGACCTGAAACTGAAGCCGGGCATGTACGGGACCATCCGGTTCCTGGCGGGCGGGCCTGCGGTGGTCAGTGTGCCCCGCTCGGCGGTGCTGGTGACCGGTGAGCGGGCCCTGGTGTTCGTCCAGGCCGCCGACGGGCACCTCATGCCGCGGCAGGTGGAACTGGGTCGGTCATCGCCGGAACGGGTCGCGATCCGCTCGGGCCTCCTGGCGGGAGAGGTCGTGGTGGCGAGCGCCACCTTCCTGATCGACGCCGAGTCGAATCTCGGAGCCGCCCTCGGGGCCATGCCCGGGATGGACATGGGCACGCCGGCGCCCCCTCCGACCGCACCACCGACGAAGGCGATGCCTGGCATGGCGCCTGACACCGGGACCGCGACCACTCCGAAGGGAGGCGCCGATGCTCACACGAGTCATTGACTGGTCGCTGGCCAACCGGGTGGTGGTCACCCTCGTGACCGCTGCTCTTGCGGTAGCGGGTGTCCTGGCGCTCCGGGCCACCCCGCTCGAGGCGCTGCCGGATCTCAGTGATGTGCAGGTCATTGTCCAGGCGGAGTACGGCGAGCAGGCCCCTCGCATCGTCGAGGATCAGGTCACCTATCCGATCGCCGCCGAGATGCTCAAGGTGCCGGGCGCGCGCACGGTGCGCGGCTATTCGTTCTTCGGGGTGTCATTCGTCTACGTCATTTTTGAGGACGACGTGGACCTGTACTGGGCGCGGTCTCGAGTCCTCGAGTACCTCAATGGACTGCAGGGCAGGTTGCCAGCGTCGGTCGCTCCCAGCCTCGGGCCTGATGCGACCGGGCTCGGCTGGGTCTACCAGTATGCCCTCGAGGACACCACCGGGCGCATGACGCTGGCCGAGTTGCGGAGTCTCCAGGACTGGACCCTCCGGTATGCCCTGACGGCGGTGCCCGGCGTGTCCGAGGTGGCCTCGATCGGCGGCTACGAGAAGCAGTACCAGGTCGATCTCGACCCGGCGCGGATGCAGGCCTACGGTGTCACCATCCAGCAGGTCATGGCGGCGTTGCCGAACGCCAACGCCGATGTCGGTGCCATGGTCATGGAGTTGAGCGAGCGGGAGTACATGGTCCGGGGGCTGGGCTACCTGACCGGTGTGGCTGACATCGAGGAAGTCGTCGTCGGTGCGACACCACAGGGGGTGCCGATCCGGCTCGCCTCGCTCGGGCGGGTCACGATCGGCCCAGCGGTCCGGCGCGGGATCGCCGAATTGGATGGCCGAGGGGACGCCGTTGGTGGCATCGTGGTCATGCGGGCCGGGGAGAACGCCCTGACCACGATCGAACGCGTCAAGGCTCGGCTGGAGGAACTGCAGCCCGGCCTGCCGGATGGGGTGGTCATCCTCCCGACCTACGACCGGAGCGACCTCATCGATCGCGCCATCGGCACCCTGACGGAGAAGCTGATCGAGGAAAGTATCATCGTCGCCCTCGTCTGCATCATCTTCCTGCTCCACGCCCGGTCGGCGCTGGTCGCGATCCTCACGCTGCCGGTCGGCATCCTGATGGGGTTCGTGGCGATGCGGTGGATCGGGGTCGGCGCCGACATCATGTCCCTCGGGGGCATTGCCATTGCCATTGGCGCCATGATCGACGCGGCCATCGTGATGGTCGAAAACATGCACAAGCACCTCGAGCGCGCCGTCAATGCCAAGGCCCGTTCCCTGGGCATGCCAATCGCGGGGCGCTGGGTGGAAACCAGCCTCCTGACGTCAGCCGAACGCCGCGCCGTCGTGTCGGAATCGGCCCGGGAAGTCGGACCGGCGCTGTTCTTCTCGCTGCTGATCATCACGGTGTCGTTCCTGCCGGTCTTTACGCTTGAGGGCCAGGAGGGGCGGCTCTTCCACCCGTTGGCATTCACCAAGACCTTCGCGATGGCTGCGGCAAGCCTGCTGGCTGTGACCCTGATACCGGTCACGATGGACCTGTTCATCCGGGGACGGGTCTACCGGGAGGCGGCCAACCCGGTCAACCGGGTCCTGATCCGCGCCTATCGCCCGATGATTGAGTTCGTGCTCCGGCACCGCGCTGCGGTGGTGCTGGTGGCGGTGATGACGGTGATCGTGTCCTGGGTGCCCTGGAAGCGGATCGGGGCCGAGTTCATGCCCCCCCTCCACGAGGGCACCATCCTGTACATGCCCACCACCCTCCCGGGGGTGGGCGTCGCCCGTGCCCGCGAGATGCTGCGGGTGCAGGACAGCATCCTCGCCTCTTTTCCGGAGGTCGAGCGGGTCTGGGGCAAGGCGGGTCGCGCCAACACCGCCACCGACCCGGCCGGTCTCGACATGATCGAGACCACCGTCATCCTGCGGCCTGAATCCGAGTGGCGCAGCGGCCAGACCTATGAGGCCCTGATCGAGGAGATGGACGCCGCCTTGCAGATGCCCGGCGTCACCAACGCCTGGACGATGCCGATCAAGGGGCGGATCGACATGCTGGCAACCGGCATCCGCACCCCCGTCGGGGTCAAGATCTTCGGGCCCGACCTGGCCGAACTCGAACGGCTGGGGCGCGAGGTGGAATCGGTGGTGCGCGATGTGCCGGGAACCCGAAGCGCGTTCGCGGAGCGGGCGGTGTCCGGGTACTACCTGGACATTGACATCAACCGGGTCGCCGCTGCCCGGTATGGCCTCAACGTCGGTGACGTCCAGACCGTGATCGCCGCGGCAGTCGGTGGCATGGTCGTGACCCAGACGGTGGAGGGTCGCGAGCGATATGGCGTGCGGGTGCGGTATCCGCAGGAACTGCGCGACACGCCGGAGCGACTGGCCAGCGTGCTGGTGCCGATCAACCCGGGAGTTGCGAGCGGGATAACCTCATCCGGCGGCATGGCGATGGGGGGGGGCGGCACCGCGGCCGCGAGGGCGGCCGGGCACGTCCCACTCGGCCAGATCGCCACGATCCAGCAGGTGGCTGGCCCCATGGTGGTGCGGACCGAGGACGCCCTGCCCACCGCCTGGGTCTATATCGACGTCGTCGACCGGGACATCGGCAGTTACGTGGCGGAGGCGCAGCAGCAGGTCGCCGCGATGGTGACCCTCCCGGCGGGATACCGCCTGGCGTGGAGTGGCCAGTACGAGTACATGCAGCGGGCCGCCAAGAAGCTCCGGCTGGTCATTCCAGGGACTTTGGCGATCATCTTTCTGCTGCTCTATCTCAATTTCGGCAATGTGGGCGAGAGCCTGATCGTCATGCTGTCGGTCCCGTTTGCCCTTGTGGGTGGCCTCTGGTTCCTCTGGCTGCTGGGTTACAACTGGTCGGTGGCGGTCGCGATCGGGTTTGTGGCGCTCGCCGGCGTGGCCGCCGAGACCGGGGTCGTGATGCTGATCTACCTGGACCACGCCTGGAAGCGACGACTGGAGAATGGTGAGCGACCCACGCTTGCCGACCTCTACGAAGCGGTGATGGAGGGAGCGGTGGAGCGGGTGCGCCCGAAGATCATGACGGTGACGGTGATCATCGGCGGCCTGCTGCCGATTCTCTGGGGGACAGGGGCCGGGGCGAGTGTCATGAAGCGGATTGCCGCCCCGATGGTGGGCGGCATGGTCAGCAGCACGGTTCTGACCCTGCTCGTGATCCCGGCAGTCTATTCGCTGTGGCGGGAACGCCAGCTGGCGGCTCTCCCCACAGCCCACCCCATTGCGCCGCTCCGCGTAGTGGAGGCCAGCGAATGATCCGTCGTGCCGACCATCGGGTACCGCGGCGGTGGACACTACCGCTGCCTCGTTCTGGAGGCCTCCTCCGAAAGCTCGGCCTGGCCATTGCCCTGTTTGGCGGCGCCGCGACCCCCGCGTTGGCGCACCAGACCCTGTTGCGGGCCGCCCCTGCCGCGGGCGACCAGCTCACCACCTTGCCGGGCTCCCTCCGGCTCTTCTTTCGGGAGCCGATCCAGGGCGCGTTCACCCGGATTACGCTCCTGGGGCCCGACTCCGGGGAAGTGGCCCTGGGCGCCCTGCGGGTAGAAGGCGATTCCGGAACGGTGGCCGCGCTGGCTATCACCGGCAGGCTGGCGGAGGGCCGCTACACCGTGGCGTGGCGCACCACCGGTCTGGATGGCCACGCGGTGGAGGGCAGCTATGCCTTCACCGTACTCGCCGAAGCGGTGCCTCCTCTTCCCGATTCGTCGGAGGTGGCGCTGGGGCCCCTACAGGATGACACGCCCACGCCGTCTCGCGGCACGAGCGCCCGGCTCAAGGTGGAATCGGTCTGGTATGTGCTGGTGCGGTGGCTCGGTTTCCTGGCGCTCCTGGGAGTCCTCGGCGCCGCGGCCTTCCGGCTCGTGGTCCTGCCGCTCTTTGGCCGAGGCAACGAACCGCCCTCTGAGGAGTTCAGCCGCCAGTTGAGCATTGGCGTCGCAGGATTCGGATGTGCCGCCGCACTCAGCCTGCTGGCGGTCGGCGTGGCCCGCCTCGTCGCGCAGGGCGCTACGATGCTCAGCCCGGTCGAACCAGTCACCTTGGAGTGGTTTGCCGCCCTGGTGGGCGGCACGATGTGGGGAAAGGGGTGGCTGCTCCAGATGGCCGGCGCCGCGGCCGCCTGGATCGGTTTCCGGTCGCTGAAACGCCGCGGCGGTTCCGGGGCGGCGCTGCTGGTGCTCCTTGCGGCACTCACCCTCGCGCTGGTGCCGGCACTCTCCGGACACGCCATCGCGATGACGCAGCGAACCGGACTCGCCGTCCTGGCAGACTGGATCCATGTCCTGGCCGCCGGTGGCTGGGTGGGAGGGCTGGCGGTGCTCCTGCTGGTAGGACTGCCGGTGATCCATCGTCAGGCTGCGATGGTGCGGGGCCCCCTGGTGGCTCGTCTGGTCCAGGCGTTCTCTCCTCCCGCGCTCCTGCTCGGCGGTATCGTGGTAGGCACCGGCCTCGTCGGCGCCTGGTTCCACTTGGGGAGCCTCCCAGCCCTCTGGTCCACGAGGTATGGCCTGACGTTGCTGATCAAGCTGGCCATTGTCGGTGTACTCTTCGCCCTCGGCGGACTCAATTTCCTCCGGGTCCGGCCGGCGCTCGGCACCGACGCTGGCACCGCGCGGTTGCGCCGCTCGGCGGGTGCCGAGTTGACCGTCGGCTTTCTGGTTCTGCTGGTCACGTCGGTCCTGGTGGCCCTGCCGCCGGCCAGGACGGAATCCCATACGCCGGAGCCCGCTGCCGCTCCGGTTGCTCTATCACCTGCCACCGAGGATTGATGCATGCGTACCCATCGCTTACGCCGCTCGACAGTTGGCACCCTCCTGTCCGCGCTCGTCCTGCTGATCGCCGTACCGCTCCAGGCCCACGACTTCTGGCTCATCCCCCTGGGTTTCAAGGTGGCGGTGGGGGCGGAACTGACGGTCCTCGGTCAGACCAGCAGCGCGTTCCCCTCCAGCCAATCTGCGGTAACCGTTGACCGCGTGGCCACGGCCACGGTGGTCGACGCCCGGGGAAGCAGCGCCATCACCGATCTCGCCGCCGCCCAGACATCGCTGCGCCTCCGGTCACGGCCGGCGACGGCGGGCGAGAAAATCGTGGCGGTCACCATCCACCCGCGCTCGGTTCGCGAATCGTCCGAAGCGTTTCAGCGCTATCTGGTCCTGGAAGGGGCGCCGGAGGCGCTGGAGCGACTCAAGGCGGAAGGGCGGGTGCCGAGGGACAGCGTGACGCGGCGGTACGCCAAGTACGCCAAGAGCCTGGTAACCGTCGGGACCGGTGGCCCGGCGGCGTGGACTCGGACGGTGGGCCATCCCCTCGAGTTCGTGCCGGTTGGTGCGCCGATGCTCGCCCAGGATCAGACCATCGCCGTGCGCCTCGTGATGCTGGGCAAGCCGGTGCCCCATGCCAAGGTGCACGCCGGCTTTGTGCCCCTGGGGGGTGCGGCGGGGCTCAACACCCAGGCGGGCACCGAGCAGGTCACCCACTTCGAGACCGACGCCCAGGGAATCGTGCGGGTGCCGCTGCGCTCAACGGGCCTCTGGAATCTGCGGACGATTCAGATCGTCGAGGCCGCACCGGGCAGCGGCGCCGACTGGGACACCCACTGGGCCACGCTGGTATTCGCGGTGGAGTTGGGGCACACCCATGGCGGTGGGCCGGCACTCCGGTAGTCCCGGACGATCCCGTGCACCGAAACCCGGCGGGATGCTGGTCCCGCCGTCTCACGCAAGTTCACTCTGGAGGCAGTCGTGTTGAAATGCAGCCGTTCTCGGAAGGCTCCCATTGCAAAGGGCGTTGTCGGACTCCTCGTTGCCCTCATGGCGGCGGCCCCTCTCGCCGCAGCGGAGCCGGTCCGCTCCGATTCCACCGATATCGTGGCCGCGGTGAACCGGTTCCATGCCGCGCTGGTCGCGGGAGACAGTGCCGCGGTGGACCGACTGCTCAGTCCGCAGGTCGTCATCCTGGAAAGCGGCGGGGTGGAGACGCGGACCCAGTACCTGGGTGGGCACCTGAAGGGAGACATGGCATATGCCCAGGCAGTTCCGAGCGAACGCGGCTCAATGGCCGTGATGATCAAGGGTGACGTGGCATGGGCCTCCTCCACCAGTACCACCAAGGGCGAGTACCGGGGTCGTGCGATCAACTCGGTGGGGGCGGAGCTGATGGTGCTGGTACGGACTGCGGCCGGGTGGCAGATCGCGGCGATTCACTGGTCGTCGCGGTCGCGGCCGGCGACGGGGGAGGACGAGGCGCTGGATTGAACGCGCGGCTATGGGCCTCGGGCTTATGAGGGCAGCATGATGACCACCGGTGTCGCATCGAGGGGAGCGATCACATGAACGACGCATCGCACGAGCACCACGACCACGGTCATCACGAGTCCCCCCCAGCGGGCGACGGCCAGTCGGAGCAGGGGAGGGAAGGCCACGCAGCGGGGGCAGCCGGCCATGCCGGACACGACAAGCACGAGGGCCACTCCCCCGAGATGTTCCGCGACCGGTTCTGGCTGTCCCTGGTCCTCACCATTCCGGTCGTCTACTGGTCAGCACATATCCAGGAGTTGCTCGGCTATCGAGCGCTCGAGTTCCCCGGCTCGGCCTGGCTGCCGGCCCTGTTCAGCACGGTGACGTTCGGGTACGGCGGCTGGGTGTTCGTCAAGGGAGCCGCGCGGGAATTGAAGGCGCGCCTCCCCGGGATGATGACGCTCATCACGCTCGCCATTCTGGTGGCCTTCGTCTTCTCGTGGGTGGTCCAGCTCGGGCTGATCCGGGCCGATGCGCTGTGGTGGGAGCTGGCCACCCTGGTCACCATCATGCTGCTTGGCCACTGGATCGAGATGCGATCGATCAGCCAGGCGCAGGGGGCGCTCAAGGAGCTCGCCAAGCTGCTGCCGGACACCGCCACCCGGATCACCGACGCCGGCGAGGAGAAGGTGCCGGTCGGCGAGCTCCGCAACGGCGATCTCCTCCTGGTCAGGCCCGGGGAGAGCGTGCCGGCGGACGGTGTCGTGCAGAAGGGGGAGAGTGACGTCAATGAAGCGATGATCACCGGGGAGTCCCGGCCCGTAAAGAAGGGGCCGGGGGACGAGGTGATCGCCGCCACCATCAACGGCGAAGGATCGCTCCGGGTCGAGATCACCGGGACCGGTGATCAGACCAAGCTGTCCGGCATCATGCGGCTGGTGGCCGATGCCCAGAAGTCCAAGTCCCGGGCCCAGCATCTGGCCGATCGGGCAGCCCAGCTCCTGACGGGAGTGGCGATCGTGTCGGCACTCCTCACGGTGGTCACCTGGAAGCTGCTTGGCGCACCGATCGACTTTGCGATCGTCCGGATGGTGACGGTGCTGGTCATCGCCTGTCCGCACGCTCTCGGGCTGGCAGTGCCGCTCGTGGTGGCGATCTCGACCACGCTGGGCGCGCAGAACGGACTGCTGGTCCGCGACCGCCGGGGGCTCGAGGAGGCGCGCAACCTCGATACGGTCGTCTTCGACAAGACCGGGACCCTGACCCTCGGCGCCTTCCGGGTCGTGGCGATGACGGTCGCCGAGGGGCTTGCCGAGGAGGAGGCGCTTCGGCTGGCCGCCGGGATCGAGGCGGAGTCGGAGCATCCCATCGCCCGGGGGATCGTGAAGACGGCGGAGGACAAGGGGATCGCGATCCCCGCGGCCGACGGGTTCCGTGCCCTGACCGGAAAGGGCGTGGCCGCCACCGTGGAGGGCGTGGAGTACCACATGGGCGGGCCGGCACTGCTCCGCGCCGAGGAGGTGAAGGTGCCACCGGCGTTGCAGCAGGCCGCCGAAGCTGCGGCGGGCCGTGGCCAGGCCGCGATCTACCTGGTGCGCGACGGGGCCGCAGTGGCGGTCTACGCCGTGGCGGATGCGATCCGGGAAGAGAGCCGGGAAGCCATCGCGGCGCTGCACGAACGTGGCATCACGGTGGCCATGCTCACGGGGGATGCGCAGGCGGTGGCGGATGCGGTGGCGGCGGATCTGGGCATCGATACGGTGTTTGCCGAGGTGCTGCCCGAGGACAAGGCCGCCAAGGTGCGGGAACTGCAGGCCGGCGGCAAGAAGGTCGCGATGGTCGGCGATGGGGTGAACGACGCCCCGGCGCTCGCGACTGCGGATATCGGCATTGCCATCGGGGCGGGGGCGGATGTGGCGGTGGAAGCCGGACACATCGTGCTGGTGCGATCCGATCCGCGCGACATCCCCCGGATTGTGTCCCTCTCCCGCGCCACCTACCGGAAGATGGTCCAGAACCTCTGGTGGGCGGCGGGCTACAATATCTTCGCCATCCCCCTGGCTGCAGGCGTCCTGGCCCCCTGGGGCATCCTGCTGACCCCGGCCCTGGGCGCGGTTCTGATGTCGCTCAGCACGGTGATCGTGGCGGTCAACGCTCAGTTGCTGAAGCGGGCGACGCTTTGAGCGTGGACCACGAGGTCAGCGGGTTTGCCACCGAGGACTTCTTCAGCGGCGCGGTGGTCCCGTTTGTCGGGGCACGGGAGCAGGCGTTGGTGGCTCGGATCGCCTCCGAGGCGGCCGCGATCGTACGCGAAGTGACCGAATGCCACGCGACCCTCTGCCGTCGTCTCGGAGTGACGCATTGAGTGCGCCCCATCGACCGTTCACCGTTGTGCTCGGTGGCGGCGGGGCGCGTGGGTTCGCCCACCTCGGAGTGCTCCGGGCCCTCGAGCACGAGGGCCTCACCCCGCAGGCGGTGGTCGGCGTCTCCATGGGTGCCGTGGTCGGGGTCAGCTATGCCATGCGGAAGGATTGGTACCAGGCGGTATTGGCGATGAACCTGGAAAGTTTTCCCGGCCCCAGTCCAGCCTCCGGCGAGCAATCCACGGGCCTGATCCAGAAGGTGCGACGGGCGGTGATGAATCTGCGAGTGGTGGCTAGCATGATCCTGGGATGGGGGCCCGGATCACCGGCGCGGCAGGCCGGGCTGGCCGAGCTGCGGAAGCTGGTGGGTCAGGGTGGGCTGAAGCAGACCAGGATACCGGTGGCAGTCACGGCCACCGATCTTCGGAGCGGCGATCGGGTCGTGCTCCGCTCTGGCCCGGCGGATCAGGCTGTGTACGCGAGCGCGGCACTCGCCGGTGTCCTGCAGCCGCTGGAGCTCAGCGGTCAGCTTCTGGCCGATGGCGCGTACAGCGACCTGGCACCGGTCGATGTGGCGCACGAGCTTGGATCTGCGGTGGTGATCGCGGTGGACGCCGGACAGTCGGTGCGGACCGCCCCCATCCGGAACGGCTTCCAGGCCATCATGCGCGCCATGGACATCTGTCACCGGCAGCATGCCCAACTCCGTTTTGCGCAGGCGGATCTGGTCCTGCGGCCTGTCTTCTCACGGAGCATCGACACACTCGACTTCGGGGCACGCCGCGAGTGCGTGACAGCTGGAATTCTAATCGTCCGGCGGGAACGCGCGTCCCTGCGGCGTCTACTGGTGCCCCATACGGCGCGTGAAGGCTCTGCCGGAACAATGCAGGTCAAATCCCATGATGTGAGGGAACGATGACAGTACGGGTCGCGGTGAACGGGTACGGGGTAATCGGACGGAGAGTCGCCGACGCGGTGGCACTGCAGCCGGACATGGTCATCGCCGGCGTGGCCGATGTGGTGGCAGATTGGAGGATGCGGGTGGCCGTCAGTCGGGGGTACCCAGTATTCAGTGCGACGACTGCGGCCCACGAGGTCCAGGTCCTGGCGGGATGTGATCCCCAGGGTGGCATTGCAGACCTGCTGCGGAGGGCCGATGTTGTCGTGGATTGCACCCCGAAGGGGGTGGATGCCGCCAACAAGCCGCGATACGAGGAGCTCGGGGTCCGGATGGTGTTTCAGGGTGGGGCGAAACACAATTTGACCGGACACAGCTTCGTGGCCAGTGCGAACTATGTCTCGGCCATCGATCGGCAAGCCACCCGCGTGGTCTCGTGCAACACCACCGCCACCGTGCGGACGCTGCTGGCGCTTCGTCAGGCGGGACTGCTGGGACGAGCCCGTGGGGTCCTCACCCGGAGAGCGACCGACCCATGGGAGAGTCATTTGGGGGGGATCATGAACACCATGGTTCCCGAGCCCGAGATTCCCAGTCACCAGGGTCCCGACGCCAAGACCGTCGTACCCGATCTGGACGTCATTACCATGGCCTCCAAGTCGCCGCAGAATGTGGCCCACCTCCACCAATGGATGGTGGAAATGCCCCGGGTGGCCAGCCGCGAGGAAGTGTTGGCGGCGTTCCAATCGGTTCCGCGGATCACCATGATCCGCGCTGGGGACGGCATCAGCGCGCTCAATGTAACGGCCGAGGTGATGAAGGAGATCGGGCGTCCTCGCGGTGACATGTGGGAGGTCGCCCTCTGGGAGGACATCCTGACCGTGGTGGGCCGGGAGTTGTTCTACACCTACCAGGTCGACAATCAGGCGATCGTGGTGCCTGAGACCATCGATGCGATCAGGGCACTCTGCGGGATCGAGCGGGACGCGGCCGAGTCGATCCAGCGGACCGATGCGGCCCTGGGAATGCGGAAGGCGTTCCTCTGAGGCCGTAAACCTCCCTGATGGCGCAGCCGGCGCATGATGGCAGGCGGTACCCTGATCTTCGTCGGGCGGCTGCTCGCCCCGGAGCAGGAACCACCGGGAGGGCGCTCGGCATACGACGGGATGTTCATCACTGTCGACACATCCATCACGATTCAGGCGCCAGCCGAACTGGTCTGGGACTACGCCTGCAACCCTGACCACTGGACCGCCTCGAACCCTGAGGAGCACTTTGGGCTGACCTTCGATACCCCGGACAATCAGCCCGCCGAGGGGGCCAGGTTCCACCAGCGTGAAAGCGTGGCCGGAGTGTACTCGGACCTGTTCGGTCGATTCCACCACATGGACCGCCCTCATCTGGCGGTCTGGTCCGGGACGGCCACCTATCGCAAGCTGGGGGGCCTGATCAAGGCCAGGATTCCCGAGTGGGGCGTGCTGAAATTCGAGCCGGGCGAGGGCGGTGTGCGACTGTCGCACAATGTCTACCTGGACTTCCCGAACTCGGCCTGGGGGCGGTTTCTGGCCTGGCAATTCGAGCGGGCAACGGTCGCCAGGCGGTATTCGATCATACCTACAAGGAACTGGTGTATTTCAAGCGGATGCTTGCACCCGAGGAGTGAATCGCGATGAGCACGATGCCGTGGCTGTCCGTCCTGCCCCCGCTTTTCACCATCGCCCTCGCGATCTGGTCCAAGCGAATTATCCCGTCACTCCTTGCCGGCTTGCTGCTGGGTGGCTATATGCTCGACTGGCGGATCACGGGCGGTGTTGAGACTGCTGTGGACCGGATTGTCAGCACACTCACTGACAAGGACAGCCTGCAGGTACTGCTGTTCCTCTATCTGTTCAGCGGTTTGATTGGGATCATCAAGAAAGCGGGCGGAATCGAGGCCTTTTCCGCATTGGCAGGCAAGCACGTTGTGAGCGAGAAGGGCGTGTTCTTCGCCTTGTGGGCACTGATTCCCGTGACCTTCATCGACTGCGGCTTCCGGATCGTCGGGGCCGGGTCGATCGTCCGACCGCTCGCGGAAAAGCACAAGATCGCGAGCGAGCGCCTCGCCTTCATGCTCAACAACACCGCCAGCCCCGTCGTCGAACTCATCCCAATTGCGACGACGTACGTCGGGTTCAACTTGGCGATCATCACACTCGGATTGAAGAGTGCCGGGATTGAGGGTCAGGCCAGCGCTTACGCGATATGGCTCAAAGCCATTCCTCTCGAGTTCTTCAGCATCGTGGTCATCGGCATCACCTTGCTCTCAGTGTTCTTCGGTTCCCGAACTGGGCACAAGGAGCATGCCGCGCATACGTCTCACACGGCGGCCGCCAAGCCACGCGTAGGGATGGAGGCTGCGGCGCCCAGGATCACGCCTCGGATCGTGAATCTGGTCTTGCCGATGCTGACGGTCATCGCCCTGAGCATCATCTTCTTTGTGTTTCTCGGGTCGGAACGGTCGCCCGACTCCTCGTTGATTGGCGCGATCACGAGTACCGAACCGAACCGGGCGATGCTTGTCGCGCTTGTCATTACGGTTGTGCTGACGGCCATCCTCTACCCGTTCCAGAAGTACGACATCAAGGAGATAACTGCCGACATCATTTCCGGTGGAAACGAAATCATGCCGACTCTGGTGATTCTGGCCGTTGCCTGGCCACTGGCGGCCGTGTCGCAAGAGCTCGGGCTGAACGTGTTCATTGAACAGCTCGTGGGAGGGTCCCTGCCGGTCTGGGGTGTGGCGGTGGCGCTCTTCGTTCTCTCGGCCGCAGTGACCTACTTCATCGGCTCAGGATGGGGAGCCGTGTCGCTCATCATGCCATTCGCCATTCCCCTGGCGGTGTCTGCGGGAGCCGCCATTCCCCTCTGCGTGGCAGCCGTCATCACCGGAGGCACGTTTGGTGACGTCACGTCGCCCGTGGCAGGGATGACCAACATGTCGTCGCACATCGCCCATGCGGACCACGCGAAGTATCTGCGGTACGCGGCGCCCTATAACTTCGGCGCCGCCGGGATCGCCGCCATCCTCTACCTGGTGGCGGGGCTGGTGACGTGAGGCGAATCCCTGGCCATCGCACTGGGGCAACATGGATCAGGCGTTGCAGGGCCTCCCGACCGACTGGGTGGCAACAACGGGGCTGTCACCCCGGTAAATGCGACTGCCCTGCGGCCATTGTCGTCAGTTCTTCTTCCTGCCCCGAGCAACGCCCCATGCGACGAGCCCGGCGATAACGACCACCAGGATCAGTATCCATGGCCCGCCCCATCCACCCATCCAGCCGTTGCCATAGCCGCCTCCCATCATGCCGCCCCCGGTGCCACCCTGGGTGCCCGTGCAGGCGGCCAGGGTCAGGCCGCCGACTGATGCCATGGTGCCGAAGATCCTGCGAATGTCAATCTGTTTCATGGTCACGGTCCGGGTTAGGGTGTCACGCTCACGAACAACGGGTTCATGCCTTCAGTCTCATCGGTCATGCGTTGCCGGCCACCTGGCACCAGTTGCCTGGGTCGATGATGGCATCGCGGGTAGCCCGGGCTTGTCGTCAATGAGATGGGCCCCGAGGTAGCCATCCTCGGCGGCGGTAGCCCGCACATGACAACTGTGACTGACGGGGTATCGTACCGAATCACGCTACCCAGCACCATCGCCCGAAAGGATGAGCGGAACCGGCGCCGGATGATCCGTCTGGGCTGGTGCCTTCGGGGCACCGATCGACCGGGCCTGCCCGGCCCGCGAGGGTTGTGGTCTCGCCCCGGACTGATCCCTCGCGGCGCTTGGGACAGGCTTTCCGGGCTCGGCAGGGGGCGACTGACGTCGCAGCGGTCTCGATACCTCCGCGAAATCGCAGGGGCCGATTCCAATCGGCCCCTTGTACCACATCCGAACCCACTTGGGAATGTCATCCCGACGAATCCGCGCCGCGCGCGGGCGAGGAGGGATCTTCTTGACGCAGAGCCGGACGGCAATACACGCCTCCTGGCGCCCGCGCACAGCGCCATTCACGCGACGACATCCGACGGATTCTATTGGGCGGTCTCGGATCAGTATGACATCAGGTTCTTCGGGGCGGATGGCCGCCTGCGACGCATCCTCCGCCGTCCGGTGGCGCCGCGCGCGGTCACGCCCGTCATGATCCAATCGTGGGTGGATGCCAACCTGGATCAGGTACGTCAGTTCGAGGGCGAGGCATCGGTTCCGCGGTACCAGAAGAGCTTCGACGAGGGGACCTATGGCACCCAGGTGCCGCTGTTCGATCGGGCATTCGTGGATGGCGATGACCGGCTCTGGATTGGCGAAGCGGTGTGGCCGCGATTGCAGGGCCCGCCGCCACGATGGAGTATCTTCTCCTCGGAGGGGGTGTGGCTCGGCGATCTCGTGCCGCCAGCCGGGCTGGAGATCCTGGACAGGCGCGGCGATCTCGTCCTGGGGGTGCGGTTGGATGAGGGGGATGTGCCGCATCTTCAAGTCCACCGCCTCCTCCGCCGCTAGCCAGTTGCGGGTACGCCAGATCATGCGCAGGCCGTTGGCTCGCCTGCGCGATTCGTCACCTATAACCGCGGTCGAGGCCATGAATCAAATCATCCACACTCAGGCAGTTGACATTCCGCACGACATGACCACCACCGGTTTTGACATGCCTGGATTCCACATCGTCGACAGTATGGGGGTTGTGCGCGGAGTCGTTGTCCGGTCACGGTCGGTGTTCGGCACCATCGGTGCCGGACTGCAGACGTTGGTCGGTGGCAATATTTCGATCTTCACGGAACTTGCGGAACGCACCCGTCAGCAAGCCTTCGACACGATGTGTCACCAGGCGCATTTGGCCGGGGCCAACGCAGTGATCGGTATTCGGTATGATGCGACTGAGCTCTTGAAGGGGGTGACAGAAGTGCTCTGTTACGGGACGGCGGTCCTGCTCGAACCCCTGGGAGACTGATCATCGCAGCCCGAAACGACGGCGACACGGTACTCATCACTTGGGGCTAGTCCAGAATGCGCTCCTTCGATCGATAGCGGATGGTGCATGGCCAGGCCACATTTCCAGCAGGCCCACAGAGTCGTCTCGGACTCTGCCATTGGTGACCACCCGTTCCCCAGTCCCGACGTCGGCCGGTCGCTGGCGCCTCCGCGCGGCGCTCCCGCCGCTAACCGAGGATCTGCCATGACCATCGCCACCCCGCCCACTCGCAGTCACCCGAGCGCTGCTCCCGCCGTTACCGGGAAGATGAATGCCCTCATCTACCGTGGCCCCGGCAACCGGGAGTGGGGAGCCGCGCCACGCCCCAAGATCCTCAAGCCAACGGACGCCATCGTGCGGATCACGATGTCCACCCTCTGCGGCACTGACCTGCACATCCTGAAGGGAGATCTCCCGGACGTGACCGATGGCCGGATCCTCGGACACGAGGGCGTCGGGATCATCGAGGAGGTGGGATCGGCGGTGACCGAATTCGCGGTCGGCGGGAAGGTCATCGTCTCCTGCGTCACCTCCTGCCTCAAGTGCGACAACTGCCGGCGTGGCATGCCCTCTCACTGCCGGGACGGCGGCTGGATTCTCGGCAACACGATCGACGGGACCCAGGCCGAGTTCACCAGGATCCCCCACGCAGATGGCAGCCTGTATCACGTGCCAGAGGGGGCGGACGACGAGGCGATGGTCATGCTGAGCGACATCCTCCCCACCGGCTTCGAGTGCGGGGTGCTGAACGGCAAGGTCAAGCCGGGGGATTCGGTGGCGATTATCGGAGCCGGGCCGATCGGGATGGCGGCGTTGCTCACGGCGCAGTTCTACTCGCCGGCGCAAATCATCATGATCGACCTCGATGATCGTCGCCTGGCCGTCGCCAAGACCTTCGGTGCCAGCGAGGTGATCAACAGCGGTGATGGCGATGCCGTCGCCCGTGTTATGGCCCTGACCGGCGGGGCCGGGGTGGATGTGGCGATCGAAGCCGTCGGCATCCCGCCGACCTTCTCGCTCTGTCAGGAGATCGTCGCAGCGGGCGGGCGGATCGCCAATATCGGGGTGCACGGGAAGCCCGTGGAGCTGCACCTCGAGCGACTCTGGGACCACAACATCGCGATTACTACCCGCCTGGTGGATACCGTCACGACGGCGATGCTGCTCAAGGTCGTCTCGTCGGGCCAACTGGCGCCGGCCAAGCTGGTGACCCACCGGTTCAGGATGGACGAGATCATGCAAGCGTACGATACCTTCGGCAACGCGGCCGAGCAGGGCGCGCTGAAGGTGATTCTCACCAATGGGGCAGCGGAGTGATGCGGTCGAGTCGGGTAGGGATGCCTCCGCGTTTCCCTTGCCCCCGCACCCAGGGATGGAGCGGACGAGGTCGCCAAGGTTAGACTTTCTCCACGACCTTAAGAAGGTGCAAAATGACCATGCTGTGTCGTCCCCACCTTGTATACCCAGTACCTCATCCTCGACCTGCCAGAGCGGGCCAGGCTGTCGCGGGCCAGATGTCCGCGAAAGGCATACCCTGCAAGAGGGACGATGAGTACCAATGATTCTGGATCGCCATCCCCGTTTACGAAGGGCCGGGCCATCGTGGCCGGCCTTGGCCTGCTGGCCGTTGCCGCTGTGGCGGTCGCCGTGGCGACCGGGAGCGGGGCCGGCAGCCGGATGGTGGAGGTCAGCATCCCAGCAGGCACCACCATCGTGGCGGAACTGAAGAACACCATCTCGACGGAAAATGGCGAGGCGGGTACCCCGATCCGTCTTGAGACGGTCAGCGAAGTGTCGCTTGGCGAAGGCCTGGTGCTGCCTGCCGGCGTGGAAATCCGTGGCGAGGTAACTCACAGCAAAGGTGGCGGCCGGGTGGCTGGGGCGCCGGAACTGACCCTTCGGTTCAACGAAATATCGGTGAGCGGAACCGACCATCGGATTACTGCCGAGCCCTTCCGTCTCCGGGGTCGGAACGATGCACTCCAGAGCGGCGCCATGATTGGTGGTGGCGCGGTTGCCGGCGGAGTGGTGGGAGCCATCACCGGTGCCGGGACGCTCGAAGGTGCAGCGGTCGGCGCGGTGCTCGGTACCGGCGTCGCCATCGCCACCAAGGGTGATCAACTGGTCGTCAGCGCAGGGCAGAAGCTTCGCGTGCGGTTGACCGAACCGGTGCTCGTGAAGGTGTCCAAGGCGCCAGACAAGACCAACTAGAGCGCGCGTTGAGGATCGTAGAGAGGCGGGCCACCGGCGGGAGACTGCCGGTGGCCCGCCAACGTTGGCGGGCTGCCGGCGGAGACCCGCCGGCCTGGACCGTTACTCGGCCTCCCTCAGCAGTTCGTCCACGTCGAGGCGAGTCGAACCCATCACCAACTGTCCCGTCTCATCAACCGGCCACTCCCCCTTCGGCCGGTCGCGGTACAGTTCCACTCCATTCTGATCCGGATCCCGAAGGTAGAGCGCCTCGCTGACGCCGTGGTCGCTGGCGCCATCCAGGGCAATGCCGGCATCCAGCACCCGGCGCAATGCGACCGCCAACTCACGCCGGCCCGGATAGAGGATGGCCACGTGGTACAGCCCCGTTGTGCCCTGGGCAGGCGGCGCACCCCCAAGGCTTTCCCAGGTGTTCAGCCCGATGTGATGGTGATACCCGCCCGCGGAGAGGAACGCGGCCTGGCTCCCGTAGCGCTGGGTCAGCGTGAAGCCCAGGACATCTCGATAGAATGCGATCGCTCGATCGAGGTCGGCCACCTTGAGGTGGACGTGGCCGATGGTGGTTGTTGCGGGGATGACGTAGCCTGGCATGATAAGGGGCTCCTTGGTGGTCCGGGCAGGCCCGGTGCCCATTCCAACATCGCAACGACCATCGTAGGGGCGAGGCCTGCCTCGCCCGCATTACAATCCGGGCCGGGCAGGCCCGGCCCCTACGGTTTCTTCTCACCTCTCACTTCTATCTCCCCCACCATCGCCCCCACCACATGCGGCAGACAGTAGTACGGGTACCGGCCGGGCGGGACACCATCGAAGATCACGGTCCAGGTCTGGTCCGACTCAAAAAGGAGGGGACCGATCAGTGGACCAATCGAATCCGGCAGCGCCCGCGAGAGCGGATCCCGGGCACCAGCTGGGAGGGAGTCCTGCCAGAACGCGGCGTTGTGCGGGCCACCGGCACCGTTCACGAACTCCACCGCGTCGCCCACCGCGATCTCCAGGTGACGGGGCAGGAATCGGTTGCCGACCAGCTCCACGCGGTGTACCGTGCGCGCCCGTGTCGCCGGTGCCTGGCTGGCGCTGTGGCTGACGACTCCCCCTGCCAGGGAGGCGATCATCATCACCAGGAATGCCTTGTCTGTGCGCATGGAAATTGGCCCGGTGCGGGTAGTCGATCCGCGAGTCCCCGGAATCTAGCAGCCCTAGGCGGGGGGGGACCCGCCATCGGGGGTGGCTGGCGCCTCCCTGTCCGCCGATATTGCCGGGGTCCTCGACGACCCGTTCTCCCAGCTGTGAGGTTTTGCCATGCCCCCCGTGTTCCGCAGCCTGAGACTTCTGCTGCTCCTTGCCGGGCCGTCGGCCGTCGTCGCCCAGGAGGCATCCCCCATCCTGCTCAAGCCGATGGCGGTATTCGATGGCGAGACTAGCCGGCCCGGTTGGGTAGTGCTGGTACGGGGAAGCACGATCGAGGCAGCGGGTCCGGCAGCATCGGTGCGGCTGCCGCCAGGGGTGGTGCTGATCGACCTGCCCGGGCTGACGCTGATGCCCGGGATGATCGAAGGGCACACCCACCTCTTTCTGCATCCGTACAACGAGGCCTCCTGGAACGACCAGGTGCTCAAGGAGCCGGAAGCGCTGCGTGTGGCCCGCGCCACTGTCCATGCGCGCTCGACCCTCATGGCCGGGTTCACGACCGCCCGGGACCTTGGCACCGAAGGCGCCGGCTATGCCGACGCCGGCCTCAAACAGGCCATCGACGAGGGGATCATCCTCGGGCCGCGACTCTTGATCTCCTCGCGTGCCATTGTCGCCACGGGCTCCTATGGCCCGACCGGCTTCGTGGATTCGGTGCCGGCTTCGTTGGGCGCCGAGGCGGCGGATGGTGCGGAGCTGGAACGGGTCGTGCGCGACCAGATCCGGCATGGTGCCGACATCATCAAGGTCTACGCCGACTACCGCTGGGGCCCCTCCGGTGAGGCTCGGCCCACCTTCTCGATTGCCGAACTGACCACCATCGTGGAGACCGCCAAGTCCTCCGGTCGGCCGGTGGTGGCCCATGCGTCCACCGCAGAGGGGATGCGGCGGGCGGTGATGGCCGGGGTCGAGACGATCGAGCACGGGGATGGCGGGACCGCCGAAGTCTTCCGGTTGATGGCCCAGCGCCGGGTGGCACTCTGTCCCACCATCGCAGCGGGGGATGCCATTGCGAGGTACGGCGGCTGGGTTCCCGGCAGCGGCGCGGAGCCGGCCCGGATCACCACCAAGAAGGCCAGCGTCAAGGCTGCCATTGCCGCCCGGGTAACGCTCTGCGTCGGTGGCGACGCCGGCGTCTTCCGGCACGGGGACAACGCCCGGGAGATCGAGCTGATGGTCGAGTACGGTGTCCCGATCCGGACCGCCCTGACGGCGGCGACCTTCGGCAACGCCAAGCTCTTTCACCTCGACGACCGGCTGGGCAAGGTGGCCAAGGGGTTCCTGGCCGACCTGATCGCGGTGGAGGGGGATCCGCTCCAGGACATCACCGCCCTCCGGCGGGTGCAGATGGTGATGCAGGGTGGGGTGGTGCATCGGAGATAGCGGGGAATGGGGAGTGGGGAATGGGAAATGAGTGCGCGTGGCAGGGATGCGAAAGGTTGAGTCAGGGCCGGATGGGATTAAGTTCAGGGGCTGCTGATGCCAGGTCGGGTTGGCAGGTTTGGACAGGTGTCCGAGTGGCTGAAGGAGCCGGTCTCGAAAACCGGTGAACCCGCAAGGGTTTCGAGGGTTCGAATCCCTCCCTGTCCGTTTTCCCTCCGCCCCCTGCGGGGGCTCCAGGTCGAATCCCTCCCTGTTGGGGTGCACCCCTGTGCGCCCTTCGTATCGTCGATACCAGAACGACGAAGGGGCCGGCAGAACCGCCGGCCCCTTCGCTCATTCAACGGTCCAACCTAGCGGTCGTGGCGCGACAACCTGGCGTGGGCATGGGAGCCTGCCTCCCCGTCCGGGCCAACGGTATTGTGCTCGGCCCACGCCACCAGCGCGGCTGTCAGCTCCTCCACTGGTTGCCCGACGGCATGCGGCATGACCTGCTTGCGATGCCCCTCACACATCATGTACCACATCGGAGGCATTTCGTCCTCGCCACGACCGGCGTGGGCGGGGCGACCCTCGTAGGCCACGAAGTGCAATGAGCGGCCACCCACGGTGAGGCGGTGTTGCTCGGGCTTGAATGTGGACAACTCAACTCCAGGAAGGAGGGTAAGGAGGCTGCGGGTCAGTATGCACCTGCGGCAACGGCGGTGACCGCCGCATGAACAACCACCGGAAGATAATCGATTCCATTCCGCGCTGTGCGGGCCAGTGTTGTAAGAGCATCAAGGGTAACAACTTACATTGCTACCCTTGATCTCGTTTCAATCGTTCCCATCCAGCGATTCCCCATTCCCAATTCCCCTATTCCCCATTCCCCGTCCTTACGGCACCATCCGCCCCGCGATCGGCCGCGGCGTCATGATCTTGAAAATCGGCACCAGCGGAGGTCCCTGCTGGGCGCCTCCCTGGGGCGGTCCCGGAGGGGCCTCCTCGTCGTCCCCGGCCCGAGCTGCCGGTGGCAGGAGCCGGTTGAGCGGCAGCCAGGCATCCATCGTGTTCCAGTAAATCACGTTGTCATTGGTCTCTGGCTCCAGCATGTGGGCCGCCACCCGGCCGAGCACCTGCCCGGTCCGTACCACGAATGTCCCGGCGGGGAAGGTCCGGGTCACCGTCTGGGTCTGGTCGGCCAGCTTAAGCCGCACCGCGGCGGAGTGGTTGTAGGCCTGCTCAAATCCCACCCCCTCCACCACGTACGCCTGCACCTCCGCCTGCATCGGCTCGAGCAGCTCCTCCACGACAATCGCATTCCGGCGCAGCATCGCCACCGCGTCCACCGCCTCCCGGGGCAGCACGTACGCGTACGGTCGCGGCCGAGTCTTGGTAATGACCGGCAGGGTCATCAGGGAGTCGTTGGAAACCTGCACCGCCCGCTGGGTGGTCCCTTCGCGGACCCCGATCTCGTACGTCACCCGGTACGGCTGCGGGCCATAGCGCATCTCGACCACGACGTTGCCCTCGGCGCGCTGACCCATTTCAATCGTCTCCCGCCGGGCCCGCTCCACCGTCATCATTACCTTGGCGGCGTTGTCCCGGGTGTACTCGAGCACCCCCTTGAATCCGAGGATTCCGGCCTGGACGCCAGTCGCCATTGGCTGGCCCGGCGGTGACTCGAACAAAATCCCGATGGTGTTGGCAAATCCGCCGTAGTTCCGGCCGATCCTGGCATCGTAGCCGCCACCGTTCCAGCGATTGGCGTTGCCGGCCTGGTAGTACCAGCCCTTCATCCCGGCGGTGCCCAGCTTGCGGTTGAGCGCCGGGAAGATCTCAGTGTCGCAGAGCTGGGTAATCCGCTGGTCCGGCTCGGCGTGGGAGGGGCACTGCCAGGTGAGCTGGTAGGGGAACGATCCCCCGTTGTGGCCGTCCACGAAGAGGTGCGGCGCCCAGCGATTGATCACGTTCAGGGCGTAGTTGGCCAGCGACGGCTGCTCCCGCTTGATCCAGTCGCGGTTCATGTCGATACCCCACGAATTGCCGCGAGTTCCCCCCGGGGATGCCTCGAAGCCATCGGGGTTGATCTGGGGGGCAACCACGATGACCAGGTGATCCAGATAGCCGTAGGCCTCGGTGCCTGGGGTAGCCATTTCCCGCATCAGGATCAGCAGCGATTCCCGGAGGGTCCGCTCGCCGCCATGGACGTTGGCATTGAGGACCACGATCGGCTTGCCGAGCGCCCATGCCTCCCACGGTTCACTCACGGCGGGCCGGCTGAATACCAGGTACGGCAGGTCCCGCCCGAGGCGAGTCTGACCGTACAGCCCCATGCGGAGTTCAGGACTTCGCCCCACCAGTGCCTGGAGGTAGGACATCATCTCGCTGTACGGGGTGTACTTGGTAAATCCCGAGGCTTCGGCCGGGGTCTGGAGTTCCTGGGCGGCGAGGTGGGGCACCGCCGGCATGGCCAGCAGGGCGGCGAGCAGGAGACGGGATCCCTGAGGGATACGAATGCGGGTCATGGGCACTCCGACATGAGGTAGCAGGGTACGGTCATTGTTGATACGCGCCGCGGGGGCACGGTGTTGGTGTGGAAGGCCCAGCAGAAGCTACAGCCAGCGCCGGACCTTGAGGCGATACGCCTGGTACGCCTCGCCGAAGCGAGCCTCCATGTACCGCTCCTCGCGGAGGATCACTCCGTACAGCATGACCAACAGTACCGCCGGCAGCATGGCGAGCGACCAACCCGAGTTGGCCATGGCGGTCGCCGCGAGGTACACGAAGGTAAATCCGAGGTACATCGGGTTCCGGGTAAAGCGGTAGGGCCCGTCGGTCACCAGGGCACGGCTTGGCTTCCACGGCTCCGGTCGGGTCCCGACGCGGTCCATTGCGCGGAGCGCCGGGATCAGGACCAGCCCGGCCAGGAACAGTACGGCGGCGAGCGGCCGCTGTGCCCCGACCGGCAGAAAAGGGAGTGGCCACCAGCGTTCCAGGAGCATGCCGAGTCCCAGACCCGCGAGGTAGATCAGCGGGGGGGGCGTGATGACGCCGGCTGTCTCGTTGCCGGCGTGGCCGGGGATCGGCGATTTGACCACCTCTGCTCCTGGTGTGGGCTCAGCGTGAATACTGGCGCCTGGCTGGTTCGGTGGCCAGCCCGGTTGTCGAGGTGCCGGAAACACACGAGCCCGCAGCACTCACTGCGGGCCCGGATGTCCACCTGCCATCGTTTCCTAGCGCTGGGCGGAGGCCAGGTCTCCCACTGCGGCGGCCAGCATCCGCAGTTTCGGCCGGTCGCTCGAAGCGGGCAGGTCGCCCTGGAGCTGGCTCGCGAGCAGGCGCAGGCCGTTGGCCCGTTGGTTGGCGGAACCGCGCTCAATCCTTGTCAGCTCGGCTCGGACCGCAGCGAGCCGTGTGGCACTCAACCCGTTGGACCGCTCAAGCTGATCCAGGAACGCCTTGGCCATCGAGAAGCTCGGCGGCCAGACCATCCTGGGCTGTTCCTGGGCATTGAGCTCGGTCCAGACCACCGTCTTGGCGGCGTCGATCTCGTTCTGGGACAGGAATCCGCTCGGCACCAGCTCGTAGATGTCCAGGCCGCGGGCGATCTCGGAACTGACGATCAGGCCGTTGTACCAGTACACCGACCAGGAGCCGCCGCTGACCAGCTTGGTCGAGTCGATCGGGCCACGATCGTAGTAGGCAATCTCCACCGGCTTCCTGACGTCGGTCCAGTCGAAGATCGAGATCCCGCCCTGGTACCAGGCCTGTACCATCACTTCGCGCCCCGGGATCGGAATCGGCGAGCCGTTGTGCGCCACGCAGTTTTCCTGATTGGTCTGGGCAGCCGGCATCTTGTAGTAGCTGTGGAACACCAGCTTCTTGTTTTCGATCGAGAAGAGCGCGTTGGCGCCCCACTCGTACTTGTCGGTGTCGCGGCAGCGCGGCGCCGAACCACCGCCCCACTCGTCGGTAAAGAGAATCTTGGTGCCATCGTTGCTGAAGGTGGCCGAATGCCAGAACGACATGTTCGAGTCGGCTGCGGCATCGATCCGGACCGGGTTCTTCACGTCACTGATGTCGAGCAGGAGCCCGTATCCGCCACAGGCGCCACCCGCCAGGCCCACCGCGGGATAGACGGTGATGTCGTGGCACTGGGTGGGCCCGCCGGCACGCGCCGCGGGGCCGGCGGCCGCTGCCGGCCGGGCTGCGCCTGCTGCCGGTGCCGGCTGACCGCGACGGGGCGGGGCGGCCAGGTTCTCAAAGATCCGCGCCCCGTTGACGATCCTGGCCGCGGCGGGGTTGGCCAGCGGCACCTGGATTACTTCGATCCGGAACATTGAGGTGTTGGGATCGCTCTGGGGGGCGTCGAGGCAGCCCGGCAACTCACTGGGCGACCGCACCCGCGATGAGCCGGAGACGTAGATGTAGACGTTGGCCGCATCCTTGGGGTCGCTCACCACGGTGTGGGTGTGGGATCCACGACAGGTCTGCACGTTGGTCAGGTACTTCGGCTTGGTGATGTCGGTGACGTCGAAGATCCGGATGCCACGGACCCGTTCGGCGCTGACGGTATCTGGCACCCCCTGGGTGCCGCAGTCGGTGCGGCCGGTCTGGCCCTCCGCCGACACGAACAGCAGGTTGCCATAGACCGACACGTCACTCTGCGAGGCGGGGCAAAGGTACGAGGTCTTGATCTCGGGGCGGCGCGGGTTGGAGATATCCCAGACCTGGTACCCGTTGTAGTTGCCCTGGATGGCATACTTGCCGGTGAAGGCCAGGTCGGAGTTTGTCACGCCCGCAAACGGGGCCGGCGACATCGTGTTGGACACCAGGCGCAGGTTCCATGCGGCGTAGCCGGCATCGGTCAGGCCCGCCTTGAGCCCGACCCGCGGGTCGGGGCTGGGGGGCGTGGTGGACATCGAGCCCGCCGTCATCGGCGCAGGCTCCATGGCCGGCGTCGAATAGGAGCTGGAGCAGGCCGAGATGGCCAGCAGCCCCAGGGTGAGCGACAGCGCGCCGCGAGGGGTGAGGTTCATGAATGGAACTCCCGGAGGTGAGGGGCAGGGATCGAGAACGGCAAAAGGGCGACGAGCGGGGGCCAAGTCGTGGCTGACGCCATGCTCACGGGGCAGCCGGCGGGGCGGGCCTGGCCTTGAGCATCGTTTCCATCCGGTTGATCTCGGTGGTCTGGTCGGCATAGACATCGGACGCGAACCGGAACACCACTTCGTCCTGGGCTGCGCCGTGGGCGTTGAAGAGCGCATCCACCATGCTGACCGCGCCCTCGTGGTGACGCATCATATAGATCAGGAAGAGGCGGTCAAACGCGATCCCGCGGGCGGCGTTGAGCCGGGCCAATTCCTCCTCGCTCAACATTCCGGGCATCAGCATGTCGTGCTGCCTGCCATTCATCACCATCCGGTGATGCGTGGCATCCGCAGCCGGAACCAGTTGGCCGCGATCCTTGAGCCAGGTCTGCATCAGAGCGATCTCGTCGCGCTGGCCGACCACGATCCGTTGCGCCAGTACGCCCACGTCAGGGCTGGTGGTGTGGGTCGCCGCCCACCCGGCAATCAGCACCGCCTGGGCATGGTGGGGGATCATCCCGGACATGAATTCCACGTCGGCCGGGTTGGGCGCCGTGGTGGCCGAGCCGGCAAAGGGCACCGCCACCGCCGCGTTGCCGACCGGCTGGACCCCGGGTTGTCCCGCACGCTGGGCCGCGCCCCCGCAGGCGCTCAGGCTGGCGGCAAGACAGAGGGTGGTGACGGTGGTTCGGGCCCGAACTGGGGACATTGCGGCTGGACTCCTGCGGGAAGGTCGGAACGGTTTGGGGCCATGATGCGACCCGCGGACTTGGCCCGGTCGGGCCGACTCTGGGAATATACGCACAAAACCCCGGGGCTGTTGGCGGCTCCCGGACCGGGCCATCGGGACGGGCGGACCGGGGTGTTAGCTTTCAGCTCTGTCCCCGATCGGCGCCGGGTGGTGCCAGGGACTCACCCCCCACGAGGAGTGCCCCATGAGTGGAACTGGCCTGGAGACCAAGGACATCTGGTCTGCCATCACCGTCAACGACATCCAGAAAAGCCTCGCCTTTTATGTCGACGGGCTTGGCTTCAGCGTGGTGGAGGAAATGAAGAATGAGGATGGCAACGTCCGCTTTGCCATGCTGAGTGCCGGTGAGGCGAAGTTCGGTATCGGACAGGACGACTGGGCCAAGGGCAAGGACAGGAAGAAGGGGGTCGGGCTCCGGTTCTGGGCCGGCACGACCCGGGACATCCATGCCCTTGCAGCCCGGGCCGAGGCGGCCGGCATCACGCTCGACAGCAAGGTCGAACCGCTGCCCTGGGGACCACTGGCCTTCGCGGTGACCGACCCCGACGGCTTTGCCTTGACCATCGTGTCCGAAGGCTGAGCCCCACAGCCCGGGGGGCGGCCTGCCCCCGGGCCTGGGCACGGTATGGAACCACTGCTCGCCGCCTGGCTCCAGGCCCCGGTCATCGGTCCGGAGTCGTGTGTCCTGACCGGGCTCTGCTCCGTCCAGGAAGTCGTCTCGCGGATCCCTTCCGGGGTCATGTTCGTTGCCGTGGGGCTGGTCGGATTCGGAGTCTGGCATTGGCGGCGGAAGAAGCAACTCCCGGACTGAAGCTCTCGCCCCAACCACGACGGAGTCCAGCCGTGAATCGACTCAGCCCTGTCCTGCTCGGTGCGCTCATCGCCTGCGGTCCCGGGGATTCCTCCGAACCTGAAGTGTCGCGCTGGGAAGCGCAGGCCGCCGCTGTCACCATCATCCGGGACGATTGGGGGATTCCCCATATCCATGGAAAGACCGATGCCGATGCCGTCTTCGGGCTGATCTATGCGCACGCCGAGGACGACTTCAATCGGATCGAGGTGAACTACCTCAACGCCATGGGCCGACTGGCCGAGGCGGAGGGCGAGGAGGCAGTGTTTCAGGACCTCCGCATGAAGCTGTTCATCAGCCCGGAGGGGTTGCAGGCTCAGTATCAGGAAAGCCCGGACTGGCTCCAGGCGTTGATGACAGCCTGGGCCGACGGGCTCAATTATTTCCTGCACACCCACCCAGACGTACAGCCCCGGGTTCTCACCCGGTTCGAGCCGTGGATGGCGCTGAGCTTCAGCGAGGGGAGCATCGGTGGCGACATCGAGCGGGTCTCGATTCCCCGGCTGCGTGAGTTCTATGGGGCTGAGGCGCCGGTCGTGGCCGGCCTGGAGCCGGTGCCTGGGTACCAGGAACCGGTCGGATCAAATGGCATCGCCGTGGCACCCGCCAACACTGCCAATGGCCGCAGCCTGTTCCTGATCAACCCGCACACGTCCTTCTTCTTCCGGGGCGAGGTCCAGGTCACCAGCGAGGAGGGGCTCAACGCCTACGGGGCGGTCACCTGGGGACAGTTCTTCGTCTATCAGGGGTTCAACGACCGGGTCGGCTGGATGCACACCTCGAGCGAGGTGGACAACATCGATGAGTACCTGGAGACAATTGTCGAGCGGAACGACAGCCTGTTCTACCGCCATGGTGGCGAGCTCCGTCCGGTTGCTGTCACCACCATCGCGGTCCCATTCCGTACTGACAGCGGCATGGCCAGCCGGGAGTTCACCACCTACCGCACCCATCACGGTCCGGTCGTGCGCCGGGCGGAGGACGGTCGCTGGATTGCGGTCCGGATGATGGAGGAGCCGCTCAAGGCGCTGACCCAGTCGTACCTGCGCACCAAGGCGCGAAGCTTTGCCGAGTTTCGGGAAGTGATGGACCTCCACACCAACTCGTCCAACAACACCATCTATGCCGATGGCGACGGCACCATCGCCTACTTCCACGCCAACTTTGTCCCCCGTCGCAATCCGGCGATCGACTGGACCCGCCCGGTCGATGGCAGCGACCCGGCCACCGATTGGGAGGGGGTGCACAGCGTCGAGGAGAGCCCGTTGGTGGTCAATCCTGGCTCGGGCTGGGTCTACAACACCAACAACTGGCCCTACTCCTCTGCCGGGCCGGACAGTCCGCGTGCCGCAGACTTTCCCAGCTACACCGACCGCGGCTCGGAGAATGCCCGCGGCCTTCATGCCATCCGGGTCCTGGAGGGGCGCAGCGACTTTACCCTGGATCGGTTGCTGGACGCGGCCTACGACAGCTATCTCACCGCCTTCGAGCCGTTGATTCCGGCCCTCCTCCGGGCCTACGACTCCACCGGGGTGGGCACCCCGCTCAGGGACCGGGTGACCGACCAGGTCGGTGTGCTGCGCGCGTGGGACCTGCGCTGGGGCACCGAGTCCATCCCGACCGCCCTGGCGATCTACTGGGCCGACCTGCTGGCGCGTCGGGTGGCGCCGGCGGCGGGCCAGGCCAGGATGTCGGCGGAGGCATACATCGCCACCCGCTCCACCCGCGCCGAGCGATTGCAGGCGCTCGGCGATGCCGCCGACACGCTGGTGGCGCACTTCGGGACGTGGCAGACTCCGTGGGGAGCGATCAACCGGTTCCAGCGACTGACCGGTGAGATCGTGCAGCCGTTTGCCGATTCAGGCGCCAGTATCCCGGTGGGGTTCACTTCGGCGCGGTGGGGATCGCTGGCGTCATTCGGGGCCCGGACATATCCAGGCACGAAGCGCATGTACGGCACCAGCGGCAACAGCTTCGTGGCGGTGGTGGAGTTCGGCGACAGTGTCCGGGCCCGGGCCATTACCGCCGGTGGCGAGTCTGGTGACGCCTCCTCCCCGCACTTCAACGACCAGGCCGACCGGTACGCGCGGGGAGACCTTCGCGAGGTCTACTTCTATCCGCATCAACTCCAGGGGCACATTGAGCGGGAGTATCGCCCGGGCCGGCGGTGAGTAGCGGCGCGCGCCCTCAGGGCGTCCGGCCGTGGAGCGATGCGAGGCCGCACTCAGCGAAGTCGAGCCGTTCGTTCGTCTCCGCCTGGGCGGTGTGAAGGTCGACGACCTCGCTGGCCACCTGCAACAGCTCATCGTGCAGGGCCGTGATGATGGCGTGGAGATCGGTCACTTCGGTGGGGTCGGCGCGTGGCGCGGGCCACGCCGGTTCTCGCTGGGGCCCCGATCCAGCTGGGGACACCCGCGCCCGCCTCGGTGTTTCCCACAGCCAGCTCAAGCGGGGTATCGTTCTCGGTCGATGGAGCGGTCGGGGTCTTCTCCGGGTTCGGGAGCGCGGAAGGGCGGATTCCTGGGGTGGATGCCCTGGTCGGGGTATCCCGCCTGGCGTCGCGCCCAGTCGCTGGCGCTGGATCTCCCGCCGAGGGTCGGATGGGCATCAGCTATGGGGTACGGCTTGGTCTGGTCTCGGAGTTGCGCTCCTTCCCGTCGGTTGCGCTGGTGGCACGCCACCGCAGCCTGCCGGAATTCTCGTTCAACTCGGGTGACATGTTGGTTCGCGATGGTGGGCAGGCGAGGCTTTCGTATTCGCTGACGCGACTTGGGGTCACAGAAACGCGCCTGCTAGTCGGCAAGCGGCTCGGGGGCGTGGGCGTCACGGCGGGATTGGCTGCCGACCGCTACTCGTATGAGGGCGCCCAGTCGGCCACGGTCACGCAAAATGGGCTGAGCTTCAGCGACGGTACAAACCGTTGGGAAAGTGCCACGCGTACCCTCAGATTCGTCGGCCTGAGCTATCGTCTCGGGAGCGTGGACTTTGGAGCAGAGATTGGTCGCCGAGGGGCGATGCGGGTCCGTCGGCATGCCACCAATCGGTTCGGGAGTGATGATGGGAAAGCGCTAGGTTACCTGACCCTCGGCGCCGGGGTCGGCTGGTAGGCGATGGAACTTCCAGGGGCGGCCGCACGAGTCGCCCCCAGCACCGATTCCCGATTCCCCATTCCCCATTCCCCGCTGTCACGGCACCGGCGCTCCACGGCTGAGCCGATAGAGCAGCACTGCCGCCCGCTTGGTCACCAGCGGCAGCATCCGGAGGTCGGCGGTTTCCAGGGCGGTGTGGCCGCCGGTACCCGAGAGGCCGAGGCCGTCGAGGGCCATGGTGACATGAGCTGAGGTAAAGGAAATATCCGCCGCGCCGGCGGCGCCGGGATCGACGGCAGCAACCGGCCCGAAGCCAAGATCCTTGCTGACCTGGTCATACATCGCCAGCAGGCGGTAGTTGCCGTCGGTCGGGGCAAGGGGTGGGTACCCCTCCTCGAATTCGATCGAGGCGGAGGTGCCGGGCAGGTGTTGGGCCACGATGGCGCGCATTGCTGCTTGGGTGCGGGCAAGCTGCTCAGGGGTGATCGTCCGGACATCCCCGCGCACGGTCATCTCCGCCGCCACCACATTGGTCTTTCCCATGGCGGTGCCGCGGTCGTTCTCGATGTCGAAAGTCACGGTGGTCCCGCCGACCACGACCCCCGGGTTGAAGGTCAGCAGCTCTTCACCGCTGAGCCGGACCCGGAAGGCATCGAGGATCCGGGCCACCTCGAAGACCGCCCCGTATCCCACGGCCGGCTTGAACACCTGCGACGAGTGGGCGGCATTGCCGCTGGCACGGAGTACCCATGAACTCGAACTCCGGCGCGCCACCACTGCAGTCCTTGGGTCGCCGTCGCCATCCTCGAAACCGATGGCAATGTCGGCCTTGAGGGCGGCGTCGATCAATGCCGCCCGGGCCAGGCTCAGAGGATCCCCTGAACTCTCCTCGTCGCCAGTCATCACCACTGTGATGTTCATGCGCTCAAGCGCTCCGGCCGCCCGGAGCGCCTTGAGCGCCTGCACGATGATGACGTCGCCCCCCTTCATATCCGTCACCCCGGGGCCCTTGGCGGCGGTGTCGCCGAACTGCTGCCACCCCTGGAACGGGTGATCCGGCTCGAACACCGTATCAAGGTGACCGATCAGCAGCAGCCCTGGGCCTGGGCCAGGGTGCTCAGCCACCAGGTGCCCGGCGCGGTTGAACGGGGTGCCATCCACCCAGCGGGTCCGGAACCCAAGCGAATCGAACTGGGCCCGCAGCACCGCCCCCACCGCGCGGACTCCGGGGAAGTTCATCGAGCCGCTGTTGATCTCCACCAGCCGCTGCAGCAACGTCACTGCGGCGGGATTGTTGGCGTCCACAGCGCGGACGATGGCCTGCTCCACCCGGTCGGCGGGCTGCTGGGCCGCCGATGGCTCGACCCAGGCCAGTGCGGCGCCGAGGAGCAGGGTACCGATCCGGTGGTGTGATCTTGGCAACAGGTGCAGCATTGCTTGCCTCGGCAGGAGTCTCGGTCGTTGTGCCAGCTCAGAAGCCCGACAGCTTGGTGATATGCCCTTCCGCCCCCACCGCCCAGCCGGCGCGGGGCGACGCGAATCCCACCGACCAGTAGTTGTTGAAGTTGATCACCGTCCAGGTGAAACCATCGTCGGCGGACCATGCCAGGCCACCGGGGCTCGCCACCGCCACCGCCGCGGCGCTGGCGCCGGGCACGTAGGCCCCGCCAAAGATGCCGCGCTCGATCGGGGGCACGTTTCCGGCCACCCAGGTGCGGCCGCCATCGGTCGTCGAGGCGGTGCCCGGTCCCGACTCGCCGCCAAAGGCCATCCCGCGCCCCGAATCACGAAAGCTGATCGATCCCGCCGTCGAGATTGGCAGCGTGTCCACCGCCCAGGAAAGGCCATAGTCCGTGGTCTGGAAGACTCGGGCCAGCGGCCGTCCGGTGACGAACCAGGCCGACCCGCCCGGCAGGGTGGTCAGGCAGGTCCCGCTCGCCGCCAGGCCGACCTCACGCGGCAGGGCAGTCGGCATCCGATCGGCGGGAATCCGATTCCAACTGGTGCCGCTGTCGGCAGTGGCATAGACCACCAGCTGGCCGTCCACGGCATCGCCGAGGACCAGGCCGCGGGCGGCATCCCAGAATCCCATGCAATTGAAGAACCCGGTGGCATCAGGGTTGGTCAACTGCAGCGTCCAGGTCAGGCCGCCGTCACGGGTGGCATACACGCGCGAGGAGTCCGCGGCTCCGGCACTCATCAGGTAGGCGGTGCTGGCGTCGACCCCGTGGACATCTCGAAACTCCAGGTACTCCACCCCTGGCACGGTGCCCGGATGCCAGGTGGCGCCACCATCGGTGGTGTGGACGTGGGTTCCCCGCGCTCCGGATGCCCAGACCACGCTCTCATCGACGGGGCTCACTGCGATCAGGAGGGCGGTGGTGCCGCTCACCTGCTCGGAGGTGGTGACGGGAAGGGCAGGGGGGGCCTCGAGGCAGGCGGTCACCAGGGCCAGCAGGACAATCGGTGTGCGGATCATGGGGCTCCAGGTGGCGAGCGCCCCGCATGGGGCGGCGAGAGGACTGGACCCCGCAAGTATACCGACATTGGCCCGGTGCGGGGCAGGGAGCCCGTCAGGCCATGCCAACCAGGGCCGCTACCGCCAGGACGGCCCGATCTCGTTGCTGGACGGTGTGTTGGTGATGTTCACCTTGCCGCCCCCATCGGCGTTCATGACCCAGATGTCCCAGTTGTTGCCCTGGTTGGACGTAAAGGCGATTCGGGTGCCATCCGGAGACCAGATCGGCTGGAAATTGGTGCCGGAGCTCGTCACCTGGACCACGTTGCCGCCATCGCTCGCGTTCATCACGAATACGTTGTAGTTGCCGGTGCGGTTGGACGAAAACGCGATCCGGGTGCCGTCCGGCGACCAGGCCGGGGAAAAGTTGTCGAAGGTGTTCGAGGTCAGAGGGGTCAGCACCCCCGCCGCTATCGGGGCCCGATAGATCTGGTACGCCCCGGTGCCAAGCGGATCCTTGGCAAACGCAATCTCCGTCCCGCTCGGCGACCAGGTCGGGTTCTCCTCGCTCTGGGGGGTCTCGGCGAACGGCACCTCGGTCTGATTGCCGAGGGTGAAGACCTGCAGGTCCACGTCGGTGGCCGAGAAGATGAACTCGTACACCAGCCGCAGCCCATCGGGCGACCAGTTGGACTGGACCTCGGGGCTGGGGGTGATCCGAAGCCCGGTCTGGCCGGTGCCGTCGGCATTCATCAGGTACAGGTCCAGGTTGCCGGCCCGGTTGGTGGAGAACGAGATCCGGCTGCCGTCCGGTGAGAGCGCTGGATAACCGTCGAAGGTGGTGTTGTCGGTCAGCCGGACCTGGTTCTGGCCGTCAGGGTCCATCCGCCAGATCTCTCCCGAGGCCGAGGGATAGGCGGTGCCGGTCCACCGTTCAAAGACCACGGTGGAAACCCCGGAGCCGGCCGGGACCACCCCGAAGGTCACCATCAGCGATAGCGGTGAATTGGTGCTCCCGGTGGCGGTGATGGGAACGGTTGCGGTATAGCTGCCCAGCGGCAGCGATCCCAGCGCCGCCTGCAAGGTCAGCGTGGCAGTGGGTGTTGCGGTGACCCCGCTGAGGCTGACCGTCAGCCAGCCGGTGGCGCCGGCACCGTAGCTGACCGTTCCGGTGGCCAACCCGGAGAGGGTGCCACCACCCGCATTGCTGATGGTCACCATCCGGGTGGAAACTGCCGGTCCATTCTGGGGCACGATGATATTCACCGAGGATGGCGAGAGGCCGATCGCCGGCTCCGACACGACCGTCACATTCATGAAGGTGGTCTGGCCGCCGGAAGTGGCGGTGATGCGCACCACCACCCCGCTGGCGGCCACCGCGGTCAGGGTGACGGTGGGCCCCGCACCGGCGATGCTCACCGCTGCGCTATTCGAACTGGCCCAGACCACCTCCGGTGGGGCGGCGCACCCTGAGGTGACCAGCGTCGCCGTCACCGAACCGGTGGCGCCACCGAGGAGCAGGTTGAGCGCCTGGGGCGCAATGGAGATGCTCGCCACCGTGCAGGGCGGTTCCGTCGGGGTCTGCCCCCAGCAGCCTGCCATCAGCGCCGAAAGTCCAATGCCAGTGCTCAGGCGACCAATGTGACTGGTGCGGGAGGGGAACCGGTGCATCGAGGCGCTCCTGGGCGGACGGCGAATGGTGTTCCGGTGAGAACGGGCGCAAAACCGGGAGACGGCTGGAATGCGCTGGTGTCGCACACCCCCCAGCCGGTTCGGCAGGAAACCTATCGGCTGGCCACCGTGCCGCCGGCCTGCCGCACCAGCTCCACGAGTACCCGGATGGCCAGTTCCACCTCGCGCAGGTGGGTCCGGTGAGTCACCACCGCGAGCCGCAGCCAGACCGTCCCCTCCAAAGTGGTGGACGACAGGAACACCCGGCCATCCTCGAGCGCCGCCTTGATCAGCCAGCGGTTGAACTCGTTGGCGGCCTGTGCGGTGGCGCCTGGCGGCACCCAGCGATAGATGACCACGGAAAGCTGCGGCTCCGGCCCCATCTCGAATCCAAGGCCGCCCAGCCGGGCATGGAAATGGCGGGCCAGCAGGAGCTTCTCCTCCAGGGCCGCCCGGAATGGCGCCACGCCGAGAGTCACCAGCGGCAGCCACATCCGCAGGGCGCGGAACGGCCGGCTCAACTCCGGTGAGATGTCGGCCGGAGACAGCTCACCGCCCGCGCCGTGGGTATCCTGCATGTAGCTGCCGGTGTGGGCATGGGTCACCCGGAGTTGCTGGACATCCCGGACCAGCACCATGCCCGACCCATACGGCAGGAAGAGGCACTTGTGGGGGTCCAGCGCCACCGAGTCGGAGCGCTCAATCCCCCGCAGCAGCGCTCGGCCTTGTCCGGTCAGCAGGAAGAATCCCCCGTAGGCGGCATCGACATGCAGCCAGCAGTCGGCGTCCCGCGCGATAGTTGCGATCGCGTCCAGCGGATCCACCGCCCCGGTGTCGGTGGTCCCCGCCGATGCCACCACCAGCCACGGCTCCAGCCCGTTCGCCCGGTCGGTGGCGATGGCGTCGGCCAGCGCCGCGGGCTGCATCCGGTGTTCGGGATCGATCGCAATGCGCCGCACCGGGGCCTCGCCGAGCCCGGTCAGGTGGAGCGCCTTGGCGATGGAATGGTGGGCCTGACCGGTGACGTAGACCACGGCGCGAGTGACCCTGGCGCTTGAGACGCCGTGGGCATCGCGCGCCGTCGCAATCGCCGTGAGGTTGGCGAGGCTTCCGCCTGAAGCGGTGTGCCCCCCGGCGGTGGCCGGATAGCCCACCAGGTCGGCTGCCCAGCGGACCAGCTGGTTTTCCATCCGCACGGCGCCCGGGGCGGGGAAGTACACCCCGGAATACTTGTTGGTTGCCGCGGCGAGATAGTCACCCAGCGCGCCGTGGTAGAGGCCGCCACCGGGGATGTATGCCATATGGAACCCCGAGGCGGTGGCCGCGCCGGGACGCAGCACCTCCCGCTCCAGCACCGCCAGCGCCTCGGGCAGCGGCACGCCGGCCTCGGTGATGGGAAGGTCCAGCAACCCGCTGCCGTCGCCGGCCTGTTGGTCAAAACCCTTCATGGTCCTGGTGCGCCGGAGAAACCGCTCCACCACAGCGGAGACCGCATTGCGGAGGGTGCGCCGGCGGCTGGAGCCGGGATCAAGTACGCGGGCCTGCCGCTCCAGACGGCGAATCAATTCGGTCATGGCAGCCGAAAGGTATCGGCAGCGGGTGCACGGCGCAGGGTCCGGGTGCGGCGGCTATTCCTTGACGGTCCCTCCTGTGGACGGTAACGTACGGCACCCTCCTATCGGAAAGTCCGCAGGGCCGGACCAATGCCAGTCTCGGCGGCCGTTGGTACGCCTCCCACCCAACCCCGCGGTCAAGCTGGGTCCTGCCTGTCATGGCCGCTCGTGGTGTTGCTGGTCGGGTGCCCCGATCCTGGCAGCGCGGGGCCCCTCAGCGCGCGCGTCGGCGGGGCTCATCTGCCCACCACCACGCTGCCGGCCGCCGAGTGAACGAGACTGGAGAAGGCTCGCTCAAGGTTCCCGGCTACGTGGTCGAATCCAGGGTGGGGCAGGGTGGCGCTGCCAACGTCTACCGTGCGGTGTGCCAGGCGGACGGCGCCACGGTGGCGCTCAAGATGGTGCGTCCCGAGGTGGCCAAGCTGCTCGGCACCGAGCGCTTCCTCCGGGAAATCAAGATCGCCGGCAGCATTGCGCACCCGCACCTGGTCCCCCTGCTCGATTGGGGCGAAGTCGCGGGCCTGCCGTACTACATAATGCCCTTCCTGCCGGGCGGCTCGCTGCGCGACCGACTCGACCGGGAGGGCCAGCTCCCGCTCCCCACCGCCGTCCTGATTGCCATCGCCCTTGCCCGGGCGCTCGGCGCACTCCACGCCCATGGCATTGTGCATCGGGATGTCAAGCCGGAGAACATCCTGGTTGGTCCTGATGGCACCGATGTGCTCCTGGCCGACTATGGCATTGCCCGCGCCTTGTCGGTGGCGTCACTGGAGCCGATTACCAGCACCGGGATCGTCATCGGGACACCGGCCTACATGAGTCCTGAGCAGGGTGCTGGCGACACCGTGGACGCCCGGACCGACATTTACGCCCTCGGCTGCGTCCTTTATGAAATGCTTGCCGGGGAGCCTCCGTTCACCGGACCCACCGCGCAGGTGATCATCGGCCGGCATATCGGCGAGACCCTGCCGTCGCTGGGTATTGCACGGCCAGGGATTCCCGCCCCGCTCGAAGCCCTGGTTCAGCGCACCCTGGCCAAAGCCGCCGCAGATCGGCCCCAGTCGGCCCAGGAGCTGGTCGAGGCCCTGACTGAGGTGGACCTTGCCGCGCCGCCCGGCCCGGTCCCAGGTCGAGCGCCGAGGCGTACCCTCCGGTTGCTCGGGCTCGGCCTTGGTGCCTTCGGCCTCGCGGCCGCTCTCTGGCTGGTCTGGCCTCGGCCGGGTGCGCTCGACCCCAGGCGGGTCGTGGTATTCCCATTCACTGCCGCCGATCCTGAAGACCGGGCCGATGGCGAGCAGCTGGCCCTCCTCATCGGGAGCGCCCTGGAACGGACCGAGCCGATGCGCTGGCTCGATGGCTGGGCCATGCTCGGTCGCCAGGAGCAGGAGGGCCGGGGGAGTCTCACGGCCGCGGCTGCGGAGGGGCTGGCCCGTCGAGCCGGAGCGAGGTACTTCCTCGATGGGTCGCTCTGGCGCGTTGGCGACTCGGTGCGGGTCCTGGTCCGACTCCATGACCTGGTGGAACAGGGCGCTCCAGTAACCCGGACCGCAGTGGGCACCAGCACCGATGCCTTGGTGGACCTGGCGCTCCAGGCGATCCTGGAGCTGCTGCCACGAATCGTAGGCGTCGGACCGTTCACCAATGTCGTCCGGCTGCGCGACCGGAACCCGGCGGCGGTGGCGCGCTGGCTGCAGGGGGAACGGGAGTATCGCAGTTCGCGGATGGCCGGGGCCCTCGCACTCTTCGAGGCCGCGCTCGCCGACGACTCGCTGCTGGCCCCCGCCGCGCTGCGGGGCGCTCTGGCCGCCAGCTGGCTCAACTCCGGGCGGGCGGGACCCCTCAACGACCTGGCGCTGCGACACGCCGAGCAGCTCTCCACCAGAGAACATCGCCTGGCGGCGGCATTGCGGGAGCACTTGACCGGACATGCCAATGCCGCGATCGAGGCACTCCGGCTGGCGCTCACTGCCGATTCGAGCAGCGCCGACGTCTGGCTGCTTGCCGGGGAAGTCTATCTCGACCTCCTGCCCACCATTGGACTTGACCCGCGGACGCTCACTGCGGTGCCGGCTCCGCGCACCTGGCCCCTTGAGCGAATGGCGATGGACGCCTTTGCCCAGGCGGTTCAGCTCGACTCCACCTTCACCCCGCCGGTGGTCAACCTGGCGGAGATCGCCCTTCGCGCCGGAAACCGGGATGATGCCCGGCGATGGATCGAGGTGTTGCGAAGAAGCGGGAGTGAACCGGCCACCGTCAGCCGCCTGGAACTCGCCGCCCGGTGCCTGGGCGACGACGGACGGGAGGACTGGCGTGCCCAGGCGCGTCGCGATGGGCTCCAGAGCTATCACACCGGGGCACTCCTCATCGCTTCGCTGGATTCCGCCACCCGGAACTGCGGCCGTCGCGTGCTTGAGGCGGTCCTGGCGGCCGATACCGCCACCGCCGCGGAGGATTGGGGCGCTCTGCTCCTGGTCCAGAGCGCGCTCATTGGGGCCGGACAGTCCTCGGTGGCGTTGGCAATGGTTGATTCCGCGGTGGCGGGGGGAATGACCCCGGCGCTGGGACTGTTTGTGCTCGATGCGGTGGCCGGTGTCGAGGTCGGCGGCCGTGCCGCGCAATTTGTCGCGGAGCTCGGAACCGGCTACGCCGTGCGGAGCGCCGCATCCCTCTGGCTCCTCACCGTCTGGCATGCCTCCCGGCAGGAGTGGGCCCCAATTCACGAGGTGGCCGCCGTGCTGGCGCGGCGGATCGGCGCCGACGGGAGCCGGGTGGACAGCCTGGTCGGATCCATCGCCTCGGCGTATTCCGCGCTGGGACGGGGTGACTCCGCCACCGCGATGGCCCGCCTCGAAGTGCTGGTGCCAGCGGTACCGAGTCAGGTGCTGGAGGGATCGCTCTGGGAGCCACTGGCAACGGAGCGAATCGTGCTCGCCGAGTTGCTCCTGGCCCGGGGTGAATACGCCAAGGCGCATCGAGTGGCCTCGGTCTTTGACCACCCGGGGGTGTTCATCCACCAGCTTTTCCTGGCGCAAAGTCTTCGGCTGCGTGTGGCGGCAGCCACGGCACTCGGGGAGCCGACGCTGGCAGCCGCAGCGAGCAGACGGCTGGACCAGATGCTGATTCGTTTCCCGCCGTCCGGGCGCTGAAGCCAGGGCGGTGATGTGCGTCCCACTCACATTGGAGGGTATCATGGCAACGAAAAAGCAGGTCAGCAAGAAGCCCCCGACCCGGGGGAAGGCCGCAACGCCGAGGCAGCCAAAGCGAGGGGATCCTTCTCGCCCGTGTGTACCAGAAGAGATCTGTGCGTACCTCAAAGCACTTTCGAAATACCTCCGCGATTTCAACCAGGACTACATCGACCTTCGAATCGCCATGTGCAACGTCGAGGAGCAGGCGTTTTCGTGCAACGGCGACACCGGCGAAAGGTTCGGTCCGTGTAGGGCCAAGGACAATCCCAAGGACCCTCCGAAGCCGCCGGTGTGGAGCAGGAAGAAGAGCCGCTGAGCAAAACCGGATTCGGGCGCCGGCACCGTGCCTGCGCCCGTTCTCCTCTAGCCGCCGCGCCAGTCCTGGGCTAGCTTGCAGCCCAGCCCAGCCCACCTTCCTGCCTGATCTGGAGAATCACCATGTTCCGGAACTCCCTCCCCGCCACGATGGTGGTTGCGGCGTTGCTGACTGTCCCAACCGCGGTGCCCAGCCAGGAACCGGCTGCCACCCCCGCATCCCGGGCCACCAACCGGAACCCCTTGCCGCTGAAGGGCGAGCGCCACGCCCGGTTCACCACCTCCAAGGGCTCCTGGATGTCGGTGGACGTCAGCCCCGATGGCCAGCAGATCGTCTTCGATCTCCTCGGCGACCTCTACACCCTGCCGATCGCCGGCGGCGCAGCCACCCGGCTCACCTCCGGCATGGCGCTGGACCGGATGCCACGATGGAGCCCCGACGGCAAGCAGATTGCCTACATCACCGACCGGAGCGGCGGCAACAACCTCTGGGTCATCTCGGCCGATGCCCGCGACACCGTCCAGCTCTCCAAGACCACCGACGACATGTTCATCTCGCCGGCGTGGAGCCCCGATGGCAAGTACGTCGCCGTCACCCGCTCCGTCACCGGTGGCCCGAAGATCTTCCTCTACCACATCGACGGTGGATCCGGCATCCAGATCGTCCGCGAACCGGCGGCGCAATCGACCGTCGGGGCCACCTTTACGCCCGATGGCCGCTTTCTCTGGTTTGCCGCCCGGGCCGGGAGCTGGACCTACAACGCCATCTTCCCCCAGTACCAGCTGGTCTCGTACGATCGCGAACTCGGTATCACCACCACCATGACCAGCCGCTACGGCTCGGCGTTCCGGCCCGCGGTGTCTCCCGATGGCCGCTGGCTGACCTACGGATCGCGCCACGACGAAAAGACCGGGCTGCGCATTCGCGAACTGGCCACAGGAATCGAGCGCTGGCTGGCGTATCCGATCCAGCGCGACAACATGGAGGCCAACCTCGAGGTCGATGCCCTGCCGGGCTACAGCTTCACCCCCGACAGCCGGAACGTGGTGATGAGCTACGGCGGCGAGATCTGGCGAGTCCCGATCGACGGCAGCGCCGCAGTCAAGATCCCGTTCAGCGCGGCGGTGGATATCGAGATCGGCCCCGAGGTGAAGTTCCAGTATCCGATTGAGGACACCCCGACCTTTATTGCCCGCCAGATCCGTGACGGGGTGCCTTCTCCCAACGGGCGGCAGTTGGCGTTCTCGGCGCTCAACGATCTCTATGTCATGGACCTGCCGCAGGGCACGCCAAGGCGCATCGCCAGCTCGCCGGACGGCGAGTACTTCCCGACCTGGTCACCCGACGGGCAGTGGGTGGCGTACGTCACTTGGGGCGATGCCGGTGGGCACATCTTCAAGGTGCGCGCCAACGGGCAGGGGCAGCCAGTCCGACTGACCCGCGATGTGGCAACCTACTACAACACCACCTGGTCGCCAGATGGTCGGCGCATTGTCGGCCTGCAGGCCGACGCCCGCGAATTGCAGGAGACGGTCCAACGATTTGGCAGTGGGCAGTCGGCACGGTTTGTCTGGATCCCAGCGGAACCGGGGCCAGGGGGAACGGCGGCGACGGTGATTCGTGTGGCGGGTGGACTCAACCAGCCGCACTTCACCTCCGATTCCATGCGAATCTATGCCTACAATGGTGGCCAGGGGCTGGTCTCTTTCCGGTGGGACGGCAGCGACGAGCGGGCCCATCTTCGGGTTACCGGCCCTGCGGCGCCTGGTTCCACAGGGGGCGGGCCGAGCGCCGCCAGCGTGATCATGGCGCCGCGCGGCGACCTGGCCCTGGCGCGGGTGGGATCAGATTTCTATGTCGTCACTGTCCCGGTGGTGGGCGGTACGACTCCTGTCATCTCGGTGGCCACTCCAGACAATGCCCCGACGCCGGTGCGGCGCCTCAGCGATATCGGGGGGGAATTCCCGGCTTGGAGTGCCGACGGGCGCAAGGTCTTCTGGTCGATCGGCAACGCCCTCATCACCTACGACCTCGACCGTGCCAAGGTGGTGGAGGACTCGATCCGCGCCGCCCGGCGCAACACCCCCCCCGCCGACACCACCCGGCTCGCCGCCACCCGAGCCGACACGGCGGACAGCGGCTACAAGCCCGCCGAAGTGCGGATCCAGGTCCAGGGCGCGCGCGACATTCCTCGCGGCACGGTGGTGCTGCGTGGCGGCCGGGCGATCACCATGCGCGGCACCGAGGTCATTGAGGATGCCGACATCGTCGTCCGCGACAACCGGATTGTGGCCGTCGGCCGGCGGGGTAGTGTCACGGTGTCCGCCGATGCGCGGGTGATCGACATCAGCGGACGCACCGTCATTCCGGGCTTCGTCGATACCCATGCCCATTTCCGGCACTCGCCTGGGGTGCACACCACCCAGCCGTGGGCGCTGCTGGCCAACCTGGCCTACGGGGTCACCACCACCCGCGATCCCCAGACCGGCTCCACCGACGTGCTCAGCTACACCGACCGGGTCGAGACGGGGGAGTTGCTCGGCCCGCGGATCTACTCCACGGGGCCCGGCGTCTTTGCCGGCGAACGGATCCGTTCGCTCGCCGACGCCCGCAAGGTGCTCAGGCGCTACAGCGAGTACTACCACACCAACACCATCAAGATGTACGGGGCAGGGAACCGGCAGGTTCGGCAGTGGATCATGATGGCGGCCAAGGAACTCAAGCTCATGCCCACCACCGAGGGCGGGCTGACCTATTACACCGACCTGACGATGGCGATCGACGGCTACTCGGGGATCGAGCACAATCTCCCGATCACCCCGCTCTACAACGATGTGGTGGAGTTGTTCAAGGCCTCGGGCACTGTCTCCACCCCGACACTGATCGTGTCGTACGGAGGTCCCTGGATGGAGAACTATTTCTACACCCGGGAAAATCCCCACGAGGATGCCAAGCTCCGCAACTTCACCCCAGCTGACGACTTTGATTCCAAGACTCGCCGGCGCGGGACCGGGGCCGGCGGATCACCGGGGCCGGGCGGCTGGTTCCACGAGGACGAGTACAACTACAAGGAGCACGCCGGTTTCATCCGCGACCTGGTGGCCGCCGGTGGCAAGGCGGGGATCGGCAGCCACGGTCAGTTGCAGGGACTTGGCTATCACTGGGAGCTGTGGGCAGTGCAGGGGGGCGGGATGTCCAATCACGACGCCCTGCGGGTGGCCACCATCATTGGCGCCGAGGCGCTGGGGCTGGAGAAGGACCTGGGGAGCATTGAGGTGGGCAAGCTCGCCGACCTGGTGATTCTCGACGCCAACCCGATCAGTGACATCCGCAACAGCAACTCCGTGCGCCAGGTGATGCAGAACGGCCGGCTGTTCGACGGCAACACCCTCGCCGAAGTCTGGCCCCGCCAGCGTCCGCTGCCGCCGCAGCCGTGGCGGCATGAGGCGCCGAATGTCAGGGCGGGGATACCGCCGACGCCGTAGCGTCCCTGCTACCGGGGCGTTCCCCGGTAGCACCCGACCGTGTACGGATACTCCAGCGTGGCGTGGTAGTGATATCCAAGGGTGCCGTGTTCGTGTCCGTGGCAGGCGTCAAGGTCGCTGTTCTGCATTTCGACGCCGCCCACCCCAAAGTACCCGTAGATCGGAAAGCCATCCCGGATCCAGCCGACGATCCCGGAGTGCCCGTCGGTGCCGCGGTTGTTGTCCAGCCGCTCCGGCACGAAGTGGTAGTGGTAGTCGGTCATTGCCGGGTGGCCGCCGTGGATGTCCACGATTTCATGCGCCATGGCGTCGTTGCCACGGCCGTCGAGCCCGTTGTACAACACCACCCCATTCAATGACACCCCGATGGCACCGAGCGATACACAGCCTGGCGTGGCCGCCGCCGCCGGCTGCAGCGGCAGGCTGAAAGTGTAGCTCTTGGCGGCCGGCACCCCGGGGTTCGGGTCAATGGCCGTCAGCAGGGCATAGGCGCTCATCGGCCAGTTGCCGATCCGACCGTCCACCGGGAGGTTGTTGACCTGGATCGTCCGGGTGTCGGCGCTCAGGTTCATCGTGAAGTTGCCCTGGGTCGGCGCAAAGCTGCCGACCGGGAGCCACGGTTTGATCAGGATGTTCCAGGTGCCGGCGGCATCGTTGATCCAGGTAATCCGTGAGCGGATGCTGCCTGGGGCATTCGGGTTGCCCGCCGTGCAGGAGTAGAGCTTGCCGATGGCAGGTGTGCTCGTGGTCAGGTATGAATCGCCCAGGCGCAGCCTGGTGCAATCGGGGCCGCTGGCGTCGGCGCAGAGGGTGGGGGAGATGAAAAAGCTGGAAAGATCTCCGCCGCCTTGATCCGGTTCAGCCGGGCCAGTCGAGGCGCACGCCACCACGGCCAGGGCAAACAGGGCTCGGGCCGTGCTGCGAGTGGGATGATGCTGCATGGTTGGCTCCAGGTTGGCTGCGGGTCGGCGCAACAGGCGCGTGAATTACATAGACGAGCATCGGCTGCGCCTGTTAACCCCTGCCTGCGGGCCTGGTATCAGCCTGGCGGCGTATCCACCCCTGACCAGAGATCATTGGTGCTCAGATCCTCGCGCCCGCTCGCCTTGAGGTAGAGGAACAGCTGCATCCGGTAGGCCGCCGTGCCGCAGAGGACCCAGGTGGCGATCAGTTTGCCCCGTGGCGTCTGGCTGCCGTCGAAATCGGCCACCTCGCTGCGGAAATCAGCGTCCGACAACCCACCCAGCATCCCGGCATATCGCGCACCATGCCCCGCAATCACTGCGGCGCACTGATCCAGGTCGCGCGCCACCGACGCCTCCTCCGCGGCACCCCAGACCGCCAGGTCTGGCTTCGCGGCGGTGGCGTATTCCATGATGGTCGGGCCCATCATGCTGATGTAGCGGACCACCTCGATGGTGCTGCGCTGGTTCGGTGTGGGCCGATAGTCCAGCCTGGAACGGTCGATCTTGCCGATCAGGTGCAGCACGATCCGGGTATCGTCCTGCAGCGCGGCGATCAATTCGTCCTTGGTCAGAATCATGGCGTTCTCGGGGTCTGGGGGTGAGAATGGCTACTTGCCGCCCTTGCGGGGCAGACGCTGATCGGCCATTGCGGCGTGGTACACATAGGATGCCATGATGGTCGCGTTCTTCATCAGGTCCTGGGGCTGGATCGTGTCGAGGAAGTCCAGGTTGGTGTGGCCACCGGTGCCGGGAATGCGGTCCTGCAGGAACTGGATCCCCGGCAGCCCGATGTCGTCAAACGGTATGTGGTCGGTGCTGCCGACGCTCTGGTTGGACACCACGGTCATGCCGAGGTCGCGGAACGGCTCCATCCAGGCGGTCAGGTGGGCCCGGGCAAACTCGTTCCCCTGAAGGTACACACCCCGGTACTGTCCGGCGCCATAGTCCTGATTGAAGTAGACCGACAGCTTCGCGTATTCCGGCGTCGCGCCGATGGCGGGGTCGTTGGGATTGCCGAAATGGTTCCGTACATACGCCCGCGAACCCCAGAGCCCCTGCTCCTCGCCGCTCCAGAGCGCAATCCGGATCGTCCGGCGGGGCTTGGCACCAACCGCCTTGAGAATCCGCATCGCCTCCAGTGCCACCGCCACGCCGGAGGTGTTGTCGCTGGCGTTCGGGCTGGCATGCCAGGTATCGAGGTGCGCGCCGAGCATCACTACCTCGTCGGCCAGGTCGGATCCTGGAATCTCGGCCACCAGGTTGCTGGCCTGCATCACCGCGTCGCCCATCCGGTTACGGACCTCCACCTCCACGCGCACCCCTATACCGCGCTTCAGGATCCGGTACATCCGGTTGTAGTGCTCAGGGGTAATTGCCACCATCGGCGGGGCCGCCAGGTTGCCGGCCCGCGACCACTGGTCGTTGCGGGAGCCCGGTCGCGAAAAGCCCCGCACCGCGCCCAGCCAGCCACTCTCGCTCTGAAGCACCACTGCCACCCCCTCCGCCTTGTAGAACTGCATCTTCTCCTCGGCGGAAAGCACCGCCGGGTTCGGGGCGGTGCGCGCCACCAGCGGGCGCGCCGGCACGATCGCGGTCTGCTCCAGTTGCTCCAGTTCGGCCTGGGTGCGTCGCGGTGCTCCATTGGCCAGCGCCACCAGATCGAGCACCACTGGCGGCGTCACCAGCACCGCCTTGCCATGCAGCTTGCCCCGAAATTGATCCAGGTCACTCCGCACCAGCAGCTCCACGATCGTTGCCTCCACCTGCAGCCGGCCGTCAGTGCTCGGGGTGTGGGCAATCGGGTAGCCCACCATCGGGGAGTAGTCGGGCTCCAGCATGTGGAGGGAGACGTACTCGTTGTCCCACGACACGCCGTAGTCCATGAACGGCTCGGCGGCGACGTTGGCCAGCCCCAACGCCTTCATCCGGCCGAGCACCCAAGCCTGGGCGCGAAGCATGTCGCTGGAGTTGGTGAGGCGGGCGCCAAGCACGTCGGCGAGGTAACCCGCGAACTCCATCACCTGCGAACGCTGCAGCCCCTCCTCCCGGATCCTGGCGACCATGACCGGATCCACCGCAGGCGCCGCCTGCCGAGCGGGCAGTGGCGATGGGAGCAGGAGCAACGCGACGGCAATGGCGAAGAACCTGGCTGGCATGGGGAACCTCGGCGATGCGGGCTGCGGATGGGAAGTGACAATATCAGGCGGGTTGGCCCTGAATGCCAACCGCCCCACTTGACTACTCCTCCCAGACTACTCCTCGGTCGATCCCGCCGATCGTGGGGCGGCCCGTGAGCTTCATGGCCAGGTGGAATTCGTCCAGCAGGATCTCCACCACCCTCGCCACGCCGGCCGCGCCGCCCACCGACAGGCCAAAGCAGCAGGGCCGTCCCACCAGGACCGCCCGGGCGCCCAGCGCCAGCGCCTTCAGCACGTCGGTGCCGCGCCGGATGCCACCATCCACCAGCACCGGGAGCCGACCGTCCACCCGCTCCACCACTCCAGGCAGGGCTTCGATGGTCGCAGGCACCGTGTCCAGGTTTCTGGCCCCATGGTTCGAGACAATGATCCCATCTACCCCCGACGCCACCGCGCGCTCGGCGTCGTCCGGGTCCAGGATTCCCTTGAGGAGCACCGGGATCGTGGCGATCGATCGGAGCCATTCGATGTCGGTCCAGGTCAGGGTCACCGCCTCCGGCGTCAGGATTCCCCGCAGCCGCTGCGACACATCGTAGACATGGGGTGCAACGACTCCCGGCGGCAACTCGAACCGGGCCCGCTTCATCCGGTCGCGGACGCCGAGGGTGGGGGTGTCCACCGTCACGCAGAGCGCCTGGCACCCGGCCGCCTCGACCTGGTGCACCAGGTCCTGGGTAAAGGCCCTATCCGACTGGACGTAGAGCTGGAACCAGAGTGGCGCCGTGGCGGCAGCCGCGATCGCAGTGATCGGAGTGGTGGTCGCGGTGCTGACCACCATCGTGGTCCCGCTCGCCCCCGCGCCGGTGACGGTGGCGATTTCCCCCTCGGGATGCATCGCTCGCTGGTAGGCGGTCGGCGCCAGGAGAATCGGGTGGGGAAGGGTGCGGCCGAGCAGGGTGACTGAGGTGTCGAGGGTGGCGACATCGACCAGGACCCGGGGTCGGAGCTTGATCTGGTCGAATGCCGACCGGTTCCAGCGCAGCGAGTGCTCGTCGGCGGCTCCGGAGGCGACATACTCATAAGCCGCCGGCGGCATCGTGCCGCGGGCCAGGGTCTCGAACTCGTCGAGGCTCAGGACCTGCTGCAAGTCGGCCGGCGTCATGGCTTGGTGCGCCCCGCCGCCCGGAGGATCCGCGCCAGCTCCTCCTCCGGGAATCCGTTGTCCCGGGCGCCCTCCAGGATCGTCTCCAGGTACTCGTCGGTCGTCGGCAGCCCCCCTCCCCCCCGGGCCGCGCAGCCCACATACACCGTGGCGGCAAGGCTCTCCCCGTCGACCAGCACCGTCACTTGCTTTCGCTCATAGTGGCCCTGAGCAACCCCCTCCACCACATCCAGATTCCGCATGTCTGCCTCGGTGCAATCATAGAGCACTCCGAGTACATGGTCATCCACCGCCGGGACCACATTGGCATAGGCGTGGTGTTCGTCGTCGTACATTGGCTTGTTGAACGCGAGGGCGTAGCCCCGTAGCCGGGCCACGACACGCGGAGGGAGGCGGCCGAGCCGGTCCAGTGTCTGGGCGATGCTCATGTTGCTGCCATAGGAGAAGTACTTGACGATGCCGCTCACGCGAAGTTGTCCAGCCAGGTCAGGATCGGCTTCATCGCCTTGCAGGTGGCCCGGGCCTGTGCCAAGGGGCACACGGGCAAGAAGGTCGGTGGGGTGGGCATGCGGCGCTTCTCCGAGGGGGAGCTGGATTAGTAATGGGGACGCCGCGGGCCTTCAACTGTTCCTGGCCCCGCCAGGGGTTACTTTTGGGCAACCGCGCCACGCCCCGGAGGACTCATGATGCCACACCACCGCCTCACCATTATCCGTAGTTGGCATCGCTGCCGCGAGTTGCGGGAGTTCCGTGACCTGGTGGAGGACTACTACGCCCGCCTGGAACGCGACTCGGCCGGCGAGCCAATGGACTGGGAAGGTGCCCGGGTGGCCCGGTCGGCGATCAACCGGATGCTGCCCCGGATCCTCCAGGTGGTCCGCGCCGCCGGGCTCGAAGGGGCCGCTTCCGCCCACCTGATAACCGACCCCGGTCCTGCCCTGGGGCAGGTCGATGTCCTCCAGCGGATCTTCAGCCCGCGCTACGGGGACGGCGCCGAGCAGGAACTGTTCGACCTGCTGGACATGGCACAGGGGGTCTACGATAGTGGCTGGGTCATGGCCCTTGCCCGGACCGTCAATCCGCTGCACTACGCGGCGGTGCTCCTGGGGTTCATTGGCCGGGCGCCACGACGCCTGCTGACGACACTCGGCTGGCGGCGCTCCGGTCCGACACCCGGGAGCCTCGCCGATCCCGCCCGTCTCGAGGCGGCACTGACTCGGCTGGGAAATGTGGAGGAGTTGATCGAGACCCGGTTTGCCCATCTCCAGGACCGCCAGGGCAGCCGCCTCTCCAATCAAGCCCAGCAGGTGGCCGAACTCGCCGAACGGGTGGACTTCGCCGAGCGGATGCTGGCCCAGGCACGGCCGGCGGAGCGGCTGCCGACGCCGCGGCGGATGGAGCCGGCAACGCCGGTCTGATCAAGGACGGTGGGCAGGGGCCAATCGATCCCGGTCTGGAGAGGACCCTTCGCCGCCTGTCCTACTGGCGCACGATCCTGGCATCCTCGACCAGCACCGGGTAGCTGTATCCGGCGCCAAAATCCCGATTGGTCCGCACGGTGCCGGTGACCGTGACCGTCTCCCCCTCCGTGGCCGTCTCCATCGTCGTGACGGTGATGTCGTGGGTGCCAGCTGCGGCGTCACCGCTGCCATCCCGGAGGTGGATCCAGTTCTTTCCCATGATGCCCGTCAGGGACTTCACCACCACGCCGCGGATCGTCACCGACTTTCCCTCCAGACGTGCGGCCTGGCCCCACGCTTCCGCCACCGTCCGCCCGTCGGAACCTTCCGCCCGGGCGACCGACCCGACGACGATCGGACCCGCGGGCTGGGTGCCGCCAGCGTGGGGGTTGGTGGCGGGGCTGGCAGTTGGCAGGCCAACCGGTTCCAGCGTCCCGAAGTACACGGCGTCGAAGGTCCGATTGAGCGCTGAGGAGGTGAACCCCTCCATCAGCATCGGCTGATACACCGAGACCGTCGCGCCATCCTCGACCGCACCTTCTGGCACGGCGGCCCAGACTTCGCCTTCGGAGGTGCGGAGTCTCAAGTAGAGATACGGCGAGGCAGCGAGGTGCTCCACCACCTGTCCGGTGAGTGCTCCTTCGTCACCGAGTGCGGCGGCATCCTCCGCCGGGGGGGCAGCCTGACAGGCCGAGAGGGCGGCGATGACGAGGAAGGCGGCGGGATACGAACGCATCGGACAACTCCTGGGACGGGCAGATGGCAGTGTACGGTGTCGGCCTCAATATAGATGCCGTTGGTCTGGCTTCCCACAGGATTCCGTGGACTTGATGTGAAAGAATCTTTAGACTGATAGCCCCCCCCATCCCCTGGTATCGGCTACTTTTGGGGCAATCTCCTCAGGAGTCCCGGATGCGTATTCCCATTTTCCTGGTCTCGGTCCTGATCCTGCCCCCGGCACTGGTCGGTCAGACCCTCCAGTACCGCTCGCCCTCCGGGACCGAGTATCTGGGAAGTCCGGACACCGGTCCCATCGCCCAGGCACAGGCCGCCCTCGCCGCCGATCCGCACAACGTCCAGCTCATGATCGCCCTGGGAATCGCCCAATCGGGGGCTCGGCAATACCGAGAGGCGATCGCCACCTTTACGCGCGGACTCGCCATCGCTCCCGACGATCCGATGCTGTATCGCTGGCGCGGACATCGCTACCTGTCGGTGCGGGAGTTTGCGCTTGCAGAGGCAGACCTGGAGCGCGGTCTCCAGCTCGACAGCACGAATTATGGGGTGCTCTTCCACCTGGGGATCGTGCGGTACGCCCAGGGCAACTTCAACGGTGCGGCGGAACTGTTCGCGCGGGCTCAACCCAGGGCGCCGGATGGTGGCGAGCTGGCAGGGAGTACCGACTGGCTGTGGATGTCGCTGGCGCGTGGCGGCCGCGCCACCGAGGCGGCGGCGATGCTGGCGCGCCGCCCCGATTCGATTCCCGCGCCGCCCGGGTATGCCTACGCCCAGCGAATCAAGCTGTATCGCGGGGAGCTGACCCCAGCCACCTTATTCTCTCCCGCTGATACCGCCGACGTGCAGGTGGCCACCTTGAACTACGGCCTGGGTAGCTGGTACATGGTGCAGGGAGACACCGCCCGGGCCAGAGCCGCCTTTGAACGGGCGGTGCGATCCACCGGCTGGCCGGGGTTCGGGTTCATCGTGGCGGAGGCGGAGCTGCGGCGGCTGCGGTGAGGGTCACCCCCCGGCGGTGATCTCCTCATACGCGCAAGTCAGGATATCCCGCGGGTTCGCAGCCCCGAACCGGCCGTAGCTCTCGAACCCGGCCAGCGGGTCCCGCATCGCCAGGACTTCTTCCCGCGACCGTCCCGCATTGATCTGCCGGTCCACGAACTCCATGACAGCCCCGATGTAGTCGCGAAAGCCAGCCAGTTCCGACCACCCGCCGGTGATCGGCAGGCCGGTGTTGGCATGCCCGAAGATGTAGATGGTATCGCTGGCATGGTCGGCCGCCACAAGGTCCAGTACCCCCATCCAGCCGTGCAGCGTCGCCCCGGCGGCGCGATCGACCACCGGGTGACGCTGGTTGAACATCAGGTCACCCATGTGGGCCACGTTGGCGCGCTCAAAGGTGATGACGGCGTCGCCGCTGGTGTGCGCGCGGCCGTAGTGGCGGGCGATGATCCGTTCGTCGCCGACATCGGCCGTCCAGCGGTCCGCAAAGGTGGTGTCGGGATAAAGCTGGTCCTCCGGCGCCTGCCCGCCAGGAGGCTGCCGCATGTGCTCGGCGGCCATGCCGTGCGCCACCACCTTCTTTGCCACGCCACGGAACGCGATGTTGCCGCCGGTGTGGTCGCCGTGGTGATGGGTGTTGATCAGGTAGTCCACCGGCCGGTCGTTGGATTGCAGCTTGAGCCCCGCAATGCATGCCGCCGCCTCGGCGGGGAACTGACTGTCCACCGCCACCACCGCGCCGGAGTTGACCAGATAGCCGATGGTGCCGCCCCGCATCGTGAAGTAGCCGACGTTGCGGCGAATCGGTGCAAACACCGCCTGCGCCTGCTGGGCCTGGAGGGCCCGTGCAATACTGGAATGCCCCAGGGTCAGGGCGGCGGCGGCCGCTCCCGCTGATGCAAGGAAGTCACGGCGGATCAGGGTCATGGGTGGCGCCTCCGGACAGGGGACGGTCGGTCGGAATCGGGTGCCTCGAAGATACCCTGTGCCGGGGGAGGGGAGCATCCACCTCCTATCCATGAAGGAACTTTGGTCCACCGACCGGAATCGACTGGGCACTGCTGCCGCAACAGACCCAGGCCCTCCTCATGCCGATTCGGAGGCCTGCGCCTGTGCACTGGTCCTGGAGCGGCTGCCAAGTCCGGGGTATCAGTGTGAAAAGCCGCCGGCCCGCAGCATCCCGACGATTCCGACGCCGATCCAGAACACATTCAGGATCGTGTAGGCGGGATCCTTTCGGATGATCGCGCACCAGGAAAGCAGCACCGCGTCCACGGTGTTGAAAGCCCAGACAAAGAGGAAGGGGCTCTCGGGGCCGAGCCAGCTGACCAGCGAAAAGCTCACGATCCGCATCATGACGCCGATCATCTCGATGGTACGAAGGTGCCTGGTAATGGCGGCATTGAGCGGGCGAAGAATGCTCGTGCTCATGTGGTGATGTCCTCAGCGTGGCGGGGTTGGATCAGGACCAGGCACCGACCCGTCATGGTCGCGGATACAGGTTGCCGCGGGTCGGCGTGGACACGCCTGCGCCTGCGGCCAGGAAATCGCGCCGAATCAGTGCAATGGAAACGGCTCCGCGTCGAGGTGAGGCGTGCCTATGTGGGGATGTTGGGTTCGATCAGATGGGCCAGCTGCGCCAGCGATTCCTGCCAGCCGAGGTAGCACATTTCGGGAGGGATCACTTCGGGGATCCCTTCCTGCATGATTCGCACTTCGGTCCCGCACGATACCGCCGTGATGGAGATCGTGGTCCGCATCTCACCGGGGAGGTTCGGATCATCGAAGGTGTCGGTGTACCGGATCAGGGAGTGGGGCTCCAGCTCAAGGTACGTCCCCCCAAAGGAGTGCCCGGCAGCGGCCCCGAAGTTGGTGAACAGCATCTTGAACGTGCCGCCGACCTTGGCGTCGAGCGAGTGAACCTGGCAGGTAAAGCCGTAGGGTGGCAGCCACTTGGCCAGCGCTGCGGGATCCAGGAAAGCGCGATAGACCTTCTCGGGAGTCGTGGTAAAGACGCGGTGCAGCGTGACGGTGCCGGTCGGCATGGACGGGTCGCCTCGATGGGGGTGAGCGAATTGAGATGGAATCTAGCAGCCGTTCCGAGCCCTGGGCGAAAGCCCAGGGATCGCGCCACCCTTGCCCCGATGGCAGAGCCGCGTCAGCGGCTTCCCATTGCCGAGCCCTGGGCGAAAGCCCAGGGATCGCGCCACCCTTGCCCCGATGGCAGAGCCGCGTCAGCGGCTTCCCATTGCCGAGCCCTGGGCGAGAGCCCAGGGATCGCACCACCCATGCCCCGATGGCAGAGCCGCGTCAGCGGCTTCCCATTGCCGAGCCCACGAGGGTAGTGGCGAGCCAGCGGAGGAACGCTTTACGAGGGATCAAGGTCCGGGAAGGGCGGGGCATGCAGGTTCCCGGGGTGCAGGCGTGGTGTTATGCCGCCGGATCCGCCGGCCGCGGCGGCACGATCGAGGAGGCCTGCGCCAGCATCCGTTCGCCGAAGTCCACCCGCTCCGTGAGTTCCGCGGTCTCGGTTCGCAACTCGGCGATCTGCTCCTGGAGGGCATCCAGCTGCTCCAACACCCGGCCGAAGTCGGAGTCACCTGTCATGCCGCGCGCTTCCAACCGGCCGAGCCGCCGCGAGGCCGATCCAAGCAACCCCACCAACAGGCTCGTGCCGCCGATAGCAGCAAGCAGGACGAGGATCCCGGCCAGGCCAATCATGTCATGCTCCTCTCCGGCTCGACGCCCATCGGTTCAGTATCGGGTCGCATAGTAGACGACATAGATCCACGACAGCCGCCGTGCAGCATGGCCCAGAGGATCGAGTGGTTGGCGCTCCACGAGATCGTGATCGCCAGGGCACTGCCGAAGCCGATCCCGGCCATGGCGGCATCGCCCGATCGCCCGTTCCCTGATGAGGACATGCTGGCCTCCACGCGTGGTTGGTGAGCAGTCTCCTACGCGAGATCGTGAGGTGGTGTTTCGCCGGATCCGCCCAGGGGATGGCTCAGACGTGCTGGTCCAGCAGGATCGTATCGCCGGCGGGGTCCATCACCACGAAGCTGGCAGGCCCCTCGGTGGTCTCATCGGCCTCAGTGGCAAACTCCTCCCCCCGGGACTTGAGATGGCGCTGGATCTCCCGGACATCGTTGAGGCGCTCCAGCTTCTTGGCGTTGCTGTCCCAGCCCGGGTTGAAGGTGATGATGTTCTGCTTGAACATTCCCTGGAACAGCCCGATCGCGTGGGGGCCATTCTTCATGATCAGCCAGTGCTGGGAAGCGTCGCCGGCAAAGTCGCTGAAGCCGAGCTTCTGGTAAAAGGTTCGCGAGGCCGGGAGGTCCTTTGCGGCCAGGCTGACGGAGAAGGCGCCAAGTTCCGTGGAGCCTCCGGTCTGGGATCGGGGCGGAGTGCGAGTCTGGTAATGTAGCGCCTGCGTTGGGGGGCGCGGGAATTCCGAGGCTCACGCCCCGGCTCAGGCCTGGCTGTGGCTCTCGCCACCCTGCTCCGATGGCCCAGCCGCGGTAGCGGCTTCCCTCAGCCGAGCCCTGGGCGAAAGCCCAGGGGCGGAGTTACCAGGGGAGGTCGCGGCGGCGTCACCCGCCTATCACGCCGCTCGCGTCCGGGTGGCACCCGCCAGGACGGCGCCGAGATAACCCATTGGCAGGTACGCGCCCACCAGGTCAAGGAGCGTAAACCAGAGTGGGCCGCCCATCATCTTGATCGCCGCGATGCCGCCGAGGAGGAAGATCGCCCCGATGCCGACGGCAACCCGCACCCGATGCGTGGCCGCCACCTTGGCGGCGACAAAGGCCCCCGCGAGCGTGCCCAGTGCGTGGGCCAGGAACGGCGGCAGGAAGTTGATCGGCCGGAACAGCGGCAGCGCCGCCGCCAGCCCCTCCGAGGTGGAGACATCGGCCCCCTCCGGCAGCGGCACGATCATGGGACCGACGGCCACGATGGCCATGTTCACGACCCCTCCGACCACGAGGCCGGCCAGGACGGCCAGGGTAAGATTGGCGGCAGGTTTCATGGGCGGGCCTCATCGGGTTGGGGTGGCCGGGCGTTCTGGCGTGGGACAGAAGCTACCGACCGAGACGCGGGTCCGATAGTGAGGGGGCGATCCCTACGGCCGATCAAACTCCACCCGCTCCACCTCGCGCCATGGCACATACACTGCCCGATCGGCGCCGGCCACGAAGCTCAATATCCCGCCTTGCTGCGGGCTCAGGTCGCCGGCGCCCTCAAGCTGGAGTACTTCGCCGCTCAGGAGGGTGATCGTGGTGCCGGCGGCCACCGAGCTTACGGATGAAGAAATCGAGGCGATCAGGGCAAAGGGGATGGTTTTGTCCACCCCCTGTCCGGGGGCATCCAGAGTCTCGGTGGTCTCGCTCTCGTCCAAGTCGTAGACCAGCCGGCCCGCCAGGCGGCGGCCCTCCCGGGGAATGACCGAGCCGGTGAGTTGCCGACCCGGTGCAAAGTCGGTGTAGGGCGGCGCCGATTCCGCCGGGCTCAGGTCAAGGCGTCGGAAGGCCGCCCAGGGGACCAGCACCCGGCCGTAGCGCGCGTCGTCCACGTAGACGCCCCGGTTCCCCTGGCCCACGCTGCGGGTGCCGGAGAGTTCGATCGCCTGGCCGTCGAGAAGGGTGACCTTGGAGTGTTCGGCCGACATCCGTTCGATCGAGCGGATGGCGTCGAAACCGACTTGCTGGGAGCGCTTGGCGCCCTGGCCTTCAATATGGTCGGTCAGGAGCCCCTTCTCCCGGCCCCACTGGATCAAGCCGCTGAAGCTGCCGTGGGCGGTGTGGACGATGCCGTGCAGCGGGGCCGGGCCACTGCCGGTGGTCGGGGTGGGCCGGAACTCGATGCTGGCGATCTTCCACTCGTCGAGGTTCACCATCCCCCGGGTGCCGTCCCAGACGCGCATCCCGTCGGCCAGGTCATCCGCCTCGAAACGCTGCAGTACGAACGAGGTGCCGCTCTTGAGAGTCACCTCGAACCGGGTCCGCTCTGCATCGATGCGGGCGATGTCGCCAAGTCGGGCCATGAACGGCCGGGTGAAATCGTGGCGGCTGCCCCGGAGTGTGACCTCGAAGCCGAGGATCTCGATCGAGGACCGATCCCTGGGCAATTGGCCGCTGGGCACTTGCGAGGTCCACGGGTTGCCAGCGCGGACACCGTTGAACTGGTTTCCCCAGAGTGCTTCCTCGTGGCCGCCAAAGCGGAGCCGGCCCTCGTCGATGTCGCCGTCCGTGGTGGTGATCCGACCGTAGAGGAGGCCGGCACCGAGGTCCTGCGGGGAGGCCGACGCAGTCTCTGCGGCCGCCGCGATGTCCTCCCTGTGCGCCTGGCAGGCCGTCGAGATGGCGAGGAGGGCGAGGGCCGCCGCGCTGACGATGGTGCTTCTGGGCCTTTCGGGTGCTCCCGAGGGGGACCGGGGCGGTGGGCCGGTGGGTGGCATACTGGGTCGTGAACTCGGCGGGCAATGAACTTTGTAACATAAAGTAAAGCAAGGGGACGGGGCTGTACGCCACCAGAAGCCGGCTCAGCCGCGGCAGCGGCGTCCCAACGCCGAGCCCTGGGCGTGAGCCCAGGGATGGCACCAATCCTTGCCAGAATCGGAGTCATCCCGAGCCGCGCAGCGGAGGGGGATATTGCCAACGCATGGTAGGCGCCGGCATGCTCGAGGCGAGCGAGTGCTCCCATTGGGAAGATCCCTCGTCCCTCTCGCGTTGAGGGCGCCCTAGAGGGCGCCCCTACTGCTCGGGGGCCTCGGGATGACTCCGCGTGTAAAATCGGCGCCGTGCTATCCAGCGGCCGATCCTTGACTGCGATGGTTGGTCGGCACCACCTCTGGGGATGACATCCCACCGCTTCCACCACCCGCCGTGACGACGACGGTGTGGCGCCGCCGGTCATCGCGCAGCGGGATGGTCGAGCCGCCCAGCCGCTGGCCGTCCAGGGTCACCACCGCGGATTCACGCCGGACCCGTGCCGGCTCGTGAACCGTGATGTCGTAGGTGGCCGTGCCGTACCGATACTCCATCGAGAATTCCGGCCACGACTCCGGGACCGCAGGTTCGAAACAGAGCTCGGCTCCCCGCCGGGTAAAGCCCAGGATGTTCTCGAGCCCGATCCGGTACATCCAGCTGGCGGAGCCGGTATACCAGGTCCAGCCGCCGCGCCCCAGATGGCCGGTAGCGGTGTAGACGTCGGCGGCCACCACGTACGGTTCGACCTGGTAGGTTTGCACCTCGTCGGGGGTCCGCCCGTGGGTCAATGGATTGAGCATCTGATAGAGCGCAAATGCCCGGTCCCCATCGCCCTGCATCGCCTTGGCCAGCACCACCCAGAGCGCGGCGTGGGTGTACTGGGCGCCGTTTTCCCGGACCCCAGGCAGGTACCCCTTGATGTACCCGGGATCTTGCGGGGTCTGATCAAAGGGCGGATCCAGCAGCTGGATGAGACGGGCCTCCGGTCGGACCAGGTGCTTTTCGAGTGCAGCCATGGCCTGCGCCTGCCGGGCGGGGTCGCCGGCGCCGGAGATGACGCTCCAGCTCTGGGCTATCGCATCGATGCGGCACTCGTCGCTCTCGGCGGATCCGAGCGGCGTACCGTCGTCATAGTAGGCCCTCCGGTACCAGGCGCCGTCCCACCCGTGGGCCTCGACCGCCGTTGCATACCGGTCGGCCTGGGCCCGGCACTCGGCCGCGACGCCCCGTTCGCCACGAGCCTCTGCCTGGAGGGCGTAGGCCCGCAAGGTGGCGATCAGGAACCACGCCAGCCAGACGCTCTCCCCACGGCCACCGATGCCCACCCGGTTCATCCCGTCGTTCCAGTCGCCGCCGCCGATCAGTGGCAGCCCGTGGGAGCCGGCCGTCGAAGCCCGCCGGAGCGCACGCAGGCAGTGCTCGTGCACCGTCGCGTGCTCGGTGGTGACTTCCGGCAGGTCGTAGAGCTCCTGCTCGTCGGCCCGCAGTTCGCGCATCCGGAGGAAAGGCACCCACTCATCCAGGATCGTCCGGTCGCCGGTGATCCGGACATAGTGATCGACGACGTAGGGCAGCCAGACGAGATCGTCCGAAAACCGGGTCCGCACGCCCCGTCCGGTTTCGGGATGCCACCAGTGCTGCACGTCGCCCGCCAGAAACTGGCGGGCCGCAGCGCGCAGCAGGTGTGCGCGCGCCAGCCCCGGCTCGGCGTACACCAGCGCCATCGCATCCTGGAGCTGGTCGCGGAAGCCGAAGGCACCGCTGCTCTGGTACAGCGCCGAGCGGGCCCACATCCGGCAGCTCAAGGTCTGGTAGAGCAGCCACCGGTTCATCATGGTGTCAAACAACGGCTCCGGGGTCCGGACGCTGATGCGAGCCAGCCGGGCATCCCACTCGTCGGTGCCGTCGGTCAGGGCGGCCGCGGCGCGGAGCGGATGGCACCAGTCGGCCACCGCCTGCCGTGCGGCGGCCAGATCCGGCATCGCCCCCAGCAGGATCACCACCTCCCGGCTCTGGCCCGGGGCGAGTTCGAGCTGGCATTGAAGCGCGGAACACGGGTCGATGCAGGCGCCCGTCACGCCGCTCAGCGGAGGCGGGCTGCCGGAGGCATTCGTCAGTGCCGCCGGCGCCACCAGCGTCCCGTTCCGACCGATGAACTCCCGCCGGTTCCCGGTATGGCCGGACAACGGTTCACTCAGCGCGTGGAAGGCAGCCCACCCCGCGTACTGCGGGTCAAAGGTGTTGTGGGCGAAGATCGCTCCCGCGGCGGGCTCGAATGTTGTGACGACATGCTGTTGAGTCTGCTCCCGGCTGGTGCCAAGGGTCCACTCGGCGTAGGCCGTGAGGGACAGCCGGCGCACCGCGTCGGTCCCGTTGGTCACCCGCAGGACCGCGCACTTGATGGCCTGGTCGGGCACCATGCCGAGGCGGAGCCGAGTGGCGATGCCGCCGTGGTCGCGGTGGAAGGTCGTGCGGCCGGGGGTGTGGACGACCGTGCAGGTGCCGGGGCTCTGGACCGGAGCCGGCGTTGGGCACCAGAGCTCGCCGGTGTCGTTGTCGCGAAGATAGATGATCTCCGTGGGCATGTCGCCGACCGGATCGTTGTGCCACGGTGTCAGCCGGAAGAAGTAGCTGTTCTCCGCCCAGGTGAAGCCACCACCCCGCTCGGTCACGAGGAATCCGCCGCTCCGATTGGCAATGACATTGGACCAGGGGGCGGGGGGCAGTCGATCGCCCTTGATCCGGATCTGGTAGTTGCCCTCGGGCGTCAGCCCGCCCAGCCCGTTGCTGAGCTCCAGATTCGATGGCGGGCCCGGCGGATCCTCCCCGGGGGGTCGGGTCGGGGGGGCCAAGGATGCGGCACGGCTCCTGGCCGGCGGCGCCGCGCTCGAGGGACGGAGGTGGCTGCTTCGCTCGGCCCATCGAAGTCTTGCCCGCAGCCCTCCCGTCGCTGCTTCCGGGTCGCGGGGAGTCTCCAGGGCCTCGACGATCCGGCTGAGCGGCCGTCCGTCGCAGGGAATGAGGATCCGCGCGGCGGCGCGAAGCACCAGCAGGTCCGCGGGCCCGATCAGGTCGCGTCGGCGGATGAACACGCCACCGGGCCGGTCCGAGACGTCGGTCTGATCCACCATGCTGACGGCCCCGGCGATTTCGGCGTCGAGGTCGGCCTGGTAGGTGGTCGGATGGGCGTTGAGGATGACCAGGTCGACGACCATGCCCCGGCGGCGCCAGAATCGGTGCGCGGCAAGGATCTGGCGGAGGGTGGGGATCCCGCCACCGTCGCTGATCGTGGCCAGGACGATCGGCCCGTCTCCCGAGATGCCATGGGCCCAGAGGCGGGGCTGGGATCCCCGGGCCCGCCGCAGTTCGGCCTCGGGCGCCCGGGCCTCCTCGCTGCCGAAGAAGATATGACCCGCGAGCTGCTGGAAGATCGTCGCATCCGCGGGGGTGAGCCCGAGTTCCCCGAGCTCCACCTGACTCGAGGTCCGGGCCAGGTCGAGCGCGCGCTGGGCGGCGTGCCGATCGTGATAGCGACCGGCCAGCTCGAACGCCCGCTCGCGGGAGGTGGCGATCAGGGTCGTGAACGCCACGGAGGCCGATTGCCCTGGTGCGAGCCGGACCCGGGTCCGCAGCGCGAAGATCGGGTCGAGCACAGCGCCAGCGGTGCCGGAGAGCACCCGGTCGGGTTCGAGGGCCAGCGGATCCCGGACCGACCGGCCCCGGCCCAGGAAGCGGGCGCGATCGGTCTCGAACGAGACCGCACCGACCCGCTCCACCCCGGCATCCACCAGATGGACGCACCAGAGGTCGGGGTCGGCCGCCGACCGGGGTCTCCGGCGGGCGGTGATGGCGGTGCACCACGGATGCCACTCGGTCTCGACGAAGAGGTTGCCAAACGCCGGATGCGCCCGATCCGCATCCGGCGGGGCCAGCACGACTTCGTTGTAGCTGGTCAGCTCGATCTCGCGACTGGTGGTCCCGTTGTTGGTCAGAGTGACCCGCCGGACTTCGGCGGCCTCGTCGGGGACCACGGCGACCTCGGTCCGGGTCTCAATGTCGCCATCGGCTCGATGGAAGGTGACGCGGTCGACCGCCAGGGTGGCGCGATACCAGTCGGCCGGGGCGCAGACCGGTTGGTGGCTTGCCGACCAGAGCCGGCCCCGGGTCACGTCCCTCACGTAGCAGAACTGTCCAGTGTCGTCGGTGGTCCCGTCGGCGCGCCAGCGGCCGATCGCCAGGTCGTGGTAGCGGCTGTAGCCGCCGCCGCAATGGCTGATCATCAACGTGAGCGGGGGCCGACCGAGGAGGGCCACCTGGGGTTCGAGCGTATCGGTCGCCTCGATCTCCCGGACCGCCGGCCCGTCGAGGAGCGGCTCGGGACGCACCGGGCTCTCACCGTTGACCCGCGGCTCCTGCAGCGTCAACCGTTGCGGGATGCGCTCGTGGAGCAGGAGTTCCACCGAGCGGACCAGCGGGTCGGTGTGAAACCGGCGTTGCCAGATCCGGTCCCTCAGCACGTTGGTGAACGCCGCCAGGCTCATCCCGAGGTGGTGGGCCATGAAATTGCGGACCACCACCGGCCCATCCTCCTCGCGGTCCGGCCGGCTGTAGTCGATCGCGTCCCGAAAGCCGTAGGGGCCGAGCGCCTCAAGCCGCTCGATGCTGGCGAGGTTGTGGACGGCCCGTTCCGGATCGACCAGGGCGGCCAGGGCGGAGGCATAGGGTGCCACGACCAGGTCCCGTCCGAGTCCGCGCTTGAGGGCCAGGTCCGGAACGCCGAAGGCGCGGTATTGATAGGTGCCGTGCGCGTCACGCAGGTTGAAGGCGCTTTCGCTGATTCCCCAGGGCACGCCCCGCGCCTGGCCGTAGGCGATCTGCCGCCGGAGCGCCCCCTGCTGGGTCTGATCGAGGAGCGTGAAGGGAAAGGACTCCATCACCAGCGCCGGCATCAGGTACTCGAACATGCTCCCGCTCCACGACACCATCGCCGGAGCCCCGGCCGCGTAGGTCAGGGTCCGGCCAAGCCGGAACCAGTGATCGACGGGGATATCGTTCTTGGCGATGGCCATGAAGCTGGCGAGCCGGGCTTCCGACGCGAGGAGATCGTACGAGGACGCGTCGAGCGAGTGGCTGGTCATCTGGTACCCGATGGCCAGCAGCTTGCGCTCCGGGTCGAGCAGGAAGCCGAACTCCATCGCCAGGGCGAAGTCGGCGGCCTGCCGGGCCAGCCGCTCGAGTCGCGCGACCAGATCGCTGGCGACCGGGGACCCGCTCTCGGCCTGATCCCTCAGGGTGCCGGGGCTGCTGGCCAGGATGGCGTCATCGAGGGACTGAAGGCTCCAATCGATCCACTCGCGAACCGACTCCATCTCCTCGGCCGGCAGAGTCGCCAGCACGATCTGCGTCACGGCCTCCCGGAGCGGCATCGCCAGTTCCGCGACGAGCGCATCGGGGTCGGGAGCCTCGCCGGCGCCGGGCAGGCTGCGCTGGGCGGCATCCAGGGCGCTGTCGGTGTTGTTGAGTGCCTGCCACGTCGGTGACCCGGGATCGGCGCGGGTCAGGAGGGGGGCAAGTCGGCCGGCCGCGATCTCGAGCGCCACCCTGACCGCCCGCCAGCGCCGCTCTGGCGCGCGGGGCTCGTCGGGGAGGGTCAGGCACGCCTGGCGGAAGGCGATCAGGTGTCCGGCAAGGTTGCCGCTGTCGACCGTGGACACGTAGGCCGGCTCGAGGACCGAGAGATCGACCACGTCGTACCAGTTGTAGAAGTGGCCCCGGAACCGGGGCAGCCGCTCGAGGGTCGCGAAGGTCCGCTCCAGCCGGTCGACGAGATGACCTGGTGTCAGGAAGCCCAGGTCGTGGGCGCTGACGGTTGCCAGCAGCTGGAGACCGACATTGGTGGGCGAGGTCCGCAGCGCGGTAACCGGTTCCGGCTCCTCCTGAAAATTGTCCGGGGCGAGCCAGTTGGTCGCGGTCCCCACGAACCGGTCGAAGAACCGCCAGTGGAGGAGGGCATACCGGAGGAGCTGATGACGGCTGTCAGGTGACAGCCGCCGGTTCGGTCGGATCGCGGGTGCATCAAGGGCCGTGGCAATCGTCGGCGCCGTGCCCCACGCGATCAGCAGGGGCAGCGCTGCCAGCGCCAACGGCCAGCCGAGGCCGGGATCGGCCGATTCGAGCCAGCGTCCGCCGACCAGGATGGCCAAGCCCATGGACAGCACTGCCGCCGGCTGCATCCCCCGCGCCGTGGCGTGCGCCACCTTGCCGGCCCGTTCCACCGCCGAGGCGCTCTGCCACTCGAGCAGCCGCCGCCGGGAAACGAGCAACCGCCAGAGCGTTCGGACAATCGCGTCCCCGGAGATCCACGCCTGGTGGGGCAGGAACACGACCCCGAGCCCGACCTGTCCGGCGCTCCGGATGGCGTCGAGTCCGATGGCCCCGAAATAGGCGCGCCACGAGTGGCGCACGGGGAGCCGGATCGCTGCCAGCAGCAGCGTGCCGAGCCACGGGATGGCGATGATGCCGAGGCTGAGGAGCGTCCAGCGGAGCGGCGAACCGGGCAGGATGGTCCAGCCCGCGACCAGCAGAGCCAGGTGGGCGATCTCGACCGTGCTGCGGCGAAGGTTGTCGAGGATCTTCCAGCGCGACAACACCGACAGACGATTCGGTTCGGGGCCGTCGGGCCCGGGGACGGTGCCGGTCAGCCACTGCAGCAGCTGCCAGTCGCCACGGATCCAGCGGTGCTTCCGCCGGGTATAGGTGGCGTAGCTGGCGGGATAGTCGTCGTAGATAATGACGTCGGTGACCAGGCCGGTCCGGGTGTAGTTCCCCTCGATCAGGTCGTGGGACAACAGCCGGTTCTCGGGAAACCGTCCGTGGGTGGCCCGTTCGAAGACCGCGAGGTCATAGATTCCCTTGCCGGTGTAGCTGCCCTCCCCATAGAGGTCCTGATAGACGTCGGACACCGCGGTCGTGTAGGGATCGACTCCGGGCCGTCCGGAGAAGATCGCCGCGAAGCGGGAGCGGGAGGCGCTCGGCAGCGAGACCCCGACCCGCGGCTGCAGGATGCCGTAGCCCCGCACCACCCGTCGGCGGATCGGATCGTACTCCGCCCGGTTGAGCGGATGGGCGATGGCGCCCACCAGGTCCGGAGCGGAGTCGGGGGGCAGGACGGTGTCGGCATCGAGGGTAATGACGTATCGCAACTGGTGGAGGCGCTCGACGTTGCCCTCGATGATCGAGAAGGCGTGGGCATCCCGCGCCTGGACGAACCGGTTGAATTCGGCCAACTTGCCTCGCTTCCGCTCCCAGCCCATCCAGACGCCCTGCCGCTCGTTCCATTTCCGGGGCCGGTGGAAGAGGGAGAAGGCGTCGCCGTGGTCCGGCGCGTACCGGGCGTTCAGGCTGCGGACTCCCTCGCGTGCTGTTCGGACGATCTCCTCGTCGGCCGGAAGCGTTTCGGCGGGCGCATCAGTGAAGTCGCTCAGGATCGCGAAGTGCAGATGCGCCTCGCGATTGGCCAGAAAGCGGATCTCCAGCGTCTCGAGCGCCTCGCCCACCGCGTCCAGATCAGGAAAGAGGGTGGGGATCACCACTGCGGTCCGGAATTCCGGCGGCACGCCGGTCCGGTGGAGGTCCAGCTTGGGGAGCATCCGGGGCGGCAGGACGGCGGTGATGAGCTGGTTGACCACCGCCACCGCGGCATCGGCGACCGGCAGGAATGCCAGGCCGACGATCAGCACCGACCAGGGCAGGCCAACGCTCCCGCCCAGGGCGAGGATGGCCGCCAGTCCGAGCACGGTGGCGATGATCAACCCGCCGACATAGACCACATTCGGATGGGCCCGCACCGCGCGGTCCGCCCGTTCCCCGAGGGTCGGCCGATAGCCGACGGCCGCCTCCAGGGCGATCAGGCCCTCATCCACGAGGTAGTAGCCGACATGGCCCTGTCGGCTGTCGGCATCGCCCACCGCGGCGAGTTCGATGGCCGTTCTGGCCACCCCGTCCTCGGCGACCCGCTTCTGCCGGGCCATCCGCTCGATCACATGCCGGTACCAGTCACGGGTGGCGAAGGTCATCCGGGGGTAGACCCCGGACGGATCGGTCCGCAGGACCGCCTCCATCCGGCTCTGGCCCTCCACAAAGGTGCGCCAGTCGAGCCGCCCCACGGCCCGGAGACTGGTGATGCTGTTGGTCATCATCTGCTGGGTCAGCGCCAGCCGCTCGATCGCCTCCGCGGTGCTGGCGTCCACTGAGTGTCCCTCGAGCCCGAGCCATTGCTCCAGCCAGGCAAGCCCCGGTACCTCGCCCGATTCCGTATGCAGCACCTGGAGCAGTCGGCTCACGAAGGCCGGCGTGAGCGGCGGATGATCGGTGCTGAAGGCGGCGATCGCTGCGCCGGTCGACTGCTCCGACGATTGCCCGGCCAGGAAGCGAGCCGCCCACGCTTCGGCGCTGGCCCGCGCGTCGAGCCGATCGATCGCGCGGAGGGCCATCCGCCGGACGCTCTCGATCAGCCCGAGACGGAGCATGGCAGGGATGGCCCAGAGTTCGCCCAGCGACAACGGAGCCACCCGCTGGAACTCCGCCACGAACCGGGTGACGTTGTCGAGATCGATCCGCCCCTCGGTGTGGGAGATCAGCGTGATGGCGAGTTCGTAGACCCGGGGGTATCCGGCCAGGGGGCCGCGGGCCAGTTCCGGCAGCTCCCGGTAATAGTCCGGAGGGAGGCTGGCGCGGACTTCGCGGATGTGCTCTTCGATGACGTGGAAGTTGTCCAGCAGCCAGGCACCGGCCGGGGAGACGTCGCGAGGGCCCGTGGCGGAGTTCAGCCGGTCGTGACTTTGTTCGAGGATCCGGCGGGTGCTGTCGAGCCGATGAAGCAGCAGCGTGCGGCGGCTTCCGGCGCCGCTCGGCGTGAGTCGCTGGGTGCCGGCTAGGGCACGCGCCCGGGCATCGAGATGCTCGGCGCCCAGCAGCTCGCCCCGGATCGGGCCGGCGATTTCTTCACGGGAACGGGACGATCGGGCGAAGAGACGAGCGAACAGGCCGGTGGGCAACTACCCGCCGGCCCGGCGATGGCGCACGCGGTCGTCGGAATGCGCGGGCGCGGCGAGGGACCGCATCCGGGGGAATTGGTGGTGCCGGAGCCGGTCCATCGAAGCCCTCCCGTTGCCACCGGGCG